>Ga0164243_10003974_pt1 | contig 23347 bp, 21 predicted proteins | sample OricompcompostOP_FD_108781 | JGI IMG/M metagenome (GOLD analysis project Ga0164243, IMG submission 108781) | Organic Plus compost microbial communities from Emeryville, California, USA - Original compost - Organic plus compost (OP) | ecosystem: Engineered > Solid waste > Mixed feedstock >...
CGTTCGACGAGCCACGTGTTGATCACGGTGTCCATCAGCGCGTAGTGCACGACGTTGTTGACGTGCCCGTAGACGTCGTTGTCCTTCCAGCGGGTCGGGACCTGCTGCCAGTGCTGGTACCGGCTCACCACAGGGTCACCGACCGGCGGAAGATGCCTGCGAGGTCCTCCTCGGTCGCCGTGCGCGGTGCCGTCGCGAGCAGCCGCTGCTGCTTGAGGGTGCCGGCCACCAGGCCGTCCACATCGGACTCGCCGTAGCCGACCGCGCCGATCCCGTTGGGTATGCCGATCCGGGACATCAGCGAGCGCAGCACATTCGGCAGGTAGTCGGCGTCCTCGCCCGGCCGCTCGACGTCCGGGCCGAGCAGCTGAGCGACGCGCAGGTGCCGTTCCGGCGCCGCCTCGAAGGTGAACCGGAACGCCTCCGGCGCGGTGAGCGAGACCGCCATCCCATGCGGGACAAGGGGTTCCCCCGGTGGATAGCCGTCGGGCACGAAGTCGCGGACCTGCCCGGCGATCGGGTACGCGTTGGCGTGCGGGATGTGCACGCCCGCGTTGCCGAAGCCCATCCCGGCGAAGGTGGCCGCGAGCGAGAGGTTCGCGCGCGCCTCGAGATCGTCCCCGTTCGCGACGGCCGCGGGCAGCGAATCACGCAGCAGCGTCAGCGCGCGTTCGGCGAACATGTCGGCCACCGGGTTCGCGCCGCAGTAGGGCACGCGCTCCTCGGGCTTCTTGCGCTCGAACCGCGTGTACTCCTTGGCGGTGTAGCTCTCCGCGGCGTGGCAGAGGATGTCCATACCACTCGCGGCGGTCACCCCGGCGGGCTGCGTGACCGTCAACCGGGGATCGACCACGGCCAGCGTCGGCCGCAGCTTGAGGTGGCTGATGCCCGTTTTGACCCGCAACGACAGCACGTCGAGCACGCATACCGTGGTGCTCTCGGAGCCGGTACCGGTGGTGGTGGGCACGGCGACCAGTGGTTTGAGCGGGCTGCTCGGCGCCCTGCCGCCGCCGACGGGTGGGTTGATGTAGTCCATCAGCTCGCCGTCGTTGCTGGTCAACAGGTTCACGGCCTTCGCGGTGTCGATCGTGGACCCGCCGCCGACCGCGACGAACGCGTCCCACGGGCCGCTGCCGCGGGCGAACTCGACGGCCTTGCTCATGCTCACGTCGGTCGGTTCGACGTGCACGCCGTCGAAGATCTCCGCCCGCAGCCCGTAGGACTCCAGGCCGGTGACTATCCGTTGTGGCCAGCCCGTCGCGGCTATCCCCGGATCGGTGAGTACCAGTACCCGGCTCGCACCTGTCTGCCTGAGGTCGTACCCGATCTCCTCGCAGGCGCCCTGTCCGTATTTGAGGGCGGGCGCCCCGTATGTGAACACGGTTTCGTTCGGCACGGGTCCGAGCTTAGGGGCTGCGCGCTCTACTCAGAGATGATCGAGTGCCACGGTAGATACCGCCGCGTCACTTGACCGGACTATTGAACGCTGCTTACCTATGATCCATCACGTATCAGCACGCGGGGACCGTTGCGCGCATGGCGGTCCGGGTTTTGGTCGAGGCAGGGGTGCGGCGCGCGTATACCGTGCCCGGTGACTCGTTCCTCGAATTCTCCGATGCCATCCTGGGCGAGCCGCTGATGACGCTCGTGCACGCGCGGCATGAGCTGGCGTCGGCGTACATGGCGGAGGCCGAGGGCAAGCTGCGCGACGTGCCTGCCGTACTGCTCGGCCATCGCGGGCCCGCCGTGCTGAACCTGGTCACGGGCGTGCACAGCGCGTACGAGGACGAGATCCCGCTGCTCGTGGTGATCGCCGACCCGCCGTCGGTGAACCTCGTCGGTGGTGCCGGCGACGGGCCCGACCAGCTCGGCCTGTTCCGGCCGTACACGAAATGGATCGCGCGTGCCGAGACCGCGCACGAGGTGCCGGGTCTGCTCGCCGAGGCGCTCGGCGAGATCCAGCGTGGTCGCCGTGGCCCGGCGGTGCTGTCGGTGCCGATCGATTTCTGGGTCGCGCCCTACGACGCGCCGATGCCGGTGATCCCACCGCCGCCGGACCGCACCGGCGCGCTGCTGCGCTCGGCCGACGAGGTCGCCGCGCTGCTGTCCGAATCCCGGTATCCGGTGGTCATCGCGGGCAGCCGCGCGCGCCCGGCGCGCGACGAGCTGATCGCCGCGGCCGACAAGCTCGGGTTCAGCGTGTACAACGCCTTCCGCCGGCAGGACGCGTTCCCCGAGACCCACCCGCGCTATGCCGGGCACCTGGGCATCGGCATCCCGCAGCAGCAACTCGATGCGCTCGACCGGGCGGACGTCGTGCTCGCGATCGGTACCCGGCTCGACGAGGTGACCACGCAGAACTACCGGTATCCCTCGTCGAGCCAGACGCTCGTGCTGGTCGGCACCAGCCCCGTGCCGTCCAGGCGGCGTGGGCTGACGCTGCGCATCGAGGCCGAGATCGGCCCGTTCCTGCGTGAGCTGGCCGGCCTCGCCACGCCCCGTACGCGCCGCAGTTCGGCGGCGAACGCGGGCACGCATACGTTCATGACCCCGCCGGACACCAGCGGCAGCGTGCTCGTGCAGCCGGCGGAGGTGGTCCGGGCGGTGCGCAACGCGGTGCCCGAGGACACGATCGTCACGAGCGATTCGAGCAACTTCGCGCAGTTCGTGCACCGCTACTGGTGTTTCACCGAACCGCATACCCAGCTCGGCCCCGCCGACCGCACGATGGGCTACGCCGTGCCCGCCGCGGTCGCCGCGAAACTGGCCGCGCCGAAGCGCACGGTGGTCGCGATGGTCGGTGACGCGAGCGTGATGATGACCGGCCAGGAGCTGGAGACCGCGGTGCGCTACCGGGCGCCGGTGATCGTCGTCGCGATCCAGAACGGACTCTACGGCGACATCGCCATGCACCAGGCGCGCACGCACGGGCGGTTGTCCGGGGTCGCGGTGCCGACGGTGGACTTCGCGTCGTGGGCGCGGGCGTTCGGCGCGGTCGGCTACACGGTCGAATCGCCCGAGCAGCTGGAGCCGACGGTCCGGCGCGCGATGCAGCACCAGCGGCCGAGCGTGATCGACGTGCGCACCGATCCCGACGTGATCAGCCCGGATGTCCGCCTCAGCGCACTGTTCCGGGCCGCCCGCTCCGGTTAGTCGCGTGTGTAATCCGTGTGTGGGCCGCTCGCGTTTCGGGTAAACCTCCCGTACGGTCGGGATTTCGTTCGTGATTTCCCAAAAAACGAAACTGGTCTCGCCGCATGTCTGTGGAAACCCAAGTCCGTAAACCAAAACCAATCATTTCGGGTACTCGGTCCATGCCCGAGCACGTGCTGGTCAAGGTGTTCGTGCTGCTGCCGTTGGTGGCCATCACCGCCGCCGTGCCCTTCGCCTGGGGCTGGGGACTGTCCTGGCTGGACATCGGACTTGGCGCGGCGTTCTTCGTGGTGTCCGGCCTCGGGGTGACCGCCGGCTACCACCGGCACTTCACGCACGGCTCGTTCAAGGCGAACCGGCCGCTGCGGATCGCGCTCGCGATCGCGGGCAACCTCTCCGCGCAAGGCCCGGTGACCACCTGGGTCGCCGATCACCGGCGGCACCACGCGTTCTCCGACCGGGTGGGTGACCCGCACTCGCCGTGGCTGTTCGGCACCGGGCCGAAGGCGCTGGCCAAGGGCTTCTGGCACGCACACATGGGCTGGCTGTTCGAACGCGAGGTGACCAACGCCGAGCGGTTCGCCCCCGACCTGCTCGCCGACCGGGACATCCGCACCGTGGACCGGCTGTTCCCGGTGTGGGTCGCGCTGACGTTCCTGCTGCCCGGCGTGCTCGGCGGCCTGCTGACCTGGTCCGTCTGGGGTGGCGTGACGGCGCTGTTCTGGGCCGGGTTCGTGCGCGTCGCGCTGCTGCACCACGTGACCTGGTCGGTCAACTCGATCTGTCACATGATCGGCGAGCGCCCGTTCGCCAGCCGCGACAAGGCCGCGAACTTCTGGCCGCTGGCGATCTTCTCCTTCGGCGAGTCGTGGCACAACCTGCACCACGCCGACCCGACGTGTGCGCGGCACGGCGTCAAGCGCGGCCAGATCGACATCACCGCGCGGCTGATCTGGATCTTCGAGAAGTTCGGCTGGGCCTCGCAGGTCCGCTGGCCGACGCCCAAGCGGCTGAGCCGGCTGGCGCTCGAGCCCGATCTGTGATCTACTGGTGACGGTCGAAAGATTTTGTGTTCGTGTTTCACCCACGCTCGCAAGACCTCGCGGGCGTAGTGGTTTCCCACTCGGGAGAGCAAACCGTCTCGCGGTGACCCGGAGCATCGAACCGGTGCTTTTGTTTGTTTGCAGTATATGGAGATTGTTTTTATGGTTCAGGGCACTGTGAAGTGGTTCAACTCCGAGAAGGGGTTCGGCTTCATCACCCCCGACAACGGTGGCGGCGACGTCTTCGTGCACTACTCGGAGATCGCGGGCAACGGTTTCCGTAGCCTCGAAGAGAACGCGCGCGTTGAGTTCGAGATCGGTCAGGGCCAGAAGGGCCCGCAGGCCACCTCGGTCAGCGTTATCTGATACGGCTTCGAAAGCGGGCCCTCGTCTCACTGAGGCGGGGGCCCGTTTCGTGTGCAACCCTCTGCAACTCTTTCCTCCCGTGCCGCCCGGGTGTCCCATTGAGATGTGACAGGGCACACAGTGGGTATCGTGGCCAATCCGGCCTCCGGGCGCGACATCCGGCGGCTGGTGGCCAAGGCGTCGGTGTTCCCGACGGCCGAGAAGGCCAACATGGTGCAGCGCATGCTCACCGCCCTGCACTCCGTCGGCGTGACCCGCGTGCTGCTCTCCACCGACCTCGGCGGCATCTCCGCGGCCGTCCTGCGTGCGCTGAGCACCCGCCGCGATCCGTGGCCCGCCGTCGAATTCTGTGACCAGGACCCGCTGACCGAGTCAGCACAGGACACCACCAACGCCGTCCGCCGGATGATCGCCGACGGCGCGCGCGTGATCATCTGCCTCGGCGGGGACGGCACCGCACGGGTGGCCGCCGCCGCGTGCGGGGACGTGCCGCTGCTGCCGCTGTCCACCGGCACCAACAACGCCTTCCCGCAGCTGCGCGAGGCCACCGTCGCCGGCCTGGCCGCGGGTCTGGTCGCGACCGGCGCCGTCGACGCCACCCACCGCGCGTCCGTACTGGAAGTCACCGCGGCCGACCGGGTCGAGCTCGCGCTCGTCGACGTCTGCGGCTCGCTCTCGCCCTACGTCGGCTCCCGTGCCCTGTGGGAACCCGGGCAACTCACCGAACTGTTCTGCGCCTTCGCCGAACCGGACGCGATCGGCCTGTCCAGCGTCGCGGGCCAGCTGTGCCCGAGCGCTCGCGACGAGCCGGACGGTGTCGCGATCCGGTTCGCCCCGCCCGAGCGGGCGCGCTGGGTCGTGCGTGCGCCGATCGCACCCGGCCTTGTCGTTCCCGTCGGCGTGCGCGAGTACCGCGTGCTGCCCGCCGGGGAACGCGTCGATCTCGAACCGTGCGGCGTGATCGCCGTTGACGGCGAGCGCGAGATCGAGCGCACCGCGGGCGCCTCGGTCCGGCTACGCCCCGACGGACCCCGCTGTGTAGACGTCACCGCCGCTTTGACCGAAGCGGCGGCGAACGGGCTGTTCCGAACAGAAAGGACTGTCGACGATGACGGATACCTTGCCAACACCGGCAGCGCCAGGGCTTGACGCCGACGCGCTGCTCGACGCCTACCGGATGATGCGGACCATCCGGGCCTTCGAGGAACGGGTGCACGACGAGTTCGCGACCGGCGAGATCCCCGGTTTCGTGCACCTCTACGCCGGCGAGGAGGCCTCCGCGACCGGCGTGTGCATGCACCTCGACGACCGCGACTCGATCGCAAGCACCCACCGCGGTCACGGCCACTGCATCGCCAAGGGCGTGGACGTCAAGGCGATGATGGCCGAGATCTACGGCCGCAGAACCGGTTCCTGCCACGGCAAGGGCGGTTCGATGCACATCGCCGACCTGTCCAAGGGCATGCTCGGCGCGAACGGCATCGTCGGTGGCGGGCCGCCGCTGATCTGCGGCACCGCGCTCGCCGCCAAACAGCAGGGCACGGGCGGAGTCGGCGTCGCGTTCTTCGGCGACGGCGCCAGCAACCAGGGGACCACGCTGGAGGCGATGAACCTCGCGTCGGTGTGGAACCTGCCCGCGATCTTCGTCGCGGAGAACAACGGGTACGCCGAGGCCACCTCCAGCACGTGGTCGGTGTCCGCCGACAACATCGCCGACCGCGCCGCCGGGTTCGGGATGCCGGGCGTGATCGTGGACGGCTTCGACTTCTTCGCCGTCTACGAGGCCGCGGGCGAGGCGATCCGGCGTGCCCGCGAGGGTGGCGGGCCGACCTTGATCGAGGTCAAGTTCACCCGCTACTTCGGGCATTTCGAGGGCGACCAGCAGACCTACCGGGCCGACGAGGTCGCGCAGGCCCGCGACCGGCTCGACTGCCTCAAGCGGTTCCGTGCGCGGGTCACCGAGACCGGCCAGCTGGAGGATTCCACTTTGGACTCCGTGGACACGCAGGTGGCGGATCTGATCGACGCCGCCGTCGCGGAGGCCAAGGCCGCCCCGAAACCGACCGCCGACGATCTCGAAACCGACGTCTACGTCTCGTACTGAGGAGGCCGAGCCATGGCACGCACGATCAGTTACCGCGAGGCGATCAACGAGGCACTCGCGCAGGAAATGGAACGGGATTCCTCGGTCATCGTGATGGGCGAGGACAACGCCGGCGGCGCGGGCAGCCCCGGTGACGACGACGCCTGGGGCGGCGTTCTCGGTGTCACCAAAGGGCTTTACCATCGCTTCCCCGGCCGCGTGCTCGACACGCCGATCACCGAATCGGCGTTCATCGGGGCCGCGATCGGCGCCGCCACCCGCGGGATGCGCCCGGTCGCCGAGCTGATGTTCATCGACTTCATGGGCGTCTGCTTCGACCAGATCTTCAACCAGGCGGCCAAGTTCCGCTACATGTTCGGCGGCAAGGCCGAGACCCCGGTGGTGATCAGGACGATGTACGGCGCCGGGCTGCGCGCGGCCGCGCAGCATTCGCAGGCGCTGTATCCGGTGTTCACGCATATCCCCGGGCTCAAGGTGGTCGTCCCGTCCAGCCCGTACGAGGCGAAGGGGCTGCTGATCCAGTCCATTCGCGACAACGACCCGGTGATTTTCTGTGAGCACAAGGCGATGTACGACACCTCGGGCGAGGTACCCGAGGACAGCTACACGATCCCGTTCGGCGAGGCCAACGTCGTGCGCGACGGCGACGACGTGACGATCGTGGCGATCGGGCGGATGGTGTCGGTCGCCGAGCAGGCCGCGGCCGAACTGGCGAGCGCGGGTGTGGAGGCGGAGATTCTCGATCCGCGCACGACGAGCCCGCTGGACACCGACACGATCCTGGAAAGTGTCGAGAACACCGGGCGCCTCGTGGTGGTGGACGAGTCGACACCACGCTGCAACCTGGCCACCGACATCTCCGCACTGGTGGCGAAGGAGGCCTTCGGTTCGCTGCGCGCGCCGATCGAGATGGTCACCGCGCCGCACACTCCCGTGCCCTTCGCCGACACGCTGGAGGACCTCTACATCCCGGACCCGCAGCGCGTCGTGAACGCGGCCAAGGCTGTCATGGAGTGGAAACGCTGATGGACGAACGCATCGCGAAGATCGTCATGCCCAAATGGGGGCTGTCGATGACCAGCGGCAAGGTCACCGAGTGGATCGCGAGCGAGGGCGACGAGATCGCCGACGGCGACGAACTCGCCGACATCGACACCGACAAGATCACCGGTTCGCTGGAGGCGTCCGACGAGGGAATCCTGCGGCGGGTGATCGCGGAGGCCGGCGAGGACGTGCCGGTCGGCGGGACGATCGCGCTGATCGCACCCGCCGACGTGCCGGAGGAGGAGATCGACGAGGCGGCGCGGCTCGCCCGCGAGGAAATCGACTCCGGCGCGGTGGCCGAGGTCGCCGGTCCCGTCACGGGCACGGTGCAGGTCGACGGCAGGACGCTGGCCTACGCGACGCTCGGCGAGGGCGAGGAACAGGTCGTGCTCGTGCACGGCTACGGCGGCGACAAGAACTCGTGGCTGTTCGTGCAGGAACCGCTGTCGGAATCGCGCACGGTGCACGCGATCGACCTGCCCGGCCACGGCGAGTCCACCAAGGACGTCGGCGACGGCTCACTCGACACGCTGGCGAACGCGGTACTCGGTTTCCTTGCGGAGAAGGAGATTTCGCGGGCGCATCTGGTCGGGCACTCGCTCGGCGGCGCGGTCGTGGTCGCGGTGGCGGCCAAGGCACCCGCGCAGGTCGCGTCGCTGACTCTGGTCGCGCCGGCGGGTTTCGGCAAGGACGTCAACGCCGAGTACCTGCGTGGCTTCGCGTCGGCGTCGTCACGGCGCGAGCTGAAACCGCACCTGACCGCGCTGTTCGCCGATCCGTCGCAGGCGACGCGGCAACTGGCCGACGATCTGATGAAGTACAAACGGCTCGACGGGGTGGACAAGGTGCTGAACACCTTGCTCGACACGTTGCTGGCACCGCTCGACGTGACCGATCTCATGTCCAAAGTGGACGCACCGGTGCGCGTGGTGTGGGGACGGCAGGACGCCGTGCTGCCCGCCACGCACGGCGAGTCGCTCGCGAACGTCCGCTATGTCGACGGCGCCGGTCACATGGTGCACATGGAAGCCCCGAATTCCGTAGTGGAGGCATTCACTAGCCCTAACGAGTGACTCGGCAAGGAAACCGTCGAGACACGAACGAATAACGGCTGCTGCGATTCAGCGAAGATCCACGTCAGCGCCATCGAACCACCGGGAGTCGATGGCGGCCCGCATGTCGACTCGGATACCTTCTCCTGGGTGTCCCACATCGGCACTGGGCGAGGGGTGGATTTTTGATGACGAGCACCGTGACGCGGCCGGGTGCGCCGGACGGTCCCGGCGTCCAGCCTCCCGTGCCGCTGTCACCCGCACCGCAGGAATCCGGCCGCGGCGGGTTCGCGGGCCTGCTCGACCTGCCGGTCACCGCTTTCCGCAGTGTGCTGCGCTCGGCGCGCAAGAGCCCGGGCAGGCTGACCGTCATCGGGGTCGGGCTGGTCGTGCTCGCGCTGCTCACCGGCGTCGTCGGCACCATCGCCGTACAGGACCGCAAGGACACGATCAACGACCTGATCGACCGGCGCGAACCGCTCACCGCGGCCTCGCAGGAGGTCTACCGCTCGCTGTCCGACGCGGACGCGACCTCCGCCAACGCGTTCCTCGTGATCGGCACCGAACCGCCGGAACTGCGCTCCCGCTACGACCTCGACATCGCGCGGGCCGGCGCCGCGCTGGCGAAGGCCGCGTCGGACTCCGAGGGCGTCGCGGACGCGGCCGACAAGGTGAACATCATCGCGCGCGGCCTGCCGGTCTACACCGGTCTCATCGAGCGCGCGCGCACCAACAACCGGCAGGGCTACCCGGTCGGCGCGTCCTACCTGCGCGAGGCGTCGACCCTGATGCGCCAGACGATCCTGCCCGCCGCGTCGGATCTGTACCACATCGACACCGAGCGGCTGCTGGAGGAACAGGACGACGCGTCCGGATTCCCGTGGTTCACCGCGATACTGGTACTCGGTCTGCTCGGTTCACTGATCGCCACCCAGATCTATCTGACCCGGCACACCAACCGGCTGCTCAACATCGGACTGGTCGTCGCCACCGGGGCGACCGTGCTGATCTTCCTGTGGGGCACGGTCGCGCTGCTCGTGCAGAGCCTGCTCGTCAGCAGCGGTGACGAGGACGGCAGTCACCCCGTCGACGTTCTCGTGCGGGCCCGCAGCGCGGCGGTGCAGGCGCGGGCGGACGAGATGATGACGCTGGTGGCGCGCGGTGACGGCGCCGCGTACGAGACCAACTTCCAGCAGCTCGAGCCGATTTTCACCGGGCTGCTCGGCGAGGCGCGTGGCCTGCTCGACGGCGCGGCCGGCGCCCAGGTCGACGCGGCGCAGGTCAACGCGAACGCGTGGCTGTCGACCCACAAGGACGTCCGCGCGATGGACGACGGCGGCGCATACAGCGACGCGGTGAAGAAGGCCGTGGACGCCTCGGTGCCCGACGGGTCGGCCGCGTCGTTCGGCAAGCTCGACGAGGCGCTGGTGAACGCCATCAACATCGGGCGACAGGACTTTCTCGACGACACCCGCAACGCCGACCGGGCGCTGATCCTGCTGGCACCCGGCATCGCCGTACTGGCCGTGGTGGCCGCGGGTGGCGTGACCATGGGGATCCGCGACCGCCTGAGGGAGTACCGGTGAAAACGCCCTTTATCCGAATCGGAGGCTTGCGTGGCGATGCGGGTGGCGGAACCTCAGGCGCCCCCTCGCTGCGTGATCCCCTGGATGGCATTGCACGACGTCGGCGCTGTCCGCGCGAGGGAACGCCGGAGAACCCGCTGCGGTGCAAGCCGCCGTCCTCACAGCAAGCGGCTGCCGCCGCTTACAAGATCCCGAAACGCCTCGCCGCCGTCGTGGCGGCGGTGGGCCTGCTTCTGGCCGGCTGCGGGAGCGCGGGCACGCCCGTCGACCCGGCGCCCGTCGGGCACGTGCAGGCGCCCGAGCCCGACGGTGTCGGCGGCCTGGAGGGCGCCGCCGCGGGCGGCCAGGCCGGCAACTGCGACACGCGCAGCCTCGCGCCGAGTTCGGCGATCCCGGCAGGCTCGACGATGGCCAAGATCAAACAGCGCGGCCGACTGATCGCCGGGGTCGACCAGACCACCTACCTGTTCGGCTTCCTCAATCCCAGTACCGGCAATCTCGAAGGCTTCGACATCGAGATCGTCAAGCAGCTCGCCACCGCGTTGTTCGGTAGCTGGCAGGGGCACGTGCAGTGGACGGCCATTCCGTCGTCGCAGCGCGAGAACGTGCTCAAGAACAACACCGTCGACGTCGTGGTTCGCACGTACAGCATCACCTGCTCGCGGCTACGCGACATCAACTTCTCGTCCACCTACTACCAGGCGGGCCAGCGGGTGCTGGTGCCGAGGAACTCCGGCGTACGCGGCCTGGCCGACCTCGGCGCGAGGAAGGTATGCGCCACCAAGTCGTCCACGTCGCTGACCGCGATCGCGCAGGCGCCGTCCCGCCCGATCCCGGTATCGGTGAACAACTGGTCGGACTGCCTCGTGCTGCTGCAGCAGGGCCAGGTGGACGCGATCTCCACCGACGACGTGATCCTCGCCGGAATGGCCAAACAGGACCCGAACCTCGAGGTCGTCGGCGACCGGTTCACGCAGGAGAACTACGGCGTCGGCATCCCCAAGGGCCAGGACGACATGGTCCGGTGGGTCAACTCGGTGCTGGACGGTGTCCGTTCCAACGGCACCTGGCAGCAGAACTACAACGAGTGGATCGCGCCCGTACTCGGCCCGGCCTCGCCGCCGAGCGTTTCGTACCAGTGAGGGTTTGAGCAATGACCGAAGAGCCACGCAGGCCACGGCACGCCGCGCCGGACGAAGCGCCGATCTCGGGGCAGCTGGACGAATCGCCGGCCGAGCGCACCCAGTACATCGCGCCGGTGCGACCCGCGCAGATGCCGGCTGAACCGCAGGCGACGAGTGTGCTCGCGGCGGCACCGCCGACCCAGAGCATCATGCCGCCGGCGCCGGTCGCGCAGCCCGCCGGCAGTGTCGAACTTCCCGACCCCGGCACGGAAAGCGTGCTGCCGGAGAGCACCAGCGGACGGCACACCGGATCCGGCAGCGGGCCGGGGAGCGGACCGGGCAGCGGGCCCGGCACCGGTTCGGGCGCGTTCCCCGGTACGTCTCGGCGCACGGGCCGCCGCACCTCCCGGCGCGGCCGTCTCGGCGCGGGCCTGGTCGAGGTGCCGCCGGTGCCATACCGGGATCCGGCGTCGGCGGTGCTGACGAACCCGGTCGTTTCGGAGGAGAAGCGCTACTGCGGCAACTGTTCGGCGAAGGTCGGCCGCGGTGACGCCGGGCCCGAGGGCGTCTGCGAGAAGTGCGGGACCGCGTACTCGTTCCTGCCCAAGCTCAAGCCAGGCGATCTGGTCGGCGGGCAGTACGAGGTGCTCGGCGCGCTCGCGTACGGCGGGCTCGGCTGGATCTACCTTGCCCAGGACCACAACGTCAACGACCGCTGGGTCGTCCTCAAAGGACTGATCGACACCGGCGACCCGACGGCGACGGCGGCCGCGGTGAACGAGACCAGGTTCCTCGCCGAGGTCGAGCACCCGAACATCGTCAAGATCTACAACTTCGTGCAGCATCCGGACCCGACCACCGGGCATTCGGTCGGCTACATCGTGATGGAGTACGTCGGCGGCCAGTCGCTGCGGCAGCTCGCGTTGCAGCACTACCGCGAGGCGGGCAGGCCGGAGCCGCTGCCGATCGGGCAGGTCATCGCCTACGGGCTGGAGATCCTGCCCGCGCTGGGGTACCTGCACAGCCAGAACCTGCTGTACTGCGACCTCAAGCCGGACAACGTGATCCAGACGCACGAGCAGCTCAAGCTGATCGACATGGGCGCCGTGCGGCGGATGGACGACTACTCCAGCCCGCTGTTCTTCACCACCGGCTACAGTGCTCCGGAGCTGGCGAAACAGGGCGCCTCGGTCGCGTCGGACCTCTACACCGTCGGCCGCACGCTGGCCGTGCTGAGCTTCGAGTTCAACGGTTACACGACGAAGTACAAGGACTCGCTGCCCAGCGCGGACGAGGTGCCGCTGTTCAAGCTTTTCGGTTCCTACCACCGGTTCCTCAAGCGCGCCACGCATCGCGACCCCGACCGCCGGTTCATCACCGCCGAGGACATGGCCGACCAGCTCGCCGGTGTGCTGCGCGAGATCATGGCGCTGGGTACCGGAAAACCGCGGCCTGGTGCGTCCACTGTGTTCGGTCCGGAGACCAACAGCTTCGGCGTGGACATCGTGGTGCCCGAGCCGGGGCAGCCGGTGCCGCTACCGTCCGGCACGGACGTCGTGGGCGGTCTGCCGATCCCTCAGGTCGACACGAGCGACCCCGCGGCCGGCGTGCTCGCGACGACCACGGCGGTGGACCCGCAGGGCGCGATCGACGCGCTGGCCGGTGCGCCGCGGCAGTCGATCGAGGTGCGGCTGCGGATCGTCCGCGCGCGTATCGAGCTGGGCGAGCTGGCGGAGGCGCAGCGGCAGTTGCAGGCCGCGCAGTACCTCGCCATCAGGGCCGGCTATCCGCACGACTGGCGGATCGACTGGCACCGCGGCCTGATCGAGCTGGCCGGCGGGCGGCAGCGGGTGGCGCAGATGGCGTTCGAGGCGGTGTACGACGACCTGCCCGGTGAGATCGCGCCGAAGCTCGCCCTCGCGGTGAGTGCCGAAGGCGTCGGCGACCACTTCGCCGCGTCCCGGCTGTACGAACTCGTGTGGCGGACCGACCGGTCCTATGTGAGCGCGGCCTTCGGCCTGGCGCGGGTCTATCTCGCCCAGGGCGCGCGCACGAGTGCGGTGGAGGTGCTGGAATCGGTGCCGTCCTCGTCCACGCACTACGTGGCCGCCCAGGTCGCCGCGATCAAGATCAAGACCCGCGCGGTGGGGAACGGCTCGGTGTCCGAGGGTGACCTCGCCGATGCGGGCATGCGCCTGGAACGCCTGAACCTGGACGCGGAGCGCCGCACGCGGCTGTCCGCCGAGGTGCTGGAAGCGGCGTTCAGCTGGGTGCGCTCGGCCCCGTCGGGATACCAGACCCACACGAAGGTCCTCGGCTGCACCATGGAGGAGCGCGACGTGCGGTTCGGTCTGGAGCGGTGTTACCGCGCGCTGGCCCGGCTGGCGCACACCCCGGATGAGCGGATCGACCTCGTGGACCGAGCCAACGCCGTCCGCCCCCGCACGCTGACCTGAGGTCTTGGATTTCTACCCGCGCGAGTCGAGGCTTCCGCGCGCCCGAGTCGAGGGTTGTGGTTGGGCGAGTCGAGGGTTGCGTGCGGCCGAGTCGAGGGTTCTGGTTGGGCGAGTCGAGGGTTGCGTGCGGCCGAGTCGAGCGTTGGGCGCGGATGGATCGCGTGTTCCGGTGGGTTGCGGCTGGCTTGGTTGGTTCGGTGCTGGTCCTGAGTTCGGGCTGCCGGTGCCTTACCCCACCCCGATCCCGGATCGTGTGACGCCCCGCGCTGGCCGTGTCAAGCCCGCTCCTTCGTCGCGCCGCTGCGCGGTGGCCTCCTGCCAAGCTTGACCCGGCGGGAGCGCGGCGAAGTGCGGCTGGGGATCGGGGGTGGGCAGAGGTCTGCCCGGGCTCGGCTGGCTCGGCTTCGTCATTGCCAGCTCAAGGGCGTGCGCAGGTGGCTCGACGGCGCCATCGGCCTTGTTCGGCCTCACCACCGTGACGAAGCCATCGGCCCGTCGCACCCCGCAAAGCAACAGCGCAGCCCGCAGAACATCCACCCATCAAGGGTTGATATCCCACTCCCCGTCGCGCGTTTGGCGCATTTTGTCCAGTGCGTCCGGATGTCCGTGCGTGCTGAAATGCTCGAAACCGACCTCGACGAACAGGCCGCGTGCCCGCAGCGCGACCGGACCGTCCTCGGCGTCCAGGTGGCCGTTCGCGCTGGCGTAGATCTTGCGGCCCGCGATGCCGTCCACCGTGGCGATGATGAACAGCGTCGACCCCACCGGGACGGGCCGCAGGAAGTCGGTCTCCAGTTTTCCGGTGACCGCGGGCCGGCGCAGCAGGTTGCCGACGGCCGCGCCGAGCGCCTCGTCGAAAGCGCAGGCCAGCAGCCCGCCGTGGGCGAGACCCGGCGCGCCCTGGTGCGCGTCGGTGACCTTGAACTGCGAGAACACCCGTTCGTGCTCGCCGATGGTGGACCGGATGTGCAGTCCGGTCTCCAGCTCGCCGCAGCCGAAGCACTCGGCGTAGTGCATCGGCAGTTCCGTGCCAGGTCGTGGCGTGTCCGGATGGGCCACCACGGGCTCGGTCGGAACCGGCGGCCACGGCGTGGACGGCCTCGGCTTCGATGGGTTCGTCACGAAAACAACGTATCGCCACGCGTGTCGCGACCCCCTTCAGGGCCGTCTCCGAAGAGACAAGAACCACGAGAAGCAGGAAAATTACTACCTAACGCGATTCAGCGACTATGGTCGCAACTCTTGATCGCTGGCACGAAACCGTAGAGGAGGTCGGGGCGTATGGCAGATGCGACTCAAGAGACGGAAGTCGACCAGAGAACGGTCAAAAGGGCGGTCATTGCTTCCGCGATGGGTAACGCTACCGAATGGTACGACTACGGTGTGTTCACCTCTGGGGCGATCGCGGCGAGCATCGGCACGGTCTTTTTCCCTGGTGAGGGAAACGCGGTCCTGAAGTCGCTGGCGCTGGTCGCGATCGGTTTCGTGGTGCGACCGTTCGGCGGAGCGTTCTTCGGCCCATTGGGAGACAAGATCGGCCGCCAGAAGGTACTGGCTATCACGATTCTGCTGATGTCGGGCTGCACCTTCCTCGTCGGCTGCCTGCCGACGTATTCCGCGATGGGCATCGCCGCACCGGTACTGGTGCTGTTGCTCCGGTTGATCCAGGGCTTCTCGACCGGCGGCGAGTACGGCGGCGCGGCGACATTCATCGCGGAGTACTCGCCGACGAAGCGGCGTGGTTTCTGGGGCAGCTTCCTGGAGATGGGCACGCTCACCGGTTACGTGCTCGGCAACGCGGTCGTGCTGGCCGTGACGCTGTCGTTCACCGCGGAGCAGGTCGACGCCTGGGCGTGGCGGATCCCGTTCTTCGTCGCGCTTCCGCTCGGCCTGATTGGTCTCTACCTCCGGTCGAAGCTCGAGGACACGCCCGAGTTCCGCCGCATGGAGAAGGCCGGTGAGAAGGCGGAGAAGGCGCCGCTGAAGGAGACGCTCACCCAGAACTGGCGCATGATCCTCAACCTGATCGGGATCGTGCTGCTGCTCAACATCGCGGACTACATGCTGCTGACCACGATGCCCACGTACTTCACGGATACGTTGAAGATCAACGACAACACCTCGACGATGATCATCATCGGGGTCGAGGTCGTGCAGATCGCGTTGATCGCACCGCTGGGGGCGCTGTCCGACCGGATCGGCCGGAAACCGTTGCTGCTGACCGCGGCCATCGGTTTCCTCGTGCTCAGCTATCCGTGTATCAAGTTGATGCAGAGCGGCAGCCTGGTCTGGCTCATCGTCGGCTTCGGCGTGGTGGCGCTCCTGCTGGTGCTGATGCTGGCCGTGATCGGCTCGACGTTCCCGGCGATGTTCCCGACGCGCGTGCGCTACGGCTCGTTCGCGATCGGCTACAACGTCTCGACGTCGCTGTTCGGCGGCACCTGCGGTGTGGTCGTCACGGCGTTGATCCAGGGCACGGGCAACGAGGACTGGCCCGCGTTCTACCTGATGGTCGCCGCGGCGATCGCGATCGTGCCGATCATCAAGATCCCGGAGACGTCGAAGGTGCCGATGTCCAAGATCGACGGTCTGCAGACCTCGCCGTCGGCGGGACTGCGTACCGCGGCCGGCTGACCGGCCGGGCAAAACGAAAGGACCGCGTCCTCACCGAGGGCGCGGTCCTTTTTTGGGTTCACTACTCGGCGACCTCAGCGACGGCTGCGGAGCGAGGAGTGAAGCGACGGCGCGACCATGCCACAAGCGCCGAAGCAACACCAACCGCCAGGCCACCTTCCACGAGCAGCGCTGTGAACACCATGGGCTTCCTCCCCGGGAACATTCGTCCGGCCGGAACAGGCCGGTTACGGATTTGTCTGGGCCATGTGACCCACGTGTTTCATCGCCGGGGATCGTGTTTGTATTTCACGCAGGGGCGGCGTTGCTCGGTGACTTGCGCCACGGCAAGATAGGCGCCACCGCAGACCGAGGAGACGGCGGCGAACATGAGTGACAGAAAGGCACCCGACGTGGCGGAAGCCGCGCGGCTGCTCGACGACATGACTCAGCAGATCATCCCGGTCCCGCCTTTTTTGGACCAGGCAAAGGAAAAGCAGCCCGTGGAGAGCGTGCCGAGGCAGGATTCGCGGCTCGACGGGCACGTGCTGTGAGCCGGGGGCGGGCCCGTCGCCGAGCCCGCCCCCGATCCGGTGTCAGCTGTTCAGCGCGGACAACTTGGTCCAGTCGGTCCAGGAATAGGTCCAGTCCGCGTAGTCGCCGTCCTTCGCGGACAGCTGCTGGGTGCTGCCGGTGATCTCCACCGGGTCCCCGGTGAGCACGCTGTCGTAGTAGATCTTCGCGTTCGCCGGCGAGAGGTTAAGGCAGCCGTGCGAGATGTTCTTCTTGCCCTGCGCCCACACCGACGACGCGAGGCCGTGGATGAACTCGCCGTTGTTGGAGATCCGCACCGCCCACGGCACGTTCACATCGGTGTAGCCGTAGCGTGGGTTGCTCATCGAGTAGGTCGCGTGCTTGGACATCACGACATGGATGCCGCTGTGTGTCACGCGGCCGGGGTCGGAGTCGAGGCCATAGCTGACGGGATAGTCCGCGATCTGCTGGCCGTCGCGGATCACCTGCATCCGGTGGGTGGTGGTGTCGCCCTTGACGATCTGGGAACGGCCGATCGCGAACGACGCGCTCACGTCCTGCTTGCCGTAGGTGCCGTCGCCGATCTTGACACCGTAGATGGCTGCCTTGACGGTGACCTTCGTGTTCGGCTGGAAGTACTCCTTGGGCCGCCAGTGCACCTCGGTGTCGGACAGCCACGCCCAGGAGCCCTCGGTCTTCGGCGTCGTCTCGACGGACAGCGCGCGTTCGGCCGCGGCCTTGTCGGTGACCTTGCTCGAGAAGGTCAGCGCGATCGGCATCGCGATGCCGTAGGTCTGGTTGTCACCGACGTTGAGGGTGCCGGAGATCTGCCGCTTCGGGGTGACGGTGCTGAACGAGCCGGTCACCGGAACCTGCTTGCCATCCGCGCCGGTCGCAGTGCCGGACCACGTGTAGGTCTTGTCGTAGCCGAGCGGTTCGGTGGTGGACCAGGTGTGCTTGTCGGCGGACAGTTGCCCGGCAACCTGCTTGCCGTCGGCGTTGGTCAGTGCGACGGACTGGATCTCGCCTTCCGAGACGGTCACCTTCACCGGTTCGCCCGGCGCGAAATCCTTGGTGCCCGCGGCCGGCTGGACGCTGAGCGTCGCGGACTGCGCGGTCTGTGCCGCGGAACCTCCTGCCGCGGGCTGCGTGCCGGCGGCGGTGTTCGTATCCGATCCACTGGTGCACGCGCTCAACGCGAGTGCGGCGGCCACCCCGAGACCGACCAGTGCCGGAAGACGACGTCCGATCTTGAGTTTTGTCACCTGCGCTTGCCCCTCTTCCCCATTTGCCACCCAAGACGCGCAACTTGCGCCAAACGTTGACACCCGGAAGTGTGATGGAGGTCACGTTTGGCGAGGCGGCCGACGTGTTGATCAGCCTATCGGGTAGATCGTTGATCTTTCCGGTCAAGCATTGGGACGTTTTGGTGACATCTCGGATCCGCAGTTCTGAGGGGTTCAGATTTCGCGAGATCCCGGTAGGCTGCCCCCTAGGCCGTCGTTTTGCGTGTTAGTGGCTTCACACTCGCGGAACTTCTGACGCGGGCTCGGAGCCGCATGCGCTCTTTGCTCATCTCGTTGGAACCGCCCGGGGCGGCCCGGGTGTCGCTGCGGTGGCCCCCGATTTTGATGTAACGAGGAGTAAAGCGGTGGCGCAAGGCACTGTGAAGTGGTTCAACGCCGAGAAGGGCTTCGGCTTCATCGCCCAGGATGGCGGCGAGGGCGACGTGTTCGTGCACTACTCGGAGATCGATGGGCGCGGGTTCCGCACCCTTGAGGAGAACCAGCGCGTCGAGTTCGAGGTTGGGCAGGGCCAGAAGGGCCCGCAGGCCCAGAAGGTGCGCGTCATCTGACACGCTACCTGCGATGAACGTCGCAAGCCCCCGGCGGTTTTCCGCCGGGGGCTTGTTCGTGCTGATCGGGGTCCCTACTGGGGACGGTTCCAGTTGTCGTGGTCGAAGACGTGCTGGTCGGTGTCCGCGACGCCGGTGTGGTCGGCGAACTGACGCCGCTGGGACGAGGCGGCCTGGGCTTCCCAGGACAGCCGCTCCAGGATCCATTCCCTGGCCAGCGCCTGCGGCGAGGTGCCGCGGGCCTCCGCGAGGTCGCGGAGTTGCGAGCTGGCGACGAGGTTCATCCGGAGCTGGTAGACCTGCGCTTCGCCGAAGCGCTTCCCGGTGCCGGTGCTCTCCGGCCCGGTCTCGGGTGCGAGGGCCTTGAGGTAGCTCGTGAGCTCGTGGTCCTCGACGGGCTCCTCGACCTTTTCCGGGTTGCGATGGCGTCCCGGGTTCACCGGCTTGAGGTTGGTGCGGGTGTTACCCCGGCGACCAAGTGATGGAAGAGGCACGCGGCCCACCATAACGTTTAGATCTCACCCCTCGCCCAACTGTGACTCGCGACACATGTGCGGCAACGAAAACTACTCCACTCGGCGGACTTCCCCACCCACACGCCGCAATCAGGCCCCAAACCCTGAGTAATCCCCCGAGCTCCCGCCGACAAATAACAAACCGCAGACGAACAATGCCGGTAACGCCCTCGTGGTGTCGACGGCGCCGCCTGGCGCCGAACGGCGTCAAGCTGGTCAATGCAAAAGCTGGCCACGTCGTGGTCTGGAGGAGCTCGCACCGTGGGGGTCCGGGGGCTCGGCCCCCGGGGGTAGATGAGGACCTCGCGAAGACGCCAAAGCGTCGAGCGGGGATGGGCAGGAATGGTCTTCTGGCCTCGGTGTCGACGGCGCCGCCTGGCGCCGGATGGCACTTTGCTGGTCAATGCAAAAACCTGGCGACCTCGTGGTCGGGGGGAGCTCGCACCGTGGGGGTCCGGGGGCTCGGCCCCCGGGAGAGATGAGGACCTCGCGAAGACGCCAAGGCGTCGAGCAGGAATGGAGAGGCCCCCGCGCCAGGGGGAGGAACGCGGGGGCCGGAGGGGATCTCCACAGGCGCTGACCGGGGGTGTGTCAGCAAGTCGATTGTTACACGAGTTCGGTTGCGGATGCGAGTGGTGGACGCCAAAAAGTCGGCGGACCCGTTACGTACTGGCCGCCGTTCGTTCACCTTCTTTCGTGGCTCTGCGTGGGCGTCCCGGAATCGCAGGTTCACTCTGCGGGGGGCTGTGGCTGGGCGTTTTCGCTCGCTAGCCTCGCGGCCAAGTTGCTTGCACCGACAAGGTTTTGGAGGAGCTATGAGCGGGTCTGTGGAAGTTCGACAGTTCCTCCTTCGGTACGAGGGTGCCGATGCGGGTGGCGGTCTGGCCGGCGTGCCGTCGCAGCGGGCTGGGCAGGCGGATGCCCCGCGGGTGTCGGATGATCAGGTTCGGCGGGCGCGGCTGGCGGTGGCGGCCGGCGCGAGGGATGCCGAGGATTGTGCACAGCTGCTGGACATGCTCGGGTTGTTGCCGGACGAGGACGGTCAGATCCCGGCGCAGCGCTAGTTCGTGGAGGTCGGCCGGGGGAACGCCCCCTGGTCGCACCCCCGGTCGACCTCATCAGGAAACTTACCGGCGTTTCCGATCCGTGGGCAAACGTTTTGACTGTTGCCGGTAGTTGGTCACGAAGTTTCTCCTGTCTCCCCGCGAGAAGGTGTGCGAGATCAGGCCGGTGGTTGCCGGAGGTGGCGGGCGAGATGATCGCAAGCGCCCGTGTGTGTGCCGATCTCGACGAGCGCCGGGCGGAGTCGCTCACCGATGGCTGGATGGCCGGCGGCGCGGAGTAGGCCGGAACGTGCCGCGCCGGCGATCTTGCTCCGCGCACTGACCAAGGCTGCGCAGTGACCGGCGACACACCACGTTTCCGCAGGTCAACCCCGCTTTTTGGGGTTAGGGGATACCGGTTTGGAGCGGGGTGGAGGCGTGCCCTATGCTAGTTATCGCTCCCAGGGGGACCTGAGAGCGCGGTCGGTCGGTTCGCCGAAACCGGCCGGGCTCCCATCGTCCAGCGGCCTAGGACTCCGCCCTTTCAAGGCGGCAACGCGGGTTCGAATCCCGTTGGGAGTACGCAGTACGAAGTATTGCAAGCAAGGCCCTGTGGCGCAGTTGGTTAGCGCGTCGCCCTGTCACGGCGAAGGTCGCGGGTTCGAGTCCCGTCAGGGTCGCAAAGCGTCTGGTTTGTAGCCGGCGTACGCGGCCAGGTAGCTCAGTTGGTACGAGCGTCCGCCTGAAAAGCGGAAGGTCGCCGGTTCGACCCCGGCCCTGGCCACCGCTTCTAGCAGCAGAAACGGCCCCCACCGATCACGGTGGGGGCCGTTTCGCGTCGGGGCTCGTTGCAGTTGTGGTTGCAGTTGGCCCCGATTAGGGCGTCGTCAGGACGCCCAGAGGAAGCCGTTCAGCCGCTCCGCGATGTCGCTGCGGATCCCTCCGGTGATGTGCTGGTACCGCTTGGCCATGGCGGTGTTGGACCAGCCCATGAACTCCATCACGGCGCGCTCGGGAACGCCGAGGATGAGGAGCACGGTCGCCGCGGTGTGCCGCGCGTCGTGCAACCGAGCTTCCCGCACCCCGGCCTCCTCCAGGAGCTCCTTCCACTCGTCCAGGTCGCGCCGCGGGTCCAATGGTTTGCCGTTCGGCTGCGCGAACATCCAGCCGCCCTCGTGCCACTCGGACCCCGCGAGTTCGCGCTCCTTCGCCTGCTGTTCCTCGTGTGCGATGAGCAGTTCGTAGAGGCGGTCCGGGAGCACGATCCCCCGCCTGCCGGCCCGGGATTTCACGTCGACCTCGACCAGGCCGCCACCGTGACGTTTCGGACACCAGCGGGCGTGGCTGGTGCAGTCAGGCGGACAGGGCGGTGGGCACGGCTTGCGCTGGTGGCGCTTGCAGTCCTCCTTGCAGGGCTGCGTCTTGTGGTACTTCGCGCCGCACCGGTGCGGGTCGTCGCATCCGTGCTTCCAGGTCTGGCGTTGCAGCTGCTTCGCGATGCGGAGCGCGCGGCGCTTCTTGTCGAGCCGGGGCCATTTCAGCCCGAGCGTCTCGCCCTGCCGGGTGCCGAGTGCCAGCGCGAGTACGAAGCGGACGCCGTTCCGCCGGGCCAGCGCGGCTACGAGCAGTTGCCCGATCTCGTCGGCCTCGAATGGCTCGATCTCCGGTTCCTCCAGCCGCGGGGCCTTCGCCAGCTCCACGGGGTTCCGCGCGATCCGGCCGCGCCGGTACGCCTCGCCGAAGGCAGTTCGAGCAGTTCGGTGGACCTGGTGCGCCGTTCCCGGCTTGAGCCCGGAGGCGAGCATCTTCGCGTACAGCTTCTCGAAGTGCTCCGGCTCGATCTTGTCGATCCGATGCGCGCCGAGGTTGGGGATCAGGTGACGGTAGACCGCGGTGCGGTAGGCGTTCGCGGCCTTGTGTCGCACGGAAGGCTCCGCGATGTTCTCGAACCAGTGGGTGAGCCACTTCTCCACGGTCCAGGCGCGCCCCGGCTTCTTCACCCTCCCGCTGTCGCGTTGCTTCTCCAGCTCGCGGACAGCCTCGATCACTTCACCTTCGGACTTTCGCTGGACGTGCCGCCGGTCGGGCTTCCCGTTGTCACGGACGCCCATCGTGACCCAGCCGTGCCACTTGCCGTCGCTGCCGAGGTAGATCGAGCTGGCTCCGTTTGGCCGGCGGGTGCCTTCGGGTCGTTTCTTGGGTGCCATGTCGTGTCCCCCTTGGTGGTCAGGCAGCGGCGGGCTGTTCGGTGGTGAGTTGGTCGACATAGGCCGCGAGCGCGGCGGCCGGGACTCGGCGGAGGTGTCCGATCCGGACGGTGGCGATGTGCCCGGCCTTGATGAGCGCGTACATGGTGGTGCGCCCGACGCTGAGGGCGCGGGCGGCGTCTTCGACGGTCAACAGAACTCGGGCTTGGTCGGTGTTCAGCGTGGCCATCTGGTGCGGCTCCTGTCGGTCGTGAGGCGTGACAGTGGAGCGGGGTGTCACAGGTGGTGTCACGCCTGTTCTCGCAGGTCAGAGGGGGTTGAGTGACAAAGTGACAGGTGTGACAGGTTGGGGGGCCCTCTGGTTGTCAGTGCGAGCCGAGTGACAGCGAGGGTGGGTGTCACTGCTGGTGTCACTCCTGTTCTTGCTGGTCAGGGTTGGTTGAGTGACGGAGTGACAGGTGTGACAGCTCCGGGGTGCTGCCACTGTCACTCGCGGGTTCGGCCGGGTGGTACGTGCCCCCGGTTCCGGCGCGAAGCTGCCCGTCCTTCGCCATGCGGGTGCAGGTCTGGCGGACGGTGTTCGGGTTGAGCTGCAACGCGTCGGCGATCGCTGCGGGCTTCTGGCCGGGGTAGTCGCGGACGAACCGCTTGA
>Ga0164243_10003976_pt1 | contig 23342 bp, 23 predicted proteins | sample OricompcompostOP_FD_108781 | JGI IMG/M metagenome (GOLD analysis project Ga0164243, IMG submission 108781) | Organic Plus compost microbial communities from Emeryville, California, USA - Original compost - Organic plus compost (OP) | ecosystem: Engineered > Solid waste > Mixed feedstock >...
CCCCCGCGGTCGGCGACTCGGGCACCCTGGCCAGTACCTCGACCCCCGCGCCCGCCTTCTCCACCCACGGCGCGCGGATGAAAACGGCGTGCAGCGGACCCGCGGGCGTGAGGCCCGGGAAGTCCAGGTCCTCCTCGAAGGAGTCCACCTGGCGACCGAACGCGTTGCGCCGCACGATCACGTCGAGCGCACCCAGCTGGCGCTGGTCGGGCCTGCCGTCCAGGGCCTGCTTGGCCAGCAGGATCATGCCCGCGCAGGAGCCGAAGGCGGGCATGCCCGCGGCGAGGCGCTCGCGCAGCGGTTCGAGCAGACCGAAGGTGTCGAGCAGGCGCGACATCGTCGTGGACTCCCCGCCGGGCAGGACGAGGCCGTCGACGGAGGCGAGCTCGGACTCCCTGCGGACACCGACGGCGGTCCCCCCGGCCCGCTCGACCATGGCGGCGTGCTCCCGGACGTCGCCCTGGAGCGCGAGCACGCCGACCACCGGACGCGGCACTGCTGCTGTCACTGGTCAGCCTTTCGATTGGTCGCCGCGGGCCTGGGCGCGGCCCCGGACTGCGTGATCCGCTGCTACCAGCCGCGCTCGGCGAGCCGGTGCGGTTGCGGGACGTCGTCGACGTTGATGCCGACCATCGCCTGCCCGAGCCCGCGCGAGACCTTCGCGATCACGTCCGGATCGTCGTGGAAGGTGGTCGCCTTGACGATCGCCGCGGCCCGCGTGGCGGGGTCGCCCGACTTGAAGATGCCCGAGCCGACGAACACGCCCTCGGCACCGAGCTGCATCATCATCGCCGCGTCGGCGGGGGTCGCGATGCCGCCCGCGGTGAACAGCACCACCGGCAGCTTGCCCCGCTCGGCCACCTCGCGCACCAGCTCGTACGGCGCCTGCATCTCCTTCGCGGCCACGAACAGCTCGTCCTCGGGCAACGAGGTCAGCCGTCGGATCTCGGCGCGGATCCGGCGCATGTGGGTGGTCGCGTTGGACACGTCGCCGGTGCCCGCCTCGCCCTTCGACCGAATCATCGCCGCGCCCTCGGTGATCCGGCGCAGCGCCTCGCCGAGGTTGGTCGCCCCGCACACGAACGGCACGGTGAACGCCCACTTGTCGATGTGGTTGGCGTAGTCGGCGGGGGTGAGCACCTCGGACTCGTCGATGTAGTCGACCCCGAGCGACTGCAGCACCTGGGCCTCGACGAAGTGGCCGATCCGCGCTTTCGCCATGACCGGGATCGACACCGCGGAGACGATGCCCTCGATCAGGTCCGGGTCACTCATCCGTGCGACACCGCCCTGCGCCCGGATGTCGGCGGGCACCCGCTCCAGCGCCATGACGGCCACGGCACCCGCGTCCTCGGCGATCTTCGCCTGCTCCGGGGTGACCACGTCCATGATCACGCCACCCTTGAGCATCTCGGCCATGCCGCGCTTGACGCGCGCGGTACCCCGTTCGGGCGCGGAGGAACCAGTGGACTGAACTTCGGACACGACAGGAGGCCTTTCCAGGAGAACCACGGGATGACGTGTCGAGTCTAAAGTCGGGTGGACCGCTACCTGAGGCCAATCCGACGCTATCTCGGCAGTCCACTTCTGCGCCAGGGGTGCCACGTCGCGGCGCCGGGGTTGCCCCACCCCGCTCGGCAGGTGTGTGATCGGGGACACAGCCCGAACAGTGTCGTTCCCGGGAGCCCGCCATGGCCGACAAGACACCCCGCACCGTCGATTCCGGAGCCGCGGTCGCTGTGGACGACCCGCGCAAGGTCCGCAACGTGGTCCTGGTCGGTCCTTCCGGATCCGGCAAGACCACCCTCACCGAGGCCCTGCTCGCGGTGTCCGGCACCGTGACCAGGGCCGGTTCCGTCGTGGACGGCACCACCGTGTGCGACCACGACCCGGCCGCCGTGCGTCAGCAGCGGTCGGTCGGGTTGTCGGTGGCGCCGGTGCTGCACGCCGGGCACAAGATCAACCTGATCGACACCCCGGGCTACGCCGACTTCGTGGGCGAACTGCGCGCGGGACTGCGCGCCGCCGACGCCGCCCTGTTCGTCGTGTGCGCCGGGGAAGGCGTGGACCCCGCGACGGTGGCCATCTGGGAGGAGTGCGCCGCGGTCGGGATGCCACGCGCGGTGATCGTGTCGCGCCTCGACCATCACCGGGCCGATCCGGAGGGCGAGATCGCCGCGTGCCAGGAGGCGTTCGGTGCGGGGGTGCTGCCGCTGTACCTGCCCGCGAGCGGGTCCGCGCCCGGGCTGGTCGGACTGATCACGCGCCGGTTCTTCGACTACTCCGGCGGCTACCCGCCGCGGGTCGGCGAGCCCTCGCCCGCGGACCTGGACCGGATGACGCGGGCGCGCAACGACCTCATCGAGGGCGTCATCGCGGAGAGCGAGGACGAGACCCTCATGGACCGCTACCTGGCCGGCGAGGAGATCAGTGAGGACGCCCTGATCGCCGATCTGGAGACCGCTGTCGCGCGGGGGTCGTTCCACCCGGTCATCCCGGTGTGCGCGACCACCGGGGTGGGGCTGGCCGAGGTACTCGACGGCATCGTGCGCGCGTTCCCGTCGCCGGTCGAACACCGGCTGCCGCCGGTCACCACACCCGAGGGCGCGCCGCACCCCGACCTGAGCACCGATCCGGAGGGACCGCTGGCGGCCGAGGTCGTCCGCACGGCCGTGGATTCCTACGTCGGCCGGGTGTCGCTGGTGCGGGTGTTCTCCGGGACGCTGCGGCCGGAGCGCGCGGTGCACGTGTCCGGGCACGGGATGGCCGAGCGGGGACACGAGGACCACGACGCCGACGAGCGCGTCGCCCACCTGTACTCCCCGCTCGGAGCGAACCTGCGCGAGGTGCCCTACTGCGTGGCCGGGGACCTGTGCGCCCTGACGAAGGTCGGTTCGGCGGAGACCGGCGACACGGTGTCCGCGCCCGACCACCCGCTGCTGGTGAAGCCGTGGCCGATGCCGGAGCCGCTGCTGCCGGTGGCGGTCGTGGCGCGCAACCGCAGCGACGAGGACGCACTGGCGCGCAACCTCTCCCGCCTGGTCGCCGGCGACCCGACGCTGCGGCTGGAACGCAACGCCGAGACCGCGCAGCTGGTCCTGTGGTGCATGGGCGAGGCCCACGCCGACGTGGTGCTGTCGCGGCTGCGGGCAGGCGGCGCCGAGGTGGACACCGAGCCGGTGCGGACCAGCCTGCGCGAGACGTTCGCCGGCCCGGCGAAGGGGCACGGGCGGCACGTCAAACAGTCCGGCGGGCACGGGCAGTACGCGGTGTGCGACATCGAGGTCCAGCCGCTGGAGCGGGGTGCGGGGTTCGAGTTCGTGGACCGCATCGTGGGCGGCGCGGTCCCGCACCAGTTCATCCCCAGCGTGGAGAAGGGGGTGCGGGCGCAACTGCAGCGCGGACTGGTCGGCGGGTACCCGGTGGTCGACGTGCGGGTCACCCTGGTCGACGGCAAGGCGCACAGCGTGGACTCGTCGGACGCGGCGTTCCAGACGGCGGGGGCACTGGCGTTGAAGGACGCGGCCGCGAACGGCCGGGTCGTGCTGCTGGAGCCGCTCGACGAGGTGACCGTGCGGGTGCCGGACGAGTACCTGGGCGCGGTGCTCGGTGATCTGTCGTCGCGGCGCGGGCGGGTGCTGGGCACCGAGTCGGCCGAGGGCGGGCGCAGCGTGATCCGGGCCGAGGTGCCCGCGACGGAGCTGTTGCGCTACACCACGGAGCTGCGGTCGCTGAGCTCCGGAACGGCCGCGTTCGCCCGGCGGCGCACCCGCTTCGACCCGCTCCCGGAGAACCTGGCGGCGGCGCGCGCCTGATGAGGACGGGCGCCAGGCGGCGGGCCGTGCGGGGCCTGGGACGAGCCGCCCGATGGTCGGCGGAGCCGCGCTCGCCCGGGGCGGCCCGCGGGCGGCGGGGGCCGCGTCAGCCGAAGAAGCCACCCGGGCGGGCGTTGCGGTCGGCGACGAGCCCGGCCAGTGTGGCGATCGCGATCTCGGCGGGGCGCCGCGAGCCGATGTCCAGGCCGATGGGCCGGTGCACGCGGGCGATGTCGTCCTCGGCGACGCCCAGGTCGCGCAGCGCGGCCACGTGCGGGCCCTCGTGCCGCGGGTTGCCCATCACCCCGACCCAGCGCACCCGCTGCGCGAGCACGTCCCGCAGCGCGGTGCCCAGCTCGGCGCGGTGGTGGTCGGTCACGACGACGTCGGTGTCCCCGTCCAGGGCGGGCAGCTGGGACACCACCCGCGCGCCGGGCACGGCCGCCGACCGGCCCGGATCGGGCTCGAACAGCACCGGGCGGTAGCCGAGGTCCTGGCCGTAGCGGAGCACGAACTCCGCGACCGGCGAGGCGAACACGGCCACCAGGGTCCGCACCGCGACCGCGCCGTCCTCCGCCCCGTGGGCGACACCGCAGGCAGAATCTTCCGAAGCCATGCGCCGATCCTAAGCCCCGCACCCGTCCGCGCCCGCGATGCGAGCCCGGGCACCGGGCGGCCACACCGGGCCGGCCCGCTACGCGCCGGGGACCGGCGGCTCCGCGATCTCGAAGTACTCCGGCTGCCGCGCGGTGCCGGCGAGCTTGAAGTACCGCACCTTCCGCCTCCGGCGCAGCGTCAGCGTGTCCCGCACTGCGTCGTTGTGCACGCGGCGCGCGATCACCACCCGGTGCTCCGCATCGGCGAGTTCGGCGGCCAGCTCGGCGGGCAGGCGGGCCCGGTCGATCGTCGCGAGGAGGCGGGTCAGCTCGTTCTCCGCGACCTCCCGCTCGGCGCGCGGCGCCTTCTCCGCGATGTCCGCCGCCTCGCGCAGGCCGGTCCCGGCGCCGTCCACCGCGGCCACCGCTCGCGCCACCACCGCGCGGCGCGCCAGTGCCGCGTCCAGCGCCGCCCAGCCCGCGTCCAGCCGCACGTGCAGCCGGTCCAGCCGGTTGGCGGTCGCGACCAGGAACAGCCCGCCGAGCACGACCACCGCGGCCACGATCGACACCACCAGCACGAACACGCTCACTGCGGCACGTCCTCCGCGCTGACCCGCCGCGGGTCGGCGGCGATCGCCGTCTCGTACACGCGCAGCACCTGCGTCACCACCACCGGCCAGTCGTAGATCACCACCCGCTCCCCCGCCGCCGCGGCCAGCGAGGCCCGCCGCGTCGGGTCGCCGAGCAGGTCGCGCAGGCAGTCGGTCAGCGCGGCCGCGTCCCCGGTGGTGAACAACGCTCCCGCGCGGCCGTCGTCCAGTACCCGCCGGAACGAGTCCAGGTTGGACGCCGCGACCGCGGTGCCTGCCGCCATCGCCTCGGTGAGGATCATCCCGAAACTCTCCCCACCGGTGTTGGGCGCACAGTAGACGTCGACGCTGCGCAGCGCCCGCGCCTTCGTCGCGTCGTCGACCTGTCCGAGCAGTTCCACGTGTGGTGCCAGCTCCGGGCCGGCCATCCGGCGCAGCGCGTCCGGCTCCCCGCGGCCGACGACCAGCACTCGCAACTCGGGGAACTCCGGCAGCAGACGACGAGCCGCGTCGAGCAACACCTCCATCCCCTTGCGCGGCTCGGTGAACCGCCCGACGAACCCGATCGTGCCGCCTGCGCGCGGATAACCGTCCAGCGGCAGCGCGCGCGCGAAGAACTCGACGTCCACCCCGTTCGGGATCTCGACGGCGTCCCCGCCCGCGTGCTCCACCTGAACCCGGCGGGCCAGCGCCGACACCGCGATCCGCGCGGTGATCTTCTCCAGCAGCGGGCGCAGCACCGGCTGGAAGGCCGACAGCGTGCGCGAACGCGGCGTCGAGGTGTGGAACGTGGCCACGATCGGCCCGTCGGCCACCTTCAGGGCCAGCAGCGACAAGCTCGGCGCGGCGGGCTCGTGCAGGTGCAGCACGTCGAACGCGCCCTCCCGCAGCCACCGTCGCACCCGCGCGTAGGACACCGGTCCGAACTGCAGGCGCGCGACCGACCCGTTGTACCGGATGCCCAGCGCCCGGCCCGCGGGGTGCACGAAATCCGGCAGGTCGGCGTCCTCGTCGGCGGGCGCCAGCACCGACACCTCGTGCCCCCGCGCCTGCAGCGCCCGCGCGAGGTCGGTGACGTGCCCCTGCACACCACCGGGCACGTCGAAGGAGTACGGGCACACGATCCCGACCTTCACGCCGCTTCCTCCCGCGCGGGAACGCCGTCCTCCTCGACGTCGGCGGTCCACAGCTTCTGCATCATGTGCCAGTCCGCGGGGTGCGCGGCGATGTCCCCGGCGAACACGTCGGCGAGCGCCTGCGTCGCGGCGGGCACCTCGCTGCGGTGCGCGACCCGGATCCGCGGGTGGATCCGGATGCCCCAGCCGTTCTCGGTGAACCAGCTGCCCACCGGCAGCAGCGCGGCGCCCGTGCCCGCCGCCAGCCGCGCCGGGCCCGCCGGCATGCGCGTCTGCTCCCCCAGGAACGACACCGGGACACCGCTGCCGGTCAGGTCGCGGTCGGCGATCAGGCACACCACGCGGTTCTCCCGCAGCCGCTGCAGCAGCAACCGGAACGAGCCGGTGCCGCCGTCGGCGGAGAGGATCTCGAAGCCCAGCGACTCCCGGTAGGCCACGAACCGCTGGAACAGCGATTCCGGCTTGAGCCGCTCGACGACCGTGGTGAACGGGCCGTACCGGCCGACCGCCCAGATGCCCGGGACGTCCCAGTTCCCGCTGTGCGGCAGCGCGACGACCGCGCCGTTGCCCTCGGCGAGCGCGGCGTCGAGGTTCTCCACCCCGCTGATCGTGGCGTCCACGCTGGCGCGGATCCCCTCCGGGTCCATCGAGGGCAGCCGGAACGCCTCGTGCCAGTACCGCGCGTAGGACCGCACCGCCCGCCGCGTCAGCTCGTCGAGTTCGGCGTCGCCCGCCTGCGGCACGACGCGCGCGAGGTTGCGGCGCAGCTGCCGCACGCCCGGCCCCTTGCGCCAGGACGCGAAGTCGGCGGCCAGCCCGAATCCGGCCCTGGCCAGCGGCACCGGCAGGCGGCGCACCACGCTCCAGCCCGCCGCGTAGCCGAAGTCGGCCATCCGCTCGCCGAATCTCATCAGGCGGCCTCCCGGGAGGAGGCCGCCACGGCCCGCAGCCGCTGGACGGTGGTGATCACCGACCCCGCGGCGAGCAGCCACAGGGTGGCCTCGACCGCGAACGGCACGCCCAGCCCCTCCAGCCCGGTGCCGACCAGTGCGATGATCAGCCGCTCGGCGCGCTCCACGAGGCCGCCGTCGGCGGTGAGGCCCTCCGCGTCGGCGCGGGCCTTGATGTAGGAGATGACCTGCGCCAGCACGAGGCAGACCAGGCAGGCCGCCGCCGCGCGCAGGTTGTGCTCCACCGCGAACGCCCACCAGGCGATTCCCGCGAACAGGGCGCCGTCGGCCAGCCGGTCGCAGGTGGCGTCCAGCGTCGCGCCGAAGGGGGTGCCGTACCCGCGGGCGCGGGCCATCGCGCCGTCGAGCAAGTCCAGCATGGCGAAGCCCCACACGGTGAACGTGCCGGCCAGCAGCATGCCGGTGGGGAAGAACACCAGTGCGCAGACGATCGCGCCCGTCGTGCCGATCACGGTCATCGCGTTCGGTGTCAGCCCGGCGCGCACCAGCGCGTGGCCGAGCGGGTCCAGGGCTCGCGAGACGGACGCTCGCGCGAAGATGTTCAGCATCGGATCATCGACTGGGCGGTATCGGCGGGCATGTCCATCGGTTTCGGCGTCCACCTGGGGTTATCGGGGTCGGGTTGCTGACCCGCAGCCTATCCACCCGCGGGAACGCGCCGGTGAGGCGGCGCGCCGAGCGCGCCCGGGGCGCTCAGGTGAGCTGGTCGACCGGGGCTTCCTCGGCGGCGACCGCGGCCGCGCACCGCGGGCGCAGCCGGTCGCGGATCGACCCGGCGATCTCCCCCAGCGCGTGCACCTGCTCCGGTGTCAGCGCGTCGAACAGGGCCTCGCGCACGGCCTCCACGTGCCCGGGAGCGGCGGCCTCCAGCGCGGCGAGCCCGGGATCGGTCAGGCTCGCGAACGCCCCGCGCTTGTCGGTGCCGCAGCTGCGCCTGCGCACCCACCCGTTGGCCTCCAGGCGCGCGACGGCGTGCGACAGCCTGCTGCGTGACGAGTGGCACCGTTGCGCCAGCTCGCTCATCCGCAGCGTGCGTCCCGGCGCTTCGGACAGCGCGACGAGGACCTCGTAGTAGGTCTGCGGCATTCCCGCGTCGCGTTGGAGCTGCGATTCCACGTGGCTCCGCACCATGGTGACCGCCGCGGTGAACGCGCGCCACACACGCTGCTCGTCGTCGCTGAGCCATCGCGGTTCGGACATGTCGCCCATGCTACCCCTAGTTGAGGACTCAACCAGCGAGGTGAGTATCGTGGTTGAGGGCTCAACAACCAGACCTTTTTCGCAAGGAGATCACCGATGACCGCTTCCACCACCGAGATCCCGGGGTACATCCCGGGCACCTGGAAGATCGACTCGACCCACTCCGACGTCGACTTCGTCGTGCGGCACCTCGGCGTGTCCAAGGTGCGCGGCCGCTTCGCCGAGGTCGAGGGCGAGATCGTGACCGCGTCCGAGATCACCGAGTCGACGGTGACCGCGGTCATCAAGGCCGACAGCATCGACACCAAGAACGCCGACCGGGACGCGCACGTCAAGAACGCCGACTTCCTCGACGTCGAGCAGTTCCCCACCCTGACCTTCGTGTCCACCGGCGTGCGCGCCGAGGACGGCGAGTACCTCATCGACGGCGACCTGACGGTGCACGGCGTCACCAAACCGGTCACCCTGGAGACCGAGATCGGCGGCTTCGCCGACGGCATGACGGAGGGCAGCAAGGTGTTCGGCATCTCCGCCACCACCGAGATCAAGCGCAGCGACTTCGGCGTGGGCGCGTCGGCCCCGAACGCCGTGCTGGCCGACAAGATCAAGATCGAGCTGAACATCGAGGCCGTCCTGCAGGCCTGAGCACCGCTCGACCCGGACGAAGGCCCGGACGCGCCTGTGGCGCCTCCGGGCCTTCGTCCGCGTCAGACCTGCTTCCAGGCGCGCGCAAGCAGATCGCGCGTCTCGCCGAGCAGTTGCGGCAGCACCTTCGTCTGACCGATCACCGGCATGAAGTTGGCGTCGCCGCCCCACCGCGGCACCAGGTGCTGGTGCAGGTGGGCGGCGATGCCCGCGCCGGCGATCACCCCCTGGTTCATGCCGATGTTGAACCCGTGCGCGCCGGACACCGCCCGCACGACCGTCATCGCGTGCTGGGTGAACTCGGCGAGCTCCCGCGTCTCGTCCGGGGTCAGGTCCGGGTAGTCGGCGACGTGCCGGTACGGCAGGACCATCAGGTGGCCCGGGTTGTACGGGTACAGGTTGAGCACCGCCCAGACGTGCTCGCCGCGGGCGACGATCAGCGCGTCGGCGTCGTCCATCCCGAGCAGCCTGCAGAACGGGCAGCCCTCGGCCTCGTCACCCTCGGGCTTGTCCTGGCCCTGCACGTACGCCAGGCGGTGCGGGGTCCACAGGCGCTGCAACGCGTCCGGGACCCCGACCCCGTCCTGGGGCACCAGCTCCGGCTCGGTCAAGACAGGACCGCCTTCAGCGCGTCCGCGGTGGGCGAGCCGTTCTCCCTCCGCTCGACCCAGTCCACAATGGCCCCGACCGCGTCGGCCACCGGCACGCCGTTGATCTGGCTGCCGTCGCGGAACCGGAACGACACCGCGCCTGCTTCGACGTCCTTGCCACCGGCCAGCACCATGAACGGCACCTTCTGCGTGGTGTGCGTGCGGATCTTCTTCTGCATCCGGTCGTCGCTGGTGTCCACCTCGACGCGGATCCCCTTGGCGCGCAACGCCTCCTCGACCGCGCGCAGGTGGCCGACGTGCTCGTCGGCGATCGGGATGCCCACCACCTGCACGGGCGCGAGCCACGCCGGGAACGCGCCCGCGTAGTGCTCGGTCAGCACGCCGAAGAACCGCTCGATCGACCCGAACAGCGCGCGGTGGATGACCACCGGCTGCTTGCGGCTGCCGTCGGCGGCGGTGTAGGACAGCTCGAACCGCTTGGGGTGGTTGAAGTCCAGCTGGATGGTCGACATCTGCCACGAGCGGCCGATGGCGTCCTTGGCCTGCACCGAGATTTTGGGGCCGTAGTAGGCGGCGCCGCCCGGGTCGGGCACCAGCTCGAGCCCGGAGTCGACGGCGGCCTGCCGCAGGGTCTCGGTGGCCTCCTCCCACTCCTCGTCGGAGCCGATGAACTTGTCCGAATCGCCCCGGGTGGACAGTTCGAGGTAGAAGTCGGACAAGCCGTAGTCGGCGAGCAGGTCCAGCACGAACCGCAGCAGCGACCGCAGCTCACCCGGCATCTGCTCCTGGGTGCAGTAGATGTGCGAGTCGTCCATCGTCAGACCGCGCACGCGGGTGAGACCGTGGACCACACCCGACTTCTCGTACCGGTACACCGTCCCGAACTCGAACAGCCGCAGCGGCAGCTCGCGGTAGGACCGCCCGCGCGACTTGAAGATCAGGTGGTGCATCGGGCAGTTCATCGCCTTGAGGTAGTAGTCCTCGCCCTCGAGGGGCAGCGGCGGGAACATGGTGTCGGCGTAGTAGGGCAGGTGCCCGGAGGTGTAGAACAACCCGCTCTTGGTGATGTGCGGGGTGTTCACGAACTCGTAGCCGGACTCCTCGTGGCGGCGCCGCGAGTAGTTCTCCAGCTCGCGGCGGATGATGCCGCCCTTCGGGTGGAACACGGGCAGGCCCGAGCCGATCTCCTCGGGGAAGGAGAACAGGTCCAGCTCGGCGCCCAGCCGCCGGTGGTCGCGGCGCTCGGCCTCGGCCAGCCGCTCCAGGTACGCCTCCTGTGCCTCCGCGGACTCCCACGCGGTGCCGTAGATGCGCTGCAGCTGCGGGTTCTTCTCGTTGCCGCGCCAGTACGCGGCGGCCACGCGGGTGAGCGTGAAGGCCGGGATGTACTTGGTGGTGGGCACGTGCGGGCCGCGGCACAGGTCGCTCCACACGCGCTCCTTGGTGCGCGGGTCGAGGTTGTCGTAGATCGTCAGCTCGCCCGCGCCGACCTCCATGATCTCGGAGGTGTCCACACTGTCCTCAGTGGACTTCAAGTCGATGAGCTCGAGCTTGAACGGCTCGTCGGCGAGTTCGTCGCGCGCCTGCTCGACCGAGTCGAAGCGGCGGCGGGAGAACTGCTGCGCCCCCTTGACGATCTGCTTCATGCGCTTCTCCAGCGCCCGCAGGTCCTCGGGGGTGAACGGCTTGTCGACGAGGAAGTCGTAGTAGAAGCCGTCCTTGACGGGCGGGCCGATGCCGAGCTTGGCCTCCGGGAACTGCTGCTGCACGGCCTGGGCGAGCACATGCGCCGCGGAGTGCCGGATGACGCTGCGGCCGTCCTCGGTGTTCGCCGCGACCGGCTCGACCGTCACGTCGGCGTCGGGCGCCCAGGCCAGGTCGCGCAGCCCTCCCTCGGCGTCGCGGACCACGACGACCGCGTCCGGCCCCTTGGTGGGCAACCCCGCCTCGCGCACCGCGGCCCCGGCCGTAGTCCCGGCCTGCACCACCACGCTGGCGGCGGGTGCGGCTGCGGCGGACGACGGCTGGTTCACGATGGGCTCCTTCGAACGAGTGGTGACCCACCGATGCTATCCGTCGCCCGCCGACGCCTTTCCCCGAGGGACGTCAGACGGTCTCGACGACCTCGTCGAACTCGAGCCGGGGCAGCCGGTCGAACCACGGGTTCTCCCCCGGCTTGCCGACGTTCACCACGACGAGGGACTTCCACGGCCGGTCGGCGAAGAACTCCGCGTCGATCCCGGCCGCGTCGAAACCGGTCATCGGGCCCGCGGCCAGTCCGGCGGCGCGGACCCCGATGATGAAGTAGCCGACCTGCAGCAACGAGTTGAGCCGCGCGACGTGCTCCCGCGCCGACGCGTCGGCGAAGAGGTCCTTGGCGTCCGGTTTGTGCGGGAAGGTCTTGGGCAGGTTCTCGTGGAAGTCGGTGTCGGCGGCCAGGATCACGGTGACCGGCGCGCTCGCGGTCTTGGCCCGGTTGCCCTGCGACAGGTGCGGCAGCAACCGCCGCCTGCCCTCCTCGGTGCGGACGACCAGCGCCCGCAGCGGCTGGGTGTTCATCGAGGTCGGCGCCCACTTCACCAGGTCGTAGATCGCCTGGATCTGCTCCTCGGTGACCGGCTCGTCGGCGAACGTGTTCGCCGTGCGGGCCTCGCGGAAGAGCAGGTCCTGGATGTCGTGCGGCACGTGCAGGGTCTCGGCGAGGTTGGTGGTCGTCGACGTCATGGGTGCTCCTGTCGTCCTCGTGGTGATCGTTCCACGTCGTCCAACATGGTTGAACGCTTGACTATTTCGTCCAGTAGATCACATCAGGGCGGCCGCCAGCTCGTCCATCCCCTCGAAGCACCCGTCGAAGACGTCGGAGCGGGCCGGCGGGTCGGCCACCGGCCTGCGGATCCCGGCGGTCCGCAGGCCACCGCCTGAGCGCCGCGGAGGTCTCAGGCGTGCGCGGCGACCATGAGCACCGCCTCGGGCGGCAACCCGGTCGCGTCGAGGACGAGCCGGCAGACCTCCGGGGCGGGCTGGTAGGCGCGAGCCGCCCCGGCGGAGAGCACCTGGTGCCAGCGCAACCCGGCGAAGGCGTTCAACCGCAGCAGCATGGCGCGGTCGGCGTTGGACAGGCCCGCGACGGCGAACCAGCCGGCGAGCCGGTCCAGCCCGGCGACGGTGTCCGGCCACGGCGCCAGCCGCCGGCCCGTGGTGGCCGGCCGTGCCACCACCGCCGGGTCGGTGACCCCGGCCCGGCCCGGTCCGCGACGAGTCGCGCCGCCTCGGCGTCGAGCACCCCGCCTGCGACGTAGGCGCGCTGCCCGGCTGCGATCCGCCGCTGCTCGCGCTCGATGTGCTCCTGCCACACGGTGACCAGCTCGTCGGCCCGCGCGGTGCCGGGCACCGCCTCGCGGATCGCCGCGCGCAGCCCGCCGGGGTCGTCGACCAGGGTGCCCAGCACGTCGAAGCAGACGAGGCCAATGCCGTGGATCGTCGCAGTCGAGATGGTGACGTGAGTTTCGCGTTCGTGAGCGGCGACCCCTCCCTCGACCTGGCGGCCACCGTGCTGTCCCGCCGGGGCTCCCCCGTCGACCTGCGCTGGCTGGACGAGTGCGCGGCGCTACCGTCCGGGATCGCGGTGGACCCGGACGGCTTCGCCGCCGCCCGGTCGCTGCGGGAGGCGCTGTACCGGCTGGCGCTCGACCGGGTGCTCGGACGGCAGTTCGACAGCCGGGCACTGGAGATCGTCACCGACACCGCGGCCACCCCGCCGCTCACCGCCCGGCTCACCGGTACGGGGGTGCGGCGGTCCGGGGACCTGCGTGCCGCGCTGTCCGAGGTCGCGCGCGGCGGCATCGCCCTGCTGGCCGATCCGCACGCCACGCTCAAGGAATGCGGCCGCCCCGGGTGCACCCGCATCTACCTGGACCGCTCGCGCGGCGCCCGCCGCAGGTGGTGCGGCATGGCCGAATGCGGCAACCGCGTCAAGGCCGCCGCCTACCGCGCCCGCAGGCGCGCGACGTCCGGGCGTCAGTCGTAGACACGGACCCAGTCGATCTCGGCGGTCGACCGGATCGGCGGCTCCGCCTTGTGCTTGTTGTGGTTCTGCTGGATCACCAGGTGCATCGGCTGGTCCGGGATGGTGCCCGGCGTGCCGTAGGTCGCCCACGCCACGCCGTCGAGGTAACAGGTGACGTGGTCGGGTTGCCACTCGACGGCGAAGTTGTGCCACTGCGTCAGGTCGACCGGGTCCTTCTTGGTGTGCCCGGCGTCGCTGTTGCCCGGCCCGTGCAGCCAGCTCTCCAGGAACTGCCGCGCCGGGTCGTAGATCTCGGCGAAGTCGATCTCGCCGTCGGCGTTGGTGTCGCTCTGCGGCCACAACAGCAGCACCGGGTTGAAGTCCGGGTCGGCGGGCGCCGGAAAGCGCGCGCGCACCTCCCAGCGGCCGTAGGTGCGGTCCTCGCGCCACGCGATTCCACACGTGGCGGCGGTGGCGTCGCCGTCACCGACCAGGGTGAGCGTGCCGTCGCGTACCACGCACTGGCTCTCGCTCAGCGTCTCGCCGGAATCGGTGTTGAGGCCCTGGTAGACGTACCAGTTGCCGCGGTCCACGCGGCGGCCGTCGAAGTCGTCGGCGTCGCGGAGGCGCCACCCGTAGTTGACCGCGGCCTCGTCGGAGCGCTCGGGCGTGACCACGACCGAGCTCGGCGGCCGGGTAGGCACCGTCGGGGAGTCGCCCGCCCCGTCGTCGAACCGGTCCGACATCTCCCGGACAGCCACGAACGCCACGCCCGCGAGGACTACGCAGGCCAGCAGGATGACTACTCGACGTACCACGGCGTCACATTAACGTCCCCCGACTGAGCGACTAGCTCGGATCCCCCTGACGCTTGGCGACGAGGAACAGCACCTGGCGCCGGAGCCGGGCGCCCGGGGCCATCGCCGCGCCGACCAGGCGGTCCACCGGCCGCACGCCCCACTCCGGGTCGCGGGCGAGCCCGTCGGTCAGCGCGCGCTGCTCGGCGTACTCGGCGCGGTGCGCCTGCGCCGACAGCGAACCCCGCCCGATGCGGAACGCGGCCAGCGACTCCCGCTGCCCCACGAAGTCCCCGTGGCGCAGCAGGCCGATCCACAGCGCGAGGTCCATCGGGAACCTCCAGGTGCCGTCGAACCCGCCGACCGCGTCGAACTGCTCGCGGCGGAACAGCGCCCCACCGGGCTCGCCGAGCGGGTTGCCGCCGTTGCGGACGACCTTGCGGACCACCGCGCTCGCCGGGTGGCGGCCGATCAGTCCGCGCAGACCGCGGTTGGGCGCGAGCACCGACCCCTGCTCGTCGATCATGTCGCGGCGCGAGCACACCAGCGCGACCGCCGGGTCGCCGGCGAGCACCTCGTGCTGACGCAGGACGCACTCCGGGTGCAGCAGGTCGTCGGCGCACACCACCTTCACGAACCGGCCGGTGGACTCGGCGACGGCGCGGTTCCAGTTCTCCGCCAGCGGCAGGACCGCCTCGTTGCGGACCACCCGGAGCCGCGGATCGTCGACCGCGCGCAGGATGTCCGGGGTCTCGTCGGTGGAGGCGTTGTCGACCACGACGACCTCGAGGTCGTCGAAGGTCTGCGCCAGGACGCTGCGCAGCGTGCCGGCCAGGAACCGGCCGGCCTGGTAAGCCGGGATGCACACCGAAACCGCCGGACTCACGGCTTTTCCCCCTTCCGGGTGTAGCTTCGGACAGGCGCGACAGTGGACAGTCGCTCATGCTGACACGCGTGGGGATCTTCGCGGTGGTCACCCTGCTGGTGGCAGGGCTGCTCGGATCGGCACCGGTGGACGGGAACGCCCCGCCGGCGCCGTCCCCGGTCGTGCTGTCCCCCGGCACCGGCGACGGACTCGTCCTCGGCGTGACGCACGCACAGTACAGCCTCGACTCGTGGCTCACGCCCGAGCAGCGCGCCAGCGGCGAGCAGATCCTCGGCGCCACCCCGATGTTGCAGAACCAGCACATCATGGGTTTCGGCGTGGGCAACCCGGAACCGTCGCCCGGCCGCCACGACTGGTCCCGGTTGGACGAACGAATGGACCTGATCGGGCGAACCGGCGGCACGCCGGTGATCACCCTGTGCTGCGCGCCGGACTGGATGAAGGGCGGCACCGCGGGCACGACGAACTGGGACGACCTGGCCGCCGCTCCGCGCCGCGAGCACTTCGCCGACTACGCCCGGCTCTCCGCCGAGGTCGCCCGGCGGTACCCGCAGGTGCGCCACTTCCAGGTGTGGAACGAGCTCAAGGGCTTCTGGGACGAGCGCACCGGCACTTGGGACGCGGCCGCCTACACCGACCTGTACAACCAGGTCTACGACGCGGTGAAGGCGGTGCGCCCGGACGCGCTCATCGGCGGTCCCTACGTGGTGCTGACCCTGTGGTCCTCGGCGGAGGCCACCGACCACCCCTCCGATCTGCGCGGGCCCTACGGCGTGGTCGACCAGCGGTCGCTGGACGTGGTGGACTACTGGAACGAGCACAAGCACGGCGCCGACTTCGTGGCGCTCGACGCCTCCACCGGCACCCGCGACAAGGGGCTGATCACCACGCCGGAGCGAGCCGGGCAGATCTACGCCGACGCCACCCGCTGGGCCGCCGCCCGCACCGGGTTGCCGGTGTGGTGGTCGGAGTTCTACCCCGATGCCGCCCCGCCCGCCGATCCCCCGGCGGCCCCCGCACGCGACGACTCGCTCGAACCGGACGGCATCCCACCGGCCCAGCGGCAGACCGGCCCGGTCGACCAGGCCCGCGCGGTCGCCACGCTCGACGCGGTGGCACGGGCGGCCGACGCGGGTGCCGCGGTGATGCTGCTCTGGCAGCCCGAGGCCAGCGACGACCTGCCCTACGCGGCGCTGTGGTCGCAGGCCACCCCCGCCACCCCGGTGCTGGCACCGACGAGCCTGACCGCGGCGTGGACGTGGCTGGCGCCGCGACTGCGCGGCAATCTGGTGTCCGTGCACCGCCGACCCGGCGAGGTGGTCGCGTTCCGCACGCCGGGCGGGGACGCCACGATCAACCCGACGGCGCAGGCCGAGCAGGTCCGCGCGGGCGGGCGCAGCCTGTCGCTGCCGCCGCTGTCGATCCGGCTGCCGGGCTGACCCCGTCACAGGTCCAGACCCACCACGATCCGCCAGATCGCACCGGCCGCGGTCAGCACCGTGAGGACCACCGCCACCAGGTCCAGCCTGCGGATGCGGCGCGTGCGCGCCGTGGCGGTGTCGGTGGAGCGCCTGCCCACGGCCTGTTCCTTGAGGACGGTGCGCACCCCGACCACGACGAGCAGCGCCACCCCGCACACCGCGGTGACGAGGGTGAGAGCGTCGGCCTCGCTCACGCCGGTTCCGCCGCGGTCGTCGTCTCCCGGACCAGCCGGGCGGGCACCCCCGCGTAGACGCCGGGCACCGGGCAGTCCCGGGCCACCACCGCACCCGCGGCGATCACCGCGTCGTCGGCGATGCGGACGCCGGGCAGGATCTGCGCCCGCGCGCCGACCCACACCCGGTCACCGATCACGACCGGCCGCGGCTGCGCCTCGCGCGACACGGTGCCGTCGGGCAGGGTCGGGTGGTGGGAGGTGACGATCATGACCTGCGGGCCGAACTGGCACGCCCGGCCGATCGTGACGGGGCCGACGGCTTCCAGGTAGCACTCGGCGTTGAGGAACGTGCCGCGGCCGATCTCGACGTGGCGCAGCGGGCCGTGGATGCGCAGCCCGGGGAAGATGTTGCCGGTGCGGATGCGGGCACCGAGCGCGCGGTAGCCGAGCAGCCGCAGCGGACGCGGCACGAGCGTGCTGCCGAGCACCCCGTTGACGAGGGCGCCGACGGTCATCGCCCACAGCTCGATGTACGCCTGGTCGGCCAGCCGCCGCACCAGGGACCGGGTCCGCATCACGTGTTCCCTCCGCCACTGCCCTGCACGAACCGGTCGGCAGGGGTCGTCCTGCCGAGCACCAGGGACCCGCGGTCGTCGAACTCCACGTGGTAGACACCAGTGGCCTCGAGCTCGCGCACGAGGTCGGCGCCGTAGGTGTCGGAGACCTTCTCGAAGATCCTCAGGTAGGCCCACTGGGGCTCGGTGAGGACAAGATAGTCGGGGCCCTTGACGCGCAGGCACGCGACCAGCGCGGGCACGTCGTCCATCTGCTCCTCGCAGTAGCCGTCGACCTCGTACTGCGACACCTCGCCGACCCGCGCGAACGACAGCGGCACCGAGTTCACCAGCGAGTCGACCCGCTCCCCCGGCTCGGCCTGCTGCACCGCCCAGCTCGCGGCGGCGATGTCACTGTCGTGGAAGCTGACGTAGGCGTCGTTGCCGCCCCGCGCGGTCAGCGTGCCCGCCACCAGCCCGGTGAGCACGACCCACGGCACCGCGGCGGTGAGCACCGTGCGCACCGGCCGGTTGCGCCACCGCATCCTGCGCGCCGACGTGACGGCGCGCTCCAGCGCGAGCGCGGCGGGCAGCGCCATCACCGGCAGCGCGAACAGGAAGCAGCGCATGAAGACCTCGCCACCGTAGGGCTGGGCCACGGCGAGGCCGAACGGCGCGACGCACAGCGCGGGCAGCAGCCACGAGCGCACCGTGTCGCGCCACATCATCCAGATGCCCCACGCGGCCATCGCCGCGACGAACAGGGTGATCCCGATCCGGACGGTCAGCACCACCAGCCTGCCGGGGCTGCCCGCGAACCGCGCGAGAATCCCCTCGTCGACCGAGGACGACACGTCGCCGAGCGGGCTGAGGATCATCTGCACCAGCTGGCCGCTCCAGAACTCGGCGGCGCCGAGCGAGAACCACACGACGGCACCGCCGAGCACCACGAACGGCATCCACGCGGGCCACAGCCGTCCGAACACCAGCAGCAGCATCAGCATCGCCCCGAGCACGAACGGAGTCAGCTGGTGGGTCGGGGCGAGCGCGAGCCCGATCAGCACGACCGATCCCTGCGCCACCAACCGCGCCTTGGGACTGGACCGCGGCGCCAGCCGCGCGCGCAGGCGCGCCTTGACCGGCTCGGTCAGACGCGGCCGCACCAGGTGCCGGAAGGTCAGGGTGAGCGCGGCGAGCATGAGGATCATCGCCGTGCCCTGCGGCGAGAAGTAGTCCTGCTCGGTCCAGTTGGCGACGAGGTAGATCCACGGCGCGATCCACGCAGCCCGCCGGTTGCCCAGCGCGGAGACCGCCAGCGCACGCACGCCGAGCACCGCCAGCCCGGCCAGCACCACCGGCGACCAGTTGAGCAGCGGGAGCGCGTTGTCGAGCCCGGCCGCTCTGGTGACCATTGCGACCAGGGAGAAGAACCCGGCCCAGGAGAACCGCGCGTCGTAGTCGTGCAGGATGTCGCCGTGCGTGGCGATGTAGTCGGCGAAGCCGGCGTGCAGCCACGCCACCGGCAGCCGGGCGACCTGCTCGACCGCGGGCTGCAACCCGTAGACGCCGAGCACGCCGACGAGGGTGTAGAGCGACAGCAGCCCGGTGCGCGGCCGGTAGCGCAGCAGTTCCAGCACCACCGCCGCCACCAGCAGCGGGTAGGACAGCAGTGTCGGCACCGACAGCTCGGCGACCAGGCCGAGCCCGCCGATCGCCTCCGGCGGCACCGGGTGCAGCCCGAGGATCCACAGCACGACCGCGACCGCGGCGAGGCCGGGTCCGAAGAACGGATCGGCCAGGAACGCGGGGCGCCCTGCGCCGGGGCCGGGGCGCGGCCCGGAGGACACCGCCCTGGCCGGCTCCTCCCCGCGCGGCGGCACGAGCTTGCCGGAGGCGGGGATGTACCGCGTCGGCGCGCCACCCGGCGGCGGCTGGGGGAACCGCATCGGCACGCGCGGCCGGGCCGAGGGCCGGACGGGCCGGTTCGGCCGGACCGGGCGCAGGAACCGGGTGGGCGGCTCGGTCACCGCGGCGCTCCGACCACCGCGGGAAACACCCGGCGCCGCAGGTCCACCAGCACGAACGCGGCCAGGACCGACTGCGCGCAGAGCATGCCGACGCCGAAACCGAACTCGGTGGGCACGAGCAGGGCCAGCGCGACGGCGGAGGCCGCCGTCGCCGCGTGCAGCAGCGCCACCCCGGCGCCGCGCCCCGCCGCCAGGTGCACGGCCACGCCGAGCACCACGACCAGCCGCGGCACCTGCGCGACGAGCAGGATCCGCAGCAGGTCGGTGCCCGCGGTGTAGTCCGGACCGAAAATCGCGAGGGCCACCCACGCCAGCACGGCGCCCACCGCCAGCAGCGGGACGAACACGGCCACCAGCCGCCTGCCGGCCCCGGCGACCAGCGAGCGGGCGTGGCCCGGCTCGGCGGACAACCGCACCACGAGCGGGTTCACGAACGCGGTCGCGGCGACGTCGAGCGCGTTGATCGCGGTCCACACCACGAAGAACACCGCATTGGCCTCGGCACCGAACCGGTGCAGCACGATCAGCGGCACGAGGTTGTACAGCACGACCACGCACACCATCGCCGGGTAGGACGGCGCAAGCAGGCGCACGACCTCGCGCCGGTCGGGCAGCACTCCCGGCTCGCGATCCGCCGCGCCGCGGCGCGCCGCGCGGAAGATCAGCGCGGTCACCACGACCACACCGATCATCGTCGGCACCGCCCACGACAGCACGAGGCCGACACCGCCCGCGACCGCGCCGAGCCCGGCGAGCACGCCCAGCCGCGCGACGCTGAACGCGGTGTTCTCCACCGGAACCCAGCGCGCCAGCCCCAGCCCGGTGAGCACCTCGTCCTGGAACTGGAACACGGTCCAGCCGACACCGGCGACGAGGAACAGCGCCACCCCGGCCGGAACCCGGTGCACGACCTCCGCACCGGCGGGCACCAGGACGAACACCACGGAGCCGGCCACGCCACCGGCGAGCACCACGAGGTAGGTGCGCAGCAGCAGCGTCGGCTGCAGCGATCCGGCGCGCGGCAGCCAGCGCAGCACCGCGGGCCCCAGGCCCAGCTCGGCGATGCCCGCGATGAGCAGGAAGCCGGACACGAACGCGGAGGTGTCCCCGACCTCGGCGGCGGGCAGCAGCCGCGCGGCCAGCACCCAGCCGATCATCCCGGCCAGCGCGGTGATGGCCGCCGAGGCCGACAGCGCCAGGCCGTCGGCCACCATGCCCTTGCCGGGTGCGTGGTCCCTCTCGACGGTCATCGGTCCTCGCGCGGGCGGGAACGCAGCACGTGGTGCGTCAGCGGGATCGCGGTGGCCGCGGCGAGCGCCACGACTGCCGCCTCCGGGTACCACACGTGGGTCAGTACCAGGACCTGCGCCAGGATCAGCGTGATCGACAGCGACAACCCCACCGCGCTCACCCAGGTGACCGACAGGTGACGCACGTTGACGTAGGAGATCAGCGCCCAGCCGGGCGCGGTCAGGACGAACAGCAGGACCACGAGCGGGCGCACCGCGAAGTCCAGGCCGGACCACACGAGCGCGATCGTGATCACGCAGACGGCGAGCAGCCCGTAGGCGGTGTACCGCCGGATCCTCAGCTGCTGCTCGACCACACGTGCCCCTCCTGCCCGTCACCCACCATCTTCACCGGCGGCCGGAACCCTCCGCGCGTCGGGCCCGCACCAGCGCGGCGGGACCGCTCAGCAGCCCCAGCCGCTCGTCGCGGCGCAGCTGCCGCAGCCGGGACCGCGCCGCCCGGTCGGACAGCGGGAGCTCCGGCGTGCGCGCCGCCAGCCGGGCCGCGCCGCGCGGCACGCGGCGCAGGATGGAGAACGCGCTCAGCGGGCGCCGCCGGACCGACAGCACCAGCATCGCCGCCAAGCCGACGCCGTAGCCGCGCATCCGTTCCCGCAGCTCCAGCCAGTCGGCGCGGTGGATGTGGCGCGCCACCGCGTGCGGGGTGTGCACCACCGCGCCGCCCGCGTAGGCCAGCCGCACGAACAGGTCCAGGTCCTCGCCCGCCATCGCCGGCGTGCCCGCGCCGAGCGACGGGTCGAAACCGCCCAGTCCGGTGAACACCTCCCGGCGCCAGGCCGCGCAGCTGCCGGGTCCGTAGCGCGCCATCGACAGCGGGTAGAGCGGGTCCTCGCGGGCGGTGTCGCGGTCGATCCGCCGCCACCGCACCGAGTTGCTGTAGCCCTTGAGCCGCTCGAACAGCACCTCGGCGTCGGTTTCCAGGCTCGCGGGCAGCACGAGGGAGGTCACGCAGCCGACCGCGGGATCGGCGGCGAACTCCTCGACCACCGCGTCGAACCAGCCGGGTTCGACCGTGATGTTCTCGTCGACGAACGCGATCAGGTCGTGGCGGGCCTCCCGCGCCCCGGTGTTGCGCGCCACGCTGACACCCCGGCGGGTCTCGACGACGTAACGCCCACCGAGCGCCTCGACTTCGCCACGCAGCCACGGATCGCCGCCGGGAAACCGGGGCAGGTTGTCCACCACGACCACGTCGAGGTCCGGGTAACCGGCGTCGAGCGCGGCACGGGCGCTGGCCACGGCCTCCCGCTTGCGGTAGGCCGTCGGGATGACGACGCTGACCGGCGGCCGGGCCGACTCGGAGCGACGCCGCGGCGCGGGCGGGGCGGCCAGACCCGGCAGGCGCACCACCCCGGATTCGACCGGCAGCAGCAGCACGTCGGCCGTGCGGTCGCCGTCACGCACCAGCACCTGCGCGGCGCGGTAGTGCCCCACCGGCCGCTCCGGCACGGGCAGCACCTCCGGTGCGGTGCGCGCGTCGACGGTGGCGACGTGGATCGGCCCGTGCACCAGGGCCGGTGTGGCGCGCGGACGGGGTTTCGGCGGCCGCATCGTGCCGCGCAGGTAGCCCGCCGCGGTGGCGCCCACCACGGTGACCAGGCCGAGCACCCCGGCGCCGCCGCCCGTACGGCCCAGCGCCAGCCGCCCGAACTCGCGCCCGACGGCGGCCGGGATGGTGCGGGACAAGTAGTCACGCTCGGTGGACAGCGCGGCGTCGTTGCCGACCAGCCGCGACACGTACGCCTTGGACAGCCCCTCGCCCCAGCCGCGTCTGCGCAGGTAGTCCCACGTCGTGCGATCCTCGGTGACGCGGTGGTGCACCACGGCCTGCGGCCGGAAGACGATGCGGGCCTCCGGCTTGGCCTGCCGCAACCGGATGCACAGCTCGGTCTCCTCGCAGCCGAGCGGGGTGCGCCCGATGCGGCCGAGGTCCTCGGCGAAGCGCCCGGCGAAGGCGAACGCCTCGCGGCGGAAGGACATGTTGCAGCCCATCAGGTTGCGCACCGGCGCCTCGGTGACCGGCTGTCCGGTGTAGGTGCAGCCGACGACCCAGTCCAGTTCGCCGGTGAGCGAGCCGCGGCCCGCGGGCAGCTTCGCGGGCCGCCGATCACCGGGCCAGCGCGGGCGGGCCGAGCCGCCGACCGCGAGCACGTCGCGGTCGGCGTAGCCGGCCAGCAGCTGTTCGAGCCAGTCCGGTGCGGCCTCCGCGTCGTCGTCGAGAAAGGCGATCACGTCCCCCTTGGCGCGTCCGAGCGCGGTGTTGCGGGCGCCGGACAGGCCGCGCGCGCCCGCGTTCGGCACCACGGTCACGCCGACGAACTCGGCGGCGGCGCGACGCTCCAGATCGGGGTTGTGGTCGATGACGACGACGATCTCGCTCGGCGGCACGGTCTGCTCGCGCACCGAGGCGACGGCTGCGGCCAGGTCGGCCCAGCGGCGTTCGGTGTAGGCGCAGATCACCACCGTCGTGTCGAGCGAGGTCATGCTTCGACGACTCCCGGCTCCGGCGCGCGCTGCGACGGGAAGGCGGGCGCGGGC
>Ga0164243_10003977_pt1 | contig 23341 bp, 19 predicted proteins | sample OricompcompostOP_FD_108781 | JGI IMG/M metagenome (GOLD analysis project Ga0164243, IMG submission 108781) | Organic Plus compost microbial communities from Emeryville, California, USA - Original compost - Organic plus compost (OP) | ecosystem: Engineered > Solid waste > Mixed feedstock >...
CTCGAACACATCCGGCCGCGCGTAGTGGCCGCAGGCGTCGAAATCGAGGTTGCCCTTGCTCAGCTGGGCCATGTCGAGGTCGGCGTAGAGTTCGGTCTCGCAGTCGAACACCGGGCCGGCCAGCACTTCGCCCTGCGGGCTGACGATCATGCTGCCGCCGCGCATCACGTACTCGTCCTCCTGATAGTTCAGGCCGAACGCCTCGCGGTGCTGCTGCGGGTACTCGCCCAAGCGGATCGCCTGGCAGGCCGAGAGCACGAACACCCGGCCTTCCAGGGCGATATGCACCATCGAACTGGCCCAGGACGGGCGGTCGTCCGCGGTGGGCGCGCAATACAGCTGCACACCCTGGGCGTACATGGCCTGGCGCAGCGCCGGCATGTAGTTCTCCCAGCAGATCACGCTGCCCAGCACGCCGAACTCGGTGTCCACCGGCTCTATCGTGGAACCGTCGCCGAAGCCCCAGATCAGCCGTTCCTGCCCGGTGGGCATCAGCTTGCGGTGGTAGCCGGCGATGCCGCGCCCCGGCGCCAGGGTCACGGCGGTGCAGTAGAGGGTGCGGCCGAAGCGCTCGATGATGCCCACCACCACGGTCACCCCGGTCTGCTCCACGCACTCGGCGAGCACCGTCAGTTCCGGGCCGTCCAGCGCCACGGCGCCTTCGACGTAACGCTGGTACAGCTCGCGCCCTGCGGCGCTGCGGTTGCCCACCACGCTGCCGAAAGCCACTCCCTTGGGGTAGCCGCCGATGAAGGCCTCGGGGAACACCGCCAGCTTCGCGCCCTGTTCCGCCACGCGGCGGAGGATGCCGCAGGCCTTCTCGACGCTGGCCATCGGCTCGTAGGGAACGGAGGCGGCCTGGATGATTGCTACACGGGTCATTGGGGGCTCCTGACTGTCTGTTGAAAGGCTTAGAAACGGCTGATGTCGTTGTCGCGGGTTTCCGGCAGGGTCTTCCACAGCACCACCAGGCACACCAGGGAGACCGCCGCCAGGTAGGCCGCGGGCAGGTTCGCGTCGCCGGTCTGGCGAATCAGCGCGGCGGCGATGAAGGGCCCCGGCCCGGCGAGGATCGCCAGTGCCAGGTTGTGGCCCAGGGCTGCGCCGGTGGAGCGGATCGAGGCCGGGAAGACTTCCACCAGCAGCACCACGTCCATCACCGCAGTGATCGCCACCAGCACGCCCATCACGATCAGCCCGGCGAGGATCGCCAGCGGGTTGCCGCTGTTGAGCAGCAGGAAGATCGGATAGGCCAGCAGCGTCAGCGCGGCGGCAGCGCCCAGCAGCAGCCTGCGCCGGCCGATGCGGTCGCTGAGTTGGCCGATCAGCGGGTTGACGATCACATAGACCACCAGCGCCGCGCTGCACAGCCACAGCGCGCTGCTGCGCGGCAGGCCGACGGTGGAGACCAGATGGTTGTTGGCGTAGGTGATGAAGTAGTAGAGCGAGACGCCGAACAGCGCGGAGAAGGCGAAGGTGGTGACGAAGGCGCGGCGGCGCACGGCGCGGCTCGGGGCTTGTGCCTTGTGCGAGTCGCGCTGGCGGACCATCTCCTCGTATACCGGGGTGTCGCCCAGCTTGCGGCGGATGAACACGGCGATGCCGGTCATCACGATGGACGCCACGAACGGCAGGCGCCAGCCCCAGGCCGCCAACTGCTGGTCATCCAGCGCCGAGGCGATGCTCGCTGCGGTGAAGGTACCGAACAGGAAGGCCAGTCCCGCCGTCCCGGTGATCACGCTGGCGGCGGTGGCGCGGCGGTTGGATGGCGCGCTCTCGACGATGTAGATGCCGGCGCTGGACCACTCGCCGCCGACCATCATGCCCTGGATGAAACGCATGGCGATGAGCAGGATGGGCGCGGCGATGCCGATCGCCTCGTAGGAGGGCAGCAGGCCGATGATGGTGGTGCACACGCCCATGCCGAACACCGTGATGATCAGCACCGCGCGGCGGCCGAAGCGGTCGCCGATGGGCCCGAGGATCAACGCGCCGAAAGGCCTGGAGAGAAAGCCGACGGCGAACACCGCCAGCGATGAGAGTAGCGACACGCCCGGCGCGCTGGAGGGGAAGAACAGCATGCCGATCACCGCGGCGAAGTAGCCGTAGATGGCGAAATCGAACCATTCCATGAAATTGCCGATGCCGACCGCGATGGCCCGCTTGCGGATATCCGACTGCCCGCCCCTGGTCCGGATGCCGCCTGCACCCATGCTTTGCTCAATCGCGTCCACAGAATTCTCCAGCGCTTGTTATGTTGTTGTGGACGCCAGACTAGGAATCTCCTCGGGCACGGGGCAAACGATTAGCAAATATGAGCCGGATTAACGTACGTAATATCTCGCGGATCGACCTCAACCTTCTGCTCACCTTCCACTGCCTGATGACCGAGCGCAGCGCCACCCGCGCCTCGGCGATGCTGCACGTGACCCAGGGCGCGGTGAGCGCGGCGCTGCGCCGGCTGCGCGAGCATTTCGGCGACGAACTGTTCATCCGCACCGCCTCCGGCATGCAGCCCACGCGCAAGGCCATGGAACTGGCGCCGAAGATCGCCGAGGCGCTGACCTCCATCTCCGCCGTGCTGGGCGCCGAGCCGGAGTTCTCCCCGCGCGATTCCAGCTACCTGTTCAACATCGGCCTGTCCGACGACATCGAGTCCTACCTCGCCCCGCGCATCGTCAGCGCGGTAGCGGAGCAGGGCCTGGGCGTGACTTTCGCCTTCCACCAGAGCAACAGCTCGCTGTGGAAGCAGTCGCTGCAGGATCCGGACATGGACCTGGTGATCTGCAGCGAGCCGAAGGACTTCAACACCAGCTATTCGTCCCAGGTGCTGTTCTCCTCCTCGTACTCCTGCCTGTTCCGCCCGCGCGCCGGCGCGGCGGACGCACCCATCGGCCTGGAGGAATACTTCGCCGCCGACCACGTGCGCATCTCCTACGACGGCCGCCGCGGCTTCATCGACGACATGTTCGAGTCCGCCGGCTACGCCCGCCGCGTCATCGCCTCCTTCACCCACTTCAGCGGCGCCTTGACCACGCTGGTGAGCAGCGAGGCCATCGCCACGCTCCCGACCTTCGCCGCCGAGAGCTACGCGGCCATGACCCAGCTGCGCGCGAGCCCGGCGCCGCTGCCGGTGCCGTCCTTCCGCTGCTTCATGGTCTGGGACATCGCCAAGCACAGCAAACCGCACCACGAATGGCTGCGCCAGTTCATCGGCGAACTGGCGCAGAAGCTCGGCTAGCCGCAAGGGCCATCCATTCGGCATCAACCCGTAGGCGTGGATCTCATCCGCGAATCGCGCCGGGACGTCCGGCTATCGCGGACAAGGTCCGCTCCTACGGGGGCAGGTCCCCTCGTAGGATGGTGTTGAGCGAAGCGATACCCATCGCCATGACCGCATGGGTTTCGCAAGCTCAACCCATCCTACGAAAAGCACCTCGACGCAGACAGTTGCTCCTACGGTTACAGGGAAGCACGGGCGTAGGAGCGGACTTCGTCCGCGATTGGATTCACCGGCCACGCCGGACGCCCCGGCGGCACCGTCGACGGCGGATAACCGCGAACGGTTATGCGCCCTACGTCCGGCCGCGCTCCTCTGCGGCGGCATACAACCGCTCTATCCCTGCGCGCTGATATCTGCCTATACCCATAAGAGTTCTCGGTATGAGCTTATTCAGTCTGCTTTGCACATTTCTCGTTGAGTTGGCGGGCTTGGTTGATTAACTCGCTGAGTACATCGCTGGATGCAGGTTTCGGTACTGCGGCGGCTGATTTTATTTTGGCCTCGGATAATATCTCCTGGGTAAGCTGTGAGCATGATGGGAAGTCATGGTTGGTGAAGCTTGTTTCCGCTATTTTCAGTTTGTAGTGGATGGCTATTGAATCCGGGAGTTGTGCCTTGCAATGGGTTAGCATTGTTTCAGCTATTCTATAGGCCTTGTTGTCGTTTCCTGCCTTCACTGCATCAAGAAACTCTCTGCGGCTGCCTGTGACCTGGAATGAATAGCATCCGTTGGGAGAGGCCTTGTAGGTTCCGTCAAATGAAGCTCCCGCACCGCACCATCCGCTGCAATGGTTGGGCGATGTTTTGACGGCCTCAATCGTTACGGTATCTGGTTCGGTTTGATTTATGTTGATCTTGCACTCTGTATCGGAATCGCCTGGGCTTGCTACGATGCCTGTCCTGCCTTTTAAGTTTCCTTTCAGTGTGCAGGAAGAACCATTGCTTCCATACGTTTGGATATCGAAGCTCTGTCCTCCTGCATGGGGTGGCAGGATGTTTATATACCCCATTCCAGAATCCAGAGAGTATTCGTTTGAAATCACTCCAGTCGCCATTGCGGCGACTGGAGTGAGTAGGATGAAGGTAAATGATAGTTTTTTGATCATTGCTTTATCCTGACGCTTCTCAGACGATCGAGAAATAAGCGAGTGTTATTGCTATTCCGGTGGCATACCTTATGCCGCTGGAGATGTTGTCGTGAACTGTCCAGTAGTTTGGGCTTGAAAGCGTCACTCCAATCCCTTGTGAGAGTAATTGCTTTAAGTCCGTAGGGAGATTCATTGAGGCTATTTGCGTATTGCTTAAGCCTCTAATATTTACGCCATATGATACTGTCAGTCCTGAGTCTTGGTTAGGGCTTCCTCCAGACATTATTTCCACGCCAACATCCGTAGGGTAGATGTTGGGAGACTGCTGTAGGAGGCTAAGATAATTGGCTCCATATCTTTGTTTGACCGTGTCTAGGTTTGCCGCTATTGAGCTTACTAGTGTCATGATTTCGGAACATGCTTGAGGCTTGTTTTGTGCCATCTTGAATGTAAGCAAAAGAACTTGGGCTGATTCCGCGGACAGTATTGTTCCGTACTTCTGGTCTACCTGTGATACATCACCGTTGGGTACGAATTCAGGGTGAAGGACGATAGGGATGTTTAAAGCTTCTATTAGCTGTGGTTCGGGGTATGGGTAAGATGGATCGCACTGCTGTGCCAAGGGCTTGTAGAGATTGGCGATGACTTGGCCAGGGTTCTGATAGATATTGGTTTGCTGTGCTTGAGCGGTAGATTCGGTCATTATGGCATCCTCCTTGATCACTGCTCATATCCAAAGGAAACTGCTAAATATCTGGCTCTGGCTTCGAGTCGCTTGGATATCTCCAGGCTGGGGTCGTTAGGAACTCCGTTCCAATTGCGCAGTTCGTGAATAGCCGTCGGCCAGTCTTGGCTGTTAATAGCCTGCTGGAAATTTTGGAAGTTCTGGTTTTCACCGAAGTTATAGTATAGGTCGACAGCAACGGTTCTAGCTGCTTGTGGGAGGTTTGGCCAACTTGCCGAGAACTGGTTGCTGGCGAGGCGCTGTACGGTTTTTATAAGTTTTGCACTGAACAGCAGAAGGGCATCGTCGTCCGTTAGGTGTTGCCCTAATGAGGCATAAATAGTCCAGAAGTCTGGAGTGGAGGTCGAAATCTGTAGGGCCGGGGTGACTTTCTGTTTGGTAGAAAATGGAAGATTCAGAGCTTCAAGATCGCTTGCATTGTGTGTGAAGCAATCAAATCCATAGCCAATTGTTATATGCCCGTTCACAAGTGCAATGGTTTTGGGGCGCTGCCCAGCGTTTAATTCGTTTCGTGCAATAAAATCGGTGTTTATTTTTTGCTCAAGAAGATATTGAATATTGGCTTGAAGCTTTTCAACTTTGTCGCCTTTGTCACCATCCTGCAGGTCCTGAATGGTGGCCACCGCTTGTTGATTAAGACCAGTTTGATATTCCTCGATGGTGATTGAGTTCGGTTTTACGCCTAGCTCTACCGGAGTTCGAAAAGTGGTCTCATGGATTTTTAGATAACTCTCGGTTACCTGCACTGGCCGACCTGCAAGATTGGATATGCTGTTGGTCAGGCTTTGTGTGAAGCCTGGATCGATCCGCTCAGCAATACTTGAGCTCTGGATCCAGTAGTCAAAAGTGTAGGGGGTGATTGTTATTGGAGGGAATTCGAGCACGGGGTAATTGGCTAGAGCCCTTATGAGTGACTGAGCCTTCTCAGCTGTGGGATGGCTGTGTGCTGGTGTGTTAAGCAGGTCAAAGTAACTAGTGCGCATTTTGCTCTCCTCCACTGAGAGATTCTTATTGATCGAGTTGGCTCGAGTGTGTCACCTATCTTAAGTATGGAAGAGCACTGAGGGATAATGCCTAGTGCTTAAATACAATACTGCATGCTTGGGTGTGGCTATATTATCCGAATACTTCCATTAGGTGTGTAAGCCATTTGCTATATATCTTGTAAGTGTGGTTGCTTCGGACAAAGATTACGCAATGGTAAATCTTGCTATCGGCTGTTCGCATTCCACAGATCAGCCCGTTGAGGCCGGCATGGGGCAATCAAGTCATTTCCAAGTCTGCTGTTCGCAGGTTGGCCTGGTACAGCTTATCGACGTTCAAGAGGGCAAGTTCGCGCTAAGTGGTGGAGAGGTTGGTGCTTTGTCATTGGGGCGCTGAGCTATCAGGCCCAGCTATGAGTGGCGCACCGAGGAAGTCAGCGTCGAGCGGGAAAATGCGGATTTGCTTTCCTCACACCAAGCGGTCAGCGGCACCCCCTCGCTCCCGACTAACCCCGGCCCCTGCCTTGAACCACGGCAGAAGCCCATGCAGGAAGCGTGTAGTAGCTGGAATGTATGTAGAAAAGGGACCGATTCATTTCTTCTGCTCTAAAACTGTCCGGGACGAGACCAGAGTGCTGAAAATAAATCTGTTTCCCTCTTCCGCAAGCGGGAGAGGGCTGTCCGGCATGCCCGTGAGATTCGGCATCAACCTATAGGTGCGCGGTGTGTGGCAACCCGTAGGAGCGGATCTCATCCGCGAATCGCGCCGGGACGTCCGGCTATCGCGGACAGAGTCTGCTCCTACGGTGTCGGTATGGCGCGACGCGGCACTCACCTGCGGCGGATAACCGCGAACGGTTATCCGCCCTACGCCCGGCTACGCTCCTCTGCGGCGGCATACAACCGCTCGGCATCGGCCGCCAGGTACTCCAGTGCGCTGAAGGTGCCGTCCAACACATCCTCGGCGGGCGTTCCCCCAGGTCCGGCGCGCCGGCCAGCAGGCGCATGGTGGGACTGGGCAGCGTCGTAGAGGTCCGACGGGGCAGCGTGCTTGAGGGGATGGGATAGAACATGGGCTGCAAGGCTCATGAAAATCTCCCAGATCGACTCAGTCTTCCGTCTCCCGACGCCAATCGGGGAGGGCGGACCGTACAGGTTGGCGTACCGGAATCTGGGAACCGGCGCATCCGAAGATGCCCCGCACGGCCCGCCCATGACACGGGTGCAGCCACGCAAGGTACCGGAGATTGACCCAGACACCTTCCAGAATTCCGTGACGCCAATCCCACACCGTTCTGTTGAGCGGCTGAGCAACGTCAGGGAGTTGCCGTGAGGCTGTCAATTGGGTGTGGCAAAGAGCGAGGCGGGGTGTGCAGTTGGCCTGCATAGCAGCCGTAGGCGAATGGCTGCTTCCGACCCATAGCCGCCCTTCGCAGATGGCAGCTACCGGTCAAAAGCAAGCTGTCAAACGGCCCGTTGATGTAGAACAGGTTCGGCAACGCGACGGACTTGTAGTTCATGAACACATTGGCCCAGAATTCATCGAGATCTACACTCTCCTTGCCAATTACCGGCATCGGACGAAGGAATCCATCAGCATCGAAGCCGGTCCCCAGGATGATTGTGTCCAGCGGCTGGAAAGACCCATCCCTCAAGCGGATGCCATTTGTCTCAATCGGCTCGATACCTTCGGTCACGATCGAGACGATCGGCTGCTGTACCGCTTCATGGAATCCGCTAGATACGACAATGCGCTTGCAGCCAGCTTCGTAGTCCGGCGTTAGGGCATGCACAAAAAATAGGAATGGCCGGGTGTTGCGGTGCAACGTGACTGGCTTCAGACCACTAAAATGATGCAATTCGACAGAATAAGAATGAGTGGTTGTATACGCCGTGAGAATCCAGCCTCTTCCGCCTCTCAACAGCCTGCTTGCCTTTGAATCTGCAGCCCGTCATTTGAGCTTCACCCTTGCCGCCAAAGAGCTGAACGTCACGCAAGGGGCGATCAGTCGCCAGATTCGACTGCTAGAGGACTATCTCGGGAAGACGCTCTTCGAGCGAACGACCCGAACCATCAACTTGACCCCGGCAGGCGCTCAGTACCACGAGACCGTTCGAGAATGCCTGCTTCATCTGGCCCGCTCCACTGGCGAGATCCGGCAATGGCGAGGCGATCAGCAAGTGACGGTGGCCACCAGCACGGCCATGGCATCGCTCTGGCTTCTGCCCAAGGTTGCGGAGTTTCAAAGTCAGCACGAGGAGATCGATCTGCGAATAATCGCGCTCGACCATGTGAAAGACTACTCCCGACTCGATTGCGATCTGGCGCTGTACTACTGCAGTACCCCGCCCAAGGACATGGAAGTGACACCGTTGTTCTCGGAGGAGATCTATCTGGTCTGCAGCCCCGCTTACCTGGCGAAGAATCCCCAGCTTTCGTCGATCGACGGACTGTCTTCCTGCACTTGGTTGTGGCTCGAGGACTCGCAGCGCGACTGGATAGGTTGGCCGGAGTGGTTTAAGCGTCTGGGGCATGAGCCTGGGATCCCGAAGCATCGGGTCAATATCAATAGCTACAGCATGCTGATCCAGTCCGCCGTTAGCGGTCAGGGGGTCGCGCTGGCCTGGGACCGGTTGGTCGATGAGCCATTGAGCACAGGCAGCCTCGTACGACCGAATGATCTTTCTCTACAGACAGATGCAAAGTTCTGCTTGCTGGAGCCGCTGAGTGCGCGTAGGCCACGACAGAGCGTGAGGTTGTTCCGCGACTGGCTCATGGGGCTACCTTCGGTTCAAGGTTGAGGGGGCTACTATCGACAATCAAAGATCAGGACTTTCAGGCGCAGAAACGACCAAGGCCGTCAGCTTGTGGCTGACGGCCTTGGTGCTGTCAGGTGGCTAGTGGCTCTTCCGGTTCATTGCGTCCAGCCAATCGGGAAGGGCCACGGTATTGCCAATGTCAGCCGGCTCTTCGTGCGGTCATTGGGGAGACCGCAGCAGCCCCGCCCAGTACTGGTCCGCGAAGTTGCGAGACGCCCTCCTGGGAATGCTCCTGAACGAGTAGACGGCCGCCTGGGGGTAGGTCGGGCTGGCCGTTGAGCGACTCCTGCCGCAAGGTGCGGACCAGGGTGTAGCTCATTACGGTCATCAGGATTGCGATTGGCAGGCCGACGGCGATGCTCGCCATCTGGATCGCCTTGAGTCCTCCCGCCAGCAGCAGGCCGGCGGCGATGGCGCCTTCCAGCACGCACCAGAGCAGCCTGATCCAGTTGGGCGGATTGGTGCTGCCCAGCGCGTTCAGCGTACAGAGCACCTGTGTTCCCGCATCGGCCGTGGTGACGAAGTGCACCGCGAGCAGCAGGCAGACGAGGACGGACAGCACCGCGCCGACGGTCGGGCCATCCAGTTGCCCCAGCAGGGTGAACATCGCCGCAGTGGTTTCCTTCTTGGTCGCCAGGAGAACGATGCCGCCTTCGAACCTGGTCTGCTCCTGGGCCACTTGGGCACTGGCAACTGTCTTCTGGTATTGCTGGCGTTCGGTCTGCTCGTTCTTCAGCGCCGCGCCACCGAACACGGACATCCAGAGGATGGTGACCAGCGTGGGTACGAAGAGGGCGCCTACGATCAGCTCGCGGATGGTGCGGCCCTTGGAAATGCGCGCGATGAACAGGCCCACGAACGGACCCCAGGTCATCCACCACGGCCAGTAGAACGCCGTCCACCAGTTCTGCCACTGGGTGTCCTTCTGCGTGTCCATCCAGAGGCTCAGGCTCGGCAGGGTCTGGATGTAGTCGCCGGTGGATTCGAACATCAGGTTGAGGATGTAACGGGTCGGACCGATGGCCAGGACCACCAGCATCAGCGCGAAGGACATGTACATGTTGAGCGTCGAAATGCGCTTCATGCCCTTGGAGAGGCCGGCCAGCAAGGAAATGGACGCGATGATGGTGACGACCAGGATGATCGACAGCTGCAGCACGATGCTGATCGGCAGGCCGAACACCTGGTGAAGGCCGGTGTTGATCTGCGCCACGCCCAGGCCCAGCGATTGCGATACGCCGAACGCGGTGATGGCGACGCCCATGATGTCGACCACATGGCCGATCCAGCCATAGATGCGGTCACCGATCAGCGGGTAGAGGATGGAACGCAACGCCAGCGGCAGGCCGCGACGGTAGGCGAAGTATGCCAGGCTCAGGCCGATGAGGCTGAAGATCGCCCACGGATGCAGACCCCAGTGGAACAGGGTGATGCGCATAGCCGCGGTGGCGGCTTCGTCCGTCAGGCCCGCGGCGAACGGGTTGCCGGCGTAGTGCAGCATCGGCTCGGCCACCGACCAGAAGATCAGTCCGATGCCCATGCCGGCGCTGAACAGCATGGCGATCCATGAGCCGAAGCTGAACTCGGGCTCGTCATCGTCGGCACCCAGTTTCAGGTCGCCGTACTTGCTGGTGGTGAGGTACAGCAGGAGGCAGAGAATACCGCTTACCAGCGCTAGGTAGTACCACTTGAAGTTGTCGAGGATGAAGGTCGAGGCTGCTTCGAAAGTCTTCGCGGCTTGCTCGTTGGTGAACGCGCAGAACAGCACGAACAGCACCACGGTGACTATCGAGGCGAGGGTTACGGTGGGGTTGAGGCCTTTCAAAGGGCCTGTTTGTGCACGCATGGTTGTTGTCCCCTTTTATTTTTGTTCAGGGCTTTTTTTTTCGTGTGGAGCGAGGGTCAGGCATTGGCATCTGCCTGAATCACGGAGGTCGCTTCACGCTGGAATGATCCCGGGATGATCGTGCCCGAGATGTGGCAACAAAATGGTCGACGCTGGGCCTGGCGACAAATCATTTCTGCTCATCAATTAATTACCATGACTCATTAAATTGGGCGAGCCGCCTTTGTTTCAAATTCACGAACTGCGATGCTCACAAGGTTATTCGAAAATTTCACATTAATGAGAAAAGGTAATTAATTAGGCCGAAAAAATCGTTTGTCCGCTGCTTCCTCTCTTGCCGAAACTCGCCGCCATGCAGCAGGCCGAATCGGCTGCGCATTTCCTTCCGTGCCAAGCAAGAGAGAACAACAATGACTTCGACTGCCCCTCGCCTGATTCCGACCCATGCCCTGGAAACCGTCCTGGCTCCCATCCACGAAGCCCACGGTCTGACCAACGAGTTCTATACCGAGCAGCGCTATTTCGAGCTGGAGCGCGATCACGTGCTGGGCCGCAACTGGGCCTGCATCGGTTTCGCCAGCGACCTGCCGAAGAACAGCTACGTGAAGCCGGTGGATTTCATGGGGCTGCCGTTGCTGATGATGCGCAACCGCGAAGGCGTGGTGCAGGTCTTCCACAACGTCTGCAGCCATCGCGGCGTGAAGCTGGTGCAGGAAGCGGGCGAGGTGCAGGGCGTGATCCGCTGCCCCTACCACTCCTGGACCTATGACCTGAACGGCGGCCTGAAAGGCACCCCGCACGTCGGCGGCATCAACCAGCACAAGGACGAACGCTTCGCCTGCGAGAAGCACGGCCTGAAGGCGCTGCGCAGCACCATCTGGATGGACATGGTGTTCATAAACCTGTCCGCCGATGCGCCGGCGCTGGAAGAGCAGCTCGCGCCGCTGACCGAGCGCTGGACCCAGTTCCTCGGCACCGACGGCATGGACCTGATTCGCCGCGAGGCCAACAGCGGCGCGCTGAGCATCGAGGTCAACTGCAACTGGAAGCTGGCGGTTGAGAACTACTGCGAGTCTTACCACCTGCCGTGGGTGCACCCGGCGCTGAACACCTACTCGCGCCTGGAAGACCACTACAACATCATGTTCGACCAGTTCGCCGGCCAGGGCAGCCATGCCTACAACCTGTCCGACGTTGCCGGCACGCACCTGCCGACCTTCCCGTCCTGGCCGCAGGATCGCATGCGCACCGCCGAGTACGTGGCCTTCTTCCCCAACGTGCTGCTGGGCATCCAGGCCGACCACGCCTTCGCCATGATGCTGGAGCCGGTGGCGCCCGGTAAGACCATCGAGCACCTGCGTCTCTTCTATGTCGGCGACGAGGCCCTCGACTCCCGCTTCGAGGCTGCCCGCGACGCAGTGAAGGAATCCTGGCGCGTGGTGTTCGCCGAGGACATCGCTTCCGTGGAAGGCATGCAGAAGGGTCGCCAGTCCCCCGGCTACAACGGCGGCGCGTTCTCTCCGGAGATGGATCTGCCGACCCACTACTTCCACAAGTGGGCCGCCCAGCAGCTGCTCGACTACGCGCAGAAAGCCTGAGGTGAACGCCATGCATCAGATCGCATCGCACTGGCTGAACTTCATCGACGGCCAGTGGACCGACAGTGAGCAGCGCCTCACCGTCAATAATCCCGGCACCACCGAACCGGTCGCCACCATCGCCCAGGCCACCGTGGCCGACGCCGAGCGTGTCGTGCAGGCGGCGCGCCGCTGCGCCGACAGCGGTGAGCTGACCTGCGCCCGTCCGGCGCAGCGGGTCTCCTGGCTGCTGGAGATCGCCGCGCAGATCCGCGCGTTGACCGAGGAGGGCGCCTGGGTCCTGTGCCAGGAGAACGGCAAGCGCCTGCGCGATGCCCGCGACGAGTTCGTCGAGGCTGCGCGCTACTTCGAGTACTACGCCGGTATGGCTGACAAGATCGAGGGGACCTCCATTCCCCTTGGCAACGGCTACATGGACTTCACCGTCTACGACCCGATGGGCGTGTCGCTGCAGATCGTGCCGTGGAACTTCCCGGTTTCCATCTGTGCCCGCTCGCTGGCGCCGGCCCTGGCTGCCGGCAACGCGGTGGTGGTCAAGTCGCCGGAGCTTTCGCCGCTGGGACTGTGCGTCCTGCTTAAGGCCATCGAACGTGCCGGCCTGCCGCGCGGCGCGGTGAACCTGATCTGCGGTCGTGGCCGCGAAGTCGGCGCCTATCTGGCCGGGCACCGTGACATCGATCAGATCGTCTTCACCGGCTCGGTCGGCACTGGCCAAAGCATCCTGCGCACTGCCGCCGAGCATGCGATCCCCAGCGTCATGGAACTGGGTGGCAAGTCGGCCGCGCTGGTCTTCACCGACGCCGATCGCGAGCAGGTTCTGACGAGCGTCAGGAACGGCATTTTCTTCAATGCCGGCCAGGTCTGCTCGGCCATGTCGCGCCTGCTGGTGCAGCGCTCGGTGTATGACGAGGTGGTGGCCGACGTGGCGGAGATGGCCAAGGGGCTGAGCGTCGGTCTCGGCCAGGACGATCCAGACCACACGCCGGTGATTTCCGCAGGCCAACTCCAGGGAATCGAGGCCATGTGCCGGCGCGCTCAGGAACAGGGCGCGGTGGTAGCAGCTGGCGGCGAAGCGATCAGCGGGCTCCGTGGGCATTTCATGGCGCCCACGGTGCTGCGCAATGTGCACCCGCAGATGGAAATCGCCCAAGCCGAGGTGTTCGGGCCAGTCCTTGCGGTGATTCCGTTCGACACCGAAGAGGAAGCCATTGCCATCGCCAACGGAACCGATTTTGGCCTGGTGGCGGGCGTCTTCACTCAGGACCTCAACCGCGCGCTGCGCTGCGCACGGCGCCTGCGCGCTGGCCAGGTGTTCGTCAACGAGTGGTACGCGGGTGGCATCGAAACGCCGTTCGGCGGGGTAGGTCTGTCCGGTTTCGGCCGGGAGAAGGGGCAGGAGGCTCTCTACAGCTACGTTCGGACCAAGAACCTGGCCCTGCGTATCAAGGGCGAGTGAGGGCGCGGCTATGAAAAAGTGGCTCTGCATCATCTGTGGCCTGATCTATGACGAGGCCGTGGGCTGGCCGGACGACGGCATCGCTGCCGGAACCCGCTGGGAGGACGTTCCCGAGGATTGGCTGTGCCCCGACTGCAAGGTCGGCAAGTCCGATTTCGAGATGATCGAGATCAGTGAGCCGGTCACCGCCGTTGCCACTCCGCCGGCTGCGCTGAAGCGGCCGGTGGCGGCCGCAGTTACTGCCGGGCCGGTGGTCATCATCGGCAGCGGCTATGCCGGTTACGGCCTGGCCCAGGAACTGCGCAAGGCCAATCCGCAACTGGATATCCGCGTGCTGACCCAGGAGTCCGGGCACAACTACTCCAAGCCGGCTCTGTCCATCGCGTTGGCGCAGGGCCGCAGTGCCGCGGCGCTGGCCACGGAAAGCCCGATGGCGCTGGAGCGGCGCCTGGGCATCCGCATCTATACGCACTGCCGGGTCGAGCGGATCGATACCGAGGCGCGGCGACTTCACACCAGTCTCGGCGAGATGGATTACGGCCAGTTGGTGCTGGCCAGCGGCGCCTCGCCCGTGCGCCTGCCAATCGAGGGCTGCGCCGATGCGCTGCTCAGCGTCAACAACCTGCAGGACTACCACCAGTTCCGCGAGCGCCTGGAAGGCGTACGCAGCGTGGCAATCCTCGGCGACGGGCTGATCGGTTGCGAGTTCGCCAATGACCTGGCGAGCAGCGGTTATCAGGTACGGATCATCGGCCTGGGCGCCTGGCCGATGGAACGGCTGCTGCCGGAACAGGCGGGCCTGCAACTACAGCAGGCGCTGTCCGGCCTCGGCGTGCAGTGGAACCTGTACAGCACCTTGCAGCGTATCGAGCAGGATGGGGACGGCTATCGCCTGACCCTCTCCGACGGCCAGATCGTCGAGGCGGATCTCGTCCTCTCGGCTGTCGGCCTGCGACCGAACCTGCAATTGGCCGCGGACGCCGGTCTGGAGTGCGGGCGCGGCATCAAGGTCGACGCCAGTCTGCAAACTTCGAAACCAGGCATCTATGCCCTAGGCGACTGCATCGAGATCGACGGACAGCTGCTGCCTTACCTCGCGCCGATCAACGAAGGCATCCGCGCGCTTGCCCGGACCCTGCTGGGCCAGCCGACTCCCGTCAGCTACCCGCTGATGCCGGTCACGGTGAAGATTCCGGCCGCGCCGCTGTGCCTGCTGCCGCCGCCGGTCGATTGCGAAGGCCAATGGCGCTGCGACGCAACCGCAGACGGTCTGAGCGCGGCCTTCCATGACCCTGCTGGCGCCATGCGCGGCTTCGTCCTGCTCGGACGGCAGGCGCAACAGAAACGCAATGCCTGGCTGCAGAGCTGCCAGGACACCCAACAGAACGTGGCGTGAGTGCCGAACAATGAACAGTATCGTTAACCTGCCTCATGATGACCGCAGTTGCGGCTGGTACGCCGCGCTGCCCGAACCCTTCCCCTGCAAGCGTCTAGTAGGCGAGCAGAAGGCCGACCATGTGGTGATCGGCGCTGGCTTCGCGGGACTCGCCGCGGCGCGCCGGCTCGCCGAACACATGCCGCAATCGCGCATCCTGCTGGTGGATGCCCAGCGCATCGGCTACGGCGCCTCGGGCCGCAACTCCGGCTTCGTCATCGACCTGCCGCACAAGTTCGCCCTGGAGCATCCCGATCCGCAGCACAAGCAGCGCCTGTTGGGCCTCAACCGCGCCGCTATCGACCAGCTGCAGACCCTGATCGGACGCCATGGCATCGACTGCCAGTGGTCCCATGCCGGCAAGTACCAGGGCGCTGTCGGTGAGCGCGGTCTCGCCTACCTCGATCATTTCGAGAAGCTGATGGCTGACCTCGGCGAACCCTACCGCCTGGTGGAGCGCAATGAGCTGGCCGGAGTGCTGGGTACAAACTATTACAGCCGCGCCATCTTCACGCCGGGCTGCTACCTGATGCAGCCGGCCGCGCTGGTGCGCGGGCTGGGCGATTCGCTGCCGCAGAACGTCGAGGTGCTGGAGGAATCGCCGATCCAGCGTCTGGAGCGCGACGCCAACGGCCGCTGGGTCCTGCATGGCAACGAGGGGCTGATCCGCACTCCGCAGGTGCTGCTGGGCACCAGCATCTTCACCCAGGAGTTCGGCTTCCTGCGCAATCGCCTGCTGCCCGTGATGACCTTCGCCAGTTGGACGCGTCCGCTCACCAATGCCGAGATGAGTGCCGTCGGCGTCCAGGCCGACTGGGGGCTGACCCCGGCCGACCATGCGGGCACCACAGTGCGGATGACCCAGGATCGCCGCTTGATCATCCGCAATACTTACAAGCATGTACCGCGCTATGGTCGCAGCGTTGACGAAGGAACGCGCGCGAAGATCCGTAATGACCACCGCAAGGCATTCCTCTCGCGCTACCCGCAGCTAGCCCAAGTGCCATTCACGCACACATGGGGTGGCGTCTATGCCATCTCGCGCAACTTCACCAACTACTTCGGTCAATTGGATGATGGCGTATTCGCGACGGCATGCGACAACGGCGTAGGGGCGGCTTGGGGCACCATTTCCGGAGCGCTGCTAGCTGATCGGGTAGTTGGGGCCGAGTCTTCGCTGCTCAGCGACATCCAGACGGTGACCGGCATGCCCTCCCTCAACCCGCCGGAGCCGCTCCTTGGCCTTGGCGTACGTACGCGCATCCGCTGGGCGGCCTGGAACAGCAGGAGTGAGCTATGACGACGGCACCCGGTAGCAAGGGGCCGGTACTCCTCGTCGACCATCGTAATTTGGACTTCGTTCACCGTGGGGGCCCACCGGGTAATGCCAGCGTGGCCCGTGCCATCAGCAACGAAGTCTCACCCAACCTGGGCATTGGCTTCGCTCTCTGGGACGGTGCCGAGGTTGCCTGGACGCTGCTGTACGACGAAGTGATTTTTGTCATCGAAGGTTGTTTCGAACTCAGGGCGAACGGTGAGCTGTACCGGGTGGAGCCGGGGCAACTGCTGTGGATCCCCGAAGGGACTGAACTCGTCTACGGAGGCCACGCGTTGTTTGGCTATGTAGTACATCCCGGCGACTGGAAACAGCGTCACGGCCTCGCATAGAGCAGAACTGGGGATTTCAATTGTTCGCACTCGCCAAGGCATTCGGAACGATCTATGCCGCGACTCTGCTTATGCAGCTGGGGTCCAGTCTGCTCATGACGTACCTGGCTCTGCGTCTGGACGCTGAGGGTATTGCGGAACTTTGGGGGGGCGGTCTCATGGCTGCCCATGCCCTAGGCATGGTGGTGGGAGGACGCATCGGCTACTGGCTGATCAATCGGGTCTCCCATGCATTTGCATTCGTGATAGCGGCCGGTGTGATTGTGGCGGCCGTACTCAGCCATCAGCTAAGCGACTGGTTGCCGCTCTGGCTTGCTCTGAGGTTCGTCGTTGGGGCGGCGATGATGTGCCAGCTGATGGTCATCGAAAGTTGGCTCAACGACTGCTCGCCGAGTGATCGTCGTGGTGGCGCCATGTCGCTGTACATGGTGGCGAGCTACGTCGGCATGATGCTGGGGCAGTTGCTGATCGGCCTCGGCGATGGACTGAACGCATTGGTCCTGTCCGGGGTCGCCATCGCTGTCGCCATCGGCATGATACCCATGGCTATGCACAGAGGCAGGCGCCCGAGCGTAATCAGCCAGGTGCGCGTGCGGCCAATGTTCTATATCCGCCGACTACCCCAGGCGTTGGGCACTGTTCTTGCGTCGGGACTATTGAATGGCTGCTTCTACGGATTGACTCCGATTTTCGCCGCTCAGTTGGGATTCACTCCCGCACAGGTTGGTCAGTTCATGGCACTTAGCGTGGCAGCGGGGCTGGTTGCCCAACTCCCGCTCGGAATGCTTTCGGATCGATATTCTCGGGTGGCGATAATTCGAGCAACCTCGATCCTGCTCTGCGTCGCCTATTTGCCATTGGCTTTCCTCAATGCTCCGGAGGTGGGCTGGATCATGTTCGCAGGGGCTGCCGTAGGCTTTCTGCAGTTCTGTCTGTATCCACTGGGTGTCGCGCACGCCAACGACAACCTTGAAGTCGAGCTTCGAGTATCCGTCGCCGGAATGCTGCTGGTAGCGTTTGGTATTGGCGCGGCTATTGGCCCACTTGTCGCAGGAACGCTGATGGAGCGCCTTGGCCCGCAAGGCCTTTACCTGTTCGGTATTGGCGTCACGGCGCTTTTGACTGTGCTGATCCGCGATGGGCGCAAGAGCAGTGTTTCGATAGTCCACGCAAGTCAGTCTATTTCCACAAGCTGAGGTGCAAGAGATATCTCAGAAGAGACCGCGCTTGAGGGGCACGAGTGCAATTTGGGTCTTGGTTTAACCTCTACTAGTTAACTACCTAGGAATTAGGCCCCTAAAGCAAGGGACTGATAAAGCTTGCGCGCTGCCAATCAGCCTCGTTTGACGGTGACGTTGGATGTCTGCTCCTGGCCGAAAGCTGCCTTCGTTAAGCGGCAGCTCTTGACCCATAACGAACGTTGCGACGCCCCATCTCGGCAATGACGACGGATGCTCGCTGCCTGCTCATCCGCACTTTCCCGGTGGCGCTTTGTATTCCAGTGTGTCCGCAGGCCGTTTTGACATTCGCAGAGATGGCCGCGCCTTTTCTCGACACGGCGCAGATACCCCAAGGGCTTTTAATTCACTCCAACAGGACATCGGCGCGCGGTTGGAGCCAGCACTCTTCCAGAGCGCTCTTTCCCACTCCGATGGACTGTTCCCCCTAACCCTTGAGGAACAATGCCATGAACACTCTGAAGACTCTCGTGACCGCCATTACCTTTTCGCTGGCCGGCGTGGCGGTGCATGCGAATGCGGCCGAGGCGCGCTGCTCCCACGGCACCGTCTGTTTCCAACTGACGCCCCTGGCTGAAGAAGGCGCAACCCCGCAACTGGCGGAAGATGGCTTCAGCAGGACGCCCCTGGGCATGCGCGTGAACTCGGCAGCGCCTGCGCAACAGACCATTGCCGCAGATGGCTACAGCCGGACGCCGTTGGGCAAGCGCGTGGCGTCGTCCCATGAATCGGTAACCGTCTGATTTCCGGGTTTTCACGTTTTCAGTCAATAAAGGTGAGGCGATGAAGCGAGACGAAGCAGGGAATGACAAGGTCGCCATTGTTTTTGGTGGCTCCCGGGGCATTGGCGCGGCAGCGGCGAGGCAACTCGCCGCCGACGGTTTCTCGGTGGCGCTGACCTACGTGTCCCGGCCGGACAGCGCCAAAGCGCTGGCCGACGAGATCGAGGCGGGTGGCGGCCGTGCTCTTGCGATCCAGGCCGACAGCAAGGATGCCGCCGCCATCCGCAATGCGGTGGCGGCGGCGGTCGAGCGCTTTGGCGCGATCGACGTGGCGGTGGTCAATGCCGGCGTGCTGCGGCTCGCCCGTATCGATGCCCTTGGCGTCGAGGACCTCGACCTGATGCTCGACGTGAACATCCGTGGCGTCATTCTCTCGATCCAGGCCGCCGTGGCCAGCATGCGCGACGGCGGGCGGGTGATCACCATCGGCAGCAATTCGGCCTCTGGGCGCACCTCGGTCGAAGGCGCGGTGTACGCGATGACCAAGGCCGCCGTTGCGCGCCTGGTGCAAGGGCTAGCGCTGGATCTCGCGGCGCGCCGGATCACCGTCAACAATATCCAGCCCGGCCCAACCGCGACCGACATGACGCAAGCGCACCTGGACGCGCTAGCGGAACTCGTCCCACTCGGACGCGTCGCCCAGCCCATGGAGATCGCTGGTCTGGTCGCGTATCTCACCAGCCCGGCAGCGGCCCACATGACCGGGGCGAGCCTGACGCTGGATGGTGGCTATGCCCTGTAACGCCAGAAACGCCCGGGGGCCGCGACGCTCAAGGGCTTGAACGGCAATAACGCCGACGCCCATTGTGGAAGAGGAACAGATTTATTCCTTCTGCTCTAAAGCTGTCCGGATGGACGAGACTAGAGTGCTGAAAATAAACCTGTCTTGCACGGACACCATACCGGTGGGCACGGCTTCTCGTAGGAGCGAGCTTGCTCGCGAACGGGTTCCGCTGCGGGCTCATTCGCGAGCAAGGATCCTACGAAGAGCCCCCGCACGGCCGGTAAGAGAGTCGCTCTTACGGCACCAGGGCGGGCCGTGCAGGCTGGCGTACCGGACTCGGACCGGCGCATCCGAAGATGCCCCGCACGGCCCCCATGGCGGGCATCCACGATAAGGCGCGCTGATCCCGGCCCGAATGCCTTGATGGAAGAGGTGGCATAAAAATATAATGCGAGTCATTCGCATATGATGGAATGCCACTCCATGCACGCTACTGCCGCTACAGAGGATCAGCTGCTGCTCGGCCGGCTGTACCAGGACCACCACGGATGGCTGCGCGGATGGCTCCATCGTCGATTGGGCAACCGCTGCGATGCGGCCGACCTGGCCCAGGATACCTTCGTCCGGTTGCTCGTTTCGCCCGCTGCGCTGCAGCAGCCAATCGCGACGCCGCGAGCCTACCTGCTGACCATCGCACGGCGGCTGGTGATCAATCTCTACCGTCGGCGCTCGCTGGAGCAGGCATATCTGGAAGTCCTGGCCAGCCTGCCAGAGGCGTGCACGCCTTCGCTGGAGCATCAGGCTCTGGTGCTCGAAGCCCTGCATGAGGTCGACGCGGTACTGGCCCGCCTGCCGAGCAAGGCACGCCAGGCATTCCTCCTGTACCAGCTCGAAGGGCTCACCCAGGATGCCATCGCCCAGCGGTTGGGCGTGAGCGTACGTAGCGTTCAGCGCTATCTCGCGCTGGCTTTCGAAGAGTGCATCGTGCTGGCGGCGGAAGTGCCGGAGCACCCGTGAGCGCGCAATCCATCGACCGCGATATCGCTCGCCAGGCCGCGCGCTGGTATGTGCGCCTTCAGGGGCCGCGCGTCAGCGAGGCGCAACGCCGTGATTGCGAGCGCTGGCGCGCAGCCGACCCGGAGCACGAACGCGCCTGGCAGTTGGCGGAGGGCTTCAACCGGCGACTGGGGCTGATCCCGCCTCAGCTGGGGCTTGAAACGCTGGATCGTTCCCATGCCGCTACGCGCCGACAGGCCCTCAAGTTGCTCGCGCTGCTGCTGGCAACGGCGCCTGCAGCCTTGCTGATTCGTCGTACGCAGTCCTGGCAGCAGCTCAATGCCGATGTTCGCAGCGGGGTAGGCGAGCAGCGCCAGATGTCTCTGGCCGACGGCACGCAGATTCATCTCAATACCGACAGCGCCGTCGATGTGGCCTTCGACGGTGCGAGCCGGCGGGTACGGCTGGTTGCAGGCGAGGTGCTGATCATCACCGCCAAGGACCCCGCCGGCAGACCCTTCATTGTGGAAACTGCCCAGGGCGAGATCGAGCCCATCGGCACGCGCTTCCTGGTGCGGCAATGGCCCGAGGACAGCCAGGTTGCGGTGCTCGAAGGCGCGGTGAAGCTGAACTCGCGGGCTGGAGAATCCCAGCTGCTGAAGGCCGGCGAACAGGCGAGATTCAACGCCCGGCATGTGGGCGACGTCGAGCCGCTCGATGCACGCATCGTCGATTGGACCCGAGGCGTGATCAAGGCTGAGCGTATGAGCCTGGCAAGCTTCGCCGCCGAACTGGGGCGATACCGGCCCGGCCTGTTGCGCTGCGACCCCGAGGTTGCGCAACTGGAAGTCTCCGGGGCGTTTCAACTGCACGACACCGACCAGGCGCTCCATGCGTTGACCCAGGTGCTGCCGGTGGAAATCCGCTATCGCACCCGTTACTGGGTCACCATCGCGCCCATTTCCAGCTGATCGGCCCAGCTGATTGGCGCTGCCGAACTTATTTTGTCGCCTTTTTCGTCTCTCGCGTGTCACCCGAGCACACAACGAAAAAACATGCTCGACACAGGGAGTCACTCATGCAGCTTCACCCCTTCGCTTCGCGCCGCGCAGCACGACCCAGCGAACTCGCCCAGGCATTGCGCGCCGCTGCGCTCGGGCTGTGCCTGGGCCCGATCGGCTTCGTCGCGTCCGCGCAGGCCGACACCTCCGATCAGGCCAGTCGGCAACGCCACTTCGAGATAGCCCCTGGCCCGCTGGGTGCTGCGCTGGCGGAGTTCGCGAGCCAGGCGGGCATCACGCTGCCGTTGCAGCCGCAGCGGGTACAGGGGCTGAAGAGTCGAGGCCTGAGCGGCGATGCCGACGTCGACACCGGCCTGAGCCGGCTGCTCGAGGGGACTGGACTGCGCGCCTCACGGCAGGGCGACGGCCTCTATGTTCTGCGTCCGGTAGCCGAAGCCGAGCAGCCATTGAAGATGGATAGCAGCGAAATCATGGGCGCTCGCCAGGATGGCCTGACCGAGGGAACGGGCTCCTATACGACCGGCGCCATGCAAACCGCCACCAAGCTGAACCTCTCGCTGCGTGAAACGCCGCAGTCGGTCACGGTGATGACTCGCCAGCGCCTCGACGACCAGGCCCTGGCCGACCTCAACGACGTTGTGCAGAACACCCCGGGCATGGTCATCCGGCGCACGGGGCCGGAGCGTTCCACCTACTACGCCCGCGGCTTTGCGCTCGACAACATCATGTACGACGGCCTGCCCACCAGCCTCGACAGTTCCCAGCTGTCCCAGGACCTGCTTTCCGCAGACATGGCCATGTACGACCGGGTGGAGGTGGTGCGCGGCGCCACCGGCCTGATGCAGGGCGCCGGAAACCCGGCCGCGGCCATCAACCTGGTTCGCAAGCGTCCTACGCCAACGTTCCAGGCCAGCATCCAGGGCAGCGCCGGCACCTGGGACCGCTACCGCACCGACGTCGACCTGTCCGGCCCGCTGACCGACAACGGCGCTGTGCGCGGTCGCCTGGTCACCGCCTACCAGACCCAGGGCAGCTTCCGCGACTCGCTGGATAACGAGCGGAACCTGTTCTACGGGATCCTAGAGGCCGACCTGAACGACAGCACCACCCTGACGTTCAGCGCGTCGCGCCAGCAGGACGACTACAACGGCAACGGCTGGACCGGCCTGCCGGTGGGCTTCGACGGCAGCGACCTGAAGCTGTCGCGCTCCACTTCCCTGAGCAATGACTGGGAGTACTGGAACAAGACCAGCACCTCCGCATATGCCGCCATCGAGCACGCCCTGGACAACGGCTGGAAACTCAACCTGTCGGCCACCAAGTCCTGGGCCGACCTGGACATGCTGGGCACCTACATACTGGGGCGCACCGCCACCCAGACCTATGACCAATACGTCGGCGCCGGCCACTATCGGGAAAGCCAGAACAGCTTCGATGCTTACGCCAGCGGCCCGTTCCGCCTGATGGACCGTGACCACGAACTGGTGTTCGGTGCCAGCCATCGCCGCGTGGTGTTCAATGGCGACGTGCCGGTAAACGTGCTGCTGCACAGCAATATCGATATCTACAACTGGAACGGCGACACCCCGAAAGTCGCCAGCCAGACCAAATACGGCTGGCAGAACACCAACGCCAAGCTCAACAGCGTTTACGCCAC
>Ga0164243_10003978_pt1 | contig 23337 bp, 21 predicted proteins | sample OricompcompostOP_FD_108781 | JGI IMG/M metagenome (GOLD analysis project Ga0164243, IMG submission 108781) | Organic Plus compost microbial communities from Emeryville, California, USA - Original compost - Organic plus compost (OP) | ecosystem: Engineered > Solid waste > Mixed feedstock >...
CGAGCATCGGGTTTTCCTCGTCCGGCTCGTAGCGCGAGCCGCCGATCAGCTTCTTGTACTCGTTCGACTTGAAGTCGGACAAGCGCACGATCACCGGCTTGGGCCAGAAAGCGGCGGCGATCGTCGCAATGCCCTCGGCCAGCTTGTCGACGTAGAACGCGCGCGGCGACGCATGGCCGCGGGCGACGGATTCAACTGCCTTCTTCAGATCGGCATCGATGTTCGGGTATTCGAGGATCGCCTTCGGGTGCACCCCGATGTTGTTGTTGATGATGAACTCGAGACGGGCAAGACCGACGCCGCCGTTCGGGATCGACTGGAAGTCGAACGCGAGCTGCGGATTGCCGACGTTCATCATGATCTTCAGCGGCAGCTCCGGCAGTTCGCCACGCGACACCTCGGTCACCTCGGTTTCCAACAGTCCGTCGTAGATCTTGCCTTCGTCGCCCTCGGCGCAGGATACGGTCACCAGCGTGCCGTCCTTCAGCATGTCGGTCGCGTTGCCGCAGCCGACGACGGCCGGAACGCCCAGCTCACGCGCAATGATTGCTGCATGGCAGGTACGTCCCCCGCGGTTCGTGACGATCGCCGAGGCACGCTTCATCACGGGCTCCCAGTTCGGATCGGTCATGTCGGCCACCAGCACGTCGCCCGGCTGCACGCGCTCCATCTCGGACGGATCGCGGATCACGCGTACCGGACCGGCTCCGATCTTCTGGCCGATCGCGCGGCCGGAAGCAAGCACGGTGCCGGTGCTCTTGAGCTTGAAGCGCTGCTGGGCGTCGCCGGCCTTGAGCTGCGACTTCACCGTTTCCGGACGCGCCTGCAGGATGTACAGCTTGCCGTCGCGCCCGTCCTTGCCCCACTCGATGTCCATCGGTCGCCCGTAGTGCTTCTCGATGATCACCGCGTACTTCGCCAGCTCGACGATTTCCTGATCGTTCAGCGAATAGCGGTTGCGCAGCTCGATCGGCACATCCACGGTCTTGACCGAACGTCCGGCCTTGGCTTCGCCGGTGAATTCCATCTTGATCAGCTTGGAACCGATGTTGCGCCGGATGATGGGCAGCTTGTCCTGCTCCAGCATCGGCTTGTGCACATAGAACTCGTCCGGGTTGACCGCTCCCTGCACCACCGTCTCGCCCAGCCCGTAGCTGGAGGTGATGAAGACGACATCCTGGAAGCCGGACTCGGTATCGATCGTAAACATCACGCCCGCCGCACCTACATCCGAGCGCACCATGCGCTGCACGCCTGCCGACAGGGCGACTTCGCTATGCGTAAAGCCCTTGTGGACGCGGTACGAAATGGCGCGGTCGTTGTACAGGGAAGCAAACACGTGCTTGATCGCTTCGAGCACGTTGTCGATGCCGACCACGTTGAGGAAGGTTTCCTGCTGACCTGCGAAAGAAGCGTCCGGCAGATCTTCTGCGGTGGCCGACGAACGCACTGCGAACGAGACTTCGGCACCGGAATCGGCAACCAGGCGGTCGTAGAAGGCGCGGATCTCCTGCTCCAGGCGCGGCTGGAACGGCGTTTCGATGATCCACTGGCGGATTTCGGCGCCGGCCTGGGCCAACGCACGCACGTCGTCCACGTTCAGTGTGGCCAGACGATCGGAGATGCGCTCGGCCAGCGTGGCGCCGCCGGCTGCGCTGTGGCCGAGAAAGTCGCGGAATGCCAGGGCGGTCGTGGCAAAACCGCCGGGCACCCGCACTCCAGCGCTGGCGAGCTGGCTGATCATCTCGCCCAGCGACGCATTCTTGCCACCGACGGACTCGACGTCCGTCATTCTCAAGTCTTCAAATGCTGCTACGTACACTCCTTGGGCGGCCGCGTGCGCGGCTCCCGACATGGTTCCGTTGGACATGACTACCTCTGTATTGATGATGAGAAATCTGCATGGTCGTCTTTGCCGCGCTGCTCTTTTTGTTATTCTTGGGAGCGCCAAGGGCAATGATGTCACTGGTTGGCCGCCATTTTACCGCCTGGAAGGCCATCGTGCCGCGAACAATTTCAAACTTTTCATGATCCATTCGATGCCAGACTCCTCCCCGCATGCAATTCCGGCGGCCGACCGCACCGTTTTCTTCGTTTCCGACGGCACCGGCATCACGGCGGAAACCTTCGGTCACTCGGTCCTGACTCAGTTCGAGTTGCGGTTCAAACAGGTCCGCCTGCCCTTCGTCGACACGCTGGACAAGGCTCATGAAGCGGTACGCGAGATCAACGAGGCATTCGACCGCGACGGCAAGCTGCCGATCGTGTTCTCGACGCTGGTCAAGGCCGATCTGGCAACCGTGCTGCGTCGCGCGCCCGCCATGCACATGGATCTGATCCAAACCTTCGTCGAGCCGCTGGAGCAGGAACTGGGTGTGAAATCGACGCATACGATCGGGCGCAGCCACAACATCGCCGATTCGGAGGACTACAAGAACCGGATCGAGGCGATCAACTTTTCGCTCGCGCACGACGATGGTCAGTCGCATCAGAACCTGGAGGCGGCGGACGTCATCCTGGTCGGCGTCTCGCGCTCGGGCAAAACGCCGACCAGCCTGTACCTGGCGATGCAATACGGCATCAAGGCGGCCAACTATCCGCTGATTCCGGAAGATTTCGAACGCGCCAAGCTGCCCGGAGCGCTGCTGCCGTTCCGCAAGAAGATCTTCGGATTGTCGATCGCGCCCGATCGCCTGGCGGAAGTGCGCAACGAGCGCCGGCCCGGCAGCAAATACGCATCGCTGGAAAACTGTCGGTACGAGGTCAACGAAGCGGAAAAGATGATGCGCCGCGAAGGCATCCGCTGGATGTCGTCCACGACCAAATCGATCGAGGAAATCGCCGCGATGATTCTTCAGGAAATCAAATCCGGCAAGCGCGCGTACTGAACGCGCTTTGACGACGGCCGCGCCGGAAGCGCGCCTTGCTTGCACCGTTCGTATTGCATATAACGATTGGAAGCAAGAGGAGCGTGAAGTGGAGATTCTGATTCTCGAACTGGTGTGGTGGGGCCTCCTGTTCCTGTTTTTCTGGGGATTGCGCGGCGCTCGCGGACAACTCGAAGCGGACATTGAGGCCGGAACGCAACTCCATCGCTCCGGCGAGACCCGCAACCGCAACGCCTTTCAGCAACCGCAACAGGTACGCGAACCGATCGGCAGCTACCAGGGCGCGCCGATCTACCATTACGCGGAACTGAATGGAAAGATTTATCGCTTCGATCGCGTCTGCCCGCCGGATATCGCCGACAGCATCGAATGCGATGAGCTGTATATCGCGCCAGGACTGGTCTATCAGGCGTGTGCCGCCAGGTAGCGCTGGCGCACCTGTTCAAACAGACAGACGGCGGCGCACGCCGCCACGTTGAGGGACTCCACCGGTCCCGGATGCGGAATCGCCACCTGGCATGCGGCCCGCGCCAGCAGTTCGGGAGCCACCCCTTTCCCCTCATTCCCGAACAGCCATGCGACCGGCCCGGCAAGATCGATTTCGTACAGCGGACGAGTCGCGTGCGAACTGGTCGCCAGCACCGGAACGCCGGCATTCTCCATGACGTCGGCGAGCTTCACGTTCTCCGCAATGGTCAGCAGGAAATGCGCGCCCATGCCTGCGCGCAGGACCTTCGGCGACCAGGCCGCCACCGTCCCTTCCCCGCACAGTACAAGCTCGATGCCGGCAGCTGCCGCGCTGCGCAGGATCGAACCCAGGTTGCCGGGGTCCTGCAGGCCGTCCAGCAGGATCGCATTCCGATCCAGGCCGGACGGCGGTGCCGCCTGCGGCTTCACCACGAGAAACAGCAAACCGACGCCGTGCTCGACCTGGCTCAATGCATCGAACAGTTTGTCCGGCAAAGCCAAACAAGACGCGCCCATCTGCCCGCAGCGGGCGACGATCGGCTCCACCTCGTGATGCGCAAGAGCGGATTCACTGACAATGCACAGGATGGGCACGCCGACATGGTCGAGATAGGCGGCGCACAGATGCACGCCATCGAGCAAGGTCCGGCCGCTCTTGCGTCGTGCCGCGGCGCTGCCGGCCAGCAGCTTCAATTCCTTGTATTGCGGATTATCGCGTGAAGTAATCTTCTTCATCGCAGCGCCACGCCCTCACCGGCCCCGGCTTCGAGCAGGGCCCGCACCGGCGCGAAGGACCTGCGATGCACCGGCGAGACGCCGTGCAAACGCAACCGTTCCAGATGCAACTCGGTCGGGTACCCCTTGTGCTGGTCGAATCCGTAATGCGGGTACAGCAGGTGCAACTGCCGCAAGGCGGCGTCGCGCGCAGTCTTGGCGAGGATCGAGGCGGCAGAAATGGCCGGCACCTTGTCATCGCCCTTGACGACGGCCTCGGTACGCACGCTCATGACGGGGCAGCGATTGCCGTCGATCAGGGCCAGCGTCGGCTGCACCCGTAGGCCCTCGACCGCGCGTCGCATCGCCAGCATCGAAGCCTGCAGGATATTCAGCGTGTCGATCTCGCTTTCCGAGCAAAAGGCGATCGACCAGGCCAGGGCGCCGGCCTTGATCTCGGCAGCGAGCGTATCGCGCCGCGCTTCGCTCAATTTCTTGGAGTCGCGCAAGCCCTTGATCGGCCGGTCCGGGTCCAGAATGACGGCCGCCGCGTAGACGGCGCCGGCCAGCGGGCCGCGTCCGGCTTCGTCGACCCCGCAGATCACTTCGTCCGCATGATCGAACAGCGGCAGGTTCAGCGCAAGCGCCGGCCTCACTTCGCCCCTCCCTGCGCCAGTACGCGCAGCACCGCGTCCGCGCTCTCGCGGGCCGTGTCGCGCCGCAGACTGTGGTGCATCTCGGTAAAGCGCTGTTCCAGATTGTGCCGTTGCGCGTCGTCGGTCAGTTGCCGCCACACGGCATCGGCAAGCGCTTGCGGCGTCGCCGCGTCCTGCAGCAACTCGGGAACGAGGAACTCGCGCGCCAGGATGTTCGGCAGTCCGATCCAGGGCTGATAGCCCATGTGGCGCAGAATCTCCCAGGAAGCGCGCATCATCCGGTATCCGATGACCATCGGCTTCTTGAACAGCGCGACTTCGAGCGTGGCGGTGCCGGAAGCCACCAGTACCGCATCGGCGGCTGCGATCGCTTCGTGGGAGTGTCCGGTCAACACGTCGAGCGGCACTTCGTCCAGTCCTGCCTTTACCAGCAGTTCGGCAAAATATGCGCGCTGGCGCGCGCCGGCCATCGGCACCAGGAAGCGCAACCCGGGTGCGCGCTGGGCCAGAAGGCGCGCGGCGCCGATGAAGGCGGCACTGTTGTACTTGAGCTCCGACATCCGGCTGCCCGGCAGAATCGTGACGACCGTCTCGTCTGCTCCCACGCCCAGTCCTGCGCGGGCAGCTCCGACATTCGGCTGCATCGGGATGACCTCGGCCAGTGGATAGCCGACGTAGGTCACGGGAATGCCGGCTTCGCGGTAGATCGCTTCCTCGAACGGGAACACGACCAGCATGTGGGAAACCGCGCGCCCGATCTTCTTGATCCGCCCGCCGCGCCACGCCCAGATCGACGGGCTGATGAAATGGATGGTCGGGATGCCGGCCTGCCGGAGCTGCATTTCCAGCCCGAAATTGAAATCCGGCGCGTCGACACCGATGAAGGCCGCCGGCCGCTCGGCCAGCAGGCGATCGCGCAGCGCATTCTGGATGCCCTTGATTTCGCGATAGTGCGCGAGGACCTCGAACAATCCGCGCACCGACAGTTTTTCGATCGGCCAGTGGCTGCGGAAACCGTACTCGGCCATGCGTGCGCCGCCGATGCCGTGAAAAAGCGCGTCCGGCAGATGCGGCCGCAGGCCGGACAGAAGGCGGGCTGCCAGCAGGTCTCCGGACGATTCGCCGGCAACCATCGCGATCGACAGGTCAGCGGATGATGCCACGAGTGTTGCTGTCAAGGAATTCGCGCAAGGCACGCAGATGCGGCGCGGCATCCGGATCTCCGCCCTCTTCCCGCGCCAGCGCGGCCTTGGCCTCGTCCAGCGACAGATTGGAACGATAGATGAGCTTGTAGGCGCGCCGGATCGCGTTGATCTGGGCGCTGGTGAAGCCGCGCCGCTTCAGTCCTTCGCTGTTGATCCCGACCGGACCGGCACGATTGCCGGCGGCGGTCACGAACGGCGGCACGTCCTGGGTAACCGCGGCGGTGAAGGCGGTCATCGCGTGTGCGCCGATGCGGCAGAACTGGTGAACCGTGGTCATGCCGCCCAGGAACACCCAGTCCGCCAGATGCACATGGCCGCCGAGCGTCGCATTGTTGGCGAGGATGATGTTGCTGCCCAACTGGCAATCGTGGGCGATGTGAACATAGGCCATGATCCAGTTGTCGCTGCCGATGCGGGTCGCGCCGGCGTCCTGCACCGTACCGATATTGAAGGTGCAGAATTCGCGCACGGTATTACGGTCGCCGATCTCGAGCAGGGTCGGCTCGCCCGCGTATTTCTTGTCCTGCGGCGCCGCGCCGATCGAGGAAAACTGGAAGAAATGGTTGTCGCTGCCGATCGTCGTGTGTCCTTCGACCACCACATGCGGGCCGATTTTCGTGCGGGGCCCGATCTTCACGTGCGGCCCGATGACCGCGAACGCGCCGATCTCGACCGTGGAATCGAGCTCGGCGCGCGGATCGACGACGGCTGTCGGGTGGATATTCGCCATTACTGTCCTGCCGGCTGGCTCGCATCGCTGGCACTGCGCATCGTGCACATCAGATCAGCCTCGACCGCGACCTGTCCGTCGACGCTGGCCTGCGCCTTGTATTTCCAGATGCCGCGGGCGGTGCGCAGGATTTCGACCTGCATCTTCAACTGATCGCCCGGCTCTACCGGACGCTTGAAGCGCGCGCCGTCGATGCCGACGAAGTAGACGACGCTGTTCGAATCAGGTTTCACGCCCATCGTGAGGAAGGACAGCAGCGCCGCCGTCTGAGCCAGCGCCTCGATCATCAACACGCCGGGCATGACCGGCTTGTGCGGAAAGTGGCCGTTGAAGAACTCCTCGTTCGCGGTCACGTTCTTGATCGCGGTGATCGACTTGCCGGACTCCCAGTCCAGCACCCGATCCACCAGCAGCAGCGGATAGCGATGCGGGAGGAATTCCTTGATCTGATTGATGTCGAGCGTCTTCATTCTTGCTTTCCGGTAAGCGTCTTGATGGTCTTTTCGAGTTCGCGGATCTTTTCGCGCATGGTGCCGAGATTGCGCACGATCGCGGCGGATTTCTCCCACTCCGCGTTCTTTGCCAGCGGATAGAAACCTGTGTACAGGCCCGGTTCGAGGATCGAACGCGACACTAGGCTGCCGGAGGAGACGTGCACATTGTCGACGATCGTCAAGTGGCCTAGCACCATCGCGGCACCTCCGAAAGTGCAATGCCGGCCGATCTTCGCGCTGCCTGCCACACCGACACAGCCGGCCATCGCGGTATGCGCGCCGATATGGCAGTTGTGGCCGATCTGTATCTGGTTGTCCAGCTTGACGCCGTCTTCGATCACCGTGTCGTCAAGAGCGCCACGGTCGATGGTGGTGTTCGCGCCGATCTCGACGTCGTCGCCGATCAGCACCCGTCCGGTCTGCGGAATCTTGATCCAGGCGCCGCCCTCGTTGGCGAAGCCGAATCCGTCGGCGCCGATCACTGCCCCGGAATGCACGATGCAACGCATCCCTATCCGGCATTCCGGATACAGCGTGACGTTCGCGTGCAGATGCGTGCCGGCCCCGATAGCGGCATTGCGTCCGACGAAGCAGCCCGCATCCACGCGCGCGCCCTCCCCGATCTCCGCTCCCGCCTCGATCGTCACGTGCGGTCCGATGCTTGCGCCCGGCGCCACCCGGGCATCCGGCGCGACGCTGGCGCTCGGATGAATACCCATGGGCGGCCGAATCTCGCGCTTGGCCGCGAACATCTGCGCCGCGTGCGCAAAATAGGCATAGGGATTGGAAGTGACGATGCGCGCGCCGGAATAACCGGTGAGCGCCGCATGGTCGGCCGGCGCCAGGATCAGACCTGCGGCACGCGTCGACTCCGCCTGCGCGCGCAGCTTCGGATTGGACAGAAACGTGAGATCGGACGGGCCGGCCCGATCCAGCGGCGCAATACCCTCGACCGAGACCTCCTCATCCCCGATCAACTGCCCTCCGAAGCGTTCGACCAGGTCCTTCAGTCGAGTGCTCATGAAGCGTTACTTGTTGAGCTCGCGCAGCACCTTGTCGGTGATGTCGATGCGCGGGCTGGCGTACACCGCCTCCTGAAAGATGATGTCGTACTTCTCCGCCTCGGCAATCTGCTTGATCACCTTGTTGGTGCGATCGAGCACGGCCGCCAGCTCCTCGTTGCGGCGCTGATTCAGGTCTTCCCGGAATTCACGCTGGCTACGCTGGAACTCCTTGTCCATGTCGGCCAGTTCGCGCTGGCGGCGCAAACGGTCAGAGTCCGACAGCACCGGCGCATCCTTGTCGAGCTTCTCGGCCATGGCTTTGATGCGGCTGGCCATATCCTGCAGTTCCTTGTCGCGACGCGAGAATTCCTGCTCGATCTTGGCCTGCGCCGCCTTGGCGGGAGTGGCATCCCTGAAAATCCGCTCGGTATTGACGAAGCCGATCTTCGATCCCTGCGTCTGCGCCTGCGCCGATGCCAGCGGCAACAGCGCGGCGCCGGCTATCAGCAAGCCGGTCAGGACTTTGGACAGTTTGACTGCAAACATTCTTTTCTCCGCAAATCTGATGGATGAATACGGCCGGATCAGAAGCCCGTGCCGATCTGGAACTGGAAGCGCTCCGAACGATCGCCGGGCTCTGCCCCGATTGGCTGTCCAACGCTGATCTTCAGCGGCCCGATGGGCGACACCCAACTGATGCCAAGGCCCGCCGAATACCGCAGATCACCCAGCGAAGGCGTCACGCCGCCTCCCCAGACGTTACCCGCATCGAAGAAGGCAAACCAGCGCAGCGTACGGTCGGCCCCGGGGAACGGGAACTGCACTTCCGCATTGGCGAGAATCCGCGAGGTTCCACCCAGCGGATCGCCGTTTTCAGCGCGCGGCCCCAGCGACGAACCTTCATAGCCGCGCACGGTGCCGATGCCGGCATAGAAACGCTTGAACACCGGGTAGGCTGCGCCGCCCAATCCGCGACCGTAGTCGAACCCGCCGCGCAATGCAAGCGTTGCCTCCCGGAACATCGGCTTGAAGTACTGGTGCTCATAGCTGAGCCGGTAGTACTTCAGAGAACCAGCCGGAGCAAATTCGAAATTCGCCCGCTGGTATCGACCCACCGTCGGCACCAGGGCGCTGTCGCGACTGTCGCGCTGCCACGCGACGGTCAGCGGGAAACTGGTCGTGCGCGCGTTGTAGGTACCGACTGCATCGATGTCCGGCGCGTTGCCATGGACCGCGACGAATTCCCGGTATAGCTCCGGACTGTCGTTGATCCCGCTCACACCGTAATAGGTTTCGACGTCGTAGCGTTCCACGCCGGCACCGAAGTACACCGTATCCTCTTCCGAGAAGGGGATGCCGAACTTGACGTTGGCACCGGTGGTCCGGACTTCGTAGTCGCCGATGTTGATTTCGGGCGGACGCGTGGTGCGCAGGTAGACCTCGTAGCTGCGGCTGATGCCGTCATCGGTGAAGTACGGCTGGGTCGTGGACACGGCGATGGTCCGGTCGCGCTTGCTGGTATTGACCTCCAGGCCGAGCGTATTGCCGGTACCGAAAGCGTTGGCCTGGTTGATCGCCGCGGACAGCATCAGCTTTTCGCTGCTCGAGAAACCGGCCCCGAGCATGAAGCTGCCGGTCGGCTTTTCCTCCACGGTCATGTTGACATCCACCTGGTCGGTGCTGCCCGGCACCTCGGGGGTTTCGATCTGGACCTCGGTGAAATATCCAAGGCGGTCCACCCGGTTGCGCGACAAGCGGATTTTTTCGCCGTCATACCAGGAACTTTCGAACTGACGAAACTCGCGCCGGATCACTTCGTCGCGGGTGCGTGTATTGCCGGCGATATTGATGCGCCGCACGTAGACGCGCTGCCCGGGGTCGATCAGCATGGTAAAGCTGACCTCGCCCTTTTCCCGGTCGATTTCGGGAACCGCGTTCACATTCGCGAACGCGTAGCCGAAGTTGCCGAGGCGCTCGGAAATCTTCTCCACACTCTCCGCCAGTTTTTCGCCGGAGTATACGTCGCCCGGCTTCAGTTCCACCTGTGCCCGCAGTTCCTCTTCCCGACCGAACATTTCGCCTTCCAGCTTGACGTCGGAAACCGTGAAACGCTGACCTTCGTTGACGTTGACCGTGATGTAGATGTCGCGCTTGTCCGGGCTGATCGATACCTGGGTCGACTCCACCTGCATTTCGAGGTAGCCGCGGTTCAGGTAGTAAGAGCGCAGCGCCTCGATGTCACCGGCCAGTTTCTCGCGCGAGTAGCGATCCGCTTTCGAATACCAGGTAAACCAGCCGGGCGTGCGCAGCGACAGCACGTCGGACAATTCGCTGTCCGAGAACGCCTTGTTCCCGATGATATTGATTTCGCGGATTTTCGCTACTTCGCCTTCGCTGACCGCGAAACTGATGTTGACCCGGTTGCGCTCGACCGGCGTGACCGTCGTGGTGATCTCGACGCCGTACAGACTGCGCGACAGATACTGGCGCTTGAGTTCCTGCTCGGCCCGCTCGACCAGCGCGCGATCGAAGATACGCGACTCTGCCAGGCCGATGTCGCGCATCGCCTTGGTCAATTGTTCCTTGTCAAACTCGCGTACGCCGGAAAAATCGATACTGGCGATTGCCGGCCGCTCTTCCAGCACCACGACCAGCACATCCCCTTCGACTTCGAGCCGGACATCCTTGAAAAAGCCGGTCTCGTACAAGGCCTTGATCGCGGCAGCGCCGCGCTGATCGGTATAGGTATCGCCGACACGCAGCGGCAGGTAGCTGAAAACCGTGCCCGCCTCGGTGCGCTGAATGCCTTCGACCCGGATATCGCGCACCTTGAATGGCTCCACCGCCAGCGCGCTTCCGGCAAACAGGGCGAGAATGGCAGTGGATATCAGGCGGCGGGAAACGGAGGGCAGGAGAAAACGCTCGGTATTCAATTTCATCGGATGTGTTGTTATCAAGCCCCGCCGTGCGGCTGCGGCGGGAGTGGTCAGGAGATCAGCCTGACGATGTCGTTGAACACGGCCACGGCCATCAACGCCATAAGAATGCCCACTCCAGCACGCTGCGCAATTTCCCCAAACCGCTCGGAAACAGGTCGGCCGGTCAAAAGTTCCAGCGAATAATACAGTAAATGCCCGCCATCAAGAACGGGGATTGGCAGGAGATTCATGACCCCGAGGCTGATGCTGATGAACGCGAGAAAGGTCAGATAGCTGACCAGGCCGATGCGGGCAGTCTGACCGGCATAGTCTGCAATCGTGATGGGTCCGGAAATGTTCGTCCAGGAAACTTCGCCGATAAGCATTTTACCGAGCATCCTCAACGTCAAGATGCTGGTGTCCCACGTCTTTTGCGCTCCCTTGAGGATGGACTCCCCGAGGCCGCTGCTTACGGTGACCATCTCGGGCGCCAGCGCGACTTCCGCCTGCACCCGTCCAATCACCCGCTGCTTGCTGCGATAGGCCTCGGGCGTGACGTGAAGTGCCATCGTGCGCTCGCCGCGCTGGACGTCCAGTGTCAATACCCTGTTCGGCGCGGCACGGACCCGTTCGACGAAGGTCAGTCCGTCCCGCACCGGAAACCCGTCAACCGCCAGGATGATGTCCCCCTCCTGCAATCCCGCTTCGGCAGCCGGTCCGTTCGGCAGCACGCGTCCGAGCACGGCCGGCGGACGGGCCAGCTCGAGACCTAGCTTGGCAAGGAAGTCGCTTTCCAGCTCCGACGCGGATACGGACCGCAATGGCAACAGCACGCTTTCACGCGCCACATCACCGCTGCCCGCGCGGCGTTCGACGTCCAGCCGAACCGGTTTGCCGTCGAGCACCCCCTGCATCAGCTTCCAACGCAGTTCGGCCCAGGTCTGAATGGCCGCGCCATCGACCGCAGCAATGCGTTCCCCTCCGCGCAACCCGGCTTCATAAGCGGCGGTTCCCTCTGCTACCGCACGCAGGCGCGTTGCCGGCTCCGGCAAGCCATGGCTGTACAGGCCCGCGAACAGCGCAATCGCGAGCAGGAAATTGGCAAGTGGGCCGGCGGCCACGATTGCAATGCGCTTCCACACCGGCTGGCGCGTGAATTCGCGCTGCAGTTCCTGTTCCGGCAACGCCGTCAAATCCTGCTCGCGCGCGTCGAGCATCTTCACATAGCCGCCGAACGGCAGCGCGGACAAGGCCCATTCGGTCCGGTCCGGGCCGATCCGACGCGACCAGACGACCCGGCCCATCCCGATTGAAAAGCGCAGAACCTTCACGTTGCACCAGCGGGCCACCCAATAGTGGCCGAGTTCGTGCACGACGATCAGGACGGCCAGGGCCGCGAGGAAGGCAAGGACAGTCTGCAGAAAACTCATGCGTGGCTTGAAATGAGAGTCCGGGCGGCCGCGCGCGCGCGCCGATCCTGCTCAAGCAAGGCTTCGACGTCGGCCACGTCTTCGTGCGGCAGGCGCTCCAGCACATCGGCGATCAGACGGTCGATCGCCCTGAAGCCGATACGCCCGTCGAGAAACGACGCAACCGCAACCTCGTTGGCTGCATTCAGTATAGCGGGGGCGCTGCCACCGGCCAACAAGGCATCGTAGGCGAGCTTCAAGCAAGGAAAACGTTCGAGGTCCGGCCGCTGGAAATGAAGCTGGCCAATGCGCACCAGGTCCACGGCTTCGACACCGGATGCGATGCGCTCGGGATAGGCCAGCGCATGGGCGATCGGTGTACGCATGTCCGGATTGCCGAGCTGGGCCAACAGCGAGCCGTCGACATAGGACACCATCGAATGGATCACGCTTTGCGGATGGATCACGACTTCGATCCTGTCTGCCGCCGCGCCGAACAGCCAGTGCGCCTCGATGACTTCCAGGCCCTTGTTCATCATGGTGGCCGAATCGACCGATATCTTGCGGCCCATGACCCAGTTCGGATGCGCGACCGCCTCCTCCGGCGTCACCGATTCCAGCGATTCGAGCGCACGGTTCAAGAAAGGACCACCGGACGCGGTGAGAAGAATGCGGGCGATGCCGTGCGCATCCGGACTGCGTCCGTAGGGGGACGGCAGGCACTGGAAAATCGCGTTGTGCTCGCTATCGATCGGCAGCAGCGTCGCGCCGCTCTCCTGGACGGCATCCATGAACAGGCGGCCGGACATGACCAGCGCCTCCTTGTTGGCCAGCAACACCTTCTTGCCCGCACGCGCCGCAGCCAGCGTCGGCGCGAGCCCCGCTCCTCCGACGATCGCCGCCATCACCACATCGCAGCGCTCTGCCGCGGCAACGGCGCACAGCGCCGCTTCGCCGTACTCGACCTCGGTACGCACGTTGCGTTCGCGCAGTCGCTGGGTCAGTTCCTGCGCCGCCTGCGCGGCGCCGACCACCGCCACCTGCGGCCGGAAGCGCTCGCACAGCGCCGCCAGTTCCGCCACCCGGGATTGCGCAGTCAGCGCATATACGCGATAGCGGTCAGGATGGCGGGCGATGACGTCGAGGGTGGAAGCACCGATGGAACCGGTGGCGCCGAGTATCGTGATGTTCTGCATGCGAAACGCGTTACAGCCAGAAGCCGGCCAGCACAGCCAGCGGAAGTGTCGGGATCAAGGCATCGATCCGGTCCAGGATACCGCCGTGACCGGGCAGCAGCGTACTGCTGTCCTTGACACCGGCGCGCCGCTTGAGCATCGACTCGAACAGGTCGCCAGCGATGCTGGCGGCCACCAGCAGAGTCATCAGCAGAGCATAGCCGACCCAGCCGAAGCGCGCCTGCGCCAGCGGCGCAAAGGTCTCGCGCAAAGGCGGATAGCCGACGCTTGCGGCGCCCAGCAAAAGCACCAGCAGCCAGCCGCCGAATGCGCCTTCCCACGATTTTCCAGGCGAAATCGAGGGCGCCAACTTGCGACGACCGAAGGCCTTGCCCGCAAAATAGGCTCCGATATCGGCCACCCAGACGATGGCCATCACCGAAACCAGATAAGCAGGCGAATACTGAAACAGGAGGACAATGGATACGAAGCAGCCGACGACGGCGATACTGTAAAGTCCCTGAAGCAAGCGGTTGGCGACGCTGCCGAGCGGCGGCAAGCCAAGCCCGAGGGCGGGCGCAAAGCGAATCGCCCAGATCGCCGCACATAGCGCAAGGAGCAGCATGGCACCGAACTCCTCACCGCGCAGCACGAGGACCACGAACAGCAGCGTCCATATCAGCGCAGCAAATGCCGGCCGCGCTGCATGAAACAGACGTGCACTCTCCCATGTCGCGGCTGCGAGGAAGATTGCGCTCGCCGCCAGAAACAGTGCATGCGACCCCGAGTACAGCACCAACGACAGCACAGCCAACAGCACTATCGCCGTCAGCACCCGGGTTCCCAGCATGTCACGACGCCTTCTTCTGTTCCACGATCTGTGCACTGGTACGACCGAAACGGCGCTCGCGCCGCTGGTAGGACTCGATCGCAAGATCCAGCGCCTCAGCGCCGAAATCGGGCCAGAACGTCTCCGTGAAGTAGAACTCGGTATAGGCCAGTTGCCAAAGCAGGAAATTCGATACCCGTTCCTCGCCGCCGGTGCGGATGAACAGGTCGGGCTCGGGCGCGTATGCCATCGACAAATGCGGCGCGAGCAGATCTTCGGAAAACTCGCTGACGCCAGGGTTCGCCGCCACCATCTTGTTGACCGCCTGCATGATGTCCCAGCGCCCGCCGTAATTCGCGCACACGGTCACCGTCAGGCGTCGATTGCCGGCCGTACGTCGCTCAGCAGTTGCGATCAGGGCGCGCAACTTGGCGTCGAAGCGCGACAGGTCCCCCACGACTTTCAGCCGGATATCGTTGGCATGCATGCGCGCGACCTCGCGCTCCAGGGCGCTGACAAACAACTTCATCAGCAGCGATACTTCCTCTGCCGGACGACGCCAGTTCTCCGAACTGAACGCGAACAGCGTCAAGTATTCGATGCCGCGCTCAACGCAGGCCTCGACCACCGCGCGCACCGTCTCCACGCCCTTCGCATGCCCGGCCACCCGCGGCAAAAAGCGGCGCGTGGCCCAGCGTCCGTTGCCATCCATGATGATGGCGACGTGACGCGGCACGCAGGGTGCATCGGGAATGTCCTTGGTGGAGCTGATATAGGTCGTCATGTCCGGTCTTCCTTGGTGGAATGGGTAACGGGTTTCCCCTTGGACAGAGCTTAGCCGAACACCACCGGGGATGCACGCTTGAAAGCTTGACGCAGGAGAAAAAACCGTTACTTAAACCGTCAGGAGTTCCTTTTCCTTTTCGGCGATCAGCTTGTCGATTTCCGCCACGAAGCGGTCGGTCAGCTTTTGCACCTCGTCCTGCGCGCGCCGTTCCTCGTCTTCCGAGCAGACCTTCTCCTTCAACAGTTTCTTCAGCGCTTCGTTGGCCTCGCGCCGGACGTTGCGCACGGCGACCTTGGCATCCTCTCCCTCGCCCTTGACCAGCTTGACGAACTCCTTGCGCCGTTCTTCGGTCAACGGCGGGGTCGGCACACGAATCAGGTCACCCTGGGTGGACGGATTGAGGCCGAGATCCGATTCGCGGATCGCCTTTTCGATTACCGCGACCATTTTCTTCTCCCATGGCTGCACGCCGATCGTGCGCGCGTCCAGCAACGTGACGTTGGCAACCTGGCTGATCTGGGTCGGCGTGCCGTAGTAGTCGACATGGATATGATCAAGAATGCCCGTGTGCGCGCGACCCGTACGCACCTTGGCCAAGTCGGCCTTGAGCGTCTCGATCGACTTGTGCATCTTCTGCTCTGCGGTTTTCTTGATGTCGGTGACGGTCATGCTGCTCTCCTGTCTTGGAACTGTTCTTCAATTCAAACGTGAACCAGGGTGCCCTCATCCTCCCCCTGGATCACGCGCTTCAACGCGCCCGGCTTGACGATCGAAAACACCTTGATCGGAAGCTTCTGGTCGCGGCACAGCGCGAATGCGGTCGCATCCATCACTTGCAGATGCTTCGAGATCGCCTCGTCGAATGAGATGGTGGAATAGCGGGTCGCGTTGCGATCCTTGTTCGGGTCCGCACTATAGACGCCGTCGACCTTGGTCGCCTTGAGCACGATCTCGGCGCCGATCTCCGAGCCGCGCAGGGCGGCTGCGGTATCGGTGGTGAAGAAAGGATTGCCGGTGCCGGCCGCGAATACGACCACCTTGCCCTCTTCCAGATATTGCAACGCCTTCGGCCGCACATACGGCTCGACCACCTGCTCGATGCTGATGGCCGACATGACGCGCGCCGTGATGCCGACCTGACGCATCGCGTCGGCCAGCGCGAGCGAGTTCATCACGGTTGCCAGCATGCCCATGTAATCGGCGGTCGCACGATCCATGCCCTGCGCTCCCGGCGCCACACCCCGAAAAATGTTGCCGCCGCCGATGACGATTGCCAGCTCGACGCCCATGCGCGCAACTTCGGCGACATCGGCCACCATCCTTTCGATGGTCGCACGGTTGATGCCGTATGCATCGTCGCCCATCAGCGCTTCGCCGGAAAGCTTGAGCAATACCCGCTTGTAAGCTGTTTGAGTCATGAAGACTGGACTCCGGATTATTGTCCGATAGATTTATTTCATTGTACGTACCACATGTGGAATCAATGCAGCGGCGCACATTCTTGCTCGATGCGCCGGCGCGGCGCATGCGAAGCGCCCGGGCAAAAGCCGGGCGCGTTCATGAAAACGGGCCTTTCGGCCCGCTCATTGCTTCTTATGCCTGCTTGGCCGCTGCAACCTGGGCTGCCACTTCGGCCGCGAAGTCGTCTTGGCGCTTTTCAATGCCTTCGCCGACGACGAACATCGCGAACGACTTCACCGTGGTCTTGCTTTCCTTGAGCATCTGCTCGACCGACTGCTTGTCGTTCTTCACGAAGGCCTGGTTGAACAGGGACACTTCCTTCAGGTACTTCTGCACCGAACCTTCGACCATCTTGGCCGCGATCTCGGCCGGCTTGCCGGATTCAAGCGCCTTCTGCTGTGCGATCGAACGCTCCTTCTCGATCAGCTCGGCCGGCACCTCGTTGGCCGACAGGGCAACCGGCTTCATCGCAGCGATGTGCATCGCCACGTCCTTGCCGACCTGTTCGTTGTCGCCCTCGAATTCGACGATCACGCCGATACGGGTCCCGTGCAGATAGGACACGAGCTTGGCCGCGGTTTCGAAACGCTTGAAGCGACGGAACGACATGTTCTCGCCGATCTTGCCGACCAGCGCCGCACGCACTTCCTCCAGCGTCTTGCCACCAGCGTCAAGCGCGCCCAGCGCCGCCACATCGGCCGGATTCTTTTCCGCGACCAGCTTGGCCGCCGTATTGGCCAGCGCGATGAAGTCGTCGTTCTTGGTCACGAAGTCGGTTTCGCAGTTGACTTCGACCAGCGCCCCGACGCCGCCCGAAATATAGGCGGCGACGACGCCTTCGGCCGTCACCCGGGACGCCGCCTTCGAAGCCTTGCTGCCCAGCTTGACGCGCAGGAGCTCCTCGGCACGTGCCATGTCGCCATCGGCCTCGGTCAGGGCCTTCTTGCACTCCATCATCGGCGCGTCGGTCTTTGCGCGCAGTTCGCCTACCATTGCTGCGGTAATTGCCGCCATGTCTTTCTCCTAATCACAGTGAGCGCCGCTCGGGCGCATCCAATCAAATCCGATTCAAGCCGATCAAGCGCGCCGGACGGCTAAAAAAAAGGGGCGAACCGCTGTTGCCCCTTTTCTTCTCGCGCAGGGCGCTGTCGGGCCATCAGGCCTGTTCGTTGACCTCGACGAACTCGTCGGCGCCGCCCTTGACGGCTTCAAGCACTTCGCTGGTCGCATTCGCGCGGCCTTCGAGAATCGCATCGGCCACGCCGCGCGCGTACAAAGTGATCGCCTTCGACGAATCGTCGTTGCCCGGAATCACGTAGGCCACGCCGTCCGGCGAATGGTTGGTATCGACCACGCCGACGACCGGGATACCGAGCTTGGCTGCCTCGGTAATGGCGCCCTTGTGGTAGCCGACGTCGATCACGAACAGCGCATCCGGGATGCCGCCCATGTCCTTGATCCCGCCGATCGACTTCTGCAGCTTCTCCATCTCGCGCTGGAACATCAGCGCTTCCTTCTTGCTCATCTTGTCGACCGAGCCGTCTTCGATCGCGGCTTCCATTTCCTTAAGACGCTTGATCGAAGTCTTGATGGTCTTGAAGTTGGTCAACATGCCGCCCAGCCAGCGCTGATCGACATACGGCATGCCCGCACGCTGGGCCTCGGCAGCGACGATGTCGCGCGCCTGGCGCTTGGTGCCGACGAACAGGATGGTGCCGCGGTTGGAAGCCAGTTGACGAACGTACTTCATCGCCTCCTGGTACATCGCCATCGTCTTTTCCAGGTTGACGATGTGAATCTTGTTGCGATGGCCGAAAATGAACGGAGCCATCTTGGGGTTCCAGAAGCGGGTCTGGTGGCCGAAATGGACACCGGCTTCCAGCATTTCGCGCATGGTAACGGGCATGGAATTCTCCAGGGTTAGGTCTGGAACCCGGTCAGTCACCCGGACATACATAGACGTCGGGCACCCTTTTCGACCGGATTCGCGATTTACAAACGGATAACTTGAAACCATTTCAAGCTAACCCAAGATTCTACTCCAGAATCGGAACTCCGTTCAAGCAACGCACGGCGGCCTTCCTGCGAACGAAGGGGCCCTCGACTATAATTGCGGCTCGACTGCTACTCAAAAACCCGACGGCGTAAAGGCACAGAGCATCATGGGCATCACGATCAACACCGAAGAGGACATCAAGGGCATGCGCGTGGCCGGAAAGCTTGCCGCGGAAGTCCTCGACTTCATCGCTCCGCATGTGAAGCCCGGCGTCACCACCGGCGAACTCGACCGGCTCTGCCACGAGTACATGACCAACGTCCAGGGCACTGTTCCGGCGCCGCTCAACTATTGCCCTCCCGGCTACACGCCGTTCCCGAAAGCCATCTGCACTTCCGTCAACGATGTAGTCTGCCATGGCATCCCCGGCGACAAGGTGCTGAAGAACGGCGATGTGCTCAATATCGACATCACCGTCATCAAGGACGGCTACCACGGCGATACGAGCCGGATGTTCTATGTCGGCGAACCCTCGATCCTGGCCCGACGCCTGACCGAAATCACCTATGAATGCATGTGGCTGGGGATTTCCAGGATCAAGCCCGGCGCACACCTCGGCGACATCGGCCACGTGATCCAGCAGCATGCGGAAAAGGCCGGCTACAGCGTGGTGCGCGAATTCTGCGGCCACGGCATCGGCAAAGTGTTCCATGCGGAGCCGCAAGTACTGCATTACGGCCGCCCCGGCACGCTGGAAAAGCTGGTACCCGGCATGATCTTCACGGTCGAGCCGATGATCAACGCCGGCCGGCGCGAGATTCGCGAGATGGGCGACGGCTGGACCATCAAGACCAAGGACCGCAGCCTGTCCGCGCAATGGGAGCATACGGTGTTGGTCACCGAAACCGGCTACGAGGTTCTGACCGTTTCTCCGGGCATGCCGGCGCCGCCCGCCTTCATCCAGCAAGCTGTCGGAGCCCAGCCCGCTGCGGCCTGACATGGCGCCTTTGCTTGCGGCGCTCAAGGAGCAGTTGAAAAACGAGCGCCAGGCCGCGATTGACGGCTTCCATGTCGATGTGCGGCCCGACCGGCTGCTCGCGGCCCTGCGCCGCAGCGTCGACCGGACGCTGACCCAGGCGTGGAACGCGCTTGCCATGCCGTCCGGCACCGCGCTGATCGCCGTCGGCGGCTATGGACGCGGCGAGCTTTTCCCGTACTCCGACGTCGACGTCCTGGTTCTGCTCGACACCCCGCCCGACGCCGCCCGCCGGGCGAAGCTGGAGGAACTGGTCCAGTTGTTCTGGGATCTCGGCCTCGAAATCGGCCACAGCATCCGCACGATCGACGAATGCCTGGTCGAAGCCGCAGCCGACATCACGGTCCAGACCAGCCTGCTCGAGGCGCGCCTGGTCACCGGCAACCGGCGCCTGTTCCGTGCGCTGCGCGAGCGTTTCCGTGCATCCATGGACGCGCAAGCGTTCTTCCGCGCCAAGACGCTGGAAATGCGCCAGCGCCACGCCAAGTACGAGGACACGCCGTACAGCCTGGAGCCGAATTGCAAGGAGAGCCCGGGCGGACTGCGCGATCTGCAGGTCATCCTGTGGGTCGCCAAGGCGGCCGGACTCGGCGACTCCTGGCGCAAGCTGGCGGCGCGCGGCCTGATTACGCCGACAGAAGCGCGCCAGTTGACGCAGAAGGAACGCGCGTTCAAGGACATCCGCATCCGGCTGCACCTGCATGCCGGACGCCGCGAGGACCGCTTGGTGTTCGACGTGCAGACGCCGATCGCGGAAACCTTCGGCTTCAGGACGACCGAGACGCGGCGCGCCAGCGAGTATCTGATGCAGCGCTACTACTGGGCGGCCAAGGCAGTCACCCAGCTCAACACGATCCTGCTGCAGAACATCGAAGCCCAGTTGTTCCCCAAGCAGGCCACGCCGCAGCCGCTGAACGAGCACTTCAACGCGGTCAACGGCCTGATCGACATCGCAGAGGAAGACACTTTCGAGCGCATCCCATCGACGATGCTCGAAGTCTTCCTCGAAATCGCCCGGCGCCAGGAAATCAAGGGCATGACCGCACGCACGCTGCGGGCGCTCTGGCATGCCCGTTCCCGTATCGACGCCGCCTTCCGGCGCGACCCGCGCAACCGGGCGCTGTTCCTGCAGATCATCCAGGCGCCGCAAGGCATCACGCATGCGCTGCGCGGCATGAACCAGACCGGCGTGCTCGGGCGCTATCTGCCGAACTTCGGCCGCATCGTCGGCCAGATGCAGCACGACCTGTTCCATGTGTACACGGTCGACCAGCACATCCTGATGGTGGTGCGCAACGTGCGCCGCTTCACGATGACCGAACATGCGCACGAATACCCGTTCTGCAGCCAGTTGATGGCGAATTTTTCCGATCCCTGGCTGCTCTACATCGCCGCGCTGTTCCACGACATCGCGAAGGGCCGCGGCGGCGATCATTCGCAACTGGGCATGGCGGACGCGCGCAGATTCTGCGTCGACCACGGCCTGTCACGAGAGCAGACCGAACTGGTGGTGTTCCTGGTCGAACACCACCTGAGCATGTCCCAGGTCGCGCAGAAGCAGGATCTGTCGGATCCGGACGTGATCCGCAATTTCGCGAACCTGGTGGGCGACGAGCACCGCCTGACCGCCCTGTATCTGCTGACCGTGGCCGACATCCGCGGCACCAGCCCGAAGGTATGGAACGCGTGGAAAGGCAAACTGCTGGAAGACCTGTACCGGATGACGCTGCGCGTGCTCGGCGGCGAAGACCCGAACACCGCGCATCAACTGAAGAACCGTCAGCAGGAAGCGCTGAAGACGCTGCGCCTGTATGGCCTGCCCGACAAGGCGCATGATGAATTGTGGCGCCAGCTCGACATGGCCTATTTCCTGCGCCACGATGCCGGCGATATCGCCTGGCAAACGCGGGTACTGTACAACAAGACGCACAGCGAACGGCCGGTGGTGAAGGCGCGTCTCGCCCCGATCGGCGAAGGACTGCAGGTTGCGGTCTACGTGCGCGATCGGCCCGACCTGTTCGCCCGCATCTGCAGTTACTTCGACCGCAAGAATTTCAGCATCCTGGATGCGAAGATCCACACCACGCGCCACGGCTATGCGCTCGATACCTTCCTGGTCAGCGATCCGGTGTTCGCCAGCAGCTATCGCGACATCATCAGCCTCATCGAGCACGAACTGACCGAGCTGCTGGAGTCGGACGCCCCGCTCTCGCCTCCCTCCAAAGGCCGCCTGTCGCGCCTGTCGCGCACCTTTCCGGTCACGCCGGAAGTCGACCTGCGTCCGGACGAACGCGGCCAGTACTACCTGCTGTCCGTTTCAGCCAACGATCGCAACGGCCTGTTGTACGCAATCGCCAGCGTCCTGGCCAAGTACCGCGTGAACCTGCACACGGCGAAGATCATGACGCTCGGCGAACGGGTCGAGGACGTTTTCCTGGTCGACGGGCCTGTGCTGAACAACGCGCGCAGCCAGATCCAGTTGGAGACGGACCTGCTGGAAGCCCTGCGCGTATAGGAATCGCCGATGAACGAACCGCTCCGTCTGTCCAAACGCATGTCCGAACTCGGCCTGTGCTCGCGTCGCGAAGCCGACGAATGGATCGCGCGCGGCTGGGTGCGCGTGGACGGCGTGGTCGTATCCGAACTGGGCAGCAAGGTGCTGCCGCATCAGCGCATCACGATCGAACGCCAGGCCAGCGCCGAGCAGGCGCGACGCGTGACCATTCTGCTGAACAAACCCGTCGGCTACGTCAGCGGACAGGCGGAGGACGGCTACAAGCCGGCAGTCACGCTGATCAATGCCGGCACACGGTGGAAGGAAGACAAGGCGCCCCAGCGCTTCCATCCCGGCCAGTTGCGCAATCTGGTGCCGGCCGGCCGACTCGATATCGACTCGGTCGGATTGCTGGTGCTGACCCAGGACGGCCGGATCGCGAAGCAGTTGATCGGGGAGAACAGTCCGGTCGAAAAAGAGTATCTGGTACGCGTGCAATACACGAAGCCGGGCCGATTGCCGGAATCCAGCCTGAAGCTGCTGAACCACGGCCTGTCGCTGGACGGCAAGAAGCTGCTGCCGGCCAGCGTGCAATGGCAGAATGACGACCAGTTGCGCTTCGTGCTGCGCGAAGGCCGGAAGCGCCAGATTCGGCGCATGTGCGAAGCGGTAGGGTTGAAGGTGATCGGCTTGAAGCGCGTGCGGATCGGCGCTGTGCGGCTTGGCAAGCTGCCGCCGGGGCAGTGGCGCTACCTGGGGCCGGACGAGAAGTTCTAATCGTCGGCAGAGGGATCCAGCCCGGGAAACAGGATTTCGGTGAAACCGAAGCGCGAGAAATCCTTGATCCGCATCGGATAGAGAATTCCGTTCAGGTGATCGCACTCGTGCTGGACGACGCGCGCATGAAAGTCTTCGGCCTCCCTGCTGATCCTGTTGCCGTACTGGTCGAATCCCTCGTAGCGCAACCGGCGCCAGCGCGGCACTACGCCGCGCAAGCCGGGCACCGACAGGCAGGCTTCCCAGCCCTCTTCCATCTCGTCCGACAACGGCTTGATGACGGGATTGATCAGCAC
>Ga0164243_10003979_pt1 | contig 23334 bp, 23 predicted proteins | sample OricompcompostOP_FD_108781 | JGI IMG/M metagenome (GOLD analysis project Ga0164243, IMG submission 108781) | Organic Plus compost microbial communities from Emeryville, California, USA - Original compost - Organic plus compost (OP) | ecosystem: Engineered > Solid waste > Mixed feedstock >...
CTTGACGGCCGCCACGAGCTGGGCCAGGCCGTCCTTCGCGTCGGCGAACAGCATCCCCGTCCGCGGGTCGGAGTAGAGCTCGTTGTCGATGCCCGCGTACCCGTGGCCCATCGAGCGCTTCACCACGACCACGGACCGCGCATGGTCGACGTCGAGGATCGGCATCCCGGAGATCGCCGTCCCCGGGCGACGGGCGGCCGGGTTCGTCACGTCGTTCGCACCGACCACCAGCGCGACGTCGCACTGGTCGAGCTCCGCGTTCGCCTCCTCGAGCTCCTTCATCTGCTCGTACGGCACGTTCGCCTCGGCGAGCAGGACGTTCATGTGCCCGGGCATGCGGCCCGCGACCGGGTGGATCGCGTACGACACCGCGACCCCGTGCGACGACAGCAGGTTCGCCAGCGCCGCGAGCTCGTGCTGCGCCTGCGCCGCCGCCAGCCCGTAGCCCGGCACCAGGACGACCCGGTGCGCGTACGCGAGCTGGATCGCGACGTCGTCGGCGTCGACCGTGCGGACCGTGGCGCCCGGCCCGGCGCCCGGGCCGCCCGGCGCCGACGGCGCGTCACCCGTGCCGAACCCGCCCAGCAGGATCGACCCCACCGACCGGTTCATCGCGTCCGCCATGAGCTTCGTCAGGATCGAGCCCGACGCCCCGACCAGCGCACCCGCCACGATCATGACCTCGTTGTCGACGACGAACCCCGCCATCGCCACCGCCAGGCCCGTGAACGCGTTGAGCAGGGAGATCACGACCGGCATGTCGGCGCCGCCGATCGGCAGCACCATGAGGACCCCGAACACGAGCGCCGCGGCCACCGCCACCACGAGCGCGACGGTCGTCGCCGTCCGCGCGCCGTCGCTCGAACCGCTGCCCACGACGGCCACCACGACCCCGGCCGCGACCGCCACGACCGCCGACACGAGCGCGAGCGCGCGCGAACCCCGGAACGTGATCGGCGCGCCCGGCACCCAGCCCTGCAGCTTGCCTGCCGCCACCAGCGACCCCGAGAACGTCACCGCCCCGATCAGCACGTCCAGCGCCACCGGCACCGAGAACGACGCCGGCAACCCGTCCCACGACCCCGCCGCGAGCTCGCGCGACGCATCGGCCAGAGCGACCGTCGCCGCCGCGCCACCGCCGACCGCGTTGAACAACGACACGAGCTGCGGCATCGCCGTCATCCTGACCCGGCGCGCCGCGTACAGCCCGTACCCGCCGCCGACGACGATCCCGCCCGCCAGCGTGAGGCCCGCCCACACCCCGCCGTGCCACCCCACGCCGCCACCGTCCTCGTCGAGCAGCAGCAGCGCCGTCACCAGCACCGCCGCCGCCATGCCCGACGCCGACACCACGTTGCCGCGGCGCGCCGTGCGGGGGGAGCGCATCAGGTGCAGACCGAGCACGAAGCACACCGCCGCGCCGAGGTAGACGAGCCACGTGATGGTGAGGGTCGCGCTCATCGGTCGTCCTCCCCGGTCTCGGATCCGGCGGCGGGACGGGGTCCGGCGGCGGGGCGGGTGGGGGCTGCCCCCGGCGTGCTCGGGCTTCCATCCGCCTCGCTCGTTCCTCGCTCGGCTCCCGCGGTGTTGGCAGAGTCCGCCACGACAGCTTTTCGATCGCCGGGCGCAGCCCCCGCCCGCCCCGCCGCCTCGGGCGCCCGGCTCGCCTCCGCCGAGGGTGACGTCCCGTTCGCCGAGGGTGACGTCCCGTTCGCCGAGGGTGACGCCGCGTTCGCCGAGGGTGGCGCTTCGTTCGCCGAGGGTGGCGCTTCGTTCGCCGAGGGTGACGCGCCGTTCGTCGACGGTGGCGCTTCGTTCGCCGAGGGTGACGCTTCGCTCGCCGAGGGTGACGCTTCGTTTGCCGGCGGGGACGGCGGGCGGCCCCGGAACATGCCGAGCATGCGGTCGGTGACGACGTAGCCGCCGACGACATTCATCGCCGCGAACGCGGACGCCAAGAACGCGAGGACGTAGCCCAGCGGGTCGTCGGCGAGGCCCGCGACGAGGATCGCGCCCACGAGGACGACGCCGTGGATCGAGTTCGCGCCCGACATCATCGGCGTGTGGAGGGTCGTCGGGATCTTGCTGATCACCTCGAAGCCGACCAGCAGCGCGAGCACGAAGATGCTGATCGACGACGCCAGCTCGGGGGTCATGAGGCCGTCCCCTCGCTCGAGGAGGGGCGGGTGCCCCGCGACTCGGCCGCCCGCACGGGCTCTCCGCCGGGCGGCGTCGCGTCCGCACCCGCCGCCGGCGGAGGGGGCGGCACCGGAGGCACGGCGGCCGGGGGCACGCGGATCGCGCGGACGACCTCGTCGTCCTGGTCGACGTCGAGGCGACCGTCGGGGGCGACGGCGCGCAGCACCGCCGCGACGTTGCGGGCGTACGCGGACGACGCCGCCGTCGGCAGCTCGGACGCCAGGTCGCCGGCGCCGACGACGGTCACGCCGCCGGGGGTGACGACGCGTTCGCCGGGGACGGACCCCTCGACGTTGCCGCCGAGCTCGCTCGCCCCCGGGTCGACGACGACGCTCCCGGGCCGCATCGCCGCCACGGTCTCCGCCGTGACGAGGACGGGCGGGCGTCGTCCTGGCACCTGCGCCGTCGTGATCACGACGTCGAAGCGCGCCACGTGCCCTGCGAGCTCGGCCTGCTGGGCGGCGCGCTCGGCGTCCGAGAGCTCGCGCGCGTAGCCGCCCTCGCCCGCACCCTCGGGCGTGGTCGTGAGCTGGAGGAACGTCGCACCGAGCGACCGGACCTCGTCCGCGGACGACGGCCGGATGTCGTAGCCGGTCACCTGCGCCCCGAGCCGCCGGGCGGTGCCGATGGCCTGCAGGCCGGCCACCCCCGTGCCCAGCACGAGCACCTGCGCGGGTTTCGCGGTCCCGGCCGCGGTGATCATCATCGGGAAGAACCGCCCGAACGCCTCGGCCGCGACGATCGCCGCCCGGTACCCCGCGACCGACGCCTGCGACGTGAGCGCGTCCATCGTCTGGGCCCGCGACAGCGTCCGGGGGAGGAGAGCCAGGTCGAGCGCGACGACCCCGGCGTCGGCGAGCGCTCGCGCCCGCTCGGCGTCGCCACCGAGCGCGAGGAGACCCACGACCACCTGACCGCGGTGCAGCGAGGCCGCGAGACCGGCGTCGGGCGGGCGGATGCACGCGAGGACGTCGGCGCGCAGGACGACGGACCGCTCGCCGAGCGTCGCGCCGGCGGCCACGTAGGCGGCGTCCGGGAAGAAGGCGCCCTCGCCCGCCCCGCGCTCGACGGCGACCGCGAAGCCGTCGCGGACGAGCCGAGCCACGACCTCCGGGACGAGGGCGACGCGTCGTTCGCCGCCGTCGCGCTCACGCAGGACCCCCACGCTCACGGGTGGTGCGTCCGGCGTCAGGCCCACGTGACGAACCTATGACGCGGCGAGCGCTCGCGCGCGGGCGAGCAGGGCGTCCATCGCGTCCGGCGTGAGCTTGCCGGTGAACGTGTTGTGCGGGCTGGGGTGATAGCAGCCCAGAAGTGTGACGTGACCTGCGCCGACGCCGCCCTTCGACGTTTCACGTGAAACCACCGTCTCGGCGCCGTGGCCGAAGCGGGGCCGCGGCCGGGGAACCGCCCAGCCGGCCGTGGCGAGCACGTCGAGCGTCGCGTTCCAGCCGAACGCGCCCAGCGTGACGACGACCCGCGGCGCCACCAGCTCGAGCTCGCGCGCCAGGTACGGCGAGCACGTGCGGCGCTCCGCGGGCGTCGGCTTGTTCTCGGGCGGCACGCAGTGGACCGGAGCTGCGAGACGCGCGCCGGTCAGCTCGAGCCCGTCGTCGCGCGCGACGGACGTCCCCTGGGAGGCGAGGCCCGCACGGTGCAGCGCCGCGATCAGGAAGTCGCCCGACCGGTCGCCGGTGAACATCCGGCCCGTCCGGTTCCCGCCGTGCGCCGCCGGCGCCAGCCCGACCACGAGGATCCCGGCCTCCGGGTCCCCGAAGCTCGGCACGGGCCGGGCCCAGTACTCCTCGGTCGCGAACGCGGCCCGCCGCTCGCGCCCCACCTGCTCGCGCCACGCGACCAGCCGCGGGCACGCCGTGCAGCCGACGACGAGCGTGTCGAGCGCCGCGAGGTCGGGCGCGTCCGGCGCGCGCGCAGGGTCCCGGGCGGTGTCGTCCGAGGTCGCCGCGCCGGGCGCGCCGACGGGGGAGTCCGGTGAAGGCTCGACGGAGGACGGCACCCGTCGATCGTCCCACCCCGGATCGCCCCGTACGGTACCGGGGTGCGCTTCCTCCGCAGGCTCGTGATCACCGTCGTCGTCCTCGCCCTCCTCGCCGTCGCGGCCGACCGCGTCGCGTGCTGGGCCTTCGAACGGACCTTCGCCCACGAGGCGACCGCGCAGACCGACGCGCGCGACGTCTCCGCCTCGATCCACGGCTTCCCGTTCCTCACCCAGCTCTGGAACGGCTCGCTCGACGACGTCACCGTCAGCGCCGCCTCGGCGACCTTCGGCGGCACGACCGTCACCGACGTCGACGTCGACGGCACGGGCGTGAGCCTCACGTCGCCCTACGTGGTCACGGACGGGACGGTCGAGGCGACCGTGCCCGTGTCGGAGCTGGAGAAGCAGGTTGCCGCCCGCACGCGGTCCGACGTCACCCTCGAGGCGACCGACGACGGGCTCGTCGCGACGACCAAGGTCGTCGGCATCAGCGTCGGGCTCGTGCTCGAGCCGAAGGTCTCGGGCGGCTCGCTCACCGTGGACGTCAAGGCGGCGAAGGTCGCGGGCGCCACCGTCTCGGCAGACTCGTTGCCGGGCGGGCTCGCGAGCGCGGTCGACGGCATCCGGGTCCCGCTCGACCTCCCGGAGGGCGTCACGCTGACCGGCGCGAGCGTCGTGCCGTCGGACGGCGACTCCGAGGGCGGGGTGCGCGTGAGCGCGAAGGCGTCCGACGTGGCGCTCGAGCACCTCGCGTCGTCGTGAGGGTGGTGCCCACCGTGCGAACCGCGGTTACGAGGCAGTAACACAACGCGCATACTGTGACCCGCGACGTCGCGAGGTGCGGCGTCTGGGCCGCAGCGCTGCGGCGCGACCTCAGGAGGAACGATGCGACGCACTCGCACCATCAGCACCGCCCTCGTGGCCACGGCGACCCTGGCCGTCGTGCTCGCCGGCTGCTCCGACTCGGGTGACTCCGGTTCCGGGGACAAGGCCTCGGCCGGCGCTGCGACGTTCGACCCGAGCTCCGTCGCCAAGGACGACACGCTCGCCGCCTCGGTCCCCGACGCGGTCAAGAGCGCGGGCACCCTGCGTGTCGGCTCGGACACCACGTACGCCCCTGCCGAGTACATCGGCGACGACGGGAAGACCCCCGTGGGCTACGACGTCGACCTGACGAAGGCGATCGCCGCGACCCTCGGCCTCAAGCCCGACATCCAGACGTCCAAGTTCGACAACATCATCCCGTCGATCGGCTCGCGCTACGACATCGGGGTCTCGTCCTTCACGATCAACCCGGACCGCCTCAAGCAGGTCAACATGGTCGAGTACTTCCAGGCGGGCGAGGCCTTCGCCGTCCAGAAGGGCAACCCGAAGAGCGTCGACCAGAGCGACCTCTGCGGCAAGACCGTCGGCGTCCAGACGGGGACGGTCGAGGACGAGGAGCTCGCCGCGCTGTCGAAGAAGTGCACCGACGGCGGCAAGGAGGCGATCGACCAGCTCAAGTACGACTCGCAGGCCGACGTCACGACCAACCTCGTCGGCGGCAAGCTCGACGCCATGTACGCGGACTCGCCGATCATCGCCTACGCGCTCTCGCAGACGAACGGCCAGCTCGAGCAGCTCGGTGACGTCTTCGCGACCGCGCCCCAGGGGATCGTCGTCTCCAAGAGCGACCAGGCTCTGACCGACGTGATCCAGAAGACCGTCCAGAAGCTCATCGACGACGGCACCTACGGCAAGATCCTCAAGGCCTGGGGCAACGAGGACGGTGCCGTGACGACCGCCGAGCTCAACCCGTCGGTCGGCTGACCGGCCCGACCCGGGGCAGGCTGAGCGCCATGAGCGATCTCGCAGGGCAGGGCCGGACGGCGTCGTCGGGCCCTGCCTCTCCCTCCACCGGGGACCCGGTCCCCGACCGGATCCACGCGGTCCCCGTCCGCCACCCCGGCCGCTGGCTGTCGGCGGTCGTCGTGCTCGTGCTCGCCGCGATGGTCGTGCACGCGCTCGTCACCAACGACAAGTTCGACTGGCCGACCGTCGGGAAGTACCTCTTCAACGAGCAGGTCGTGCGCGGCGTCGGCTGGACGCTGTGGCTCACCGTCGCGTCGATGATCCTGGGCATCGTCCTCGCGGTGCTGCTGGCGATCATGCGGCGGTCCGACAACCCCGTGATGCGGTCGGTGAGCTGGGTCTACATCTGGTTCTTCCGCGGCACCCCGATCTACACCCAGCTCGTGTTCTGGGGCCTCATCTCGGTCCTGTACCCGAAGATCTCGCTGGGCGTCCCGTTCGGCCCGGAGTGGTTCCACTTCACGACGACGGAGCTCGTCACGGCCTCGCGGGCCGCGATCCTCGGGCTCGGCCTCAACGAGGCCGCGTACCTCGCGGAGATCGTCCGCGCAGGCCTGCAGTCGGTCGACCGTGGCCAGGAGGAGGCGGCGCGCGCGCTCGGCATGAAGGACTCGACCATCCTGCGGCGGATCGTGCTCCCGCAGGCGATGCGCGTCATCGTCCCGCCCACGGGCAACGAGACGATCTCCATGCTCAAGACGACGTCGCTCGTCCTCGCCGTGCCGTTCACGCTCGACCTGCAGTTCGCGACCAACGCGATCGCGAGCCGCACCTTCCAGCCGATCCCGCTCCTCGTCGTCGCCGCCATCTGGTACCTGGCGATCACGAGCGTGCTCATGGTCGGCCAGCACTACCTCGAGCGGTACTACGGGCGCGGGTTCGACGAGCACCATCGCGGAGGACGGCGCGGCGGTCCGGGCGGGCGGACCACCCGCCAGGAGGCGATCGCGGAGGCCGGCACGACCCCCGACATCGCGGTCTTCGACGACATGGGCCGACCGCACGCGGGCGGCGCGGGAGGTGCCCGATGAGCGAGCCCACGACCGGCGACGCGCCCATGGTCGAGATCGCCGGGCTCCACAAGGAGTTCGGCCACCTCCACGTCCTCCGGGGCATCGACCTGGTCGTGCCGAAGGGGACGGTGTGCGTGGTCCTCGGGCCGTCCGGGTCCGGCAAGTCGACCGTCCTGAGGTGCGTCAACGAGCTCGAGGACATCACCGCCGGGCGGATCCGCGTCGACGGCGAGCTCATGGGCTACCGCGAGGGCACGAAGGGCGGGAAGCCCGCACTGTTCCGGCTGGGCAGCCGGGAGATCGCCCGGCAGCGGGCGCGCATCGGCATGGTGTTCCAGCGGTTCAACCTGTTCCCCCACATGACCGCCCGGCAGAACGTCATGGAGGCGCAGGTCCAGGTCCTGCGCCGCTCCAAGGCCGAGGCCGGCGCGCGCGCCGACGAGCTCCTGCGACGTGTCGGGCTCTCCGACCGGGCCGAGCACTACCCCGCCCAGCTCTCCGGCGGCCAGCAGCAGCGCGTCGCCATCGCCCGGGCGCTCGCCATGGACCCCGAGCTCATGCTCTTCGACGAGCCCACCTCGGCGCTCGACCCCGAGCTCGTCGGCGAGGTCCTCGCCGTCATGCGCGACCTCGCGCAGAGCGGCATGACGATGATCGTCGTGACCCACGAGCTCGGGTTCGCACGCGAGGTCGCGGACCAGGTGGTCTTCATGGCCGACGGGGCCGTCGTCGAGCGGGGGACGCCGGCCGAGGTCCTCGACCACCCGCGGGAGGCCCGGACGCAGGAGTTCCTCTCCAGCGTCCTGTAAGGCGCCGGACACGGGACGAGCCCGGCACCCCTTGCGGGGGCCGGGCTCGTCCGTAGCGCCTCGAAGGGCGCCGATGCTCAGATCAGAGCGGGCGGATGTTCTCCGCCTGCGGGCCCTTCGGGCCCTGCGTGACGTCGAACTCGACGCGCTGGTTCTCGTCCAGCGTGCGGAAGCCCGTCGACTGGATGGCCGAGTAGTGGGCGAAGACGTCGGCGGAGCCGTCGTCGGGGGCGATGAAGCCGTAGCCCTTCTCGCCGTTGAACCACTTCACGATGCCGGTGGCCATGGATCTCCTTCAGGAGTCGGTACGCGCCCCCGACCGTCGAGGGCGCATGCACGGTGTTCGTCGTCGACTCCGGTGAAGAAGACAAGCAAGCACTCGGCGAACACTGTACTAGAGCGGTTCTCGGACGGACAGACCCCGGGTGGCGCGCCCGCGCGGCGTCCGGCAGGCGAGACGGGGCGCGCGGGACGGCGGGCGATCGAGCGGGCCGCGCAGGCGCGTGGCGCGCCGGCCGCCAGCTCCCGCCCGAGCGACGCGCCCCGGGTCGCCGTCGCGGTGTGACGTGCATCACTGCTGGTGGGCGCAGGTTTCGTGACCGTGCCTCGACCGTCCGTGGGGAGTTTCTGCCTTGTTTCCGGTCAGTCACGATTTCGACACGCGCTCTCGAATGTCTGTTTTTTAGCTCTACGCGGGAGTAACTTGCTCGCCACGTCGGCAAAGCCCGACGTCAGCGAGCGGGCGTGAGCCCGGCAGGGGTTCACGACCTTGGAGGAACCAGATGCGTCGCAGTCTCCCCACCGCAGCCGTCGCCGTCGCGATGGCTTCCGCACTGCTGTTCGCGGGCTGTGCGTCGAAGGACGACTCGGGCGGCGGCGGAGGCGGGTCGACGGGGAGTGCGACCAGCACCGGCGACCTGTCGATCCAGCCGGTCGTCCAGATCGACGAGTCGGGCAAGGAGGTCCCGGCGGCGGACGCCTCCAACGCCGCGGACCCCGCCGGCGACGGCAAGGCCACGTGCGCGTCGACGACGACGATCGCGATGGCCGGGGCGCTCACCGGACCCAACGCGGCCCTCGGCATCAACATCATCGACGGCGCCAAGGTGGCCGTCGAGGCGCACAACAAGGCGAACGCGAACTGCCAGGTGCAGCTCAAGGGCTACGACACCGAGGGCGACCCGCAGAAGGCGACCCAGGTCGCGCCGACCATCGTCGCGAACAAGAACGTGATCGGCCTGCTCGGCCCGGCGTTCTCGGGTGAGACCTCGGCGGTCGGCCAGGTCTTCAAGGAGGCCAACCTGCTCTCCCTGACGGCGTCCGCCACGAACGTCGACCTGACCAAGAACGGCTGGACCAACTTCTTCCGCGGCCTCGCCAACGACGGCGTCCAGGGACCCGCGGTCGCGCACTACCTCGTCGACTCGAAGGGCTTCAAGAAGGTCTGCGTCGTGCAGGACGACTCCGACTACGGCGTCGGGCTCGCCAAGGCGGTCACGGACGCGCTCGGCAGCGCCGCCGACAAGGACTGCGCCGCGAGCGTGAAGACGGGCGACAAGGACTTCTCCGCGACGGTGCAGATCGTCAAGAGCGCCGACGCCGACGCGATCTTCTACGCCGGGTACTACGCCGAGGCCGCGCCGTTCGTGTCGCAGCTCCGGTCGTCGGGCGTGGACGCCACGTTCGTCTCGGCGGACGGCACCAACGACCCCGAGTTCGTCAAGCAGGCGGGGAGCGCGTCGAAGGACGCGCTGCTGTCCTGCCCGTGCGGCCCGGCGCCCGACCAGTTCGCGACCGACTACAAGTCCACGAACGGCGGCCGCGCCCCAGGCGTCTACTCGGTCGAGGGCTACGACCTCGCGACGATCATGCTCGCGGGGATCGACTCGGGGATCACCGACCGCGCGAAGCTCGTCGACTACGTGAAGAGCTACTCGGGTGACGGGCTCGCCCGCCACTACCAGTGGGGCTCGACGGGCGAGCTCTCCTCGGCGCTCATCTGGATCTACGAGGTCAAGTGATCGACCGCGACGGCCGGGCCCACGGGCTCGGCCGTCGCGGCGTCGTGGCCCTGCACCGGATCCATCTCGAGGAGCTCCATGAGCGCTCTGCTGCTCCCTGACGTCCTCGCGTCCGCCCACACCACGCTCGCCGCGGACGGCGTCATCGACTTCAACACCGATCGACTCTTCTCCAGCTTCTGGTCCCTCACCGTCGACGGACTGACCTACGGCGCGATCTATGCCCTCATCGCCGTCGGGTACACGCTGGTCTACGGCGTCCTCCGCCTCATCAACTTCGCCCACTCCGAGATCTTCATGCTCGGGATGTTCGGGCAGTACGCGGTGCTGTGGGCCCTCGGGTTCGTCCCCCGGGGCGACGTCTACAGCGAGGGCACCGCGCTGACGGTCATGTACCTGCTCATCGCGATGATCGGCGGCATGGTCGTCTCGGGCGGCGCCGCCGTCGGGCTGGAGCGCGTGGCCTACCGCCCGCTGCGCCGCCGCGGTGCGCCGTCCCTGACCTTCCTCATCACCGCCATCGGCGCGTCGTTCGTGCTCCAGGAGTTCGTGCACTTCGTGCTCCCCAAGCTCACCGGGGGCAACTTCGGCGGCACGACGGCGCAGCAGCCCATCCGGCTCGTGCAGGAGACGACGGTCTTCACGGTCTTCGGCGCCGACGTGAGCAACGTCGACATCGTCGTCGTGGTGGCGGCGCTCGTGCTCGCCTTCCTCGTCGACCGGTTCGTCAACGCGACGAAGTTCGGACGGGGGATCCGCGCCGTCGCGCAGGACCCGGTCACGGCCACGCTCATGGGCGTGTCGCGCGAGCGGGTCATCATGCTGACGTTCCTGCTCGGCGGCCTGCTCGCGGGTGCCGCGGCGATGCTCTACTGCCTCAAGATCCCCAACGGGATCATCTACTCGGGCGGATTCATCCTGGGCATCAAGGCGTTCGCGGCGGCCGTCCTCGGCGGGATCGGCAACCTGCGTGGGGCGCTGCTCGGCGGCCTCCTGCTCGGCGTCATGGAGCTCTACGGGCAGGCGCTCTTCGGGACGGAGTGGCGGGACGTCGTCGCGTTCGTCGTCCTCGTGCTGGTGCTGCTGTTCCGACCGACCGGCATCCTCGGCGAGTCTCTCGGGAGGGCCCGCGCATGACGACCACGACACGCACGCCGGCCACGGCGAACGGTCGCCCGTACCACGGCGTCGGCGACCGGTTCCGGCTCTGGTGGGACGCGCAGGCCCGACCGACGCAGTGGCTCATCGGCATCCCGTTCATCGTCTTCGTCGCGCTGCTGCCCGTGCTCCGGATCTCCGTCCTCACGACGGTCGGGACGGACTTCGGCAGCGTCATGGCGCAGTTCGGGATGATCGCCCTGGTCGCGATCGGGCTCAACGTCGTCGTCGGGCAGGCCGGCTTGCTGGACCTCGGCTACGTGGGCTTCTACGCGATCGGCGCGTACACCGTCGCGCTGCTGACGAGCCCCGACAGTCCGTGGAACCTCACCGACCAGTGGCTGTCCCAACGGTGGGCCTGGCTCTTCTGCGTGCCGATCGCGATCGCGATCACCGCGATCTCCGGTCTGCTCCTGGGATCGCCGACCCTCCGGCTCCGGGGCGACTACCTCGCGATCGTCACCCTCGGCTTCGGCGAGATCGTGCGGCTCCTCGCCGACAACCTGACGACGATCACGGGCGGCGGCCAGGGTCTGAAGAAGGTGGCCTACCCGCGGGTCGGTGTGAGCGAGCAGCACCCCGACGGCGTGTTCTCCGCGGGCAACAGCAACCCGCCGTGGAACTCCGGCCTGTGGTGGTTCTGGCTCTCGATCGTGCTCATCATCGTCGTGCTGCTGGTGGTCGGGAACCTCGAACGCTCGCGCGTGGGCCGGGCGTGGGTCGCGATCCGCGAGGACGAGGACGCCGCGGAGATCATGGGCGTGCCCACGTTCAAGTTCAAGCTCTGGGCGTTCGTCATCGGCGCGGGGATCGGTGGTCTGTCCGGGGCCCTCTACGCGGGGCAGGTCCAGTTCGTCGTGCCGACGAACTTCAACGTCGTCAACTCGATGTTCTTCCTGTGCGCCGTCGTGCTCGGCGGGCAGGGCAACAAGCTCGGCGTCATCCTCGGTGCGTTCGTCATCGTGTACCTGCCGAACTTCTTCCTCGGCCGGACCGACCTGTTCGGGATCCCGATCGACGGCGACACGATCGCGAGCTACAAGTACCTCTTCTTCGGGCTCGCGCTCATCGTCCTGATGATCTTCCGACCCCAGGGGCTCCTGCCCGCGCGGCAGAAGCTCCTCGCCTACTCTCGACAGCTCTACCAGGCGGCCCGCCGGGCGGCGCTCGCGGGCGACGGCGGCGCGCGGAGGACGCCCGCGGTCGCCGACGGCCCGGTCGACGGTCCTGAGGGGCCCGAGCCGAAGGAAGGAGGCGAGCGATGAGCGAGCCCAACAGCCCCGAGTCCCTGCGCGCGGGCGCGGAGAGCGAGGAGCAGTTCCTCGCCCCTGACGACGAGGTCATGACCACCGAGGACGTGCGCGAGGAGGACCTGCCCGACGGCGAGGTCGAGGAGATCGACGTCGACCTCGCCACCGTCAACCCGGACCTCGCGGACGAGGCGACGGTCGCGGAGATCGTCGCGGCCGACCGCACGGTCGAGGCGGAGGTGGGCGAGCCGCTGCTCCGCATGGACGGCGTGAGCGTGAAGTTCGGTGGCCTGACGGCGCTCGACGACGTGTCCTTCGAGATCCGTCGCGGCGAGATCCTGGGTCTCATCGGCCCGAACGGCGCCGGCAAGACCACGGCGTTCAACGCGATGACGGGCGTGTACCGGCCGTCGTCGGGGCGGGTGGTGTTCGACGGGCAGCCCCTGGTGCGGGTCAAGCGCAACGAGATCACGCGGCTCGGCATCGCCCGCACGTTCCAGAACATCCGGCTGTTCAGCGACATGACGGCGCTGGAGAACGTCGTCGTCGGGACGGACGCCCGGCACCGCACGTCGGTCCCGGGCGCGATCTTCCGGTCGGCGCGGCACCGGCGCGAGGAGCGCGACGCCATCGACCGCGGGATGGCCCTGCTCGAGTACGTGGGCATCGGGTCGCGCGCGACCCACCAGGCTCGCAACCTCCCGTACGGCGACCAGCGGCGGCTCGAGATCGCCCGGGCGCTCGCGACGGAGCCGAAGCTGCTGTGCCTCGACGAGCCGGCGGCCGGGTTCAACCCCGCGGAGAAGGAGGACCTGCAGGCCCTCGTCCGCAAGATCCGCGACGACGGCTTCACCGTCCTGCTCATCGAGCACGACATGCGGCTCGTCATGGGGGTCACGGACCGGATCGTCGTGCTCGAGTTCGGCCGGAAGATCGCGGAGGGCCTGCCGTCCGACATCCGCGAGGACCCGGCCGTGATCGCCGCCTACCTGGGAGTGCCCGACGATGCCACTGCTTGAGCTCGACGACGTCTCCGTCTCCTACGGCCGGATCGAGGCCGTCCGCCACATCTCCATCGCGGTCGAGGAGGGTGAGCTCGTCACCCTGATCGGCGCGAACGGCGCCGGCAAGACGACGACCATGCGGGCGATCTCGGGGATCCGCCCGCTCTCGTCGGGGACGATCCGGTTCGACGGCCGCGACATCACGCGCATGAAGGCGCACGAGCGCGTGACCGCGGGCGTCGTGCAGGCGCCCGAGGGCCGCGGGGTCTTCCCGGGGATGACGGTGATGGAGAACCTCGAGATGGGCGCGTACGCGCGCACGTTCGCGACGAAGGCCGAGCACGACGCGACGCTCGACCGTGTCTTCGAGCTCTTCCCGCGGCTCGCGGAGCGCCGGACGCAGGTCGGCGGCACCATGTCGGGCGGCGAGCAGCAGATGCTCGCGATCGGGCGGGCGCTCATGGCGCGGCCGAAGCTCCTGCTCCTCGACGAGCCGTCGATGGGCCTCGCGCCCATGGTGATCCAGCAGATCTTCCGGATCGTCAGCGAGATCCACGCGCAGGGCACGACCGTGCTGCTCGTCGAGCAGAACGCCCAGCAGGCGCTGTCGCGGTCCGACCGGGCGTACATCCTCGAGACCGGCGAGGTCGTGACGACGGGCGCCGGGCCCGACCTCCTCGTCGACCCCGCCGTGAAGGCCGCGTACCTCGGCGTCGCCTGACCGGCGCGGGCCGCGCGGCGGGCCTCAGGCGCCCGACGGCTGGTTCCAGCCCTCGAGCGTCCGGATCCCGTGCCCGAACCCGAGCTGCGACACGGACGCGGTGCCCAGCTCGAGGAGGGCGCCCGTCGTCGGCGGCAGGCCGAGCCACGTCGTGGCGAGGATCCGGAGGACGTGCCCGTGCGCGAACACGAGCGCGCTCGCGCCGGCCTCGAGCGTGGGCAGGACCCGCTCGACGACGCGCGCGGTCCGCGCCGCGACGTCGTCGAGCGTCTCCCCGGCGGTCGGGTGGGGCACGACGGCGTGCTCCGGCCCGACGACGCGCACGCCGTCGCGGAAGATCTCCCAGTCCGTGCCGGTCTCGGCAGAGATCTGCGCGGAGGTGCGGCCCTCCACCGGGCCGTAGTCCCACTCGGCCAGGTCCCCGTCCACGACGGCGCCCCCGAACCCCGCGAGCTCCGCCGTCCGGCGTGCGCGCGAGCGGGGGCTCGTGAGCACGGTGCGGAAGTGCTGACCCGCGGCGACGCGCGACGCGAGCAGCACCCCGGCCGCGCGGGCCTGCTCCTCGCCGTGCGGGGTCAGCGGGATGTCGGACGTCCCGGTGTGCTGCCCGCTGAGGGACCACGCGGTCTCGCCGTGGCGGACGAGCACGAGCTGCGGGTCGGGTGAGGTGGTCACCCGACCATCGTCGTGGCGCGGCGCGGGAGGAGCACCTCGAACCGGCGGAGGCCGGGCGCGGGCAGGCCGGCGGGTCCCGTCCGGTGAGCGAAGGGGAATCCGCCGCGGCAGGCTGGCGTTGGGCGACACGGTGCGCGGCGTACCGGCGCCGCCCTCACCGTCCCCGACCGAGGAGCTGATCACGGCCTCCACCGAACCGCGCCCTGCCCGCGACGTGCTCGCGGCGCACGTGCCCGACGGCACGCTCCACCGGAGCCTTTCGCTCCGCCACCTCGTCATCTACGGGCTGCTGTTCATCGGCGTCACCGCGCCCATGGGGACGTTCGGCGTCCTGGACGCCCGCAGCAACGGCGCGGTCGCGCTCGTGTTCCTCGTCGCGACCCTCGCGATGGCGTTCACCGCGTGGTCGTACGCGCGCATGTCTGCCGCCGTCCCGAAGGCGGGGTCGGTCTCGGCCTACGCGACCGCGGGGCTGGGGCGGCGGCCGGGCTTCATGGCCGGCTGGATGATCGGGCTGGACTACCTCTTCATCCCGAGCCTCGCCGCCCTCTTCTCCGGGATCGCGACCCACGCCCTGGTCCCGGCGGTGCCCGTCTGGGTGTTCACGACGGCGGCCGTGGTCGTCATCACGGGCCTCAACCTCGCGGGCGTCCGGCTCGCGGCGACCGTGGGGCTCGTCTCGCTGGCGGTCGAGATCGTCGTGCTCGCCGCCTTCTGCGTGGGCGCGGTCGTCGTGCTGGTGCAGGACGGCCCGGCCCGGCCGTGGCTGTCCCCGCTCGTCGGGCTCGACGGGTTCACGCTCACCGGTGTGCTCGGCGCGGTCTCGGTCGCGGCCCTCGCGTTCCTCGGCTTCGACGCGATCGCCACGTTCGCGGAGGAGAGCACCGGCTCGTCGCGGCAGGTCGGGCGCGCCCTCGTCTTCTGCCTCGTCCTCGCGGGCTTCCTCTTCGTCCTCCAGACGTACCTGGGTGCGCTCCTCACGACGACGACGCCCGCCGAGCTCGCCGCGCACCCGGACGAGCAAGGGACCGTGTTCTACACGATGCTGGGCGACTCGATCGGGTCGTGGTTCGGCACGACGGTCACGACGGTCCGGGCGATCGGCCCCGTGCTCTCGGCGCTCGTGGCGCAGGCCGCGGTGAGCCGGCTCATGTACGGGATGGCGCGCGACGGGCAGCTCCCGGCCCGGCTCGGCTCCGTGAGCCGCCGCACGGGCGTCCCCGGTCTGGCGATCCTCGTCTCCGCGGTCGCGACCGCCGTCATCGCCGTGGCCGCGGCCCTGAAGTCGGACGGCCTCGACCTGCTGTCGTCGATGGTGACCGTCGGGGCGCTGACGGCGTTCGTCTTCCTGCACGCCGCCGTCGTCGGGTACTACGTGGTCGGGCGCCGCACCGAGCGGCGCGTGCTGTACACGGCGGTTCCCGTGGTGGGGGCGGTCATCGTCGTGGCCGTGCTGGTGCTCGCGAGCCACCTCGCGCTCGAGGTCGCCGCGGGCTGGCTCGTGCTGGGGCTGGTCGTGATGGTCGTGCGCGGACGGCGCGGCGACGCGGGGGCCTCGCGCCGTCCCGCGGGCTGAGGCGGGCGGGTCCATGCACGCGTCGGCGCGGTCACGCGCGGCGCGCCGCCAGCCCCGCGGTCCACCAGGCGACCGCTGCGCCCACCGCGACGACGGCCACCGCGACCGCCGCGACGAGCGCGGCCCCGCCCCACGTCGGGTGCCCGGTCCGGCTCACCGCGACCGACACCGGCGCCCACGGCACGACGACGAGCAGCACGCCGACGAGGAGCACGACCAGCAGCGACACCACCCGGCTCGTGACCAGCGGCCGCGCGAGCGCCGCCCCGACGACGGTCCCGCACACGCCCGCGACGACGTGCGCGAGCAGCGCCGTGACGACGAGCGGCACCGACAGGCCGTGCGCGAGCGACGCGGGCTGCGCGGGGTTGCGGGACTCGACCCACGCCACGAGCAACGAGACGGGCACGACGACGGCGCTCCCGACCGCGGCCGCGAGCTGGGCGCCCAGCCGCTCGCGCCTCGCTCCGCCGACGGCCGCCGCGAGGACGCCCGCCTGCTCGGGTGCCTGCGAGCCGAGGGTCGCGATCGTCAGCCACGCCGCCACGAAGAGCAGCGTGACCGTGCTGAGCGCGAGCGCGTCGGCCGCGCGTCCGGACGGGGCGTCGAGCAGCGCGACCGCGACGACGAACGTGAGCCACGGGGCGACCCACACCTGGGCGCGGCCGCAGCGCGCGACCGTGTACGCGACGAGGGCGGTCACGGGTGACCCTTCGAACTCTCGGTCTCGGTCTCGGCCTCGGTGCCGGTCGCTGTCTCGCTGCGGCCGAGGTCGGCCGGCGTGGGCCGGACCTCGAGGACCGAGCCGCCCCGGCGCAGGACGGCGAGCAGTGCCGCGTCGCGCTCGGCGCCGGTGAGCACGAGCGTCCGCCCGGTGCCGTCGGGCTCGCGGACCCGCGCGGTCACCCGGACGTCCGGGGCCTCCCGGCCATGTCCCAGGCCGGTGTCGCTGTCCGGGCCGGTCCGAGGGCCCGGGGTCGCCGCCCTCGTGGCGGCCCGCTCTACCCGCACCGCGCCTCCGCCGACCCGGAGGAGGGTCGCGCCGGGAGCGACGTCGTCGTGCGCGGCGCGGAGGACGGTCGCGCCCCGGGCCAGCGCCTCGTCCACGAGGTCGTCGAGCACGGCGGCTGCGGCGTCGTCGAGGCCGTCGCGCGGCTCGTCGAGCACGACGAGGCCGACGGGCGCGAGGAAGGCGTGGGCGAGCCCGACCTTGAGCCGGTTGCCCTTGCTGAGCGTCCCGAGGCGCGCCGCCGGGCCGGGGCGCAGGTCGAACCGGCGGAGCAGGGCCTCGGCGCGCGAGGCCGACGCCGCCGCGTCGAGCCCGAGCAGCCGGCCCGTGCGGCGCAGGTACGCGTCGGCCCGCATCCCGGCGGGTGGCGAGAAGCGCTCCGGGACGTAGCCGACGTGGCGCGGCCTGCCCTCGACGCGCCCCGCGGTCGGCTCGACGGCGCCCGCCGCGATCCGCAGGAGCGTCGACTTCCCCGAGCCGTTCGGCCCGCGCACCACGACGTACCCGTCGAGCTCGAGGTCGACGCCCGCCAGGACGTCCACGTCGGCGTACCGCTGGGTCACCTCGACGAACCGCACGGCGCGACCCTAGCGCTCGCCCGGTCCGAGCCGAGCGCTCACACGTCGAGCGCGACGCCCGGCTCGAGGACGACGAGCGGCGTCCCGGTCGGCCCGGTCTCGCCGAGGAACGCCGGGAGCGCACCGCGCCCGACGTCGCTCAGCATCACGTCGTGCACGGCGACCGCCCGCCGCGGGCGGACGGCGAGGACGTGGTCGATCGCCGCGCCGATGCCGACCCAGGGGCCGCTCACCGGCAGCAGGAGCGTGTCGACGGGGCCGGGGGGCACCAGGTGCGAGTCGCCCGGGTGGAAGACGCGCCCGTCGACGACGTAGCCCAGGGTGGCCGGCACGGGGATCCGTTCGTGGACCAGGGCGTGCTCGCCGGCGACCACCTCGACGTCGAAGCCGGCGACCGCGAGCCGCTCGCCGCCGCCGAGCGTCCGGACCCGGCCCTCCTCGGCGGCGCGCGTCCCGGCGAGGAGCGTCGCGACTCCGGCGGGTCCGTAGACGACGAGGTCGTCGCGTGCGTCGAGCGCGGTCCGCGCGGCTTCGACGTCGAGGTGGTCGACGTGCTCGTGGGTCACGAGGACCGCGGACGCGCGGTCGAGGAGGTCGGCGGCGTCGGGAGTGAACACCCCGGGATCGACGAGGAGCCGGTGGCCGTCCTTCTCGACGCTGACGCAGGCGTGGACGTGCTTGACGAGGCGCACGGCGTGGTCCTTTCGCGAGGTGTCCAAGGAGTCGCTACTGTACAACCATGTTGTACAACTCGACCGGCGAGCCGACCGACGACGTCGCCGACCCCGACGCCCTCGCCGAGCAGCTGAGGTCGGCGGTGGGGCGGTTCGTCCGCGCCACCCGCGCCCGCGCCGACACGATGCCTGCGTCGCGCGCCGAGACGCTCCGCCGCCTCGACCGCGAGGGGCCGCAGACCATCGCCGACCTCGCCCGGTTCCGCGGCGTGACCCACCAGGCCGTGAGCCGGGCCGTCGCGGAGCTCGAACGGCTCGGGCTCGTCGAGCGGGCCGCCAACCCGCACGACGCGCGCGGCTTCGTCCTCGCGCTCTCCGACGCCGGGCGGGCCGCCGTCGAGAGCGACCGCCTCGCGCGCGGCGAGGTCATCGCCGACGCGATCCGGTCGGCTCTCACGCCCGACGACCGACGGGCGCTCGCCCGTGTGCCGGCGCTGCTCGACGCCCTCAGCGCAGACCTGGCCCGCGAGACCTGACGCGGCGGCCGGAGTCGTGCTGGCCGAGCGGTGGAGCTCGGCGCCGTGTCACCGGAGGTGGACAGCCCAGAATGGATCCTCGCGCCAGTCGGCCGGGATGCCCATGCCTCGCAGCGGGACGTCCGGGTGCTGGTCAAGCAGGTCGCTCAACCGTTGTGCCCAGGAGGAGCCCGGTGAGATCACGGTGAGGATGCTCTGCAGGGAGACGAGCACCGGGTAGAGGCGCTTGCGAGCCGAGCTGGAGAGCGGGGCGGCGTCCGTGAGCCACGGAACGCTTCGTGCCGTCGGTACGGCGGGGTAGACACCGAGGCCGACGTTCCACAAGCGGCCGTGGTGTGCGCAGATGTTGCGCACCCGGACGTAGGTGCGAAGCCAAGATACGAGGAGTGGGGCAGTGAGGCCCAATGCCCGCGCGACTGCTGCGACGTCGGCTGTACGGCGAAGATTGGAGACGAGGTGCTGGAGCTGTCCCAGTGTCAGCATCTCGACGACGAGCCAGGAGGGCGGCAGTTCCGGTTCGCCGTAGGTCGTGAGGTAGTGCTCGAGCGCTGAGGTGTGCGTCAGTTCCTCTCCCGGCGACTCGGCACGGCCCTTGAGGCGCATGCGGCAGGTCGAGCGGACCTGGTCGAGAAGGTCGGAGTGATCCTTCCGGCTACGAAACAGGGTCGGCTCGAGGTACCAGAACGGACCGCCGTGCGCGAGTGACATGGTGTCGGTCAGAGCGGCGCGGACGGCCACCTCGGCTCGCTCGAGGGCGTCCATCACGAGCAGCCGGAGCGCCCTGTCGAAGACATAGAGGTCGAGCACCTCGTCGAACGTCGTTCCCGCGCGGAGCTCCTCGTCCGAACGTTCCCGCCGGAAGGGGATCAGGTACGGGGAGAAGCGGTAGTAGCCCACGTGTCGCAGGTAGCGCCGTGCGCGGTCGACGTCCGCCACGACGAGCCCGCGTTCGACGGCACGCGCGACGAGCTCGTCGTGAGTGAGTGCCGGCTTCGAATAGACACGGTCGCCACGCGGTCTGATCTCGCGGGAACGGCGGCCTGCCGCTCTGTTCTCGGGTCCATTGGACAAGAGAAAATCCCCCTGGTTGCGCATCGTCGAGAGGCGTGGGGGATATGGTGCCCCAAGCCTAGCACGACGAGACCATAGCGCCTGGTCAGAGCCGATTGTCCAGCGGGACGAGGCGTCGTCGATGGTCCTTGGGCAAGGAGATCCCACGCGCTCCGGCGTGTTGGTGAACCCGGGCGCGCCGCGTCTCGTGTTCCCGGTAGGAGCGCACGACGCCCCCGCCGGACGGGCGGGTGCCGGACGGCGCCCCGGCCGGAGGGCGAGATGCCACGACGAACGGCACAGGTTCCGGGTCGCACGACGCGGGCGCGCACGTCCCGGCGGGTCGGGGTGCGCGTGGGCGCCGTCGGGGTGGCGCTCGCGGGCGCGCTGACGCTCGCCGCCTGCGGCAGCTCCGGCGGGGGGTACGGCGGCGGCGCGGGGGGCAAGACCGCGACCGGTGGTGGCGGGATGTCGACCGGCGGCGCGGTGAAGGTCGAGGCCCACTCGGGCCAGCTCGGCACGTACCTCACCGACCAGGACGGCAGGACCCTCTACCTCTTCGTCATCGACAAGAACGGAAAGTCCGTGTGCGACGGCGCGTGCGCCGCGGCGTGGCCGCCCCTGACGGTCACGGGCAAGCCGACCGCGGGCAAGGGCGTCACGTCGTCCGAGCTGACGACCGTGACCCGGAGCGACGGCTCGACGCAGGTTCGCTACGACGAGCACCCGCTGTACTACTACGCGGGCGACACGTCCGCGGGGTCGACGGCCGGCCAGGGCGTCGACGGGTACGGCGGGCTGTGGTGGGTCGTAGGCCCCTCGGGCGCGGCAATCACCGGCACGGCCGGGTCGGGAGGCTCGTCGCCGTCCTCGAGCGACAGCTCGGGCTACACCTACTGACCCCGGCCGGCTCGCCGTCGGACGCCGCCGGCTCAGGCCCCGGCGTCCGGCGCGCCGAACGCCGCGAGGAACGTGTCGACGCCCTCGGTCACGGCGCGGTCGACGACGGCCGGGTCCACGGGTCGCGCGCCGAACCCGCTGTTCACGAGCGGCTCGTCGCTGACGAGCGCCATGAGCTGCCGGGCGGCGCGGCCGGGGTCGGCGAGCCGCAGGTGCCCGGTCGCGCCGAGCTGCGCGAGCTTGCCCGCGAGGAGGTCGAGCGTGCGGTCGCGGTTGCCGTCGCGCACGCGCGAGATGAGCTCGGGGAAGCGGGCGCCCTCGACGAGCTGGAGGCGCATGGTCGCGGAACCGGCCCCGCCCTGGAGGCAGTGGACCAGGCTGTGGGCCAGCGTCTCGAGCTCGGCGCGCAGGTCGTCGGGATCCGAGGAGGTCGCGGCGATGACGTCCGCGACCCTCGCGTTCGCGTCCTTCGACGAGGCCTCGACGACGGCCGCGAACAGCCCGGCCTTGTCGCCGAAGTGGTTGTAGATCGTGGGCTTCGCGACCCCGGCGGCCTCGGCGACCTCGTCGAGGGTGCTGTCGGCGTAGCCGCGCCGCGCGAAGACGTCGAGCGCCGCGTCGAGGATTGCGCGGTGCTTGTCGACGCGCCGCGTCGTGGTGGTGGCTCCGGCCATGAACCCCATCGTAGCCGGACTGCATCGGGGGGTTGCACTTCTTGTACTCATGAGTTCAAACTGAACGCATGAGTACAACGGAACGTCCTCTCGGGTATTCGACGACGTCGCCCACACCGGCCCCGCCGACCGGCGGTCGGACCGGGGCCGAGCCCCGCCTCGGCCCCCTGCTCGCCCTCCTCGTCGCGGGCGGCCTGCTCGCGCTCCTCAACACGACCGTCACGGGTGTGGCGATCCCCGACGTCGCCGCCGACCTCGACGCGCCGCTCGGCACCGTCCAGTGGGTCGGCACCGCGTACGTGCTCGCGGTCGCCGTGGCGATCCCCGTGAGCGGCTGGGCGTCGATCCGGTTCGGGACGCGCGCTCCGTGGCTCGCGGCGCTCGCGCTCTTCGGGGTCGGGGCGGCGGCGTCGGCGGCCGCGTGGTCCCTGCCCGCGCTCGTCGTCGCGCGTGCGGTCCAGGGCTTCGGTGGCGGGATGCTCGAGCCCCTCATGCTCACGACCGTCGCGACGATCGCCGGCCCCGCCCGGATGGGCCGCATCATGGGCCTCGTCGCGGGCGCCATCGGGATCGGGCCGCTGCTCGGCCCGCTGCTCGGCGGCGTCGCCGTCGACGCGGTCGGCTGGCGCGGGCTCTTCGTCGCGTTCGTCGTCGCGGCCGCCGCGGTGCTGCTCGTGTCGTGGCGCGCGCTCCCCGCGGGCACGCCGCTCGACCCCTCGCAGCGGCTCGACCGCGTCGGCCTCGGCCTGCTCTCGCTCGGCTCGGTGGCGATCCTCGTCGGCCTCGCCCAGACCTCCGAGGGCGGCGGCGCGCTCGCCGTCGCCGGACCGATCGTCGTGGGGCTCGCCGTGCTCGCGGTCTTCACGCGGCACGCGGTGGGCCGGGGGAGCGCGGCCGTCGTCGACGTCACGGTCCTGCGGCACCCGACCGTGCTCTCCGCGACGCTCGTCATGCTCACGCTCGGGCTCGCGATCTACCCCCTGTTCTACGGACTGCCCCAGTTCTTCCAGGGCGTGCGCGGCTACGGCGTGCTCGCGTCCGGGCTGCTGCTCGCGCCGCAGGGCGCCGGGTCGCTCGTCGGCATGATCGTGGGCGGCCGGCTCAGCGACCGCGTGAGCGCGCGGGTGCTCGTCCCGTCCGGTGCGGCGGCCGTCGTCGCGGGCATGGCCGTCTATCTCGTGGCCGGCCCGACGGCGCCCCTCGCGGTGCTCGTCGTCGCATCCGTCGTGGCGGGGCTCGGGGTCGGCTTCGTGGGCGGCCCGACGACGTCGTCGCTCTACCGGGTCCTCACGCCGCGCGAGATCCCCAACGCCACGACCACGCTCTTCGTCGCGAACCAGCTCGGCGGCGCCGTCGGGATCGCCGTGCTGACTGGGATCATCACCGCGACGGGCGGCGCGCACGCCTCGGGGTGGACCCTCGCCTCCGGGGGGACGCCGTTCTGGCTGCCGGTGCTCGCGGGGCTCGCGGTCGCGGTCGGCGGGCTGTGGCTGCCGCGGGCGGGCGCGCCGTCGGGCGCGGAGACGCCGGCTCAGTAGACGTCGCGGACGTACCGCTTCTCCTTGGCCATCGTCCGCAGGTAGGCGCTCGCGGCGTCGTCCGACAGGGACCCCCAGGTCCGGGCGACGTCGCGCAGC
>Ga0164243_10003980_pt1 | contig 23333 bp, 27 predicted proteins | sample OricompcompostOP_FD_108781 | JGI IMG/M metagenome (GOLD analysis project Ga0164243, IMG submission 108781) | Organic Plus compost microbial communities from Emeryville, California, USA - Original compost - Organic plus compost (OP) | ecosystem: Engineered > Solid waste > Mixed feedstock >...
CCTTTGGAAGCGTGGCAGAGCGGCCGAATGCACTCGCCTTGAAAGCGAGCGTCCCGCAAGGGACCGCGGGTTCGAATCCCGCCGCTTCCGCGGCGCTGACCAGTGCAGACGGAGCCCGGCGGGCGGCAGCCCCGCCGGGCTCCGCTGCGTCGAGCCTCGGTTTCAGTCCCGGTCGGAGGGCGACTTCCGGGGACGGGTCGTGGCGGCCGGACGGGTCTCCGCGCGGAGATCTCCGAGCGGCGCGGGGCGTTCGCAGCAGCGGGCCGCGGCGAACTCGAGGAGAACACCGCTCGCGAACGGCATGTCGAAGCGCCCGAGAACACCGGCTCCTGCGGGAATCCGGGAATCCTCGCCACTGCCGGGTGCGCCCGTCAGATCGTCGGGGTGGTGCCGCCGTCGGCGGTGAGTTCGGTGCCGTGGACGGCGGCCGCGCGGTCGGAGGCGAGGAAGGTGACGAGTTCAGCGATCTCCTCGGGCTCGGCGAGCCGTCCGAGGGGGATGCCGGCGGCGTCGGCGAAGCGGGCCGTGGCCTCCTCGCGGCTGAGGCCCTCGGCCGCGGCGAGGTCGTCGATCCGGGCAGCCGGGCCGCCGCTGCGGACGAAGCCCGGTGCGACGGTGTTGACCCGCACCCCGCGCGGGCCGACCTCGTTGGCGAGGGCCTTGCTGTAGGTCGTCAACGCGGCCTTCGCGGCGGCGTAGCCGACCGTCGACGAGCTCATCGGCATCCGCCGCCGCGCCGAGGTCACGTGCACCACCGCGCCCCGCCCGCGCTCGACCATGCCCGGCACCAGCCCGCGGTCGAGCCGCACCGCGGCGAGCAGGTTCAGCGACAGCTCCTGCTGCCACATCTCGTCGGTGACCGCCGCGAACCCGCCGGTGGAGCCGTGCGAAGCACCCGCGACGTGCACCAGGACGTCGATCTCGCCCGCCTGATCGAGGACGTGCGCGGTGCCCTCGGGAGTGCCGATGTCGGCGGCGATGAACAGCTCGTCGGCGTCCGCGGGCCGGGACCGGGCGGTGGTCAGCACGGTCGCGCCCGCTTCCCGCAGGCGGCGGGCGGTCGCCGCGCCCGGGCCCCTGCTGGCGCCGGTGACCAGGGCTCGCCGCCCGGTGAGGTCTTCGTCGAGGGCCATGCTCGGACGCTACTGCGGTTCGCGGGCCGCGGGTGGTGATCAGGAGAGCCTCCAGCGTGCCGAGCAGTGAGTCGGCCTCGGCTGCGGTCGACTCACCGACTCCCGGTGCGCCATCTCCCAGTGACGGTCGCCAAAAACGGTTCCGCCGCGCGCACCGCGGGTGGGGATGCTGGCGGGATGACTGGTGCGCTGCTGATCGAGGACCTCGCCGACGACCCCGGCCCGGAGGTCCGCAGGGAGCTCGCCGACTGCTGGACCGCGGTCACCGACGCCGGGGGAGCGGTCGGGTTCGCCGCGCCCGCCGACGTGCCCGCGGTCGAGGCGGCCGTGGACGAGCTGCTCGGCGGGCTGCACCCGGACCGCTGCCGGCTGCTGCTCGCGCGGCTGGACGGCGAGCTCGCCGGTTGGGTCGCGCTCAGCCGCGGCGCGAACCCGCTGGTCGCGCACTGGGGGATCGTGCAGCGCCTGCAGGTGCACCCGGCGGTGCAGCGCGGCGGCATCGGGCGGGAGCTGATGCGGGCGGTGCACCGCAGCGCCGCGAGCGAGCTCGGGCTGGACCACCTGCACCTGACCGCCCGCAGCGGCATGGGCCTGGAGGACTTCTACGCCCGCCTCGGCTACCGGGAGGTGGGCCGCTGGCCCGGGGCGCTGCGCGTCGCACCCGGTGATGATCGCGACGAGGTGCTGCTGTTCCTGGACCTCACCGCCGATGCGGGATGATCCGCCCGTGGAACTCGACGGCGCGCCCGCGGGGATCGGGCAGGTGCAGGCCCTGGCGACGGGCAACTACGGGCACTTCACGACGATGATCGTCGACCGGGGCCGGGTGCGGGGACTGTCGCTGCACCTGGCGCGGCTGGCCGCCGACTGCCGGGAGGTGTTCGGCACCGAGCTCGACCTGGACCGGGTGCGCGGGCACGTGCGCGACGCGGTGGGCGGGGCGGACGAGCCGGTGGTGGTGCGGGCGACGGTGTTCGACCCGGAGCTCGGGATCGGCGACCTCGCCGGGCGGGCCCGCCCGCGGGTGCTGGTCACGACCCGGCCTGCGGCGCGCGCCGAGCCGCGGCCGTGGCGGCTGCACGCGGTGGAGTACCGGCGGGAGGAGCCGCGGATCAAGCACGTGGGCCTGTTCGGCGCGCTCCGGCGGCGCCGGGAGGCCCAGCGGCGCGGGTTCGACGACGCGCTGTTCACCGACCGCGGCGCGCTCTGCGAGCTCACCACCTCGAACATCGGTCTGGTGCGCGGCGACCGGGTGGTGTGGCCGGACGCGGAGTGCCTGCCCGGCGTCACGATGTCCCTGCTGCGGCAGGCGGAACCGGCCGAGGCGGAGTCCGTCCACCTCGCCGATCTGTCCGAAGTGGACGCCGTGTTCGCGACCAACGCGGCCACCGGCCTGCGCCCGATCACCGCGATCGACTCCCGCCGGTGGCCGGCGACCCACCCGGTGCTCGACCGCCTGCGCGCCGCCTACGCGGCCATCCCCGGAGAAGAGCTCTAGCGGCCCGTTCTCACGCCCACGACTGGAGTTCGAGGATGTTGCCCTCGGGGTCGCGGGCGTAGACGACGGCGAGCCGCCCGGCACCGGGGACCTCGGTGCGCGCGACCTGCCCGAGGGAGCGGCCGCCGTGCGCCAGGACCAGCTCCAGCGCGGCCTCGACGTCGTCGACCTCGAACGCGAGGTGCCCGTACCCGGCCCGGTTCGCCACCGGCTCGTCCTGCGCGGCGACCTCCGCGTAGCTGTAGATCTCCAGCGTCGGGCCGCGGTCGCCGTGCCCGGGCAGCAGCAGGTGCCGCCCTTCCAGCCGGGGCTCGTCGACCCCGGTGGCGGTGGCGAGCCAGTCGCCGGACATGTCCCGCTGCGGGCCGACGGGCCGGCAGCCGAAGACGTCCGCGTAGAACCGGGCGAGGCGGCGCCAGTCGTGGGCGATCAGGTTGGTGTGGGCGTACCGGGCGCGCATGTGCGGAGAGGCTAACCGCAGTTTTGATCTTGGTCGAGCGGTTCCGCCTGAAGAACGCGCGCCGCAATTGTCACTCAGTCCGGTGAATCTATTTACCTGATCGTGTGGAGCGGTCCGTGCATTCCGCCGGAGCGCGTTTCCGGGGAGATCGATTTGCCCTGATCAGCGCCGGTTCCCGGCAGCAGGGGCGGATTCCGGGAAGCGATCTCGACGTTTGGTTTGATCCTCGGGCCGGGTTAGCGTCCGCCCGGCCGAACGCGGCCCCTCCCGCGCATTCCCGCCGGAAACCGCGGCCGCCGACACCGCCGGAAACTCCGGCGGATCCGGACCCCCGGGGAGAACCCATGAGAACGCGCACCCGAGCCGTCCGCACCGCGTCCCCGAACCGCCGTGCGCCCGGCCGCGCGCGTTCCGCGGCGCTGCTGGCCGGCGCGCTGGCCGCGGTGCTCACCGGCTGCTCCGGCGCACCGGCGCCCCCGGCCGCGCCCGCCCCGGCCGCCGCGAGCCCGGCGCCCCAGGCGGCGAACGCGCCGGTCGCCGACTTACCGAAGGCCGACACCTTCGGGAACCTCGACGGCGCCGTGCCCGACCCGTCGCCGCACGGCACCACCAGCGGCGAAGTGCTGCGCGTCGAGCAGGCGGTGCCGGTGCGCTCGGCCCCGGACGGCGCGGCCTTCGCCGAACTGCCCGCCACCCAGCTCGGCAACCCCACCTGGGTCCCGGTCGTCGCGCGCAACGGCGACTGGGCGCAGGTGCTGCTGCCCGCCCGCCCGAACGGCGCCACCGGCTGGATCCGCGCCGGGGCCGCCGACCCGGTGCAGGCCGCGCGCTCGCCCTATGTCGTCGAGGTCGACGTGGACGCCCGCCGGCTGAAGCTGCTGCGCGACGGGCAGCAGGTCGGCTCCTGGACCGTCGGGGTCGGGGCCACCGAGTCGCCCACCCCGCGCGGGCGCACCTACGTGATGGGCGCGATCCGGGAGACCGTCACCCGCTTCAGCCCGATCATCCTGCCGCTGGGGACCCACTCGCAGACGTACAGCTCCTACGGCGGCGGTCCGGGCACGGTCGCGCTGCACGGCTGGCCGAACCCCGACGTGTTCGGCGAGGCCTCCAGCGACGGCTGCGTGCGCGTCCCGGCCGACGCGCTGAACGTGCTCAAGACGCTGCCCCTGGGATCGCTCGTGCTGCTGCGCTGAGGCAGCACCGCGCGGCACGGCCGCGCACCGAGTTACGGGCCGCCCCGGACGACGGCGTCCGCGGGACGGCCGGAAGCCCCCGGAAACCGAATCGAAGGAAGTGCGACAGTGCGCAAGACAACCTGCCTCGCCGGCGTCGTCACGGCGACCAGCGGCCTGCTGCTCAGCGGTGTGCCCGCGCTCGCCGACACCAGCGACAACGACGGCCTGAACATCGGCAACGACAACAACGCCAGCGTCGCGCCGGTGCAGGCGTGCGGGAACAACGTCGCCGTGGTGGGCGCGGTGGTGCCGCTGCTCTCGCCGAACACCAGCCAGTGCACCAACGCGCCGATCGCCGACCACCCGTCGCACCAGCACCAGGGCCCGAGCAAGCCGGGCAAGGACGAGCCGGCCCCGCGCCCCGCCGCGCCGCAGCAGCCGAGCGGCCGCGCCCCGCAGCCGGCCCCGGCGGCCGAGGCGCCGTCCGCGGTCGCCCCGGCCGCCTCGGAGCTGCCGGCCGCGCCGAGCCCGGTCGCGGTCGACGGCCACGCCGCCGTCACCGGCTGAGCCGTTCCGCGCGCGCCCGCGCCCGGCGCCCGGCCGAGGGCCGTGGTGGTCCGGGCGCGGGAACGTGCACAGTGGGGGCATGGTGATCCGCATCCCCGCGCCGGGCGACGTCCTCGGCTTCGCGAAGTCCACCCTCGGCTGGGCCGTGGAGTCGGCCACGACCGCCGCTGCCGTGCCCGCACGCGTGCTCGGCCTGGTCGACGGCGTGGAGGACCTGCTGCGGCGGGTCAACGCCGTGGTCGACGGGGCCGAAGAGGTGCTGGCCCGCACCGACCGCACCGTCGGCGAGGTCGAGCAGCTGCTGCAGCAGGTCCGGGAGACCTCCGAGACCGCCTCCCGCACGGTCGCCGACGCCGCGGACATCTCCGCCGGCGCGCGCAGCCTGGTCACCGAGGCCGGGGCGGTCAGCGCGGACGCCGCCGGGACGGTGCGGGAGGTGCAGAAGACCGCCGCGATCGCCGACGAGCTGCTGACGACCTACGAGCCGGTCGCCCGCCGCGCCGCCCCGATGGCGCAGCGGTTCGTCGACGAGCTCTCGCAGAAGGAGGTCGAGGCGGCGATCCGGCTGGTCGACGAGCTGCCGGTGCTCACCGAGCACGTGCTCACCGACGTGCTGCCGATCCTGCGCACGCTGGACCGCGTCGGCCCGGAGATCCACGAGCTGCTGGAGGTCACCCACGACGTGCGCCGGGCGATCGTGGGCATCCCGGGGTTCCAGTTCTTCCGCCGCCGCGGCGAGGAGCGGGTCACCGAGGAAGAGGTCAAGCCGGACGCGGAGCACTACGGGCAGCGCCCGCCGACGGCGTCCGAGGAGGGGTCCGCGAGGCGGTGATGTCCGGCGGAGAGAGGGGGAGTGCACTCCGCCGGACACCCCGCGAGGGGCGGTGCCGGGCCCGAGCGGGCCGCGATCACGCCACATGAAATCTTGCCGCTCCGGCGCGATCTTCGCCGCGCCCAGCGGCCATGATCGCTCGTTCGAGTGGCTGGTGATCCGCTGCGGCGATTTCCCCGCCGCAGCAACGGATTCCGCCGCGGCAGCGGCCCCGGTCTCAGCCGGCGATCTCGCGCGCGAGCCCGCTGATCCGCTCCGCGGCCGCGTCCCAGGTCGTGCCCGCCGGGTGCAGCGTGAGCACCGCGGCGATCCGCGCACCGGCACCGGCCCGCACGATCCCGCTGGTGTGCATCGCCGGCCGGTCCAGGTCGATCCGCTCGTCCGGCACCCGGCGCCGGCTCTTGCCGTTGACCTGCGGCTGCTCCAGCGGTCCGGGGCCGAACCCGGACCAGCCCTGCTTGACCAGCTCGGCCGCGGCCCCGCCGGGCAGCCCGAAGGACTGGTCGAAGCCGTCCGCGGCGGTCGCGGTCCAGGCCCGCAGGTTCGCCAGCACGAACTCGCCGACCGGCTGTTCCCGCAGGTAGCGGTAGCAGCGCACCACGTCGGCCGCGGTGATCGGCGTGTAGCCCCACATGTCCGGGTCGCGCGGCGGCGCGGTGGCCCGCAGCCCCATCTCGGCGGCCATCCGGAGCACGACGTCGGGGCCGCCGTTGCGCTCCCACAGCTCGTTGGCGGCGTCGTCGTCGCTGGCCCGCAGCATCGGCTCGAGCAGCGCGCGGTCGGCCGCGGTGGGTTCGCCGCCGGTCGGCAGCAGGTGGTCGACGGCGATGAGCAGCTTCACCAGCGAGGCCGAGCGGAACCGCCGGTGCTCGTCGCGCGCGGCCAGCACCTCGCCGGTGCCGGCGTCGACGAGCAGGTGGGCGCTGGTGCCGCCGGGCCGTGCTTCCGCCTGCATCACCGCGCTCCTCGATCGACGATCCGCGGGGACTGTAGCAACGCGCGCACTGCGCAGGTGGGGGATTTCCGTTGCGGCGCCGGGGTTTTCAGCTGCAGAAGGAGCGGGCGGCGGCCAGCAGCGCGTCGTTCTCGGCGGTGTCGCCGATGGTGATGCGCACGCCGTCGCCGGTGAAGGCGCGGACCACGACCTTCTCGCCCATGCAGTGCTCGTTGAACTCCTGGGTGCGCTCGCCGAGGGCGAGCCAGACGAAGTTGGCCTGCGTCTCGGGCACGTCGTAGCCGAGGGACAGCAGCTCGTCGCGGACCCGCACCCGCTCGGTGGCGATCGCGGTGCAGCGCGCCTGCAGCTCCTTCTGCGCCTCCAGCGAGGCCAGCGCGGCGGCCTGGCCGACCGCGTTGATGCTGAACGGGATGCACACCTTGCGCAGCGCCTCGGTCACGTGCGCGGGCCCGACGGCGTAGCCGACGCGCAGCCCGGCGAGCCCGTAGGCCTTCGAGAAGGTGCGCAGCACCAGCAGGTTGGGGAAGCGGCGGGTGAGCTCGACGCCGTCCGGCACGTCGGCGTCGGTGACGAACTCGAAGTAGGCCTCGTCGAGCACGACCAGCACGTCCTCGCGCACCCCGGCCAGGAAGCGCTCCAGCTCGGCGCGGCGCAGCGCGGTCCCGGTGGGGTTGTTCGGGCTGCACACGAACACCAGCCGGGTGGCGGGGGTGATGGCGGCGGCCAGCGCGTCGAGGTCCAGGGCGTGCCCGGCGGTCAGCGGCACCGGCACCTGCCGGGCGCCGTGCACGTGCGTGACGATCGGGTAGGCCTCGAAGGACCGCCACGGGTAGACGACCTCGTCCTGCTCGGTGCAGGTGATCTGCACGAGCTGCTGGCAGAGCGCGACCGAGCCGCAGCCGACGGCGATCCGTTCGGGGGCGACGTCGAGCCGCGCGGACAGCGCCTCGGTGAGCCGCCCGGCGCCCATGTCGGGGTAGCGGTGCACGTCCGCGGCCGCCTGCGCGATGACCTCGTCGACGCCGGGCAGCGGGCCGGCGGAGACTTCGTTGCTGGCCAGCTTGATCGCGCCGGGCACGGTGCGGCCGGCGACGTAGGCGGGCAGCTGGTCGAGGTCGGGGCGGATGCGGGCGGTCATGCGCAGCTCCTCGGTGTCGACAGGCCGCTCACCGCGGCTGCGCCAACTCTAGAACTCGGCGGCGGGGCGGCCGAGCCCTCCCGGAACCGACCGGGGCGTCGGTGCGATCGGGTGGAATCCACCACACCGCCCCGCCGCTGGTCCCGGGCGCGGTGAGCGCGGTGCTCGCGGGGTCGGCGCAGGTGGTCGCGGAGGCTCCGGGCCCTGGGTGGTGATCGTCCCGCCCGGCGACGCGCTGTTGATCGCGCTGCGCCATCCGGATGACCGTGTTGACTGCTGTTCACCCGGGACTGGTTACCTGAGCGGCATGATCGAGACCCGGACCGAGACCCTCGCGCTCACCGACGGCAGCGCGCTGCCGCTGACCGTCGCCGAACCCGACCACGTGGTGCGCGGCGGGCTGGTGGTGCTGCACGAGGCCCGCGGGGTGACCGACCGGGTGCGGTCGCTGATGCGCAGCCTCGCCGAGGACGGCTGGCTGACCGCCGCGCCGCACCTGTACCACCGCGACGGGGTCGAGGGCTTCGCCGACGCCCACGACGGCGACCGGGTGCGCGAGCACGTGGCGCGGCTGACCGAGGAGTCGGTGCTGGCCGATTCGGACGCGGCGTTCCTGTGGCTGTCCGGCCGGGACGTGCCCGCGGATCGGCAGGGCGCGATCGGGTTCGACGCGGGCGGTGCGGTGACGCTGGTGGTGGCGGCGAACCGCAGCCTGGGCGCGGCGGTGACGGTCGGCGGGGGCGGGATCGTCACGCCGCTGTCGCCGGGGCTGCCGCCGCTGGCGGAGATCGCCGGCGAGTTGAGCTGCCCGTGGCTGGGCCTGTACGGCGACCAGGACCCGGCGACTCCGGCCGGCGAGGTGACCAAGCTGCAGGAGGCGGCGGCCGCGGCCCGGGTGGCCACCGACGTCGTCCGGTTCACCGGCGGGCAGCGGGGCGCGGTGGCGGATGCGATCGACCTGTCCCAGCGGACCCGGAACTGGCTGGACACGCACCTGCGCTGAGGTTGCCCACAGGTTGTGGACAACTCGTCCACAGTCCCTGTGGACGCTTCGTTCCCGGTGCGCACGACTATGGCGCCGGGCCGTGCTCGTGGGGTAGGGAACAACCATGACTTCGAGCACCGGGTCCCAGGCCGCACCGGAGCTGCTGTGGCAGCCGACCCCGGAGCAGGTGCGCGGCACGCAGCTGGCGCGGTTCCGCGAGTGGCTGCGCACCGAGCGGGATGTCGACCTGCCGGACTACCGCGCGCTGTGGCGCTGGTCGGTGTCCGACCTGGAGGGCTTCTGGGGCGCGGTCGCGGACTTCTTCGAGGTCGCCTTCCACGACCGCCCGAGCCGGGTGCTGCCCGCGGCCGTCATGCCCGGGGCCGACTGGTTCCCGGGCGCGACGCTGAACTACGCCGAGCACGCGCTGCGCGGCGGCCCGGGCAAGGGCGACGAGGACCCGGCGCTGGTGTTCGTGCGCGAGGACGGCCGCACCGAGGAGCTGACCTTCGGCGAGCTGCGCGCCCGCGTGGCCGCGGTGCGCGCGGGCCTGGTCGAGCGCGGCGTCTCGCGCGGTGATCGGGTCGCGGCGCTGGCGCCGAACTGCCCGGAGACGCTGATCGCCTTCCTGGCCGCGGCGAGCCTGGGCGCGGTGTGGTCGTCGTGCTCGCCGGACTTCGGGGTGCGCGCGGTCGCCGACCGCTTCGTGCAGATCGAGCCGGCGGTGCTGGTGGCGGTGGACGGCTACTGCTACGGCGGCCGCACCTACGACATCCGGTCCACTGTGGACGAGCTGCGCGGGCTGCTGCCGGGCGAGGTGGACACCGTGCTCGTGGACTACGTCGGCGCCGGCCCGCTGGATGGTGCGACCGGCTGGGACGAGCTGCTCGACCGGCACCGCGGCGCGGAGCTCGCGTTCGACCCGGTGCCGTTCGACCACCCGCTGTGGGTGCTGTACTCGTCCGGCACCACCGGCCTGCCGAAGGGCATCGTGCACGGCCACGGCGGCATCGTCCTGGAGCAGCTCAAGAGCACCGGGCTGCACTGCGACCTCGGCCCGGGGGACACGTTCTTCTGGTTCACCACCACCGGCTGGATGATGTGGAACTTCCTGCTGGGCGGGCTGCTGACCGGGGCCCGGCTGCTGCTGTTCGACGGCAGCCCGGGGCACCCGTCGCTGGACGTGCTGTGGGAGCTGGCCGAGCGGTACCGGGTGAGCTACTTCGGGACCTCGGCGCCGTTCGTGCAGAGCTGCCTGAAGAACGAGCTGCGCCCGAACGCCGAGCACGACCTCTCGCAGCTGCGCACCCTCGGCTCCACCGGGTCCCCGCTGAGCGCCGACGGCTTCCGCTGGATCGCCGAGGCGGTGGGTGGGCACGTGCAGATCGCCAGCGTCTCCGGCGGCACCGACCTGTGCACCGCGGTCGTCGGGGCGTCCCCGGACGTGCCGGTGTACCTGGGCGAGATCTCCTGCCCGCTGCTGGGCGCGGCGGTGCGCTCGTACTCCGAGGACGGCCGGGAGCTGCGCGGCGAGGTCGGCGAGCTGGTGATCACCGAGCCGATGCCGACGATGCCGGTGTTCTTCTGGAACGACCCGGACGGGTCCCGGCTGCGCGAGGCCTACTTCGACGTCTACCCGGGCGTCTGGCGGCACGGCGACTGGGTGGAGGTCACCGAGCGGGGCACCCTGGTGATCCACGGCCGCAGCGACTCCACGCTGAACCGCGGGGGCGTGCGGATGGGCACCGCGGAGTTCTACCGCGTGGTGGAGGCCTTCGACGAGGTCGTGGACTCGCTGGTGATCGACACCTCCGGAGCCGCCGGCGGGGAGGGCGAGCTGCTGTGCTTCGTGGTGCTCGCCGAGGGGGCTCAGCTGGCCGACGTCGAGCCGGCGCTGCGGGCGCAGCTGCGCGCCGAGCTGTCCCCGCGGCACGTGCCGAACCGGTTCCTGGTCGTCGACGAGGTCCCGCAGACGCTGAACGGCAAGAAGCTGGAAGTTCCGGTGAAGAAGATCCTCGCCGGCGCCGACCCGGAGCGCGCCGTCAGCCGCGACGCCCTGCGCAACCCCGCCGCCCTGGACCCGTTCGTGCAGCTCAGCAGGGGTGTGGAGGCCTGATCGCGGCGAAGGGGGACCCCCCTTTGTCGGCGGGATCGGCCGTTGTGTAGTCTTCTCATCAGTGGCCAAGAGGACTACCGGGAGGCTTCGCCTAGTCTGGTCTATGGCGCCGCACTGCTAATGCGGTTGGGGGTCACGCCCCCTCCCGGGTTCAAATCCCGGAGCCTCCGCTGCGGTTCCCGCTCCGGCGGGGATCACAAATGAACAAGCGCCCGTAGCTCAACGGATAGAGCATCTGACTACGGATCAGAAGGTTTGGGGTTCGAATCCCTACGGGCGCGCGTCTGGTCGAGACAGCAGAAACCCCCTCTCCGCAGGGGGTTTCTTGCTTGTGGAGGACCAACCCAGCCGCCCGCAGGGGACCCCGCCCGCGCCAGGGTTGCCAACTAATTGCCAACTTTCCGGTCCCACCGGGGAGCAACCGAGCCGAGGGCTTCGGAGCTTCGCGGGATTCCCGGCCCTGTGCGCGGTGAGGGGCATGGGGGCGAGGGCCCTCTCGAAGACTTCCCGAGCCGCCCGGGTGGAGCTGCGTGCAGCGGGCCGGCCGACGGCGATCGCGGCGAGGTCGGGTTCGCCGGCCCGCCACCGGCCGATCGGCCGCCGCGGTCTTCGCAGCTTGGGCTCGCGGCAGGCTCGGGCGCGGGTCACGGGTCGGGAGCGCGGGGCCGTGAGGGCCTGCAGACAGCAGAAAACCCCCTCGTGGGAGGGGGCTTTGCGAGGGTGGGCCGGTCCGCGGGACCGGCCCACCCTCGGTGGAAGGCCGGTCAGCCGCCCAGGCTGTTGAGGGCGTCGAGGCCGCCGACCCCGGAGTCGATCTGGACCTGGTCGTGCGGCCCGCCCCAGCACATCATGATCGGCTTGCCGTTCGTGATGTCCGTGGCCGGCGCCCCGATCCCCCCAGTCGCGAGACATTCGTGGAAGTCCACCGCGCCGGCTGCACCGGCCGTACCGAGCATGCCGCCGACGATGAACCCTGCGGCGACAACGACCTTCTTCGCGGAAAGCACCGTTGGTCCTCCTCTGTCCGATACACGACAACGTGCAACTGGAGGCTCAGGGCACTGGAGCTTCCCCGCGCGCCAGAACCCTCACTCAGGCGACCGGCCGGGCCGGACACCACCGGTGTAGGGGGCGGGCGGTTGCGCGCTGTTGTCAGCTGCTGCGGTGCCGGTGCAGGTCAGCGGGGTCGTGGGAGCAGACGACGTCGATCTCTCCGGGGCCGTCGACCAGCTGCTGCAGGCGCCGGGTGTTGCGCGCCCGCTCGGCGCGGTCCTCGTCGACGACCGCCTGGAAGGCGCGGACGCCCGGCGGGGAGTGCGGCGGGGCGGCGAGCTCGCCGTGGTGGAAGTACGCGTCGCCGGCGTGCAGCAGCCAGCGGTCTCCGGTGTCGACGGCGACGCCGGCGTGCCCTGCGGTGTGCCCGGCGAGCGGGACGAGCAGCACCGCGTCGCCGAGCCCGCGCAGCCCGCGCACGGCGTCGGAGCCGAACCAGGGCTCGCCGCGCTCCTCGTAGCTGATCCACTCGGGGCCGTGGGCCCAGTGCTCCCGGCGGTAGCGCCACGGGGCCTTCGGGGCGGTCGCCGCGCGCAGCTCGGGCCCGTGGACGTGCACCTGCGCGCGCGGGAAGTCGCGGAGCCCGCCGGCGTGGTCGACGTCCAGGTGGGTCAGCACCACGTGCCGCACGTCGGCCGGGTCGCGGCCGAGGCGGGCGATCTGCTGCACCGCGGTCTCGGCGCGCTGCAGCAGCGGGTTGGTCAGCAGCCGGAACGACAGCGGCAGCGACCGGCGCGGAGTGTCCACATCGGACGTGCCGAATCCGGTGTCGACCAGCACCAGCCCGCCCGAGGTCTCCAGCAGCAGGCAGTGGCACACCATCTCGGCGCGCCGCAGCACCGATCCGGTCCCGTCGACGAGCCGCCCGCCGAAGGGCCGCATGGTGCCGCAGTTGAGGTGGTGCACGCGCATGGCAGGCCTCCCGGCCGCGGTTCTACCCGCTCGCCGCCCGGCGCCGATAGGGCCGGGGCCGCGTAGGTTGGGGGAATGCGGGATCTCGCTCCGGGAATCACGCGGCAGCGGCTGCTGCTGGAGGGCTACTACACCGCCGAGGTCGACGAGGCGGTGATCCGGCGGTTCCTGGCCGAACTGCCCGCCGAACTCGGGCTGCGCACCTACGGCGAGGCCACGGTGTTCGCGCCCGGCGGCCAGGGCCGGGACAGCAACGAGGGCTTCGACGCGTTCGTGCCGCTGATCGACTCCGGGATCTCGCTGTACGCGTGGACCGCGGAGCGCTTCCTCGCGCTGGTGCTGTTCACCTGCAAGACCTTCGACTCCGCGCGGGCGGTGGCGGTCACCCGCGGCTTCTTCGGCATGACCGAGGTCGAGCACCGGGAGTTCTGAAGCCGCGGGTGACCGCGCGTCACGGGTTGGTGGCGACCGTGAAGCTGACCGGGAGCCGCACCTGCGGGTCCGCGGTCATGGTGAACCAGTACTGGCCCTCGGTCTGCACGCCGATCTCGACCGAGCCGCCGTCGGTGACCAGGTTGCCGCCGCCGATGTAGTCGTTCTCGCCCCAGGAGTCCAGCCACAGCCCGGCGGTGATGACCCGGTACGAGCCGCCGGTCTGCTCCGGCGGGACCTGCGGGCAGCTGATCGTCACCGTCTGCCCGGCCTTGGCTTGGAAGTACGGCCCGTCCTGCTCGCCGCCGGCGGCGAAGTCGAGCGTGAACGCGAAAGATCCGGCCATGTGGCCCCCTTCGTCCGATCGAATGATCGGAACCTGGCACATCCGGATCGCGGTGTCCCCGAACCCGCCGGAGATCATCCGTTCAGAGCAAGGCCGGCGCGGTGTCGACCTCCCGGACCGCCCGCTCGGCGGCGCAGCGGGCCGGTGCATTCGGGTGATTCCGGGCTGGGGGCGAGGGGCTAGCCTGCCCTCCGGATCGAGGGAGGGCGCGTGGAACCGTTGGACGGCGAGCGGCCGAACGCGGCGCGGATGTACGACTACGCGCTCGGCGGGCGGCACAACACCGCGGTCGACCGGGCAGCGGCGGACGACGCCTTCGCGAGGTTCCCCAACGCGCGGCACGTGGCCGCGACCAACCGGTCCTTCCTGCGGCGCGCGGTGCGGTTCGCCGCGCGGCTCGGCGTGGACCAGTTCCTCGACCTCGGCTCCGGGATCCCGACGGTCGGCAACGTGCACGAGATCGCCGAGGAGGAGCTCACCACCGCCCGCGTGGTCTACGTGGACGTCGAGCCGGTGGCGGTCGCCGAGACCGAGCGGCTGCTGGCGGACGCGCCGCGGGCCTCGGCGGTGCGGGCGGACCTGCGGGACGCGGACGTGGTGCTGGAGCGGGCGCGGCGGCTGCTGGACTTCTCCCGGCCGGTGGCGCTGCTGGCGGTCGCGGCGCTGCACTACCTCGGGCGGGACGAGGACGTGCCGGGGCTGTTGGCGCGGTACCGCGCGGAGTTGGCCTCGGGCAGCCTGCTGGCGATCAGCCACACCACCGACGAGCACGACCCGGAGGGCAGCGCGCGCATCCGGGAGCTGCTGGAGCGCACGTCCACTCCGGCCACGCACCGGTCGCGGGCCGAGGTGGCGGCGCTGTTCGCCGGGACGGAGCTGGTCGAACCGGGGGTGGTGTGGACGCCGGAGTGGCGGCCGGACATGCCGGATCCGGTTCCGGCGGAGTCCGAAACCTGGTGCGGCGTCGGCATCGTGCGGTGAACCCGGGCGCGCCCTGCTCCACGTCCATCGGCACGCCGCGCACCGCTCCGCACCGCTGAACGGGTGATCGTGGGGATTCCCGGGGGCGTAGCTTCGGGGAATGGGTGTCCTGCGCGCTGAGGTGAACGGGATCGCCGCCGATCCGGAGGTGTGGCGCACGGCCCAGTGGTTCGGCCACTTCACGTTCATGCAGGTCCGCGGGCCGGGACGCGCGGTGGTGGGCTGGCGGCGGCACCTGAGCAGGCTTTCGGGTGCCTCGTGGGAACTGTTCGGCCGCGCACCCGGCCCGGAGCTGGTGACCGAGCGGGTCCTCGGGGCGCTGCGCGGGATGCCGGAGGCGGTGTCGCTGCGCATCAACGCCTTCTGGCGCGGCGGAGTGCCGGAGGAGCCGGTCGAGCCGGACCTGCTGATCACCGTCTCCGATCCGGAACCGGCCGAGGCCCTCCCGCCGCTGCGGGTGCGGATCGCCGAGTACGAGCGGGATCTGCCGCACCTCAAGCACGTCGACTTCCTCGGCGTGCTGCACCGGCGCCGCCTGGCCCGCGCGGCGGGTTTCGACGACGTGCTGTTCCGCGACCGGCGCGGCCGCATCAGCGAGGGCTCGCTGTGGAACGTCGCGTTCTGGGACGGGCGGCGGGTGGTGTGGCCGGATGCCGCTCACCTGCCCGGGATCACGATGCAGGTGCTGGCGGAAGGGCTCGACCGGATCGGCGTTCCGCAGGCGACCGAGCCCGTGGGCAGCGGGGATCTGCGCGGGATGCGGGCGGCTTTCGCGGTCAACTCGATCCGCCCGGCGCAGCCGATCGGCGTGCTCGACAACGTGCGGCTGCCGGGCGGGACCGGTGTGCTCGACCGCGCGGTGGCCGCCGTGCCGGCAGAGGAGATCAGTTGACGCGGAGCGGAATCCCTCCGGTGATGCGGAGGAGTTCGCCGAACGTGGTGGGGAACATGGCGTGCTTGCTGCCCGCGCCTGCCCAGACCACCGGGAACTCCTCCAGCGCCCGGTCGACGACCGTGCGCAGCGGGCGCGGGTGGCCGACCGGCCCGACTCCGCCGACGGGCTGGCCGGTGGCGGCGAAGACGGATTCCGGTGCGGCGCGGCGGATCCGGCCGGTGCCGAGCTCGCGGGCCACGAGTTCGGTGTCCACCCGGCGCGCCCCGCCTGCGATGATCAGCAGCGGCTCACCGTCCACTGTGAACACGAGGCTGTTGGCGACGGCCCCGACCGGGCACTCCAGCCGTTCCGCGGCTGCGGCCGCGGTGGGCACCGGTTCGTCGAACGCGACGATCTCGCCGGGCACGCCGAGCTCGCGCAGCCGCGCGGCGAAGGGATCTGCGGCGGTCATGTCCGCATCCTGGCGGGCACCGGCCGGGCCGATCAACCGGAATCCGAGTCCGAAGTGGACCGAGTGCGCAGCGGCAGCCGCCGCACCCCGGTCATGTTCGGGTTCGGCTGCGTCCGCGGCGGATCCTCCGGGTCGGTCGCCAGCACCGGGAACCGGTCCAGCAGCGCCCCCAGCGCGACCCGCCCCTCCAGCCGGGCCAGCGGAGCCCCGATGCAGAAGTGGATGCCGCGGCCGAACGCCAGGTGCGGGTTCGGATCCCGGTCCGGGTCGAACACGTCCGGCTCGGCGAACACCCGCGGATCCCGGTTCGCCGCGCCCACCTGCACCAGCACCAGCTGCTCGGCCGGGATCCGGCGCCCGCCCAGCTGCACCTCGCGGGTGGTCACGCGGGCCACCGCGGCGAACGGGGTGAGGAACCGCAGCGATTCCTCGATGATGCCGGGAATCCGCCCGCGGTCGGCGCGGGCGCGGGCCTGCTGCTCCGGGTGCGCGTCCAGGCACAACACCGCGTTCCCGAGCAGCATCGTGGTGGTGATGTGCCCGGCCAGCAGCAGCACGAGGCTGAAGTCGGCCACCTCCCTGCGGCTCAGCCGTCGTCCGTCCACTTCGGACTCGACGAGGGCGGTGAGGAGGTCCGCGCGCGGGTTCCGCTCCCGATCGGCGATGTGCTCGTGCAGGTAGTCGGACAGGTTCCGCACCGGCTCGATCGCGGCGGCCATCGCCTCCCGATCCCCCTGCGAGCGGTTGACCGAGACCTGGCGGTCGTTGCCGAACATCCCGTCCACCCACTGCTTGAACAACCCGCGGTCCGAGCTCGGCACGCCCAGCAGCTCGGCGATGACGATGACCGGCAGCGGGTAGGCCAGGTCGGCCACCAGCTCCGGGCGGTCCGGGTCGGCGGCGTCCAGCAGCTCGGTGGTGAGCTCGGCGATCCGCGGTTCCAGCCCGGCCACGACCTTCGGCGTGAACGCGTGGCTGACCAGCGTGCGCAGCGCGCGGTGCTGCGGCGGGTCCATCCGCACCAGGTTGCCCGCGGCGAACTCGGCGCCCTCCGGGAAGATCCGCGTGGTGTCCGAGGAGAACGCGGCCGGATCGCTGAACACCGCCAGCGCCTCCGCGTGACTGCGGACGGTCCACAGCCCTGCGGTCTCGTCGAAGTGCACCGGCTGGTCCGGGCGCTGCCCGCGGAGCCAGAACTGCGCGGCGGGGAAGTCCCATTCCTCGATGGCCGTCATGCGCGCCTCCTCGCGGGGATGCGGCTACGGTACTGCCGCCCGCAGCGGACGCGAAGCGTTTTCGCCGCGATCCGCAAGTCCCTCGACCGAGCGGAGCACCGCGCTGCCCGCCTGTCCGCCGCGCACACGCCATGCCCGCGCACTAGCGTCGAGGGGCATCCGATAGGCGCGGGGAGGGAGTGGTCATGGGACTCAAGGACAAGCTCATGAACATGGCCCGGCAGCACACCGACAAGGTCGACCAGGGCATCGACAAGGCCGGCGACGCCGCCAAGCAGCGGTTCGGCCACGAGCAGCAGGTCGACCAGGCCGCGGAGAAGGGCAAGGAGTACTTCCGCGACGACCAGCAGCCACCGCAGCAGGCCGGACCCGAACAGCGCGGACCCGACCAGCCCGGACCGGAGCAGCGGGGCCCGGAGCAGCCCGGCCCGCAGTGACTCCGCCGCCCGGCCGAAGCTGACCGGCGGGACCTGGCGAGGGTGGTCCTCGACCGCAGTGACCGAGCGGCGCACTGAAAAGGGGTCGTCCCGATCACCCGGGACGGCCCCTTTTCCACGTCAGGCCCGCACCGCGATCGCCATGCCCTGCCCGACCCCGACCGAGGCCGCCGCGATCCCCAGCCCACCGCCGCGGTGCCGCAGGTGCCGGCACAGATCCACCACCACCCGCGGCATCGAGGCCCCCAGCGGGTGCCCGTAGGCGATCGCCCCGCCGTGCACGTTGACCCGCTCCCGATCCACGTCCGGCAGGTGCTCCAGCATCGCCAGCAGCACCGCCGAGAACGTCTCGTTGATCTCCCACAGGTCCACGTCCGCGGCGCCGATGTCCAGCAGCCGCAACAACTTCCGCACCGCCGGGACCGCCGCGAGCGCGAAGTGCTGCGGCTCGGTCGCCGCGGTCGCCGAGGCCAGCAGCTCGCCCCACGGCTCCACCTGCAGCCGCTGCGCCTCCTGCGCGGTGCCCACCAGCGCCGCCACCGCCCCGTCCGACAGCGGCGCCGAGTTGCCCACCGTCACCGGGCCGTCCGCGGAGAACGCCGGCTCCAGCTTGGCGAGCTTGCGCGCGTCGGTGTCCGGGCGCACCGACTCGTCCCGCCGCACCGGGTCCCCGGCCGGGGTGCTCACCGGGAACGCGAAACCTTCGTGCGCGCCCGCGTCCCACGCGGCCGAGGCGCGGCGGTGCGAACGCAGCGCGTGGGCGTCCAGCTGCTCGCGGGTGATGCCCAGGTCCAGGGCGCTGCGCTCAGCGGCCAGGCCCAGCGGCACCGTCCAGTGGCCCGGCATCTTCGGGTTCACCAGCCGCCAGCCCGCGGCCGTGCACGCGGTCTCCATCCGGTCCGGCATGGCCCGCTCCGCGCGGGGCACCACGAACGGCGCGCGGCTCATGCCCTCGACACCGCCGGCGACGAGCAGGTGCGCCTCGTCGGCCTTCACCGCCCGCGCGGCCTGCACGAACGCCTCGCCGCCCGCCGCGCACAGCCGGTTCAGCGCCACGCCCGGAACCGTCGGCGGCAGGCCCGCCAGCAGCGCGGCCATCCGCCCCACGTCCCGGTTCTCCTCACCGGCGCCGTTGGTGTTGCCGTAGAGCACGTCGTCGACCCGCTGCGGATCCAGCAGCCCGCTGCCGTCCGGCCCGTGCCGCCGCAGCAGCTCGACGATCGGCAGCGCCGCCAGGTCGTCGACCCGGATCCCGGACAGGACGCCCCGGTAGCGGCCGAAGGGCGTGCGCGCGGCGTCGATCACGAAGGCACGGGCCATGCCCCCATGCTGACCGACCCGGTGGGCCGGGCAAAGGCGTCATTCGTCGGCCGGCAGCTCCACCACCGCGACCCCGTCCTGCAGCTCCACGACGTGCCCGCCGCGGCCGCCGAACTCCCGCAGCCGCAGCAGGTCGGCGTCCACCCGCAGCGCGACCTCCTCCCGCACCCGCGGGGTGGCGGCCAGCTCCTCGGCGTCGGCCTTGGAGCGGTAGCCGGCCTCCACGGTCGTCTTCAGCGCCCCGGTCGAGGCCAGCGAGCCGCGCGCCGCGCCGAGCCTGCCCAGCGCGTCGTCCACCGCGTCCAGCAGCGCCAGCCGGTTGCCCTCGGTCATCCCCCGCACCAGGTCCGGGTCGGTCTCGGCGACCCGGGTGGAGTCCCGGAACGAGCCCGCCGCCAGCGACAGCGCCAGCGGCCCGCCGTCCGCGCCGACCGCGGCGAGGATCGCGGCGAACACGTGCGGCAGGTGCGAGATCCGCGCGACCGCGTCGTCGTGCTCCCCGGCCGAGGCCGGGACCACGTGCGCCCCGCAGTCCAGCGCGAGCTCCGCGGCGTCCCGCCACGCCTCGAGCGTGGTGCCCTCCTCGACGGTGACCGCCCAGGCCGCGCCGCGGAACAGCTCCGCGTCCCCGGCGTCCCAGCCGGAGGCGGTCACCCCGGCCATCGGGTGCCCGCCGGCGTAGCGGGCGCCGGGCACCAGGGCGCGCACCTCCGCGTCCACCGGGTCCTTCACGCTGGCCACGTCGGTCAGCCGCGCCTCCGGGGCGTACCAGGCGATCTGCCGCAGCACCGAGCGCACCGCGGGCAGCGGGGTGGCGATCACGACCAGCGCGTCCTGCTCGGCGGCGCGGCGCAGCGCGTCCTCGGTGTCGAGCACTTCGTAGCCCGCGGCGCGCGCGGCCGCGGCGTCCTCCTCCGAGTCCGTCGAGCCCCAGCCGGCCCGCCCCGCGGCGGTCGCGGCCCGCAGCACGGAGCCCCCGATCAATCCCAGCCCGATCACGCAAACGGCACGCATGGTCACATCCTGCCCGACCGAGCCGGGGTGCTGCTCCACCCGGTCGAGGGGAACTGGCGACCCGATCGCGGTGCGGAAGGTCACGAGCCCGCAATAGTGCTTTCGGGGGGCACCGGGACGCTTTACGGTGAGCACATGACAGGGCAGGAGCCGGTCGCGGGCTTCGCCGTGGCCGTCGTCCGGGAGGACGGCCGGTGGCGGTGCAGCACCTTGGACACCTCGGTGCTGGGCGGGCTGGACGGCGCGATCACCGCGCTGCGCGATCTGCGCTCCACCGGCGCCGTGTTCGGCATGTGCAACGTCGACGACGAGTTCTTCGTGCTGATCCGCCCCGTTCCCGGCGGTGTCGACCTGCTGCTGTCCGACGCCGCGGCCGCCCTGGACTACGACATCGCCGCCGACGTGCTCGACCTGCTGCGGGTGGAACCGCCGGACGAGGACGACGACGAGGTCTGGCCGGAGGGGAACCTGGCGGTGCTGTCCGACATCGGGCTGCCCGAGGGCGAACTCCTGGTGATCATCGAAGAGGTCGACCTGTACCCGGACGAGCAGCTGGAGATGATCGCCCAGCGCTGCGGGTTCGGCGACGAGTTCGCCGCCGTGCTGGAGAAGCTGGACCAGTGACCGGCCGCGACACCGACCTGGTGCGCGCGGCCCTGGACATCGCCCCCGGCGCCCTGCCCAGCGGAGACGTTCCGATCGGGGCGGTGGTGGCCGCGCCGGACGGCACGATCCTGTCCCGCGCCCACAACCGCCGCGAGGTGCTGGCCGACCCGACCGCGCACGCCGAGGTCCTCGCGCTGCGGGAGGCCGCGGCCGCGCACGGCGACGGCTGGCGGCTGGAGGGCTGCACCCTCGCGGTCACCGTCGAGCCCTGCACGATGTGCGCGGGCGCGCTCGTGCTGGCGCGGGTGCGGCGCGTGGTGTTCGGGGTGTGGGAGCCGCGGACGGGGGCGGTGGGCTCGCTGTGGGACGTGGTGCGCGACCGGCGGGTCAACCACCGCCCGGAGGTCGTCGGCGGGGTGCTCGCCGAGGAGTGCGCGGCGCTGCTGGCGGATTTCTTCGGCGAACAGCGCTGAGCGTGCATCGGCCCCGATCACCTCGGGTACCCGGAGGTCGCACGAACCCCTCCGGAAGGAGTGACCGATGGGCGTGTTCGACAAGGTCAAGCACCAGGCCCAGCAGCTCGCGGGCCGCGCGAAGGAGGCCACCGGCAGCGCCACGGGCAACGACTCGATGCGCGACGCCGGCAAGCGGGACCAGGCCGAGGGCAAGGTCAAGGAGACCGGCCAGGACGTCAAGGACAAGGCCGCGGGTGCCGCCGAGGACGTGCGCGACCGGTTCCGCGGGTCGGACGGGGGCTCCGCGGGCTCCAGTTGATCACCCACCCCCCGTCGCGGAGGCCGCTCGGGCGTCCAGTAGCCTAGTCGGCGGTAGCGTGTCCGAGCGGCCGAAGGAGCGCGACTCGAAATCGCGTGAGGTGAGAGCCTCCGTGGGTTCGAATCCCACCGCTACCGCTCGACGAGAGCCGGTCCCCGCACAGCGGGGGCCGGCTCTTCGCATGGGGAGCTCGGTTCCTCAGGCGGTGCGCGGGTCCCCCTGATCGTTCTGCACCTTGCTCGGGAGGCCGGGTGTCCGGTCGCGCCGCCGGTCTCGGGTTCCCGGCCGGTGCCGCCGGGCACACCGCGGGTGTGCAGACGTTCCTGCCCCATCCGGATTTCGGTGAGTCGGCCGCGGTGCTCGATGGTCGTCGGCTCGGCAAGCAGCGCGTGGAGGCGCTGCAGGTGCTGCGCGCGTTGACCGTCGCCGGTTACGGCTGGCAGCACCATCCCGCGGTGGCGATGTGGGCCGGGTACGAGGAGGCGCTGGCCTGCTACGGCCTCACGATCTGCCGCGCGTGGACGGACGCGGGCAGGCCGGACACGTGCGCGGCGAGCATTCGCCGGGATTGGGAGGCGGCGACCGGGCTGGTCGTCGTGCGGTCGCAGGCCGAGCTGGCCGCGGCCGGAGAACTCCCGCCGTGGCTGGGTGATCCGCGGTTCCACCGCAGCCACCGGTCCGCCCTGCTGCGCAAGCAGCCCGACCACTACGGCCGGTTCTTCCCCGGCGTCTCAGCCGATCTGCCGTACGTGTGGCCGAAGTCCGACCGCGAGCGGAGCGAACGGTCCTTTCCGTAGCGCGAGGTGCGGTCGCGGAATTCGCCGGAGGTCGTCCGCCCTCGACGAGCCGGGTCCTTTTTCCCTTGTTCCGTTCGTGATTCTGCTGCCGCCGGCAGCGGAACTCCCGGATGCCCCTCGGGAGTTTGCGGCCGGTCGTGCGCGGAAACCCTGAAATAATCGTAGTTCGAAGTGGTTCTGAATTCGGAGGAACGGCGATGTTGACATTGTTGCGGAAGAAGGGCGTCCGGTCCGAGCACATGTTCGCGGCGGGGCTGGGATCGATCGCGTTGAGCGTGATCAGCTGGGCGGTGTCCCTCAACGCGGCGGAGCCGACCTCCCGCGCGGACCGGTGGGGGATCTTCGTGGGCGAGTGGGCTCCGAGCTTCTTCGCGCTCGGGGTGGCGCTGCGCATCGACGAGAACGCGAAGCGCTGAGAATGGGGCGGATCCGGTTCGGGAGGACGGATCCGCGGACGTTCCGGAGTCGGGAATTTCAGCCCTGCGCGGGCGAGGTGCACGACATTCCGCTCGGCTCGTTCCGCGTTTCGGCGGCGCGGGCCGAGCGGGACCCTTTCCCGTTCTCAGCGGACGTCGTAGGGCCGGCGGGCGCGGGGCAGGGCGGTTCGCCAGATGTGGCGCCAGACCGGGCCGGGGAGGTAGCGGCTGCGTTCTTCGCGGCCGACGCGGCCGCGCGGGTGGGCCGCCCAGCGGGCCGAGCCCGGGTCGTAGCGGCGGCGGTATTCGAGGCGGCAGAGGTGCTTGACGCTCTTGTAGCCGTAGTGCGCCGGGGCCACCAAGCGCAGCGGGGCGCCGGTGTCCGCGGTGAGCGGGGAGCCGTCGAGCCGGTCGGTGAGCAGCACGTCCTCGGCCAAGGCGTCGTCCAGGCGCAGGCAGGCGCGATAGCCGTCCAGTCCGCAGAAGGTGATCCAGCCGGCGCGGCGGGCGATGCCGACGCGCTCGGCCAGGGCCTCGTGGATCGCCCGGAACGGGACTCCTGCCCAGCGCAGGTCGAGCGCGGTCCACGTGGTGACGCAGTGCAGGTCGGCGCGCTGCTCCCGCCGCGGTGCCGCGGTGAGCAGCTCGTCGAGCGGTAGCTGTGCGGGCCGGGTCACCGCGCCGGTGACGGTGAGGACCGGGTGCTCCGGCGGCTGCGGGCGGACGCGGGCGAACCGGGGGAGCCCGAAGCGGCGCAGCGGGCTGGGCGCCTGGCCGGGCGGCAGCTGCCGGGAGTTCG
>Ga0164243_10003981_pt1 | contig 23326 bp, 16 predicted proteins | sample OricompcompostOP_FD_108781 | JGI IMG/M metagenome (GOLD analysis project Ga0164243, IMG submission 108781) | Organic Plus compost microbial communities from Emeryville, California, USA - Original compost - Organic plus compost (OP) | ecosystem: Engineered > Solid waste > Mixed feedstock >...
TCAGTCATCCTGTTGACCGATCCGTAGCACGTCGGTAACGTGCCCCCAGACGGGGTCGCAAAATTCGAACAGCTAACTGTCAAGATCTTGCGCAAGATCGTGCAAGTTCCACAGAGCCGCAACTGGTCGGCGCAGAGCACCGGGGGAGCGACACGGCGCCGGCATCCGCCTGGTCCATGTCCGCGTGCTTCCTCCGAAGGACTTGTCATGAGACGACTACCGACCCTCTCCGTCCTTGTCCGACGTCCCTGGCGACTTCTCGCCGCCTCCGCCGCCCTCGTCCTGGCCGGCGCCGTCATGTCGGCCGTCCCCGCTCACGCCGCCGGTGGGCCGAACCTCAGCCTCGGCAGGACCGCCAGCGCCAGTTCGAGCAACGCCACCTATACGGCGGGCAATCTCAACGACGGCAACCAGGCCAGCTACTGGGAGAGTGCGAACAGCAGCTTCCCGCAGTGGGCCCAGATCGACCTGGGCAGCAGCCAGAGCATCGACCAGATCGTGCTCAAGCTGCCCACCGGCTGGGAGAGCCGGACGCAGACCCTCTCGGTGCAGGGCAGCACCACCGGCAGTGGGTTCGCGACCATCGTCAGCTCGGCCGCCTACACCTTTGACCCGGCCACCGGCAACGCGGTCACCATCAACTTCACGGCCTACACCACCCGCTACGTCCGCGTGAACATCACCGCGAACACGGGCTGGTCCGCCGCGCAGCTCTCCGAGTTCGAGATCTACGGTGCCAGCGGCACGGGCAGCGGCAACCTCGCCGCGGGCCGGCCGACGGCCGAGAGCGGGCATGCCGACGTCTACTCGTCCGGCAACGTCGTCGACGGCAACCAGGCCAGCTACTGGGAGAGCGTGAACAACGCCTTCCCGCAGTGGGTGCAGGTGGACCTCGGCTCGTCGGTGTCGGTCAACAAGGTGGTGCTCAAGCTGCCCACGGGTTGGGGTGCGCGCAACCAGACCCTCTCCGTGCAGGGCAGCACCAACGGGTCGTCCTTCAGCACGCTCGTGGCCTCGGCGACGTACGCCTTCAACCCGTCGTCGGCGAACACGGTGACCATCACCTTCACCGCGGCCAGCACCCGTTACGTGCGGATCCAGATCACGGCGAACACGGGGTGGCCGGCGGGTCAGCTCTCCGAGGTCGAGGTCTACGGGCCGAGCAGCAGCGACACGACGCCGCCGACCACGCCGGGCACGTTGTCGTACACGCAGAGCGGGACGACGATCACGTTGAACTGGGGTGCGTCGACCGACTCGGGTGGCAGTGGTCTGGCCGGGTACGAGGTGTTCCGCAACGGCACTCTCGCGACCACGGTGCCGGCGGGCACCACGACCTACTCGGAGACGCAGCCGACCACCGTGACGGTGTCGTACTTCGTGCGGGCGCGCGACAATGCCGGCAACGTCTCGGGCAACAGCAACACGGTCACCCGTACGGGTTCCGGCACCGGCGGCAACGTCGCGCTCAACAAGCCGGTCACCGCCACGGGATCGACGTTCACCTTCGTGCCGGCCAACGCCACCGACGGGAGCGTGACGACCTACTGGGAGGGTTCGCCGAGCTACCCGCAGGACCTGACCGTCGCGCTCGGTGCCAACCACGTCATCTCCTCGATCGTGGTCAAGCTCAACCCCGACCCGGCGTGGGGCACCCGTACCCAGAACTTCCAGGTCCTCGGCCGTGACCAGGCCGCCAGCGGCTACACCAACCTGGTCTCGGCGGCGAACTACACCTTCACCCAGGGCAACAACGTGGTGACCATCCCGGTCTCCGCGACCACCGCCGACGTGCGGCTGCGCTTCAACTCCAACACCGGAGCCCCCTCGGGCCAGGTCGCCGAACTCGAGGTCTACGGCGTCGCGGCGCCCAACCCCGACCTCGTGCCGAGCAACGTGACCTGGTCGCCGGCCAGCCCGCTGGAGAACCAGGCGGTCACGCTGAGCGCCACCGTCACCAACACCGGTGACCTGGCCTCGTCCGCCACCACCGTCGGGTTCTACCTCGGCACCACCCTTCGCGGCACCGCCACCGTGCCGGCCCTGGCCGCCGGCGCCTCCACCACGGTGAGCTTCAACGCCGGCACCATCACCGCCGGCACCTACCAGGTCACGGCAAAGGTCGATGAAGCGAACACCGTCATCGAGAAGAACGACGCCAACAACAGCGCCACGGCGGCCAACAACCTGGTGGTGAACCAGATCCAGAGCGCCGACCTCGTGCCGGTGGCCTCCTGGACCCCGGGCAACCCCTCGGGCGGCCAGACGGTGACGTTCCTCGTCGCGATCCGCAACGACGGCAACATCGCCGCCAGCACCGCGTCGCACGGCATCACGCTGACCCTGCTCAACGAGAGCGGCGCGACGGTCATCACCCGTACGGGCGCGGTGAGCGGAGCCATCGCCGCCGGATCGACGTCGTCCCAGGCCAACCTCGGCACGTGGACGGCGGCCAACGGCAAGTACACGGTCCGCGTGACGGTGGCGAACGACTCGGCCGAGGACGCCAGCAAGACCGCGAACAACACCACCAACACGCCGTTCTTCGTGGGTCGCGGCGCGAACATGCCCTACGACGCCTACGAGGCGGAGGACGGCACCGTCGGCGGCGGCGCGCAGGTGCTGGCCCCCAACCGCGTCATCGGTGACCTCGCCGGTGAGGCGTCGGGCCGGCGGGCGGTGACCCTGCCCTCGACCGGTAGCTACGTGCAGTGGACCACGCGCGGCGCCACCAACACCCTGGTCGTGCGGGCGTCCACTCCGGACAGTGCCGGCGGTGGCGGCCAGACGTCGACGCTGAGCATCTACGTGGACGGGGTCTTCCACAAGAAGATCACGTTCAACTCGAAGTTCAGCTGGGTCTACGGCGACGAGAACCAGCCGAGCAACAGCCCCGGCGCCGGGCCGCGGCACATCTACGACGAGGCCAACGTCATGCTCGACACCACGGTCGCGGCGGGCCACGTCATCAAGCTCCAGCGCGACAGTGGTGACGGGCTGACCACGGTCGACTTCATCAACACCGAACTGGTCTCCCCCATCGGGAACCCGGACCCGACGAAGTTCGTCACGCCGGCTGGCTTCACCCACCAGGACGTGCAGAACGCGCTGGACACCGTCCGCCAGGACACGACCGGCAAGCTCGGCGTCTACCTGCCGCCCGGCACCTACACCACCAACTACAAGTTCAACGTGTACGGCAAGGCGGTGCAGGTCATCGGCGCCGGGCCGTGGTACACCCGGTTCCAGACCCCGCAGGACCAGTCCAACACCGAGGCCGGCTTCGACGTGCAGTCCTCGGCGAGCGGATCGACCTTCAAGAACTTCTCGTTCTTCGGCAACTTCACCAGCCGCTCCGGTGGTGGCAAGGTGTGGGGCGATCTGCAGAACGTGGACAACCTGACGATCGACAACACCTGGGTGGAGCACTTCCTCTGCGCCTACTGGGGTGTCGGCACCGACGGGCTGACCTTCACCAACAACCGCATCCGCAACACCTGGGCCGACGGCATCAACATGACCGGCGACACGCACGACGTCCACGTCGCCAACGTGGACGCGCGCACCAACGGTGACGACGCCTTCGCCCTCTTCTCCGCCATCGACGGTGGCGGGTCGGTCGGCAACCACGACAACGTCTTCGAGAACCTCTCGGCGACCCTCACGTGGCGGGCGGCCGGCGTGGCCGTGTACGGCGGCTACAACAACGTGTTCCGCAACCTCTACATCGCCGACCAGCTCACCTACTCGGGCATCACCATCAGCTCCATCGACTTCGACATCCCGATGGTCGGGTTCGGCACCCAGCCGACCGTCTTCGACAACATCACGATCGAGCGGGCCGGTGGTCACTTCTGGGGCAACCAGGTCTTCCCGGCGCTGTGGGTGATGTCGGGAGACAAGATCTTCCGCGGCATCCGGGTGTCCAACGTGGACATCAACAGCCCGACCTACGGCGGCATCATGTTCCAGACCAAGTACGAGAACGGCGGGCCGGACTTCCCGATCACCGACACCATCTTCACCAACATCAACATCTCGAACGTGGCGCAGAGCGGCGACCAGTACAACGCCAAGTCCGGCTGGGGCATCTGGGCCAACGAGATGCCGGAGGCGGGTCAGGGTCCGGCCGTCGGGTCGGTCACGTTCAACCACCTAACCTTCACCAACGTCTACCAGAACATCCGTAACACGACGTCGACCTTCACCATCACCATCAACCCGTAACGGTCACAGTCCACAAAGGATAGAACGCCGGTACGGTCGGCCGCCCCCATCCGCCGACCGTACCGGCTCCTTGTCAACGCGACTACGGCTCGTTGGCGTCAGCGTCGTCGCTTGGTAGTTCGGGCTGCAGTGCTCTTCCGGTGAGGCGGTAGGCGGTGTTCCTGGCCGACCGCCCACCTGTAGCCACTTCTACCCAGCCGTCCTTCTTGAGCTGTTGCAGCCAGTGCTCCACGGTCTTGTCGTTCGCGGCGATGAGCTCCGCGATCTGTGATTTGGACAGTGTGCCGCGCAATTGCAGGGCCTGGATGATCTGTAGTCGCCGGTTGGGTCGGGGCCGGTGGCCGTCGTGGGTGACCTGGCGGGCAGACGTGGACAGCGAATACCTCGCTCCACCGCGTACGCCGTCCTGGTGCGCGAGTTCCCTCGCCACAAGATCCTGAAGCTCGAACGTGGCAATGCGACTGTCAGACACCCCCGTGACCGACCGGTAGCGAGCGTTGTCCAGAACCTCACCGCGCCGCATCAACGCCAGCGCAATGCACTGCGAAGGTCGGAGGCCGTCCCGGCCGAGTTGGTTGAGCCAGCCTATGGTTTCGTCGTCCAGTAGGGCGAAGTTGGGCATGATCACTTCGAAGGAAGTGACCCGATCCTTGAACGTTGGTGGGCTCATGCCGGCCTGCCGCAGGGACGCGATCATGGCGCGAACGCCGGAGCCCCGGTTCTCGCAGATCGTCCGGTCCTCGCCCGGGGCCGCGATGTCCTCGAGGAGTCTCATGAGTAGGGCGTTACGAGCAGACGATCGGCCTTCCTCGCCTAGGTGGTCTATGTCGATCGATCCAAACAGGCCACCAGGGTTGTGGATTCGTAGCCGGTCTGGGTACATCTCGATCTGAACCTGCGCTCCTCGCGCGCCCGGGGAAAGGTCGCGATGCACCAGGGCGTTCACGATCGCCTCGTGGAGGGCCTCGGGCGGGTACTCCCAGATGTCGCGGCGCCCGCCGCCGGTTACCAGAGACCGTCGGGTCATGTTGCGCTGGACGACAGACATCGCCTCCTGAGCCATGAGCGGGATGGGGCCGTCGATGCTGACGTTGTCAAGAAAGCGCACACCGGATGGCGTTGGATCACCGGAGACGGTCGGGTAGTGCACGAACGTGACGTTGAGTTGCGGAAACAGTTGCTGCGGATAGCGGCAAGGGGTCAGATAGGCCGCCAGTGACGGGTGGAGGCGTCCGTCCGGGCCCGGCACCAGTACCCGGGTCATGCGGAGAATCGTCTCCTCGGGCTCTGAGCCCCATAGCTCCGCAACCAGGCCACTGGTCGCCGTCATGCGCGGTCCTCCTCAGCTTCCTCCTAAACGAGGCCGCTCTAGCACCTAAGTTAGGAGGAAGGGGCTGCTTGTTAGGAGGAAGGCGCGGTCGGCGGCCCCGCATCCGCCGACCGTACCGGCTCCTTTGTCATCGGGCGCGTTCGGCGGCGACCAGCTCGCGGGTGGCTGGGACGACCTCCTTCGCGAAGAGCTCGATGGTGTCGGGATCGTCGGCGGTCAGGATGAAGCCGGTGATGCCGTACTGCAGGGTGAGGCCGGCCAGGTCCTCGACCCACTGGTCCGGTGGTCCGTTGAGCAGCCCACGGCTGGTGCTGACGAACGATCCGCCGACGTTGAGCAGCCGCCGGATCTGGCGCGGATCGCGCCCGGCGGCGGCGGCGCCCTCGTCGATGTGTGCGTTCATCGCCGCCAGGGCCTTCGGTCCGCCCTCCAGGTAGGGCAGCGACGGCAGCCAACCGTCGCCGACGCGCCCCGTCAGTCGCAGCATCCGCGGCTTGTAGGCGCCGATCCAGACCCCGATGTCGTGGGCCGGCTTCGGCCCGCGCTTCGCGCCGTGCACCCGGTAGTGCTTGCCGTCCACCCGCACCCCGCCGGGCTTCTCCGTGGCCCAGAGTTCACGCATGATCGTGATGCCCTCCTCCAGCGCCTCGGTGGCCTCGCCCGCGGTGCGCCGGGGCCCGCCCATCGCCGCGATGGCGTCCCAGAACCCGCCCGCGCCGATACCGAGCTCGAACCGCCCGCCTGAGAGCAGGTCCAGGCTCGCCGCCGCGCGGGCCAGCACCGCCGGTTGCCGCAGGGGCAGGTTGAGCACGTTGCCGCTGACGTGGATCTTCGTCGTGCGGGCGGCCACATAGGACAGCAGCGTCCAGGTGTCGTGGAACGAGGCCTGGTAGGGGTGATCCTGGAAGGTCACCAGGTCCAGACCGGCGCGCTCGGTCAGGATCGCGAGGTCGACCGCCTGCTGCGGCGGCTTGTTGACCGGGGTGACGAAGGTGCCGAAGAGCAGGTCCTGTCCATAGTCGGTCATGACTTTTCCTCGCTTGCGGGTGTGATGTTGAAGTTGTCGCGGAAGACGTTGTCGGGGTCGAACTTCGCCTTCAAGGCTCGCAGCCGATCCAGCGTCCGGGGCGGAAACGCGTCCGCCAGTCGCTCCTGCCGCAGGTCGGTGTCGAAGCTGAGGTAGAGGCCGTCGAAGTGCCGGTGCAGCCCGTCCCACAGCGCGTCGGTGCGGGCCCGGTCCACCCCCATCGCGGCGAGGGAGAAGTTCGCGCGACGGTGGGCGTACGCGGTGGCGTCAGGGTCCACATCGGACGCCGCACCACCGGTCGTACGGATCTGGAAGAAGTAGATGACCCCGGTCGCCAGCGTCCGGGCCATGTCCCGGGCGAACTCGGGGGTGATGCGCTCCAGCATCGCGGCCCGGGCCACGGGTTCTCCCTGCCCGTGGTGCTCGGTGTCGGGGAACATGTTCATCACGGCCGCGTAGGGTGCCGCCACGATCTGGTGGTCGAACAGCGGCGCGATGCCCGCGAACGGCTGCAGCCGGTCCACGATGGTCTGCGGGTCATCCGAGTCCACCATCGCCAGGATCTGGGCGACGGCGGGCTGACCGCGCCGCGGCGGACCCATGATGAGGAACGCCGTGGTGTCCCGGGGCGCGGCGCTGGACACCTCGCCGAACCGTTCGAGGAACCTCGGAGTGTCGCTCGCGTCCAGGGTCAGTTGCGCCCAGCCCACCGCCGGCGAGACGGGGTCGACCTGGAACTCGAACGAGGTCACCAGGCCGAAGTTGGCACCCGCGCCCCGGATGGCCCAGAACAGGTCGGGGTTCTCCTCGTCGCTGGCCCGCACCACCGAGCCGTCGGCGAGCACCACCTCGGCGGCGCGCACGTGGTCGATGGTCAGCCCCTGCTCGCGTCCCAGGAAGCCGATGCCGCCCGCGGTCGCCAGACCACCGACACCGACACCGCCGTAGTCGCCGGAGGTCAACGCCCAGCCGTACGGCTGCAACGCCTGGGCGACCTGCTTCCACCGTGCTCCGGGGCCGACGCGCACCAGCCGGTTCGCCTCGTCGATCACCTCGATGCCGTTGAGGCGGCCCAGGTCGATGACGATGCCGCCGTCGTTGGTGGAACGGCCGCTGATGCCGTGACCGCCGCTGCGGATGCCCAGCGGGATGCCCGGGTGGCGGCGCGCGAACGCCAGTGCCTCGACCACCTGCGCCGTGTCCTGTGGGCGCAGCACCAGGCCCGGTGAGCCGCCGCGCAGGTACGTGGACCGGACGCTGGCGTACTGCAGGTCGCCCGGCTCGACGGCGGTCGCGGCGAGCGAGGCGGGCACCGCGTCGTAGTCGATGCCCGGCCGGCGCTTGCGACGGATGGCGGGGCTGCGGGTGGGCCCGGTCGGCAGCGGGGCCGGCAGCTGCCGGTCGACCGCCTCCCGCAGCGCCGGCATCACCTCGTGCGCGAAACGCTCCATCGTGGACGGATCGTCGGCCATCAGGATCAGCGTGCCGAAGCCCTCCTCGACCACCAGGGGCAGCAGCTGCTCCACCCACCGCGGTGGGGGCCCGGACAGGACCAGCCCGGCCGTGCCCTCGCCGGGCTCGCGGGACTCGAACGAGCCACTGATGTTGAGCAGGCGCCGGATCTCGCTGGGCTCGCGGCCGGCCGCCAGCGCCGCCTCGTCGATGAGCTTGTTCCCCTCACGCAGCTGGGCGGGTCCGACGAAGGGCAGGCTCACCACCCAGCCGTCGGCCTTCTCGCCGATGAGGCGCAGCATCCGTGGTTTGCGGGCACCGACCCACAGCGGGATGTGGTGTGCCGGCAACGGTCCGCGGCCGACACCCTCGACGCGGTAGCGGGTGCCGCGCAGGCGCAGCGGGGTCGCTTCCCCGGCGTCGAAGATGCCGCGCACGATGTCGAGCGCCTCGCTCGTCGCGGCGAGCGCCTCGGCCGGAGTCAGCCGAGGCCCGCCCATCGCCTCGATGCCCTCCGGGCGGCCACCGGCGCCGATGGCCAGGTCGAGCCGGCCGCCGGAGAGCAGGTCGAGGCTCGCCGCCGACCGGGCCAGCACGGCCGGGTCCCGCAGTGCGAGGTTCAGCACGTTCGGGGCGAGCCGGATCCGGCTGGTCTGCCCGGCGACCCAGGCCAGCAGCGTCCAGGTGTCCAGGTAGGTGTTGACGTACGGGTGGTCCTGAAAGGTGACCAGGTCGAAGCCCAGCTCCTCGCTGTGCCGGGCCAGCTCGACGGGTGCCGACGCGGGGTCGTTGACCGGTTGGATGAAGGTGCCGAACTCAAGCGGGTGGCCGTAGTTCATGGAGAGCCCCGAGGGTCGAGATGTGTGGTGCAACAGATCATATGCCAGACAGACGATATTGCCACCCGCATATCGGCGGCTAGACTGGCCGGGTGACCGACGGCACCTTCGGCTGGCATCTGGGCACGCTGGTTCGTGCCCATTCCAGCCTGCTCCTGGCCGCGCTCGGTGACTTTCCGCACGGACCGCGCGGCTACCAGACCATGGCCACGGTCGTGGAGGGCGAGCACCCGAACCAGATCGCGCTCGCCAGCTATCTGGGCATCGACCGGACCGTGATGACCTACCTGCTCGACGATCTCGTCAAGGCCGGGCTGGTCGAGCGCCAGCAGAACCCGGCCGACCGTCGGCAGCGTCGCGTCGTGGCGACCGACCAGGGCCGCCGGACGTTCGCCGACCTGGAACGGCGGGTGTGCCAGGCCGAGGACCGCCTGTTGCGGGCGCTGGCCCCCGACGAGCGAGAGGCATTCCGCCAGCTGCTGCGTCGGGTGGCCTGCGACGTGCGTGACATCGATACCGAGACCGACCTGTGTACCTCGGTGGAGCACCTGCTCAACCAGGGCTGAGTCCTGGGTCGTGGACCGTCATGGCCGGCCGGCCTTGCGTGCGCCCGAGCGAGCCGGCGAGGCCTTGCCCGAGCGTGCGGTCTGGCCGCCCTTCTTGGCCCCGGCACGCCCCGGTGCGCCCTTCTGCGCGGGCGTCTTGGCGCCGCCCTTCTTCGCCGCGGTCGAGGCGGCCTGCACGTCACGAGCCTGCTCGTCGCGGGTGCGCGCGGCCTGCCAGGAACCGTTGAGTGCGGGGCGCCGCAGGAAGAAGACGGCGGCGACACCGACGGCCATCGCCGCTGCCGGCAGCAGCACCGACTGCGCCATGGCCTTGGCGAAGCCGTCCAGCACGACGGCGGGCAACTGGCCCGAGCCGAACTCGCCGCCGCTCGCGAGGCCGGGCAGGTTCGCCTCCAGTCGGCCCTGCATGAACGCCGCCATGGCGGCCGAACCGATCACCGATCCGACGGTGCGTGTGGTGTTGTAGATGCCGGAGCCGGCCCCGGCCTGGCGCGGCGGCAGGTTGCGCGTCGCGGTGCTGGCGAGCGGTCCCCACATGCCGGCGTTGCCGATGCCCAGGAGTGTGGCCGGCAGCAGGAACTGCCAGATCGGCGTATCTACCTTGACGAGCAGCGAGTACCAGACCAGCGCGAGGCCGGTCAGGCCCAGACCCGGCACCAGCAGGAACCGGGGATCGACCTTGTCGAGCAGCCGGCCGGCCGGCTGGGCCAGTACGCACACCGCCACCGCCATCGGCACCAGCAGCAGGGACGCCTGGGTCGGGGTCAGGCCACGGGCCAACTGCACGAAGAACATCAGCGGCAGGGCCATCGTGGTCATGGCGAAGCCGACCGCGGCGATCGCGATGTTCGCCACCGAGAAGTTGCGGTCGCGGAACAGCTCGAACGGAACGAGCGGCTCGTTCGTGGTGCGTGACTGCTGCCAGAGGAATGCCCCGAGCACGACGATGCCGGCGGCGATGAGCGTCCAGACGGTCGCGTTCCAGTCGTAGCGTTCGCCCTCCTGCAGGCCGAAGACGAGGGCGAAGAGACCGACCGAGCTCAGCACGACGCCCAGCACGTCGAACCGGTGCGGGTGGGTCTCCAGCTTCGGCACGAGACGCCAGGCCAGCACGAACCCGAGCACACCCACCGGCACGTTGACGAAGAAGATCCACTCCCAGCCGAGGCCGTCGACGAGCAGGCCACCGGCGAGCGGGCCGACGAGCATGGCGACGCCGGCGGTCGCTCCCCACAGCCCCATCGCGGCGCCGCGGCGGTCGGGCGGGAACGTGCGGGTGATGACGGCCATCGTCTGCGGCGTCATCATCGCGCCGCCCAGGCCCTGCAACGCACGGGCCGCGACGAGCATGCCGAGTGAGGTCGACAACCCGCACCACAGCGAGGCGATCGTGAAGACGGCCAGACCGGCGAGGTAGATGTTGCGCGGGCCGAAGCGGTCACCGAGCCGGCCGGTGATCAGCAGCGGTACGGCGTAGGTGAGCAGGTAGGCGCTGGTCACCCAGACGACGTTGTCCAGGTTGGCGGAGGTCGGGTCCAGCGCCTCCTTGATGGCCGGATTGGCCACGGCGACGATCGTCGTATCGACGAGGATCATGAAGAAGCCGACGACGAGCGCCCAGAGGGCGGGCCACGGACTGAGGGCGGGGGCTGGGGGTGGTGCCGCCGCGGCCTTCCGGGCGGTCTTCTGAGCTGTCATCTCGAGGTCTCCTTTGGTTCGCCGTGCGGCTGCGGTGGCCGCTGGCCGGCGCGCGGGTCGTCGTAGGACCAGACGATGTCGTTGGTGGCCAGGCGCGCGAGTGTGCCGCGCGTCCAGGCGATGTCGGCGTCGAGGAGGGCCAGCCGCCTTTCCAGTTCGAGCAGGTAGACCGTCGGCACCCCCCGGTCGTGGGCCGAGGCGAGGCCGGTGCGCAGTTCCTCCGCTTGCGCCGCGAGCATCGCATGGCGGTCCGACAAGACTTGGCTGACTTCGGCGGGGTCGAGGTTGTGCGCCTCCGCGAGCGCCACGTCGTACTCCTGCGGGGTCGCCGGTTGCCGCAGGCGTGCCCGCACCCAGGCCACGTACGCTCGCCGGCCCGCTTCGGTCAGCCCGTACACGGTCCGCTCGGGCCGGTTGCCCTCCCGCTCGGTGCCGTGCACCTTGGCCAGTCCGAGCGCGGCGAGCCGGTTCATCGTGTGGTACAGCGAGCCGGCCTTGATGGTGAGGATGCGCGTCCGGCCCCGCTCCCGCAGCAGCTGCAGCATCTCGTACGGGTGCATGGGCCGCTCTTCCAGCAGCGCGAGCGCGATGACGGCCAATGGCGTCATGCCCGGGTCGATCGTCGCCACCGATACTCCAAGCTGATTAGTCCACGTGGACTATACGCCCCCTACCGAGCGTGAGCGACACCCCGAGCCGTGGCGGTGTGTCGGTTCACACGGGCCGCGCCGGCCGGGGAGTGTGAACAGAGGATCTTGGAGAGGTGCAGGTCAGCCGGTCGGTGGTGTTCACACTCGCGGGGATGGGCGGGGGAGCGGAGCGGTCAGGGGCGGCCGTACCGGCCGGTGAGGCTCGCCTCCGCGAGGACGAGGGGCGCGGCGGCGGCCCGCAGTTCGGCGGCGGTGGTGCTGGCCGGCAGGTCGAGCGGTTCGGCCAGGGCGAGGACGGTGAAGACGTACCGGTGGGTCTGGCCCGCTGGCGGGCACGGCCCCCGGTAACCCTGGCCGCGGAAGCTGTTCGCGCCCTCACCGGGTGCCCGTTCCCCCTCGGCGAGCCCACCCTGGGCGGGCCCGACGCCCCAGGCGACCCAGTGCGCGAAGGTGCCGCTCGGCGCGTCCGGGTCCTCCATCAGGATCGCCAGTTCCCGGGCGTCGGATGGGATGTCGCTGATGGTCAGCGGCGGCGAGACGTCCTCGCCATCGCACGTGTGGCGGCGCGGGATCTCGCCCCCGCCGGGGAACGCGACGCTGGAGACGCTCATCGCCATGCGGTGACGATAGGACCGCGCGAAGACCCGTGGGCACGCAACGGCGAACCGGACCGGGCTCAGCGCGCCGCCTTCACCCGGTACATGGAGCGGTCCGCGGCACGGATCAGGTCCTCCGCGTCCCACGACTCGTCGGCGACGGCCAGTCCGATGGAGACCCGGATGGGTGCGCCCCCGGTGTAGTCGGACGGCTCGGCGAACGCGTTGAGCAACTGCGAGCGCGCCGCCTCCGCCTGGACCGCCTCCTCGTCGACCAGGAGGACGACGAACTCGTCCCCACCGAACCGGCTCACCAGGTGCGGCGCGGCGATGCCGGTCTGCAGGCGGTGGGCGACCTCGATGAGCAGTCGGTCGCCGGTGTCGTGACCGAAGCGGTCATTGATGCTCTTGAAGTCGTCGAGGTCGCAGAAGAGGACCGCGCAGCGGGTGCCCTGAGCCAGTTCCTCGCGCAGGCGGGCCACGAACTCGTGCCGGTTGAGCACATGCGTCAACGGATCGTGGGTCGCCTGGTGCCGCAGGGCCTGCTCAGCCTCCGCGCGCTGTGCCGAGAGCAGGCCGATGCGGACCATGACCAGCGCGGCGACGAGCGCGCCCTGGATCGCGAGCAGGAGACCGCCGCCGGAGCCGCCCAACGCCTCACGGACGCCGAGGACGACCGGCATCAGCGCGGCGGCGACGCCGAGGAACGCCAGCCTGGCCGGGGAGAGCTCCTCCGTGGCCGTCCATCCGGTGGTGCGGAACAGGGCGGGACCGTCGGGGTCGAGGCCGAACAGCCCGGCCGCCGCGAACGCCGCCATGAACAACATCTCCGCGAGGGCGAGCAGCACGGGATCGTCGCCGGCGAAGGCGAGCGCCACGTTCGCGCCGATGCCCAGGGCGATCCCGGCCATCAACCACCGCAACGGCTGCCGCGGCTCGGGCAGCGTGCGTGACAGGCGCAGCAACGCCCCGAGAACGCCGGTCAGGGCATAGACGACGATGAAGAGGTTGACCTGGGCGGCGACGCTGGCGTCGAGGCCCAGCCGGTGTGGCAACGCGACTCCCCACAGCAGGCCGCCGAACGCCAGCGCGATGATCGTCGTGTCGATGATGCCGCCGAGATCGCTGAAGCCGCGCCGGATGATGAACGTGAGCGCCGCGGCCAGCAGGAAGATGTTGCCCACGGCGTCGAGCAGCAGGCGCGGCACGGCGACCCAGTCGCCCGCCACGATCCGCGCGGCGTTGGCGACGGCGATGATGCCCAGCCCGGTCAGCAACAACGTCCACGGCTGGCGCATGCCCGGGGTGGCCGTCTGCCGGCCGACCACGACGCCCACCAGCGCCAGTGCGCACACCGCCAGGAAGTCGACCACCCGGGCGGCGTCGTTCAGGAACGGGTAGATCACGACCTGGACGACGGAGATGACGCCGTAGCCGTACATCAGCCGGGTCGCGATCTGCCTGTCCCGGTTGCGGATGACCGCGATGAGCACACTCACCCCCGCGCCGTGTCGTCGCCGGTCACCGGGTCGGGGTGACCGCGGTGAGCACCTCGGGCGAGCGGCGATCCAGCAACTCGCCGGCGATGGTGGTACCCACCCGGAGCGCGGCGTAGCCGTAGGCGAGCCCGGCCGGCAACGCCAGCGCGCCCCAGGGCGCGGCGCCGTAGCGGATCGCGGTGACCGTCACCGGTGCGCTGAGGACGAGCCCGGCCACCAGCGCGACCAGCGAGAGCAGTCCCTTGACCGAGCCGGTGCCGGTGTTCGCCGCGAAGGGATTGTCGTTGCGCGGCAAGGCATAGGGCGCGAGCACGGAGAGCATCGCGGCCGCCGCGAGGCCGGTCCCGACGGTGCTGGCGAGCACCCCGAGCCCGAGCGGCAGGTTCGCCAGCGTTCCGGTGACCACGCACACCGCCACGACCACGAGAACCTGGACGGGCACCACGATGACGCAGATCGCGGCGGCCCGCGCGCGCAGGTCGGTCGCTCCCGGCACGCGGCTGAGCAGGTGGGCGGCGAAGGCGCTGCCGTCGAAGCCGAACTGGTTGCACAGCAGGATGCCGGTCAGCATGCCCGACATGCACACGGCGAGGCCGAACCCGGCGAGCGTCGCGCGGCTCGACGCGTCCGCGAGCGGGCTGGCCGTGGTGACGCTCAGCATGATGGGCAGGATCGCGGAGGCGGCGATGATCGAGACCAGGGCTGGCCTCCGACGACCGTCGCGCCACCAGAAGCGCAGTTCGCGGGCGACGATCGCGGCGCCGGGACCCGGCCGCACGAACGGGCGCAGCCAACCGGGGATCAGCGTGCCGACCGCGCCACCGCCGACCGTACGGGCGCCCCGGACGACGCTCCCGGAGCCGGCCGCGAGCATCGCCGATTCACTCGTACGGGACCACCACCAGGCCAGGAGCGCGATCGTGCCCAGCAGGAGACCCAGCCGCAGCGCCACGAGGTCCCAGCGGCCGGCCGCCGCGTCGTAGGGCAGCGCGGCACCGGCCCCGAGCGGGGTCCACGCCGCCACCTGCGCCACCCCGAGCGCCTGCCCGACCGAGCCGTGCCGGGCGGCCGCGGTGATGGCCCACTGCAGCGGTGTGAGGGACGAGGCGAGCAGGGCGATGACGACCGCGGCCAGGTCGCGCGTGCGCCGCGAGCGCAGCAACCGCGCGAAGGCGCTGGTGATGGCCCGGCTGGCGAGCACCGCCACGGTCAGGCTCACCCCGATGCCGAGCAGCGCGACCAGCGCGGGTCCGGCGCCGAAGCGCAGGCCGGCGGCGGCGACGAGACCCAGGCTCGCCAGCAGCGCGCAGACGGCGGGCACACCGATGAACGCCGACGCCAGCATGCCGCGGGTCAACACGCCCCGGCTGAGCGGCAGCAGCGCGAAGCGAGCGGGATCCAGCGTCTCGTCGATGCCGAAGAACAGCACCGGCGCCAGGGCCCAGCCCAACGTCAGCGCACTGCCGGTGAGCACCGCGACGAGAAAGCCGGTCTGCACCGGTACGGTCCCCGTCAGCGCCAGCGCGATCCCCGCCGTGATCGCTACGCAAGCGCCGAGGACCAGGCCGAGCACGAAGCCGACCGTTCGCAGGGCCTGACCGCGGAATCCGTTGCTCATCAACCGAAGCTTGAGCGCGACGAAGTCCCGGGCCCGAGGTTGGCGGGCTGGTCGGATCGGCCGGGGCTGGGCCGTCGCTACAGCCACGACAACTCCCGGCCGAGCGCGACACGCCCGCCGACGACCTCGACGAAGACCTCTTCCAGGTCGCGACCGGCGCGGACCGCCTCCAGCGGGCCCACGGCGCGGATCGCGCCGCCGGCCATGATCGCGACATGGGTGCAGAGCTTCTCCACCACCTCCATCACGTGACTGGAGAAGATGACGGTTCCTCCACTGTGGACATATCGGTGGAGGATGTCGCGGATCAGGGCCGCGGAGACCGGGTCGACGGCCTCGAACGGCTCGTCGAGCACCAGCAGTCGGGGCGCGTGCAGCAGCGCACACGCCAGACCGATCTTCTTCTTCATGCCCGACGAGTAGTCGACCACCAACGTGCGTCCGGCGTCGGCGAGCCCCAACACGTCGAGCAGGTCGCGGGCGCGCGCGTCGACCTCGCCGGGTTCCATGCCGCGCAGCAGCCCCGTGTAGGCCAGCAGCTCGGCGCCGGTGAGCCGGTCGAACATGCGGTGACCGTCGGGCAGCACGCCGAGGCGTCGCTTGGCCTCGACCGGGTCCGCCCACACGTCGTGACCCAGCACGAAGGCGGCACCGGCGTCGGGCCGCAGCACCCCCACCGCCATGGAGAGCGTCGTCGTCTTGCCGGCGCCGTTGGGGCCCAGCAGGCCGAAGAACGACCCGGCGGGCACGTCCAGGTCCACCCCGGCGACCGCGACCGCCCCGTCGAACCGCTTCGCCAGGCCACGCAGGACCAGCGCCGGCATCGCGGACGGCGCGGGGCTTGCTCGGGTCACGCCGGCGACGTTATCGCGGCGAGCGTCGCGACAGGTCGTCGATGCGTCAACGGCACTCTTCCGGCGTCACGCTGCTCAGCAGACGCCGAGGTGCTCGCGGTGGTGGTCGTTGCCCTCGATGAGGTCGAGCACTGCTCGGGCGAGGTCCGCCGCCGCGAGGTGCGGGCCGGCGTCGGCGGAGACGACGTCGCCCCCGAGACGGTAGGTGCCGCGGGCCGGCTGCGGGTTGAAGGAGCCGTACGCCGCCGTGGGGCTCAGGTAGAGCCAGTCGAGTTCCGCGGGCGTGGTCGTGAGCCACTCGGCGAAGGTCGCCATCTCGCGGGCCTCGGCCGCGTACGAGGGGTCCAGTTCCTCGGAGAGCGCGATCCGGGGTCCGCCCGGGGCGCGGCGCAACGAGGTGAAGCCGCCGATCACGACGAACCGGGTGCCGGTCTCCTCGGCGGTCTCGGCCACCGCCTGGTACACCCCGCCGAGCTTGCCGGCCAGGTCACCCCGGGGCGCGAGCGCGCCCACCACGGCGTCGGAGGAGGCGACCAGACTGGACGGATCGCCGCTCGTGACTGAACGGTGTACATACGTGACGCCGTCGACCGGCTGGCGCGGTTGGTGACGGCTGACGGAGACCACGTCATGGCCGCGGGCCGCGGCCTCGGCGACGATGGCCGCTCCGGTGTAGCCCGTGCCGCCGAACACGGTGATCGTAGCCACGTGCTGCCTCCCGATGATCGAGTCGTCGGAGCACACCGTACGCCGTCGTGGTGCTCACGCCGGAGGAGGCATCCCGGCGAACCGCGCCCCTGGCCCCGGCCGGTGTGGAAAAGTCGCAGGCAGGCCCGCTGGTGCGGGTTGTCGACGTATGAGGGAGATTCATGCGGATGTCTGGTTGGACCGGCCACGCCGCGGCTCGTGCCGCGTCGACCGCGACACGCGTCAGCTTCCCGTTGGTGGTTGCCGCGTGGGGCACGTCGGTGCTAGTGTCGATGCAATCCCAGATGGCAGAGGCGTAGCGAAGCCCCCACGGGACAACCCAACAATCCTGACCCACCGGGTCCCTGGTTTCCCGCTGGATCGCAGCGGTCAATCCTCCTACCTGGCGCCCCACTTCTCCGGTGCCAGTCCCGTGCAACGTCCAGAGTGGACGGTGTTACGTCGACGCGTCACCGCGGTGACGCTCCGTCCGCCACGCGCGCGCGACCAGCGATGACGCGACGCGGCTTCCGTTCGGCTTTCCCTTCCGACAATGAAGGAGACCCATGACTGACGTCGTGGTCGGCACCCGCAAGCGTACGGGTGCGTCCAGTTCCCCCACCCGGGCGCCGCAGCGCTCCGCCACCCGCACCCGCCGCGTGGCCGGTGGCGAGACCCGTGCTCGCCGCGCGGGCACCCCCGCGCCCGCCGTCACCGACGGCAGCCTGGTGCCGGTGTCGGGCATCCTCGACATCCGCGAGACCTTCGGCTTCGTCCGCACCGGCGGCTACCTGCCCGGTCCCGACGACGCCTACGTCTCGATGGCCCAGATCAAGCGGTACGGCCTGCGCCCCGGCGACGAGATCACCGGCGCGGTGCGCCCCTCGACGGGTGAGCGCAACGAGCCGCTGGCCCGCCTGGACACCGTCAACGGCGCTTCGCCCGAGCAGGCCCGGGCGCGCGCGGAGTTCCACCAGCTCACCCCGCTGCACCCGGCGGAGCGGCTGCGGCTGGAGACCGACCAGCACCTGCTGACGACGCGCGTGATCGACCTGGTCATGCCGATCGGCAAGGGCCAGCGGGCGCTCATCGTCTCGCCGCCGAAGGCCGGCAAGACGACGGTGCTGCAGAACATCGCGAACGCGATCGCGGCCAACAACCCGGAGTGCCACCTCATGATGGTGCTGGTCGACGAGCGGCCCGAAGAGGTGACCGACATGCAGCGCTCGGTCAAGGGTGAGGTCATCGCCGCCACCTTCGACCGGCCGCCGCAGGACCACACCGCGCTGGCCGAGCTCGCCATCGAGCGGGCCAAGCGACTGGTCGAGTACGGCCAGGACGTGGTCGTGCTCCTGGACTCGATCACCCGGCTCGGCCGGGCCTACAACCTCACCGCCAACGGCTCCGGCCGCACGCTCTCCGGCGGCATCGACACCACCGCGCTCTACCCGCCCAAGCGGCTGCTCGGTGCGGCCCGCAACATCGAGAACGGCGGGTCGCTGACGATCATCGCCACCGCTCTCGTCGAGACCGGGTCCATGATGGACAGTGTCATCTTCGAGGAGTTCAAGGGCACCGGCAACGCCGAACTCAAGCTGGACCGCAAGCTGGCCGACAAGCGCGTCTTCCCCGCCATCGACGTGGAGGCCTCCAGCACCCGCAACGAGCACGTCCTGCTCTCCGCGCCCGAGCACGCGCTGGTGACCCGCCTACGGCGCGCGCTGCAGCCCGTCGGGGCCAACGCCGTCGAGCAGCTCATCGACCACCTGCGTCGCACCCGCAGCAACGCCGAGTTCCTCACCACCATCGCGCGCACCACTGTGGACGGTCGCACCCGCTGACGTCTTCGCGCGCGACAGTCCGATCAGGTGCGCGAGGCCGTGCAGCAGGTAGCCCACACCGATCAGGGCGACCAGGAAGCCCGCCGTCACCAGCGCCAGGAATCCCGGACGGTCGGCGGGGAAGAGGTTTCCGTAGTGCGCGAAGCCCGAGGCGGCCAGGCCGATGTAGTAGACCAGCGGGAACGCGATCCAGGTCAACGGATACCACCAGCGCGACCGCAGCTGTCCCTGCCCCACGACCAGGAAGTCGAGGGTCACCACCACCGGGGTCACCAGGTGCTCGAAGAGGAAGCCCGGGTGGTCGAGCCGACCATGGTTGTCGAAGAGCAGGATCGGCGTGAGGCTCACCAACCACATCTGCACCGTCAGCGCCCCGCGCAGCCATGAGCGTCGCGGCTCGTGGCGCCGCCCGCCGGTGAAGAACGGGTAGGCGGCGAACCCGAGATAGCAGACCGCGATCATCGCGCTCGCGAGTTGGCTCAGCTCGGCCAGCGGCCACCAGCCCCAGTAGCTCTCCCACGGGGGAATGGTCGACCACCGGGTCACCCGGTCCAGCCCGTACAGCGCGCACCCCGCGATGGCCAGGCGCCACACGGTCACGGCCACGAGCGTGCCCAGACGCGGTCTCACGGCGCAGCTCCTCCTGATCGTTGATCGGAACATTGCTGATGAATCGGAGTCATCAGTCTGCCGCGCACCGCGATCCGCCGCTGCCCCGTCCGGTTCTCTCCACAGTGGAGACGTGCGGGCCGGGTGTCAGTCGATCATGTGCAAGATTGCTGACCCTTCCTGTCGCCCGCGCGGGTTGATCAGTTAACCTGCCACTGGCCAGCCGCGAACCCCTGACCCTTCCTTCCGCGGCGATCGGCCTTCCACGGGGCGGCGCCCATTGCGGCGCTCGGACACGGATTTCTTTCCTGTCGGCACCGCCACATGGTGCCGGCCTACTGCCGTCCGCCCCTCCTGTCGAGTCCCGGGCGGGCGGGACGAGGAGGCGTGGTGTTTCGCGGAGCGTGCGCAGCGTCCGGCAGGTCCAGGCCTGGCCCAGCGGCCAGCGCGCCGAGCCGGAAGCGACGCCTGGCGCTGGCTGCCGTCGGTGGGTTGCTCGCCGCGATGCTGCCCGCCGTGCCCGTGCAGGCGACCCCTCCGACCGGGTTCGCGGACCTGCTCGTGGTCGGCGACGGGCTGGACAGCCCGACCGCACTGGAGATCGCCCCGGACGGTCGGATCTTCGTGCTGGAACGTTCGGGCGCGATCCGCATCGTCAAGAACGGCCACCTGCTGGCCGAGCCGTTCGCGGTGCTGCCCTCGGCGACCACCGGCGACCGGGGTCTGCTCGGCGTGGCCTTCGACCCGGACTTCGGCGTCACCAACCACTACGCCTACTTCTATTACACGGGGCTGGATCTGCTCAACCACGTGGTGCGCTTCGACGCCTCCACCGACGTGGGAGCCGACGGGCCCCGACCGATCTTCAGCACCCTGGTGCCGTCGCAGATGTACCACGTCGGCGGCACCATCGCCTTCGGCCCGGACGGCAAGCTCTACCTCGGCATCGGTGACAACGGCATGCCGGCCAACGCCCAGGACCTGTCCAACCCGTACGGGAAGATCCTGCGTCTCAACCCTGATGGCTCCGTCCCCGCCGACAACCCGTTCGTGGGCCAGCCGGGCGCCTTCGGCGCCATCTGGGCGTACGGGCTGCGCAACCCGTTCCGGTTCCAGTTCGACCCCGCCTCGGGGCGGCTCTACGCCGGCGACGTCGGGGACGCCCACTGGGAGGAACTCAACGGGATCGTGGCCGGCGCCAACTACGGTTGGCCACGCGCCGAGGGTTTCTGCACCGCCAACTGCGCGGGGCTGACCGACCCGCTCTACCCCTACCCGCACGTGGGCAGCAGCTCCGTCGTCGGTGGGCCGGTCTACCACGGCACCCTCTTCCCCGCGGCCTACCGCAACGCGCTCTTCTTCGCCGACTACGCCCGGGGCTTCATCAAGGTGGCGCACCTCGCGGCGGACGGTTCGGTGACCAGCGTCTCGTCCTTCGACGAGACGGCCGGCACCGTGGTGGACCTGAAGGTCGCGCCGGACGGTTCGCTCTACTACGTCGACATCTTCCCGGGATCGCTGCACCGCATCGTCTACGAGACGACCTCACGGGCGCCGATCGCTCGGGCCGCGGCCAGCACCACGGAGGGCGGCGCGCCGCTGACCGTCTCCTTCTCCTCGGCGGGAAGCACCGACCCGGACGGCGACCCGCTCAGCTTCCGTTGGGACTTCGGCGACGGCACCACCAGCACCGCCGCCAACCCGACCAGAACCTTCACGGCGCGCGGCACCTACACGGTGCGGTTGGCCGTCTCCGACGGGACGCACACGGTCAACGCGGAGCCGCTCGTCGTCACGGTGGGCGTGCGCCCGACGGTGACCATCACGGCGCCGGCCGGCGGCAGCACCTACCGTGCCGGCGACACCATCCACTACGGAGTGTCCGCTGTGGACGCGGCGGGGCGGGTGCTGGGCGACGACGCGGTGAGCACGACCGTCGTGTTCCACCACGGCACGCACGTGCACCCGTTCCTCGGGCCGGTGCCGGGACGCTCCGGGTCGTTCGTCATCCCCACCACCGGTGAGCCGGCCGCCGACACCTGGTACGAGATCGTGGTCACCGCCACCGACGCCGACGGGGTGACCGCCACGAGGTCGGTGGGCATCCACCCGGTGATCACGACGCTGTCGTTGACCACGGATGTGCCGGGCGGCCAGCTGCTCCTCGACGGTGTCCCGACCGCCGCACCGTACAGCGCGCCGGCGGTGGTGGGCTACCAGCGGGAGGTCGCCGCGCCGCCCACGGTGGTCGGCTCCGACGGCCGCACCTACCACTTCACCGGCTGGTCCGACGGTGGCGCGATCCGGCACACCATCACGGTGGCCGACGGGGGGACGGCACTGACCGCCCACTACGCCCGGTCGGCGCCCTTCGTGGGGCAGTACTTCGCCAACCGCGACCTGGCGGGGCAGCCGGTGCTGACCCGTAACGACGCGACCATCGACTTCCTGTGGAATCTGGCCGCGCCCGCCCCCGGTGTGCCCGCCGACAACTTCTCCGTGCGGTGGAGCCGCAGCGAGTACCTGGCCGCCGCGACCTACCGGTTCACCACCGTCTCCGACGACGGTGTCCGGCTGCTGGTGGATGGCACGGTCATCATCGATGCCTGGCGCGACATGTCGGCCACCGTGCACTCGGCCCTCGTCGAGCTCGATGCCGGCGAGCACACGATCGTGCTGGAGTACTTCGACTCGGGCTGGGACGCGGTGGTGAGCCTGACCTGGGACACCACCACCGAGAAGCCCGCACCCGCGCAGCAGTGGCTGGCGGAGTACTGGAACGTGCCGGACTGGCCGGCAGCGGGTGCTCCGGTGGTGCCGTCGCGGGCGGCGGATGTGTCGCGTGTGGAGGGTGCGGTCGACTACGAGTGGTGGCAGGCGGCGCCCGTGGCGGGCATCAATGCCGATCACTTCGTGGCGCGGTGGACGCGGTCGCTGTCGGTGGGTTCGCCGGGGACGTATGAGTTCACGGTGACCGCGGATGACGGGGTGCGGCTGCTGGTCGACGGTGTGGTGGTGCTCGACCGGTGGGTGGACCAGAGCGCCTCGACGTTCGTGGTGTCGGTGCCGTTGTCGGTCGGTGACCACACCGTGGTGTTGGAGTACTACGAGAACGCCTGGGACGCCACCGCCAAAGTGAGCGTGAGCCATGTCCACTGACACCCTCGCGGTCCGGTTCGACGCGCCGACCACCCTGCTGCGGCCGGTCCCCACCAGATCCATCGACCTGTGGGACGACGCGCTGCACCTGGCCCGGCCGCGACCGGTGGAGGACGTCGCGCCACCCGTGGTCCGTGCCCTGCCGATGCTGGTGCCGGCGGCGCTGACGTTCCTGCTCGCGGCGATCGGGCTGGGTCGGTCCGCGCTGTGGACAGACGAACTGGCCACCTGGGGCATGGCCACCACCCCGTGGTCGCAGTTCTGGCCGGTGCTGCGCTGGGTGGACGCGGTGCTCGCGCCCTACTACGTCGTCATGCACCTGTGGGTCGATGTGTTCGGCGACTCCGACATCTCCCTGCGGCTGCCGTCGATGCTGGCGATGACCGGTGCGGCGGCGCTCGTCGGGGCGATCGGGCAGCGCTTGGCGGGCCGGTGGGCCGGCCTGTGGGCTGGCGTGATCTTCGCCGGGCTCGCCTCCACGAGCCGCTTCGCCGTCGAGGCGCGACCGTACGCGATGGCCGTGCTGGCGTCGTGCGTGGCCACCTTCCTGCTGTTGCGCGCCTGGGAGCGGCCGAGCAGGCGGCGGTGGGTGGCGTACGGTCTGTCCCTGGCGCTGCTGGGGTGGTTGCAGGCGGTGGCGTTGCTGCTGGTCGCCGCCCACCTCTGGAGCACCA
>Ga0164243_10003982_pt1 | contig 23314 bp, 21 predicted proteins | sample OricompcompostOP_FD_108781 | JGI IMG/M metagenome (GOLD analysis project Ga0164243, IMG submission 108781) | Organic Plus compost microbial communities from Emeryville, California, USA - Original compost - Organic plus compost (OP) | ecosystem: Engineered > Solid waste > Mixed feedstock >...
CACGCGCGATCCGGCCATCTCGCCGATGGAAGGCACGTCGCCCACGCCGGACAGACAGCCGGTGCAGGCCAAAGCGGCCTCTGACGAGCTCAAGTCGCTCGCACGTCGCAACAACCGCATGCAGCGCGAGGAGATACTCACCGCGCTGAAGTTCCTGCGTGAATGGTACGGCATCGAGTACACGCCGCGAATTGATCGACGTGGTCAGGCACAGATCGCCTTGCTCGAGCAGGCACCTGCGGGTGAGCAGTTCGATCACCTGTTTATGGAAGTGCTCAGTCGACACCACTTCCTTGCACTGGAACCGAGCGTTCGTTGCCAGATCGCCAGGGAACTCGAGCATCACATGCTCGAACGCTACTGCGAGGGAATTGTGCGCTCGCAGATCAATGACATCTCCGATATGCGCGAGATGCTGTGCCGCGATTTTCAAATCTGTGATTACCAGCCGCTCGTCGGGCTGAAGGGCCGCCACTCAGGAAACGAAGGTGAAGCGCATACGGATGCGCAGTGGAACGAATAGGACCATGCCTGTGGCAGACGGCCCGTCACCTACGTGACGGGCCGCTGCCGTTATCTGATCCTGCTTCACTGATGCTGCTTGTGCCATTTCTTCAAGTCCGCGATGTCCTTCTCGCTTGACGCAATGATCTCACGTGCCTTCTTCTGGATTTCTGGATCCGTACCGTGAGCGAGCTCAGCCTTCGACATGGCGATCGCCTGCTCGTGGTGCTGAATCATCATGGTCGCGAAATCCTGATCAGTCTTACCCGTCATCTTCATGTTATGCATTTTGTCCATCCCCTTGGACATCGCTTCGTGCAACGCCTTGGAGCCGGCAGATTGCTGCATGCCCGCGCTCTTTTGCGATTGTTCCTTGTGCTGCGTGTGTTGATCGTCGGCGCTGTGAGCCGGCACGGCGAGAAACATCGTCGCAGCAAGCGCGGCTGCGCTGTGTGCAATTCTCCGATTCATGGTTCGAACCTCATACTGCGTAGGTACTCACAGAAGAGCACGTCACTAGCGCAAGTTCCTTGGGGCGCCGAATGCGCGGACCTGTAACTGCAGTCGCACCGCTTGTAGGCGCAGCCGTACCATTGCGAGCGTCAGGCGTGCCGAGACTCCCGAGCGGTCTCGCGAATTTTGGGGGAACGAGCTCGGATCTGTTAGACCGAGGCGTGAAGTCCCCGCTCTCCACGTACGAGGCATGGGCGACGAGCAATCGCATAGGCGGTCGCTCTCGCCGTGATCCATCGGCTACTGCGCCGGCTTCTTCTTGTCTGCGTCTTGCTGCTTCGTCATCTCGCGGCACTTCTTCATCATCGCTTCGTGCTCGGCCGCGGACATGTTCGACATATCCTTGCCTTTCATCATGTCATCACAGTGCTTTTTCATCTGAGCGTGATCCATCTGGTCCGTACTCTTGGGCGGCTTCTCCTCCGCCGCCAGCAGCGCTGATGAGTATATGAGCAGCAATGAACACAAACCGGTGCTTACGATGCGCGTGGTCATGGCGATCTCCCGATGGATAGGTGAATAAACGCGCCGTCTGCGCCGCAGGAAGCGACGTGCGAACCAATAACGATCAGCGCGCGGAGAAGTTCGTCCGGCTCAGCCGCACCAGTAAGACACTGCGCAATACCGGCCATTCGCATCGCCGCTGTTGATCCCGCTTCTAACCGCTCGACCAACTGCTGTTGGGCGTCTTCAGCGCCTCAACCTTCCGAAACCAGATCCTGAATCTGGATCAAGATCCAGATTCGACATTACACATACGAATGACCCGGGGGCAGAGCGCAAGCGGACGTGGGCAAGTGATCTGCAAGAGCTACTCGAGGTGGCGCAGGAGGGCCGCACGATGCTCTGCGTGACGCATGAAATGAGCTTCGCTCGTCAGCTCGCGGATCGTGTCATCTTCATGGATCACGGCCGCATCATTAAAGAGGCGCCGACCGAGCGCTTCTTCACAAGTCCGCAGCAGGAGCGGACGCAGCAGTTTCTCAGCAGCGTGCGCACTCACGCACGATGAGCGCGTGTTGCGGCCGCCGCGCCAACAACCTCCAGCGCTCGAGCTCGGCCCTTGCTTACATCGGGCGCGCGCTACCTTCGTACACGAAGGTCATCGGCTTCGGCCCTCTCATGTAACCGGTTTCGAGCTGCGTGATCGCGAAGCCGGCACGCTCAATGAGCTCTCGAATCGGACGATTCAGATGGCAACCCCCGCCGATGCGCTTCCACGCGGGCGTGAGGCGATCCTGCCAGTTCCGAACGCCTGGCTCGGGCGACCGACCGTGCTCGACGAACAATAATCGGCCTTCCAGCTTCAGCACCCGGCGCATCTCTCGCAATGCCGTTCCCACGTCCGGGATCGTGCACAGGGTCCAGGTCGTTACGACTGTATCGACGCTGCGATCCTCAATCGGAATGGATTCTGCCGACGCCTCGACCAGTGTCGTGGGTCGTGGACTCGCGGCGCGTCGAGCCATTTGAAGCAAACGTGGCGCGGGCTCCAGTCCTACGATTTCGGTGACACCTGCTCCATAGAGAGGCAGGTTGATGCCTGATCCAATACCAATCTCCAGCACTCGACCTGTGGCAAGCGAGAGCGCGCGCTCACGATACGGCAGCAGATCCCGGGTCCGCATGGCGAGATGGATGACGTTAGGCAGTATCCGATCCTGATAGAAATTCATCGTTATGACTCGCGCCGTTCACACCGAGGATCTGTCACGCATGTGCAAGAGCCACGCACCGTGAGCTGGCTGCGTACATCACGGTGCATCGTGCGTCGTTAGCGCGGCTGCGAGATCTGCGTGATGGCGTACTGACCGGCAGACTTCTCGCTAAAGTGGAACTCGATTCGGTCGCCTTCTTTGAGTCCCGCCAGAGCCTGCTTGTCATCCACGTGGAAGTCCATGGTCATCGCCGGCCAGTTCAATGCGGGCACCGCCTCGTGAGCGATCTTCACCGTGCCAGCCGCCCGATCGACGCTCTCGATGGTGCCTCTCGTCATATGCGCCTGAGCCGAAACGCCGGACGTCGAGGTCTGCGATGAGCCAGTTTCAGGCATCGGCATGTCTTTCATGGATTCCTGATTGGAGGCGGGGTCGCGATCTTGCATCGATTGCATCGATCCCCGCGGATTTGCATTCTCCGCGTCCTGTTTTCCACAGCCCGCGGCGATTGCAACGGATGCGGCAGCAATCACGAGTACTGCTGGTCTCGCAACGGACACTTTCGTCATCTTCATGGGCGGTCTCCTCTGTTAAACACCAGTTGAATTCGGCGCGTAGCCGGTCATCGTTCTCGCGCTCTCGTCTCTTCGGAACGTCCGGCGCTCAAACGCCTTCCCCGTATGAGCAGATATGCGGCCGGAATCACGAGCATGGAGAGCAAAGGGGCGCTGATCATCCCGCCGACCATTGGTGCGGCGATACGTTGCATGACTTCGGAGCCCGTGCCATGACTCCACATGATTGGTACAAGGCCCGCGATGATGACGCTCACGGTCATCGCCTTCGGTCGCACACGTTGCACGGCGCCCTCGCGGATCGCTTCCATCAATGACTCACGTGTCGGTGCTTGCCCAGAGGCGAGGCGCGCCTCCCATGCGTGCTTGAGGTACAAGAGCATGACGACGCCGAACTCTGCTGCGACGCCGGCGAGTGCAATGAAGCCGACGGCCGTCGCGACAGAGACTTCATGTCCGAGGAGATAAATGAACCAGAAGCCGCCGATCAGCGCGAACGGCAGCGCGGCCATGATCAATGCGGCCTCATCGAAGCGGCGAAATGCGAGATATAGCAATACGAATACGATCAATAGCGTGAACGGCACGACGACTTTGAGTTTTGCCTGGGCGCGTTCGAGGTACTCGAACTGACCTGACCAACTGATCGAGTAGCCGGCGGGTAGCTTCACTTCGCGTGCGACGACCCGCTGCATATCCTCGACGGCAGATTGCAGATCGCGCCCACGTAGGTCGACATAGATCCAACCCGAGAGCCGAGCATTCTCACTTCGAAGCATCGGTGGACCGTCGGTGACGCGCAGATTCGCCACGGTGCCGAGCGTGATTTGCGCGCCCGATCTCGTGACGATCGGCAGCGCGCGCAAATCGCTGAGCGAATCGCGCAGCTCTCGTGGATAGCGCACGCTAATTGGAAAACGCTGCAAGCCTTCGATCGTCTCGCCGATTGTTTCGCCGCCGATCGCGGACGTGACGATGCTTTGTACGTCCTCGATATTCAGGCCGTAGCGCGCGGCTGCGCGCCGATCGATATCAACCTCGACGTAGCGTCCACCCGAGAGGCGCTCCGCCAACGCTGACGTGACGCCCGGCACATCCTTGACCGCCTGTTCGATCTCGCGAGCCACGCGATCGATGACAGTGAGATCGGTCCCGGCAACCTTGATGCCAACCGGGCTTTTGATGCCGGTCGCCAACATGTCGATGCGGTTGCGTATGGGCGGTATCCAGATGTTGGAGAGCCCGGGCACGCGCACCAGCCGATCCATCTCTTCGATGAGCTTGTCCGTCGTCATGCCCTCGCGCCATTGATCCTTCGGTTTGAACTGGATCGTGGTCTCGAACATTTCGAGGGGCGCCGGATCGGTCGCGGTCTCTGCACGGCCCACTTTGCCGAATACGGTTGCGACTTCCGGCACCGTTTTGATCAGCCGGTCTGTCTGCTGCAGCAGCTGAGTTACTTTGCCGGCAGAAATGCCCGGCAGCGCGGAAGGCATGTAGAGCACGTCGCCCTCATCGAGCGGGGGCATGAATTCGCCGCCGAGGCGCAAGATCGGAACAGCGGTGAGCGCCAGTATCACAACACCGATCGCGATGGTGGCGCGCGGCCATTCGAGCACGCGATCTAGCACCGGTTGGTACACACGGATGAGAAAACGATTGATGGGATTGCGGTCCTCGGACGGAATCTTTCCGCGAATCAGATAGCCCATCAGCACCGGGACAACTGTGACAGCCAGCCCGGCAGCTGCGGCCATCGCATATGTCTTCGTGTACGCCAGTGGCGAGAACAGCCGCCCTTCCTGCGCCTCCAGCGTGAAGATCGGAATGAAAGAGAGTGTGATGATGAGCAGCGAGAAGAAGAGCGCCGGACCGACTTCTACGCTGGCATCACCGATCAGCTTCCAGTGCTCTGCGCTCGTCGGCTGACGATCGGGATGCTCCTCGCGCCAGCGCTCGATGTGCTTGTGCGCGTTCTCGATCATGACAACTGCGGCATCGACCATCGCGCCGATCGCAATCGCAATGCCACCCAGCGACATGATGTTGGCATTGACGCCTTGATAGTGCATGACGATAAAGGCAGCGAGCACGCCAAGCGGCAACGACACGATCGCCACGACTGACGAACGTAGATGAAACAGGAATGCCAGACAGACGAGCGCGACAACGATGAATTCTTCAATCAGCTTTTGCGTCAGATTACGGACCGAACGCTGTATCAACTCCGAGCGATCGTAGGTTTCGACGATCTCAACGCCCTCGGGAAGACTCCCGCGCAGCGTTTCCAGCTTGGCACGCACGGCCTCAATCGTGTCCAACGCGTTCTTGCCCGAGCGCATGACGATGATGCCGCCCGTGACTTCGCCTTCCCCATTGAGCTCGGCGATTCCTCGGCGCAGCTCCGGGCCGAGTTGGAGCCACGCAACATCCTTCAACTGCACCGGAACGCCATCGACAGAGGTGTGCAAAGGGATCTCTCGAAAATCATTGAGGTCGCGCAGATAGCCGGTGGCGCGCACCATGTACTCGGCTTCTGCCAACTCGAGCACGGAGCCGCCGGCCTCCTGATTCGCAGCCTGAATGGCGTCGATCACCTCTGCGTGCGTAATGCCAAAGGCACGCAGCCGATCCGGCCGCAACACGACTTGATACTGCCGCACGGCGCCACCCAACGTGGCGACTTCCGCGACATTAGGTACCGCTTTGAGTTCGTACTTCAGGAACCAGTCCTGGATCGCGCGCAACTGCGAGATGTCGTGCCGACCACTGCGGTCGACGAGCGCGTACTCATAGATCCAACCCACGCCTGTTGCGTCTGGACCTAGCGACGGTCGTGCGGTGCGCGGGAGCCGATCCTGGATCTGGCTCAAGTACTCGAGCACGCGCGAACGCGCCCAATAAAGATCTGTGCCGTCCTCGAACAGAACGTAGACGAATGAATCGCCAAAGAAGGAGTAACCGCGGACGGTTTTCGCGCCGGGCACCGAGAGCATCGTCGTGGTCAGTGGATACGTGACCTGATTCTCGACGACGCGCGGCGCCTGTCCCGGATACTGCGTGCGGATGATGACCTGCACATCGGACAGGTCGGGCAACGCATCGACTGGCGTGCGCTGAAGCGCCCACACGCCCCACGCCAGCACGAACACGGTCGCGAGGAGGACGAGGAAGCGGCTCTCCAATGACCAACGGATCAAACGCGCGATCATCGCGGCTGCTCCTTGTTCTCGCCCGCCTTCGCATCGTGTTCATCCAGTGGGGTGATGCTCTCAATCTGAAATCCGCCTTGGGCGGTCTGCATGAACGAGAAGCTGACTCGATCTCCGATCTTGAGATCGTCGGGCAATCCCTTCGCGGGCGGCTTGAACCCCATCGTCATCGCTGGCCAGTTGAGTGAAGGCACCGGCTCATGCGCGATCGTGATCTCATCGGACTTGATCGCTTGGATCGTCCCCTCAGTCAGGTGGTGGGTCGTCTGGGGCACATCACCTGCTTGCGCCGGTGCTGCTCCCGTACCAGTCGCGGTCTCCAGGCGCGTCACGGCGGACCTCAGGCTCGCTTCGGAGTCGATGAGGAACTGACCCGAGAGAACGATCTGCTGATCTTCTTTCAAGCCTGAAAGAATGACTGTCTTGCCTTCCGCGTCTTCACCGGCGGTCACGTTCGCGACATCGAAACCGCTGCCCTCGCGGGCGACGATGACGACTGAGCGTTCTCCCGTCCGAATCACGGCCTCGCTCGGTACGACAAGCTGCGGCTCGTTCTCGGTCCCGGCGAACTGGAGCGAGACATACATGCCCGGCGCGAGCCGATCGCGGGGATTGTCGAGCGCGACGCGTGCGGTGAGTGTGCGCGTCTCAGGATCGACCTCGGGCAAGAGCGCGATCACACGACCAGCGAAGGTTTCGCCAGGCCAACCCGTGGCATGCGCCGTCGCTTCCGCACCTCGCTGAATCATTGAAACCTGTGCTTCCGGTACTCGCGCATGCACCCAGACCGTCTTGAGACCATTGATCCGGAATAACGGCGCGCCGGCCATGAACGTCGAGCCTTCGCGTACGGCAAGTTCCGTTACGACGCCATCGATCGGCGCGAAGATGGTGGTCGTGGGATGCGTCTTGCGATCGGCGTCGATCGCGCGAATGGTTGCCTCGGGCACACCGAGCACGACGAGCCGCTGACGCGCAGCATCGCGAACCAACGGCGCCGACTGCGACTTCGCATCGAGCAATGCAAGGTATTCCTGCTGCGCGGCCTGCCACTCCGGCGCGAGAATTTCGGCAAGCGGCTGGGCCCGGCGCACGCGCTCGAGCGGCGCTTTGACATACAGACGCGTGACGTAGCCGGTCACGCGCGCCTGCACGAGTTCCAACAGCCGCTCATCGAACGTCACGTTGCCCACGGCTGTGAGTTGCTGCCGCAGCACTGCCTTCTCCACGGTGCCGAGGCGAATCCCTAAATTCTGGGCGACAGTTGGATTGATGCGTACGCCGCCATTTCCGGCTTCATCGGCATAGACAGGGACGAGGTCCATGTCCATAAAGGGCGATTTGCCGGGCTTGTCGAATTTCACGTTCGGCACCATCGGGTCGTGCCAGTACAGCACCTTGCGATCGGAGCTGGCTGATTGCGAGGCCCCGGGTTGAGCCGAGGCATCACTCGAGCGCTGCCGGCTAATGATCCAGCCGAGCGCCAGACCCACGATCAGAGCGGCGATCACTGCCGCAATCCATGAACGATTACTCATGGGACGATTCCTGCCCAGGTTCGAGATACTTGAGAAATGCCCACGCCTCTCCGAGCGCTTTCAGCAACTCGACGTAGTCGCGCTGGAGTTCGATTTCCGCGACTTGGCTTTCAAGCATGGACAGAAACTCGACGCGACCCGACTGAAATCCAGCGAGCGCCGCCTGCGAGCGCTCGCGAGCGAGTGGTAGGCGTTCACGCTCGTAGAGATCGATGCGTTGGCGTGCCGCGTCCCAGGCCGCAAGCTCGCGCGTGATTTCCGCCGCATGCATGCGCAACTCCGCTTCGCGCTCTGCTTCGAGCTGAGTCAGCTCGGCGCGCTTGGCCCGAATCATCGGGTCCTGGCGATTGCGACTGAACAGCGGCAGGCCGACGCGAAACTGCAGTGAAACCATGTCCGAAAACGCGTCGCCTCGCTTGGCATACGAAAGTTCGGCGCTCCAATCGGGACGTTTCTGCGCGCGCGCCAATTCGATCTCACTTTGCGCGAGCGCGCGCTGCGCATCGAAGGTGATCAGCGCTCCGTGTCGGTGCAGCGATGCAAGCACCTGCTCGCGATGCGCCGGCAGTTCCTTGATCGGCGCAGCGGTCGCAAGTGAATGGCCCGCCGCGTCGCCGATCCAGCGAGCGAGCTCGGCCCGCGCTGCGCGTGCTTCACGTTGTGCGTCGAGCAGACGATCCTCCAGCTCACTGATCGCGTCCTGCGCGGCCAAGGCATCGACGCTCGAGCCGCGGCCACTCGACAACGCCGCGCGTGCGGACTGCGCTTGCAATGCCACTTCGGGCTTGAGCGCCTGTAGCTTCTCGAGCACGAGCTCAGCGGCATACACGTCAATCCACGCAGTCGCGGCCGCTCGTGCAGTTTCAAGCGTCGTTTGTTGTGACTCACTTTGCGCCAGTGCGATCGACGCGGCGGCACGCTCGCGCTCGGAGGAGCGCTTCGCGCGATTCGGGAACGCCTGCATGACTCCTGTCTTTTGCATCGTCATGAAGTCCCGGTCGAGGGACCACGCGTCCGCACCCGTCGTTGGCACGTTGTCCAGGCCAATGACGAGTTCCGGATTTGGAAGCCGCCCTGCGCTGACGGCTTCAGCCTGCGCGCTTTCAATCGCCGCCGCGCGAGCCTGTATCTGCGGCGCGCGTTCGACAGCGAGTACGACCGCTTGCTCGAGCGTGAGTCCGTCCGGCTGTGCATGAGCGCGTATCGCAAGCAGCAACAACACAGGAAGCACGAAGATCAACGTGTATTTTTTCATTGGAAAAAGTGCTCTCGTCCGACGGCGACAGAGTGTGACGAAAATGTCGTGCGCGACAACGCCGGCTGTCGCAGGAGACTGTTTCAGCCGGCGTGCGTCCGCGACCCCACGCCCTCAGCCCTGCTTCGGGCACGGGACGTACACAACTTTGACGATGTTCACGCCTTTCGCGGGATCAGGGTGCCCGCGGTGCTCGCGGACGTATTTCTTGCATTGGCCCGTTTCGCGAGCCTGTGCCTTCGCTCGTTCTTGCGACGCCTTCGCTCGCTCTTGCGTTTGCTGCTGGTCAGCTTTCGGCTGGGCGACCGCGATGACGGGCTGCAGAGCTATGAATGATGCGGCAGTCATGGACGCGAACAGAAAGCCGCGGAGACGGTTGGGAGTATTCATTGCAATCACCTCAAAATTCGGCTGTACAGCGCGCGCCGCGGAAATAAGCCCGCTCATGCACGCGAGTCGTCGAACAGGACAGGCGGAGTTCACTCAGCCCGTGTGAGGTGCGCCTTTAGAGTCGCAGTCGACCGGTGCGCAGGTAGACCTGCTGTTGGTCAACTCTGATCGGAGGATGCGCCGCGAGCCCAGGCCGCGCGCACGGAGAACTGAAAGAACCTGAGATTTCGGATGCAGGCGCGAATGCGTGATCGGGTGGCGATGAGTCTTCAAAGCGGCGATCACTTAGCCCGCTGACTGCGACCATGGCGCGCGTTAGCGCAGGTTGCGCGATGCAGCAGGAGCTTGGGACAGATCCCGCGAACGCGGCGAGGCCCTCCGTTTCGCACGGCTGCCCCGGCGGACAGCAGTCAGCGCTCTTGGCCGCAGAAGCGCATGCCAGTGCCGCTGGGACAACGCCCGCAAGGCTCAACAGCAGAACGCACAGGATCCCGAGACGGCGCAGCATTGAAGTCACATATCGAGGCGATTCGGCCACGTATAGGTCAGTCACCCGCAATAGGCACGAACCATCGAAGCGTGACCGTGCCTCGACGAAGGTCACGTTCCGCGGCAGTCCGCCTATTAGTTGGGACGCGGCTGGTCAGCGAGCAAGGGGCTCTGTGACAATTGTCACAGGATGGATGCAGCTCGCCGCACCGCTGTCAGTGACGCCCTCTCCCGCTTGGCCGATGGAGATCGGTCCGCGTTTTCGGTCGTCATGACCGAGCTCTGGCCAGTCGTCCTTGCGTTCGTGCGAAAAACTGTCCGTGAATCCGCGGACGCCGAGGATGTCGCCCAGGAGGTGTTCGTGAAAGTCGCGTCGCGGATCGCGGACTATGACCGCAGCCGCGACGGTCTTACGTGGGTCTACGCGATTGCGGCTTTCGAAGTTCGGACTCATTTGCGCCGACTGCAACGACGCAGAGAAGTGCCGCCACTCGTGGAAGACGCCGAACCGGCCGATCCGATGCCTTCACCGGTCGACCTGATGATCGAGGAGGAGATCTCACGGACGCTGGTGGGCGCGTTGGGTGAACTCAGCGATGCGGACCGGACGCTACTAGGGATCGGCGAGCGAAGCGCCGATTCAGGGCTGACTGGTACAGCGATACGCAAACGCCGTCAGCGTGCACTCGGGAGACTGCGCGCGGTATGGAGCAAGCTTTATGGTTGATCAAGAGGAACTGCGCAAGCGCGCGCTGCGCGCCTACGAGTTTGGTCGATTGCGGATGTCGTCGCGCGTGCTGTTGTTCTTGGTTCCGCTCGTTACCGTCTGCACGCTGCTGAGCGCAAATCCGCAGGCCTGCGCGTACCTCGCGCTAGTCACGGTTGGCCTCGCGCTGGGTTTGCGCTGGCTGGATCGGCGTGGGGTGCAGGCGGTGGATATGGGTCTGAAGTCGGGCATGCTGCCACTGCTGGTCAGCATCGCCCTGATGCAACTGGGCTGCTCGTCGGACCCCACTCTCTGCACCAGCATGTGCATCGTGGCCGGTACGCTCGCGGGGGCCTGGATGGGCTACGAACTGCATCGACGGCGCGCGGACATCTTTGTCTGGCTTGCGTCAGTGAGCGTTGCATTGATCTTCGCGGCTCTGGGTTCCATCGATCTTGGTCTGGTTATTTCATTCAGCCTTGCGGCTGCATACATCGTGAGCAGCGCACTCATTGCCGTCGTTCTGCACTTCCGCCGGAGCACTACCATTTAGGTCGTTTGCCGCTGCCTTAACCCTTTTCTTCGCGCTCGCAACCATTGAGTACATCGAGTATCGGTACGTAGTTCGGCGTTTCGATGGACAACATTCCAACCACGGAATGAAAGAGGTTGTCGTGGCTCAGCGCTTGAGCTGACCTGGAGCGAATGCACTGCGGATTCAGACCAAAGTCATTCGAAAAGCCTCCCGATAGCCACAGGATCATTGGCACGTGTATCTGCACATGGGGCGCAATCGCATACGGCATCCCATGAAGGTACAAGCCGGCCTCGCCGAGCGATTCGCCGTGATCGCCAATGTACAGCATCACCGCGTTGTAGGTATCCGACTTCGTCGTGAGCCAACGCACGACTTCGCTGAGAATGTAATCGGTGTATAGGATCCCGTTATCGTAGCTGGCAACGATTTGCTCGGCCGTGCACGTGCGCAGATCGGAGGTGTCGCATGTGGGTTTGAAGCGTGCGAACGTGGTTGGATATCGCTGATAGTACGCAGGACCATGATTGCCGAGCTGGTGCAGCACAATCGCTCTGTCCTGTCCGCCGCGAAGGTCCTGGCCGCGAAGTGCTCTCAACAGCACCTCATCCAAGCACCGGCCCGCCTTGCATAACGCTACATTCTCAACGTGCGCTGCTTTGCGCACGACGATGCCATCTCCCTCGCATGTGCCCTTGCAGCCAGAGTTGTTGTCGTACCAGTCAACTTTGTAGCCGGCATGTGACAGCACCTGAATCAACCCATCCTCGCGAGCGGCAATGTCATCCTCATACCCTTGTCGACCGACTGCAGACAGCATGCAGGGAAGCGACACTTCAGTGGCAGTCCCACAGGACGTCACGTTTTTGAAATTGATGACGTCGAGCTGACGCAACCGCGGATTCGTGTCGCGAGCGTAGCCGTTGAGGGAGAAGTTATCGGCTCGTGCAGTCTCACCAATGACCAGCACGAACAGCACTGGCTTGTGCTGGGGTTCCTGTGGTCCGTCTACGTGCAAATTCCTGGCGAGCCAATGAGTGCGCTGACTCGGCTCGGTACGCAACGCCTGCCTCGCCACTTTCACCGTCGAGTAGATGTAGTTTCCCGGCGTAATGAGGTATCGGAGCTGACGCTGCGTACGCATCATGGGGGCCACGTCCTGCATGATCGTCAGCATCATCAACGCGGCAATGCCCAAAGCCCCGCAGATCGCAATCGCTCGCCTCGTGACGCTCATCCCGAGAGGCTTGCGCGCGAACTTCACTCGCGAAAGCGCGGCAATTGGAATCGCCGACAGGATGAGCACAGTCACCGCGAATGGCGCGCTCAGGTACTCCACTGCTTCTGCAACATCGGTGCGTACGATATTCCGTACCATGGCGGGGTCCAGATAGACCCTGTAGCCGGTCATGAACGGAACGGCAATCGCATTGATCACACAAAGGACGATGAGGATCGGTTTGGTCGTCCATCGCGTACACACGAATGCCAGCGCTGCGAAATGCACCAGCGTCAGTGCAACGAACATACACCCTGCCAGTCGCCACGTTGCTAGAGACGTGAACTCTCGACCAGCGAGAAAGGCGCGCCAGAAAGGAAGGTTGTAGAACGCGACAAAGACGACGCATGCGACCAGCAAGCACGTCTCGACCGACACATTGAACTCGCTACGAAGCCAGCGTCTCATACGGGTGCCACGCTATGCAGTCCTCGAATCGTTACTGCGATAGGCGAGCAAGCGCAGCGCGTTGGCAACCACGACAAGTGTGGAGCCTTCGTGAGCAATGACCGCAAAGCCGATCTGGAGACCGAAGATCGTCGCTGGAATGAGCAGGGCAACGACGCCAAGACTCATGAAAAGATTCTGACGGATGACTGCGTTCGTCCGTCGGCTCAACCCGACCACGAACGGAAGATTGCGAAGATCATCCCCCATCAGTGCGACATCAGCTGCTTCCAGAGCAACATCGGATCCCGCCGCACCCATCGCGATCCCGACGGTGGCGTTCGCCATCGCGGGCGCGTCATTCACACCGTCGCCGACCATGGCGACGTGTTGTTCGCTGCGCAGCCGCTTGATCGAATCTACTTTGTGTTCCGGCATGAGATCGCCCCACGCCTCATCGAGACCGACTTCGTTCGCGACCGCCTCTGCAACGCGCTTGTTGTCACCAGAAATCATGATCATCCGTCGAATGCCAAGCTCGCGCAGTCGCGCAATGACCGCTCGTGCTGGTGCTCGGGGCGTATCCATCAAACCTAAGACACCGAGGTAGCGTTGGCCGCGACGTACGACCATCAACGTGCGGCCCTGCTCCTCCAGACGTTCGATCGACTGCTTGATCTCGCCCGACAGCGGCGGCCCGTCGATCTCGCCGAACAGCTCCGGCTTACCGATGGCGACTTGCTCGCCATCGATCTGCGCGGAGATTCCACGGCCGGTGATACTTCTCACATCTCGCGCTTCGAGAATCACCGCATTCGGTTGCAGTCGTGCCTGACCATCGCGAACGACCGCCGAGGCCAAGGGGTGGTCGCTCGATCGCTCTACGGCGATGGCGACTGACAAGAGTTCTTCTTCGGTCGCGTCGCCCACACTCACGACGTCGGTCACACGAGGCTTACCCTCCGTGAGCGTGCCGGTCTTGTCGAAGGCAATTGCGCCGAGCGCACCTAAGCGCTCTAGCGGCCCTCCTCCCTTCACGAGCACCCCCCCACGGGCTGCGCGCGCCACCGCGGCGAGAACGGCACTAGGTGTCGCGATGGCAAGTGCGCATGGACTCGCCGCGACCAGCACGGCCATCGCACGATAGAAGCTGTCCCGAAAAGGCTCATCGAGGACGACGAAAGCGAAGAGCAGAAGGCTTACCAATGCCAGCACCGACGGCACAAACACTCGCTCGATCCGATCAGTGAACAGTTGCGTCGGAGATTTTTGCGTCTCCGCCTCGCTGATCATGCGAACGACGCGCGCGAGCGTGGAATCCTCAGTGAGCCTGAAGACTTGGATCTCCAGGGCGCCGCTGCCATTGATCGTCCCGGCAAACACGCGGTGCTCGGCCGAGAGTTTCTCGGGATTTGCAGCGGCACGCGCAGGATCTGTGACCGGTTGCTTATCCACCGGGACGCTCTCACCGGTCACCGCCGATTGGTCGACGCTGCTCGTCCCTGCAACGACGAAGCCATCCGCTGGAATGCGAACGTTCGGTCGCACGAGCACCGTGTCGGAAACGATCAGCTGCTCGACCGGAATTTCTTGAACGACACCGTTGCGCCGGACCTCGGCGGTCTTCGGCGCAAGTTTTGCGAGCGCTTCGATCGCGCGGCGCGCCCGGCCCAGCGCGTAGTGCTCAAGCGAGTGTCCGAGGCTGAACAGAAATAGGAGTAAGGCGCCTTCTGCCCACTTTCCCAATAGCGCCGCGCCCGCCGCCGCGACCAACATCAACGTATCGATCTCGAGCCGCTTCAACCTCAATGAATCGATCGCCTCGCGTACTGTATAGAAGCCACCAAACAGATACGCGAGCGCGTAGCACGTCAGCGACGTCCACCCAGGTCCGAAGCCCGTACGCTCGGCCAGATAGCCGACGCCCAGCATCAAGCCGCAGAGCAATGAGAAGTAGAGCTCTGCGTTTCGACCGAACCACGACGCCTCGTGTTCAAGTTCATGCTCAGCGGCTGCGCGCTCTTCCTTCGCGATTGCCGCGGACTCGACCAACTTTGCGGCCACGACATCGCCGCGTGATGCGCGTACGGTGACGCCCATTTCCTCCAGCGCTTGCCGGACATCCTTTTCCGACTCCAGCGTACGGTCGAACTCCACGCGCACGAAGCCAGCCGCCGTGGCCTGAGCCTCCACCACACCGACCAGTGCTGACAGCCGCTCTGACACCGTGCGCGCACGGCGCTCGTTCGACAGGCCATCGACCTCCAAGAGCATGTGCCCGTACCGTTGCGTGAGCTGCGCTCCTGTCGACGCCACGATCTCGCGCAGCCTAGAGAGCGAAATCACCTTTGGATCATAGTGAATGCATAAGCGCGCGGGATTGGCGGGCTGAATGTGACTGCGCTCGATGCCGCTGCGACCATTGAGCTCTTGCATCAGCCGCTCGACACACGCGTCCGCAGCGTCGAACGTGTTCGGCAGTATGACGTCGAGTTCGAGTTGCAATCGTTCGGTCGTCACGCAGCGATCCTTTCTTTTGACTCAACGATGTTATGACGCACGCCAAGATTAGGGGTGTGTTCGGTGCGGCTGCGCGTCGAGCGCAGCAATCACACTGCGAGCGAGCGCGACCAGCGACGCTTGATCGAGACGTCCGGAAACGACCAATACCGTCGTGTCGTATCGAGCTACGACCGCGTTCTCTTTGCGATCTGCGGAAGGAATCAAGCGCGCTTCGGTGCCGATCCCGAGCAGATGAGTAGGCGATTCGCGGCCCGACCTGTGCTCAACTTCGCCTTGAAGGCGCGTGCGTGCATCGGCTTCCGAGTCATTTGGAAATAGCCACACTTCCGTCTGTTCCGTGGAATCACGATAGACGCAAGGCTTGGGTTCGGAATCATGCGTTCCGGCCGAGGCAGGTTGAGCATGAGCTGGGCGACCTATGATCTCGCTGATCTTCGCGATGGGCAGCAAGTCGCATGATTGCGACTGACCAAGGGCTACCGGAATCCATGCAGCGAAGGGAACCAGCAACAAGCAGATGGAAACGAAAGACGAAAGTCGCGCGTTCGTCACAGACGCACTCCATTGCGTGGAGCGTCTGGCACGGCTTCATTCGTCGCTTCCCGACTGGGTGCGGGTACACCGTCTGGAGTCCACCCTCTCCGCTCGAGACAAGCCGCGACGCCGGGATGCGTCGGCGGCAAGTGCACGCGGCGATTGGCGCGCCCGGATTGTTGTAGCCGGCAAAGTTGTAACGCGTTATAGAACCCATGCGAACGAGGTTCATCGGCCGGCGTAAACACGCATGCGCTCAATACGAGCGTGGCCGCACCTACCAAGGCCGACCGCGTGATCGAAGAACGCATCGAGATCGGCTGCATTCAAGTTTCCCCCTCACCAACATCAAAACCACGAGTAAGACTGTCCACGCCCGTCGACCAACAGCACGCTGCTGTTCTCGTCGACGACCGCGGTGGAGTGTTGTTCGCTCATCCGCGTCGCGGGTTGTGTCGCAACACCTAGCGCAACGGGCCGTTCCGCCGAGAGTCTCCGCAAGGCCTTTGGCGAGACGTGTCCCTCGACGAAGTAACCCAAGTACTTGCCCACGTGGCATCCATGCAGATGTTCGGGCGTCTGAAGCGACCCCCGAACGTACTCGAGTGTGTCGTACTCGCGTAGCCGCACGACGAAACCCTGAGCTTGCAGCGCGCGGGCCCAGCCGAACGCACATCGACAACCGTGCGTTCGATAGACCTCGACGAGTCGTTGCGGAGCAGGCCCGAACAAAGAATCCCAGTTATCGAGCACTCCAGCCAACAAGGCTGCAAACACCGATAGCGCAAACACCACGCGCAACCCTTTCGCCACATCAATGCACGCCGCCTTCTCGGCGCGCTTCTTGTGCGAGGCGAACTGTCGTCTTGCACTGGACATTGCAGCGGCTCAGGTCTAGACAACCTCGCCACCGATCGGCAGAGCCTGCTCCACCGGACTGACGTACACCCAACCCGAGATTTGCGGTCCAATACGCGCAACGCGGCGGATGATTTCAGTGACGGTGGCGACCTCCGAGTCTTCGCACACGAGCGAAAGCCGAACCTCAGAGATGACGAGTCCGCCAGCTTCGATCGAATAGGCTTGCTCGTTCTCGCTAAGGGGCTTGAGCATGCCCATCACGTTCTGGAGCGTGATGTTGCGAAATCCAGCATCGGCGAGCGCCTGGACCACCTCCGCAGTGCGAACATGGTGGATATACGCTTTGATGAGCTTCATGGGTGAGTCTCCTGCAGCGACTCCGCTTGCGTGACACGCGTGGGTGCGCGCGAATACGCCATGCGGTACAGCCCGGGCAGCACGAGCAGCGTTAGCAAAGTCGAGGAGATGATTCCGCCGATGACTACTGTCGCGAGCGGTCGCTGAACCTCTGCGCCCGTGCTGGTATTGAGCGCCATGGGCAAGAAACCTAGCGCCGCGACGAGCCCGACCATCAGGATCGGACGCAAGCGCAACATCGCGCCTTCGCGAATGGCTTCATCAATGCTTGCGCCACTCGATAGTCGGTCACGAAACGCCGAGACCATCACGACGCCAGTAAGAACGGCGACGCCAGACAACGTGATGAAGCCAACCCCTGCCGTGATCGACAACGGAATGTCACGCAACCACAACGCAATGACGCCACCCGTCAATGCCAATGGCACACCGCTGAAGACGAGCGCGGCATCCTTGGCCGACCCGAACGTCATCAATAGCAGCGCGAAGATCATCACGAGCGTTACGGGCACGAGCACCGTCAGCCGTTGCGAGGCTGACTCTAGCTGCTCGAACGTGCCGCCGTAGTCGAGCCAGTAACCCGAGGGAAGCGACACTTGCTGCGCGATTCTCTCGCGCGCTTCGGCAACAAATCCGCCGAGATCGCGACCACGTACATTCGACGTTACGACGAGACGCCGCTTACCATTTTCTCTGCTGATCTGGTTCGGACCCGGCGCGAGGTTCAGCGATGCAACCTCGCCAAGCGGCACGAATCCTCCCTGCGGGAGTCGGACGGGCAGACGCGACAGATTCTCGATGTCGCTGCGCAGGTTCTCCGGCAGACGTACGATCACGCTGAAGCGCTGATCTCCCTCGAAGATCTGACCAGCCTCCTCGCCACCTGTCGCAGCAGCGAGCACGTCTTGGACTTCTGCGACATTGAGTCCGTAGCGATACAGCGCGGCGCGATTGGGCTCGACCGATAGCACGGGTAGTCCCGAGACTTGTTCGACCTTCACGCCTTCTGCACCTTCGATCTCGCTCAGTACTCGCGCAATCTCATTTCCCGATTTGAGGAGCTGATTGAGATCGTCACCGTAGATCTTGATGCCGACGTCGGAACGCACGCCGGAGATCAACTCGTTGAAGCGCAGCTGAATCGGCTGGCTGATCTCGAAGGCATTACCTGGCACCGCTTCGAGCTTCTCCTCGACCTCGCGCACGAACTCCGCCTTGGTCTTGTCGGGATTCGGCCAGTCGCGGTGATCTTTGAGCATCACGTAGCCGTCCGAGATGTTGGGCGGCATAGGATCTGTTGCGACTTCAGCCGTCCCAACGCGCGAGAAGTACGTCTTCACCTCAGGCATGTCCTTGAGAGCGCGCTCGAGCTGAAACTGCATCTCGAGGGATTGTGTGAGGCTCGTTCCCGGAATGCGCAACGCCTGAACGGCGAGATCGCCCTCATCGAGGTTCGGAATGAACTCCGAGCCCATACGCGAACCAAGCCAGCCGCAGAAGACGACGAACACGACTGCGCCGGCGAGGATCAGCGCGCGAAACTTGAGCGCCCCCTCAAGGACCGGTGCATAGGCACGTCGTGCGCCACGCACGATCACGTTCTCCTTCTCCTCGATCTTGCCGCGCAGGAAGAGCGCGACTGCTGCAGGCACGAATGTGAGGGACAGAATCAAGGCTGCGATGAGCGCAATGATCACGGCGAGTGCCATCGGCCGGAACATCTTTCCTTCTACGCCTGTCAGCGCCAGGATTGGCAGATTGACGAGGATGACGACGAGCACGCTGACGAGACTTGGCGTGAAGACCTCGCGCGTTGCTTTGAAGACCGTGTGCAGCCGTTCTTCCAGATTCAATAGACGGCCTTCGTGATGTTGCCGACCCGCGAGCCGCAGAATGCAGTTCTCGACGATGATCACGGCCCCGTCGACGATGAGCCCGAAATCGAGCGCACCTAGAGACATCAGGTTCGCACTGACCTTCGACTGGACCATGCCGGTCATCAGCATGAGCATCGAGAGTGGGATGACCATCGCGGTGAGAATCGCCGCACGAACATTGCCGAGCATGAGCAGCAGCACCGCGACCACTAGGACTGCGCCCTCAAGCAAATTCTTTTGCACTGTCGAGATTGTCTTCTCGACGAGCACAGTACGGTCGTAGACAGGGTCAGCTGTGACGCCCTCTGGAAGCGTCTTGTTGATTTCCGCGAGCTTCTCGGAAACAGCCTTCGACACCGTACGGCTATTTTCGCCGATCAGCATGACGGCCGTGCCCAGCACGGTTTCTTCACCATCGCGCGTGGCCGCGCCCGTGCGCAACTCCTTTCCATAGCCGACATCAGCGATGTCACGAATGGTGATCGGCACGTTCTCACGGTGCGCGACGATGATGCGCTCGATCGAGCTGATATCTGCGACCTGACCGGGCGAGCGAATGAGATACTGCTCGCCGTTGCGCTCGATGTAGCCCGCGCCCACGTTGGCGTTGTTTTTCTCGAGCGCTCCGACCACATCGTCGAAGGACAGCCCAAACGCCAGTAAGCGCGCGGGGTCAGGCGTGATATGGAACTGACGCTGGAAGCCACCGATCGTGTTGACTTCAGTGACGCCAGGAACTTGGCGCAGTTGCGGGCGAATGACCCAGTCCTGCAGCGTACGCAACGCGGTTGCGTCGTAGGGGCGTCCGTCAGGCTGGAGAGCGCCGGGTTCCGCATGCACGGTGTAGAGATAGATTTCGCCTAGACCCGTCGCAATCGGCCCCATTTCAGGCTCGATTCCGTCGGGCAGCTGACTCTTCGCCTGCTGCAGGCGCTCGTTGATCAAATTGCGAGCGAAGTAGATGTCTGTGCCGTCCTCGAAAACGACCGTGACTTGCGAGAGACCGTAGCGCGACAGCGAGCGCGTGTACTCGAGGTGCGGAAGCCCAGCAATTGCAACTTCGACTGGGTAGGTAATGCGCTGCTCAACTTCGAGCGGCGAGTAGCCGGGCGCTTCAGCATTGATTTGCACCTGAACGTTCGTGATGTCAGGTACTGCGTCGATCGGCAGGCGCTGATAATTCCAGATACCAGCAGCCGCCGCGACGAGCACGAGGAACAGCACGATCCAACGGCGCGCAATGGAGAAACGCAGCAATGCGTCAACCATGATAGATCCTCTTAGTGCTCGTGCTCGGCAGAGCCTTTGCCAAGCTCCGCCTTGATGATGAAGCTATTGTCGGCGGCATAACGCTCGCCCGCCTTCAGGCCGGCAACGAGTTCGCTCCACTGGCCATCGGTGCGCCCAGTGCGCACAGGGCGCGGCTCGAATCCGTCTGCCTCGTGCACGAAAACGACCGTCGAGTTCTCCATCGTCTGTAGTGCTTCGTTGCGGACTGCGAGCGGCACCTGGCTTTGTGAGAGGGTTACGTGTGCGGTGACATACAGGCCGGGCGCCCAACGGCCATCGGCGTTATCAAGCAGCACACGAGCAGTGATTGTTTGGTTCGCGCTGGTTCCGTACGGCGCCACGTAGACGATCTTGCCGTCGGCGCTGATACTCGTGTCACTGCTCGTCACGCGCACCGTCTGCCCGACGCGAACTTTCGGTGCGTCGCGCGGGAACAACGATACCTCGACCCAGACGGTCGAAAGATCGGCGATTGTGAAGAGCACTTTGTCGCTGGTGTGTTCGCCGGCATTCGCATTGCGTGCGGTAACGACACCCTTCAGAGGAGCGGGAATCGAATACGTCTGGAGGCTCTCGTCGCTTTCGACAGTCGCTAGCGTCTCGCCTTGAGTGACCGAATCGCCGATCTTCTTGGTGACGGTGCGAGCGACGCCGGGGAAGCGAGCACGCACATCCCGTACGCGCTCTGCGTTCGGAGCAATGACACCGAACAGAGGTAGCGTCTCGCGAATGTCGGCGGGCCCAGCTTCCGCAACGACGATGCCCGCCGTCTTGATCTGCTCAGGCGTCAGCGCGACACGTCCTTCCGTATGCTCCTCGCCCTCTTCGCCGTGCTCGTCGTGTCCTTTCTCTTTGGCTCCTTCCTCGTCGTGATCGTCGTGCGCGCTCTCGGCGTGCTGATCCGCATCTGCTTTTGTACCGGGCGTCTTTGGCGCAGGATCGCCGTCAGCACAACCGTTGAGTGCAAGTGCCGAGAGCATGAGTGCTATCAGTAGCTTTTGGTTCATGGGTTTTCTCAAGTCGGAGTTCATGGAATTGGGCGGGTCAATGCGGCACTTGTCAGCCGCTCGATCTCCGCGAGCAGAAGGTGATAGTCGGCAGCCGCATCGATGGCGGCAGAGCGCAATGCCAGCAGCTCTTCTTGAACAGTCACCAGCTCGAGAAACGAGAAACGACCGCGGTCATAACCATTGCGAGTTTGGTCGAGCGCGAGCTGAGCCTGTGGGAGCGCATCGTTGCGCAACGTTTCCACTCGCGCTCGCGCCGCGCCCATCTCCTGGTAGAGCCCAAACAGCGCCGCGCGAGCTCTGACACGGGCCGCGTTACGTACCGCCTCCGTTTGAGTCACACGAACCTGCGCTTCACGTATGGCACCCTGATTTCGGTCGTACACCGGCAGCGGCATGGAGAAGCCGGCCACCAGGGCTGTGTCATTGCTTTCTTCGAATCGACGAACACCGAGTGAGAAAGAGAGATTCGGGCGTGCCTGCGATCGAGCAAGCCGCAGTTCCGCGTCGCGCAGCCGGCTCTCTGAAGCGAATCGCACGAAATCGGGGGATTGCTCCAAGCGATCCATCAGCGCTTGAAAGGAGTCGACGTTACGAAGATCGAACAGCTGCGCTGTCGCCGTACTGAATGCAGGCTCCGGATTTCCCCACAGTGCAGACAAGCTGTACCGCGCGCTGCGTAGTTCGCTTTCGGCTTGTCTTTGCTCGACGAGCGCTCGTGTCAACGCGATGCGGGCTCGGCTGCGCTCGGCCTCGGGCGATCTCCCGGCTTCGACACGAGCGCCGATAGCGTCGAGTGTCTTTTGTGCGAGCGCTGTCGCTTCTTCTGCAAAGCGCGTGCGCTCTTGGGCAGCAACGACGTCGATGAATCGCGTCGTGACCTCCGCGAGCACGTCAAGTTCGCGCGCTCGCTGCTCGATCGTGACGAAGTCGAGATCTGCTTCGGCGACAGACCGGCGTAAGCCGCGCTTGCCGCCGAGCTCCACAACCTGGCTCAAGCTCAACGTCGTTTCGAGCGCATCGACACCCTCGACTTCGCCGCTGCCACCGAAGTTCTCGAGCTCCAAGCCCACCTCAGGATTTACCCGCAACCCCGCTTGCACGATTCGAGCCTGCGCAGCGCTCAAGTCATATGCACTCGCGACGAGATCGGGATTGCCGCGCAAGGCAGCATCGATCGCGCGAGCGAGCGTCAATTCGCCTTCTGGATTGACTGGCTCCGCATCGCGCACCTGGGCAGACGTTACCAGGCTGGAAAACAATAGGACGCACGCAACGCATGTGCGTGTAAATGCCAAAAACATTGAAAACCTCCTGAGGCACGCGCGTACACACGCGCATGCGGGTCACTAAGAAATGACGAGTTGGAGGTTTAGAGAGGCGGGCCGCGTAGGGGCGGTCGGAGATGGAATACGGATACGAGTGGAGCCGTGCTGAAATCGAACTCAGGTGTAACCGTCTCAATTTCCGGCAGCACGAAGGCCAGCACGTACGCACCGAGCACAGCGATGGTAGCGTCGTCGAGCGAGCCACCACCTTTCTTGATCAAGAGCGGGCTGGAGAAGTCCAGGTCCTGATCCTGATGCCCGCTCGAATCATCATGTTCGCCGTGATGTGTCGGAACATCAGCGACATGGAGCGATACAGGGCGATCCGAGCCGTCGAAGCACAGGTGCAAGTGAGCGTCGGCCATGCGCATCGTGAGGAGCGCAATGGCCAGCACCCACAGGAGCACCAGCGGACGGGAACGACGCAACATGCGAGCAGTATGCCGAACCCTCCTCGCTTAGTCATTCTTTCTGCTTGCCGGGTGTGACCTAGTTC
>Ga0164243_10003983_pt1 | contig 23309 bp, 20 predicted proteins | sample OricompcompostOP_FD_108781 | JGI IMG/M metagenome (GOLD analysis project Ga0164243, IMG submission 108781) | Organic Plus compost microbial communities from Emeryville, California, USA - Original compost - Organic plus compost (OP) | ecosystem: Engineered > Solid waste > Mixed feedstock >...
CGGGGGACGGCGCGGCCGGGGCGGGGGTGAAACGGCCGGGGCGGGACGGCGCGCGCGCCGTCCCGCCGCCGTGGCGATGTCAGGCGTTGAGCTGCTTGCGGCCGTTGCCGCCCGCGATCACGGGCACCCGCCGCGGCCGGGCGCGCTCGGCCACGGGGATCCGCAGCGTGAGCACGCCGTTCTCGTAACCCGCCTCGAGGTTGTCGGCGTCGAGCGTGTCGCCGAGGAAGAGCTGCCGGGTGAACACGCCCATCGGACGCTCGGCGGCCACCAGTTCGACCTTGTCGTCGGTGGGCCGGCGCCGCTCGGCGCGGACGGTCAGCACGTTGCGCTCCACGGTGCAGTCGATGCTCTCCGGGTCGACACCGGGCAGGTCGAACGCGGCGTAGAAGTAGTCCCCGTCGCGGTAGGCGTCCATGTGCATGACGCCGGGGCGGGAGGTCGTGCCGAAGAACTGCTCGGCGAGCCGGTCGATCTCACGGAACGGGTCGGTGCGCATCAACATGGTCGTGTCTCCTCGGATCTCCTCAGATCTCCAAGGTTGAGTCTGGGTGACTCAACTTCCTCTTCTGTGATAGCGCGGTCCGCGGGCATCGTCAACCGCTCAGCCCAGCAGCTTCTCGAACCAGTGATCGGCGTACGGGCCCGGCGAGTACGCCGGGATCTCCGCGTACCCGTGCCGGGCGTAGAGGGCCCGGGCCGGTTATCGCGGCGCTCAGGGCCGGCGGTAGACGCCCCGCTCGCGGGTGAGCAGCAGCTCGTCCACGAGGTACCGGCGCAGCGTGACGTGGTCCGACCCGCCGTCGGCACACCACGGACGCAGCGCGTCGTCCACCTCGCGCTCGGGGTACGCGGTGTCCGGCGCGAACGACCGCCGGGCGATGTGTTCCAGCACGATCCGGCGCCGGCCGCGTTGGGCCGGCAGCCCCACCAGCACGCCGTCGCGGACGAACGTCCGCAGCACGCTCTCCTCGCGGCTCTCCGAGGGCCGGGCCGGCCGGGGGGTGCGGGCCAGGTCGCGCAGGTGCCCGGCGTCGACCGCGAGCGCCCCGTCGGTGCCCGTGACCAGGCCGGCGTCGGTGAGCCGCCGCAGCGCCGTCGCCACCTCCCGCGCCGGCAGGCCGGCCCGCTCGGCGACCTGGGCCGCGTCCGTGGCACCCAGCACGAGCGCGGCGAAGACCCGTCGGCGTACGTCGTCGGCGAGGGCGCCGGCCAGAGCATGAGCGGTCATGGCGGCCACCCTGCCAGCGGCCGCGCGGGCCGCGCCAACGATTTCCGTACCGGGTCGCCGAGGTCCCCCGCGCCCGCCCGAGGCGGGCTCAGGCGCCGGGTCGCTCGGCGACCAGCAGCACCCGGCGCAGCAGGTCGGACAGGAGACGGCGCTCGTCCGGCGCGAGCACGCCGAGCAGCCGCTGCTCCTCGGCGCCGCAGACGTCCAGCGCGCCCCGCCAGGCCGCGCGACCGGCGTCGGTGAGCGCCACGTCCACCCGCCGTCGGTCGGTGCTGGACGGGATCCGCCGCACGAAGCCGCGTCGCACGAGCGCGTCCACGCGGGCGGTGATCGAGGCGGGCGCCATGCCCAGGTCGGCGGCCAGCTCGGAGGGCGCGGCCCGGCCGCCGCGGCCCGCGAGGGCGTGCAGTGTCTCGTACTCGTGCGCCGGCAGGTCGACGTCCGCCAGCGCCCGCTCCTTCACGGCGCGCAGGTGCCGGGTCAGGTGCGCCATGCGGGTGACGGCGCCCTCCACGTCCGGATCGAGGTCCGGCAGCACGGGCAGCCAGCGCTGCACGTGTTCGTCGGTGCGGTCCATGGTCACCTCGCCATGGTACTACGACAGCGAAATATTCGTTGTCTAAAGGTTCGGTGTCGAAGTATCTTGCCGGGGTGACCCACCCTCTGCGCCTGCGCGCCTTCCGGGTGCTGTTCGTCGGCCGTACCGTCTCCGCCGTCGGCGACGCCGTCGTGCCCGCCGCCCTCGCCCTCGCGGTGCTGCGCGCCACCGGCTCGACCGCCGACCTGGCCCTGGTCCTCGCGGCCGCGATGCTTCCCCGGCTGCTCCTGCTCCCCCTCGGCGGCGTCGCCGCCGACCGGTTCAGCGCCCGCCGGATCGCCGTCCTCGCCGACCTCACCCGCTGCGCCACCCAACTCGTCGTCGGGGTCGAACTGCTCGGCGGCGGCCCGTCGCTGGCCACGATCGCCGTGGCCAGCGCGGTGGGTGGCACCGCGGCCGCGTTCGCCCTGCCCACCACGTCGCCCCTGGTCACCGGCACCGTCGACGAGGCGCAGCGGCAGTCGGCCAACGCGCTGCTCGGCGCCACCGCCAACGCCAGCCGGCTCGCCGGCCCCGCACTGGCCGGCGCCCTCATCTGGGCCGCCGGCCCCGGCTGGGCGTTCGTCCTCGACGCCGCGTCCTTCGCGGTCAGCGCCGCGCTGCTCGCGGTCATCCAGGTGCGGCACCTACCGCGACCTGAGCGGCGGTCGCTGACCGCCGACCTGCTGCTCGGCTGGCGCGAGGTCCGATCCCGTAGCTGGTTCTGGAGCAGCCTGCTCGGCCACGGCACGTGGAACGGCGCGGCCGCCGTGCTGACCACCCTCGGCCCGGCCGTCGCCGTCGAGCGCCTCGGCGGCGAAGGGGTCTGGCTGCTGCTGCTCCAGGCGGGCGCCGTCGGCATGCTCGCCGGATCGCTGCTCGCCAGCCGGATCCGGCCCCGCCGCCCCGTGCTGACGGCCAATCTCGCCCTGGCGAGCTACGCCCTGCCGCTGATCCTGCTCGCCGTCGCCGCCCCCGCCGCGGCCGTCGTCGTCGCGTACGGGCTGGCGCTGACCGCCCTCGGCTACCTCAACCCGATCTGGGAGACCGTCGTACAGGGACAGTTTCCGCCACACGTGCTGGCCCGCGTCACCTCCTACGACTGGCTGGTCTCCCTGGGCGCGATGCCGCTCGGCTACGCCGTGGCGCCCTTGGCAGCGCGGCTGTGGGGCGAGCCCGTGCCCCTCGCCGTGGCCGGAGTCCTGGTCCTCGTGGCGTGCGGCGGCACCGCGCTCGTTCCCGGCGTACGGCGGCTCGGGTGGCAGCAACCGCCGGCGGCGGAGCCGGCGCTCGACCGGGTGTCCGCCCGGTGACCGCGCGCACCGACTCGTGGCCGATCCGTTACGCCGCCGACCGCGTTCGGGGCGCCGCCACGGACCGCAGCCCGCCATGATGTCGACGTGGCCGAATCCGTCGCCGACCTCGACCGCCCCCGCCGCGACGAGCCGCACCCGCCCGTCGCGGCGCCGCCGCCCGGCCCCCGCGCTCGCGGGCCGTGGCTGATCGCCGGCGCCGTGACGGCGGTGCTGCTGCTCCTCTCCCCCCGCTACGGCTACCACCGCGACGAGCTCTACTTCCTGCTCTGCGGTCGGCACCTCGACTGGGGCTACGTCGACCAGGGCCCGCTCGTGCCGGCCCTGGCGCGGCTGGCCGACACGGTCGCGCCCGGCAACCTCGTGGTGCTGCGCACCCCGTCCGCGCTGATCGGCGGGGTCTGCGTCCTGCTCGTCGCCGCCATCGCCCGCGAGTTCGGCGCCGGCCGCGGCGCGCAGACGTTCGCGGCGTTCCTCGCCGGCACGTCGGGCCTGGTGCTCGCCACGGCGCACCTGCTCAGCACCACCACCGTCGACATGCTGGTCTGGCTGGTCGTCGCCCTGTTCACCGTGCGGATGCTGCGCACCGGCGACACCCGGTGGGCGCTCGGCATCGGGCTGGCCCTCGGCGTCGGGATGCTCAACAAGCTGCTGCCCGCGCTGCTCGCCGTCGGGCTGCTCGCCGGTGTGACGATCGCCGGGCCCCGCCGGCTGCTGCGCGACCGGTGGGTGCTCGCCGCCGCCGGCATCGCCCTGCTGCTGGCCGCCCCCACGCTGATCTGGCAGGCCGCGCACGGTTTCCCGCAGCTGTCCGTGGCCGCCGCCATCTCCGGTGGCGACAGCTCCTACAGCGGGCGGCTCGACGCGCTCACCCTCCAGTTCGTGATCATCAGTCCGTACGCGGTCCCGATCTGGATCGCCGGGCTGGTGGCCCTGCTGCGCAGGCCGGCCTGGCGGGCGTACCGGGCGCTGGCCTGGGCCTGGCTGGTCGTCGTCGCCATCGTGCTGCTGGCCGGCGGGAAGGGCTACTACGACGCCCCGCTGCTGCTGGTGCTCGCCGCCGCCGGCGCCGTGCTCACCATCGCGTGGGCCGGTCGCGGCGCCACCCTGCCTCGGCGCGGGCTGCTGGTCGTCGGCGCGCTGCTCTTCGTGGCCCCCAACGGGGTGCTGCTGCTTCCCACCCTGCCCGCCGACCGGCTGCCCGGGTTCGTGGTGGACGTGAACTACGACGCGGGCGAGACCATCGGCTGGCCCGAGTTCGCCGACTCGGTCGCCGCCGTGCACCGCGCGTTGCCGGCCGCACAGCGGCAGCGGGCGGTCGTCCTCACGGCCAACTACGGCGAGGCCGGCGCCATCGCGCGCTTCGGCCCGGCCCGCGGGCTGCCGGCGGCGTACTCCGGCCACAACAGCATGGCCGACTTCGGGCAGCCGCCCGCCGACGCCGACGTGGTGATCGCCGTGGGCTGGGAGCGCCCCGACCGGCTGCGCGCCTGGTTCGGCGACGTCACCCTCGCCGGGCGGGTCGACCAGCGCGTCGAGGTCGACAACGACGAGAACGGCGGCCCGATCTGGGTGTGCACGGGGCTGCGGCGACCGTGGGCCGACATCTGGCAGGCCGAGGTACGCCACGCCGGTTGACCGGTGCCGCGCACCGGGCGGAATCCTCGAAGATCCCACCCGCCGTCCCCACGGCGTCGATAATTCCTCCCAGAGGCGACGCCAGGGTCGTACGCCTCGTTGACGCGGCGCCCGCGGACCGCGACGGGATCGGCGGGAGGCCGGCATGACGACCGGAGGCGGCACCGGGCTGGTGCGCCGGCCGGACGCGTCGAACCGCGCCACGCTGCTGGAACTGCTCTTCGACGTGGTCTTCGTGGCGGCTCTCGCGCTGATCTCGATGACCATCGCCCAGCGGGACAGCTGGGGCGCCCTCGGCCAGTCGCTGCTCATGCTCATGGCGATCTGGTGGATCTGGTCGGTCACCTCGGTCACCACCGACTTCTACGACCCGGAGCAACGCCCCATCCAGGCCGTGCTCATGGTGACCATGCTGGGCGCCGTGGGAGCGGCCGCGGCGCTGCCACGGGCCGCCGGCGGCCACGCGCTGGTGTTCGCCGTCGCGTACGTGGCGCCGCACCTGGTGCGGGGCGCGATCCTGGTCAGCACCCTGCACCGGCACCGCCACAACGCCCAGGAGCGGGCGGCCCGGTTCATGTTCTGGTTCGTGGTCTCGGGGATCTTCTGGATCGTCGGGGCCCTCCCGCCCGGTCAGCCGCACTGGCCGTTGTGGGTCGCCGCGGCGGCCATCGACTACGTCTCGGCGGGGGCGCGCTACCCGACGCCCTGGCTGGGCCGGGTGCCGATCGACCAGTACGAGCGGGCCACCGAGCACCTGGGCGAGCGGTACCAGCAGTTCGTCATCCTGGCCCTCGGCGACATCATCCTCGTGCCCACCCTGAAGATCGGCACGTCGGACTTCGCGGCTCCGAGGCTGGCCGCGTTCGTGACCGCGTTCGTCACGATGCTGCTGCTGTGGCAGATCTACGTCTACCGCAGCGGGCAGATCCTGCAGATCACCTCCCGGCGCGCGCTGGGCCAGGCGGCCCGGGTGGCGCCGTACACCCACGCGGTCATGCTGGCCGGCGTGGTGTGCATCGCCGGCGGCTTCGACCGGATCGTCGCCGAGCCGACCGGGGAGACCTCCGTACGGTCGCTCGCGCTGATGTTCGGCGGCCCCACGCTGTTCATCCTCGGGCGCGCGGCGTTCACCTACCGGGTCTCCGGGGTGGTGCCGTGGCGCCGACTCGTCTGGCTGCTGGTGTTCCCGGCCGTGGCGCCGTGGGCGGGTGGCTGGCCGTCGATGCTGGTGGCCGTCACGTGCGCCCTGGTGCTCGGTGGTGTCGTGGCCTTCGACGTGCTGGGCACGCGCCTGCGGCTGCCGTTCCTGCGGCCGGGGCGCGTCGGCTGACCCGACCCGACCCGGCGCGGTGCCGGCAGGTGCGGCTCGCCGCCGCCGGTGCGAAGACACCGGACGCGGACCGGCCGTCGCGCGTACACCTCCGGCCCGGGGCGCGATGGGACGGCCCGGCGGCCGGGCGACCGCTCAGGTCCGAGCCCGCCGGGCGGTCACCGTCGTTCGGAGCGGCCGCCCGGCGGGTCGTCGAGGAGCCTTTCGGGTCAGCTCTTCGGGCCGACCGTCCCCGGCCGCAGGACCCCCTGGTGCCAGCGGGGCGCGCGGCGCGGTCCGCCCGCGCGGCGGGACAGCGACCGGATCAGGCCCACGTGCACCCGCTGCTCGTCCCCCGGGCTGAGACCGAGCTGGTTGTGCAGCAGGTGCACCAGGTCGAACGCCGCCGTGCCGTGGTAGCCGGGAGCGCGTCGCCGCGCCTCCAGCACCCGCGACCAGCAGGTCAGCGGGTGCCGTTCGGTGGCCAGCGCGGCGGCGATCCGCGACCACCGCGCGGCCGGGACCACCACGTCCCCGCGGCCGGCCGCACCACCATCGGGCCGCAGGGCCGGACAGTTGTGCACCGCCGCCACCATCGCGACGTCGGCCGCGGCGCTCAACCGGGCCTGCCGCCCCGGGGTCATCCCGATGAGGTCGACGGCCACGTCGACCAGGCGCGGGTCGCGGTCCGGCGGCCCGGCGAGCTCCGGCGCGTACACCGGGCCCCGCGCACCGACCGCGGCGCAGAGCCCGGCCAGCCGGGCGGCGAGCAGCCGCGGGTCGTCGCCCAGCAGGTGGAGGTTGACCACGCGCGGGGACTCGCGGGTGAACGACCACCCGGACAGCTCACCCGCGGACCGCAGCCCCCGCAGCAGCGGACCCACCCCGCGCGTGACGAACGCGTCCGCCACCGCGGCACGGGCCGGAAGAATGCATTGGAATGCGTGCCATCGCTCCGCCTCGCTCCCGATTCCCTCGACATCGGACGGATTGTCCAGATCGGAGCCATAATTCATCGTCATCGCCCGTTCCCCCCAGGTCGGCGTCGCACCCGCCGGAGTCGACGTTAAGCGACTTCGACCGATGTGACAGTAGGGAAAACCCGACACTGTGGTGAACTGACCGCGAGCGTCGGCGAGCGCTGCGTGGAGAACGAATTCCCCTATTCCGGAATTTTGACCACCGTCATTTCACCGCTCGGCCGAAAGGACCAACCGGTCGCGTGATCGCGACGGTCGACACGTCACCGTAGAGTTACATCTGCCGCTCGCCCGAACGCCGGCACTGGCACGGCCCGTCGGGCCGCCGAAAAGGCCGAACGGAACAATCCTGGGGATGGCAGTTGATGCTGGACCGAAGCTTGCCACGTCGCGTCGCCCGTCGAGCCCGCACGATGGTCGCTCCACCGGCCGCCGGGCTCACCACCGTTCCGCGCCGCGCCGGCGGCCGGCTCTCCGCTCCGGAACACTCGTGACGGCCACCGAGGAACCGGCCGGGGGGCCGGCGGGCGGCCCGCTCGAACCCCTGGTCGGGCGCAACTGCGCGGTCGACCTCTTCGACCGGGCCCTGGCCGGTGTCGGTGACGGGCAGCCGGCGCTGCTGGAGTTCGTCGGCGATCCCGGCTCCGGCAAGACACGGCTGCTGCGCGAGTTCGGCGCGCGGGCGCGCCGCGCCGGGGTGCCGGTGCTCGCGGCCGCCGGACGGCACGGCGACCAGGTCGAGCGGGTCCTGTCCGAGCTGCTGGAGGCGGCAGGTGACGCCCCGCCCCGACCGGACGCCCGCCGACTGCTGCTCCTGGACGACCTGCACGCCGTACCGGCCGAGGTGGCGCCGCTGCTGGCCCGCCTCGCGCAGGCGCCACCGGCCGGGTTGCTGTGGGTCACCGCGTACCGGCCGCGGCAGATGCCCTGCCGCACCACGGCCGCGCTCGCCGCCGGGGTCCACCTCGGCCGGCGCTCGGTCACCCTCACCCCGCTCGATCCGTCCAGTGTGGCCGCGCTGCTCGGGCTGCCCGACGGACGGGCCGGCCAACGGGTGCACGCGCTCTCCGGCGGACTGCCCCGCTACGTGCTCGCCTACCGGCCGGGCGCGTTGGACGGGCCCGTCGCGGCACTGCGCGGGCTGCCCACCGAACTGCCCGTCGACGTCACCGCGGCCGTCCAGCTCGACGTCGACGCGCTGCCCGGGGAGCAGCGCGAGATGCTGGAGGCCGTCTCGGTCTGCCCCGACGGGTTCGAGCCGACGCTGGCGGCGGCGCTGACCGGGCGGAGCACCGAGGCCACCAGCGACCTGCTGGACGCGCTGGTGGCCGCCGACCTGCTGCGCACCGACCCCGGGCACGCGCCGACCCTGCGCTTCCGGCACGAGGTCGACCGCACGGTGGTGTACCGGTCGCTCTCCCCCGGCCGCCGTCGCCGCCTGCACACGACCGCGGCGACCGTCCTGCGGGACCTGGGATATCCGGTCACCCGGTACGCCGAGCACCTGTCCGCGAGCGGCCAGTGCGCGGAGCCGGCGACCGTCGACACGCTGATCGAGGCCGCCGAGAGCGCCTCGGTGCCCCGGCTCGACGCGATCCGCTGGCTGACCAACGCCCGACGGCTGCTGCCCGCCGCCGACGCGGCCGACCCGCGCCACACGCGTCTGGACTTCGCGATGGCCGACGCCCTCGTCGGCGCGGGCCAGCTGCGCCAGGCCCGCGACCTGCTGCAGGAACTGGCCGGCCGGCCGCTCGCCGACGGCGACCAGCGGGTCCGGGCGCTGGTCGCGCGTGCCCGCGTGGAACGGTTGCTGGGCCGGCCGTCCGACGGGTACGCGCTGCTGGCGCCCCGGCTCGACGAGCCGGCCGGGCCCCGCGCCCGCTTCGCCCTGGCCGCCGAGGCCGCCGTCACCGGGGTCCTCTGTGGCACCGCCGACGCCGCCCGACACGCGCGGCACCTGGACCGGCTCGCCGCCGAGGCGGATGACCCGGTACTCGGCACGACGGCGGCCGTGGTGCAGTCCTTCGTGGCGGCGCACACCGACTGCGGGCTGCGGGTCGACGACACCCTCGACCGCGCCGGGTCCGAGGTGGACGCCCTGGCCGACGCCGACCTCGCCCGGCACCCGGACCTGCTGGCCCTGCTCGGCTGGGCGGAGTACCTGCACGAACGGGAGCGGTGCGCGTTGCACCACTTCGACCGCGCGCTGGAGGTGTGCTGCCGCGCCGGCCTGGTCGCGCTGATCCCGTGGCTGCTGATCGGCCGGTGCGCGGTGACCGGGCGGCTGGGCAACCTGGAGCGCGCCCTCGTCGAGGGCGAGGACGCCGAGGAGGTGGCCGTCGCCATGGGGGTCGACCCGCTGGTGGGGTTGGCCCGCGCGTACCGGGCCATCGCGGTCGCGTGGCGCAGCGGCCCGGCCGCCGCCCGCCAGCTCGCCGAGACCGCCCTGCTGGACGCCGCCGGCCGGCGCGCGAACTGGTACGACGGGCTGAGCCAGCGGGTGACCACGCGGCTGCGGTACCTCGCCGGTGACCGGGCCGGCGCCGCCTCGGCGCTGCGGCGGGCCTGCGGCGGGGACGACCTCGACCAGGTGGAGCTGAGCAGCCGGCCGTGCTGGGCCTCGGCACTGGCGGAGATGAGCCACAAGGCCGGCCGCCGGGAGGAGGCCGCCCGCTGGTTGGAGGTGGCGGAACGGTACGCGGGCCAGGTGCGGCTGCGGGGGCAGGGCGCGCTGGTGCGCGTCGCGCGGGCCCGCCTGTCGCTGGACGCGCAGCCGCGGCAGGCGGCGGAACTCGCCGCGGTCGCCGCGGACACCTTCGCCACGCTGGGCTGGCGGTTGGAGGAGGCGTCGGCGCGGCTGGTCCGGGCGCGGGCCCTCTGTCTCGCGCGGGAGTGGGCGGCGGCCGAGGTCGAGCTCGCCGAGACGCGGCGCATCGCCGAGCTGGTCGACTCGCCGCCGCTGCGGCGGGCGGTGGCCGTCGAGCAGAGCCGCGCGGCCGGGGCGGCCGGCCGCCTGCCGGACGCGGCCGCCGGCGGGGAGCTGACGTTGACGCGCCGGGAGTGGGACATCGCCCGCCTCGTGGCGGCGGGTGCGAGCAACGCCGAGGCTGCGGAGCAGGTGTACGTGACGGTGAAGACCGTGGAGGCGCACCTGACGCGGATCTTCCGCAAGACCGGTGTGTCGTCGCGGGCCGGGCTCGCGGCGCTGCTCGCGTCGGGGGCGGTCACCCCGCGAGGCCCGAACTAGGATCAGGCATTCGCCCGTTGTGCCCGGTTAAGATAGCTGATACGCGTAACGAAAGGTAGATGGAGGATAGGCGGCCGTCGGACGGTGTCGGACATCTCGTCTTCTGCCATACTGAGGTCCCAGATCTTGTCTCGCCGCCGCCGGACACCCGACGAGGCGGGTCGGAAAGGCCGGAAACCGTGCCTGGCCGGAGATGCGCAGGAAGGGCATCATCGTGAGCCAATACATCATCACCATCGTGCCGGTCGAGGACGACGGTGAGCAGATCGCCGGCCCGGTGGCCCAGACCGTCGTCCGGCTGGACACCGGCAGCGGCCACCCGGTCGTCCGGGAGCTGACCGTCCGCGCACCGGAGAACGCCGGCCTCACCGGCGAACTTCCCTATGTCGACTTCGACGCCCTGCTCCGCGCGTTCGTGCCACCGCAGGACCGTGACCGGGTGCGGGGCACCGTGGCATCCGGCAGGCCGGTCGCCGACATCGGGCCGGTCCCCGCCGCCACCGAGACCGCGCCGCGCCCGCAGCCGCCCCGCCCCGCGCCGCGGGCGGGCGAGCCGGAGCGGCTCAGCCGGCTCAAGGCCGGGCGGGCCTACCGCCGCGCGCCCGACCCGGCGCACCTGGAGGCGGTCTACGAGCAGGTCGGCACCATCAGCCGGGTGGCCGAGCACTTCGACGTGCCGGTGCACACGGCGCAGGGGTGGATCAGCCGGATGCGGCGCAAGCACAGCGCCGAGGTCAGCGCGACCTGACCGTCGTCCGCCGGCGGAGCCACCGGGCAGGCCGGGCGGCGCGAGGCACGGACGCGGCGCGGCCTCAGCCCCTACCGGCAGCGCTGGACAGCGCCCCGGCGACCGCCGGCGCCGCCCGGTCGAGCCAGCGCCCGATGCCGACCTCGGCCGTGTCGAACTCCCGCTCGAGCACGCACAGGCCGGGCGTGGGCACGCACGCCCCCACCTCCGACAGCAGCGCGCCCAGGTGGGTGTCGACGACGTGCCGGTGCCCGGAGCGGGCGGCGGTCATCAGCGGCACCGCCACCACGCCGGCGAGCGCGCCGCGCGGCAGCACGTCCACGAAGAGCTTCAGCAGGCCGCTGTAGGCCGCCTTGAAGGTCGGGCTGGCCACGAGCAGCAGGCCCGGACGGCGTACGGACTCCAGCACCTCGTCGAGCACCTCCGGCCGGCCGCCCTGCCCGACCAGCTCGGCGGCCAGCTCGGACAGGTCGACCACGGCCGGCGGGCCGACCGGCGTGGCGCAGCCCGTCAGCCGCCGGTGCAGCGCGGACGCGGCCGCCAGCGCCACGGTCCGCGTCCGGGAGTGCGGCTTCGGGTTGCCGATGACCACCGTCATGGGCAGGTACGCGGTGGACGGCTCCGGGGCGGGCGACGTCATCCGCGCACCGCCAGCGCGGGCGCCTGCTCGGCCCGGGCGTCGAGGAGACCGTCGCGGCGCAGCAGCGGCAGCACCCCCTCACCGAACCAGTACGCCTCCTCCAGGTGCGGCTGCCCCGACAGGATGAGGTGGTCGACGCCCGCGGCGTGGTACTCGGCGATCCGCTCGGCGACCTCCTCGTGGCTGCCCACCAGGGCGGCGCCCGCCCCCGGCCGGACGAGCGAGTACCCGGCCCACACGTTGGGGTACACCTCCATCCGGTCGTTGGCGCCGGCGTGCAGCGCCGCCGCCCGCCGCTGCCCCTCGGACTCGGTGCGGGCGAACCGCGTACGGGCGGCCTCGATGCGCGCCTTGTCGACGCCGGCCAGCAGCCGCTCGGCCTCGGCCCACGCCTCCCGCGCCGTGTCCCGGGTGATCACGTGAAGCCGGCTGCCGGTGCGCAGCGTACGGCCCGCCTCGCCCGCGAGGTCCCGCGCCCGGGCGAGCAGTTCCCCGAGCAGGGCCGGCGTCTCGCCCCAGGCGAGGTAGACGTCGGCGTGCCGGGCGGCGGCCCGCTGCGCCGCCGGCGACGACCCGCCGAGGAACACGGTCGGCACGGTGACCGGGGGCCGCGCCAGCATGGCGCCCCGCACCCGGTAGTGCTCGCCCGCGAAGTCGAACGGCCGGCCCGACCAGACGCCGCCCAGCACGGTGAGGAACTCCTCGGCCCGCGCGTAGCGGGCGTCGTGGTCCAGCCAGTCGCCGTACCGGTGCTGCTCGTCCGGATCGCTGCCCGCCACGATGTTGAGCAGCAGCCGGTCGCCGGAGACGCGCTGCAGGGTCGCGGCCATCTGGGCGACCAGGGTGGGCGACACCAGGCCCGGACGCAGGGCGATCATGAACTTGAGCCGTTCGGTCTGCGCCGCCAGCGCGGACGCCACCACCCAGGGGTCCTCGCAGAACAGCCCGGCCGGGGTGAGCACGCTGGCGAACCCGAGCCGGTCGGCGGCCCGGGCCACCTGCGCCAGGTAGCCGATCTCCGGTGGACGACGGGTGACCCGCGCCGGCCGGGGGCCGTTGCGGGTCGGCTCGGCGAGGTCGCGGCCGTCCCCGTGGGACGGCAGGAACCAGTGCAGCTCCAGGGGCATCAGGTCACTCACCTTCCGGCACGGCGTCGAAACGGGCGGGCATCGCCGTGATCGCGTTCATGAAGTTGGTCCGCATGCGCTGCACCGGCCCGGTCAGCCGCAGCCCCGCCAGGTGCGGGCGCAGCGCGGTGAGGAAGGCCGTCATCTCCAGCCGGGCCAGGTGCGCGCCGAGGCAGAAGTGCGGCCCGATACCGAAGGCCAGATGCGGGTTCGGGTCGCGGCCGAGGTCCAACCGGTCGGGATCGGCGAACACGGCCGGGTCCCGGTTGGCCGAGGCGTACCAGATGACCACCTTGTCCCCGGCGGCGATCCGGGTGCCGTCCAGCACGGTGTCCCGCGTGGCGGTCCGGCGGAACTGCATGATCGGAGTGACCCACCGCAGCAGTTCCTCCACGGCGGACGCCGTGAGGGTGGGATCGGCGATCAGCCGGTCGCGCTGGTCGGGGTGCTCCAGCAGCGCCTGCACCCCGTTGGAGATCAGGTGCCGGGTGGTCTCGTTGCCGGCGATGACGAGCAGCAGCCACAGCTGGCACAACTGGGCGTCGGTCAGGCCCCGCCCGTCCGAGCGCGCGTGCACGAGCAGGCTGACGAGGTCGTCGGTCGGTCGCGCCCGCCGCTCGGCGGCCAGCTGCCGGGCGTACGCGAAGGCCGCGGCGAAGGTGTCCCGGTAGCGCTGCACGCTGCCGCCGCCGTAGCGCGGGTCGTCGAAGCCGACGAGGTTGTTGCTCCAGTCGAACAGCAGCTTGCGGTCCGACGGCGGCATGCCGAGCAGGTCGGTGAGCACGAGCAGCGGCAGTTCGGCCGCGAGGTCGGCCACCACGTCGATCTCCCGTGCCGCCACCGCCCGGGCCACGACCTCCTCGGCGTGCCGGGTGACCATGTCGCGGAGACGGCCCACCGCCCGGGGGGTGAACACGCCGGCCACCAGGCGGCGTACCCAGGTGTGCTCGGGAGCGTCCATGTTGATCAGCAGTTGCCGGTTGCGTTCCAGGTCCTCCGTGGTCCGGGGGTCGGCCAGGAACGCGCCGCCGGCCGCCGAGGAGAACGTGACCGGGTCACGGGACACCTCGGACACCGCCGCGTACCGGGTCACCGCCCAGAAGCCCCGGCCGCGCGACCGCGTCCGGCCGTCCCCGTCGGTGCGGGTCAGCTCCACCTCGTCCACCCAGGCGACCGGAGCCTCACGGCGGAGGCGGGCGAACTCGTGGTGCGGCACGCCGGCCAGGTAGGTGGCCGGGTCCGCGAGCCGCGTCGGCGGCGCCGGATCGTGCTGGTAGCGGTCCCGCAGGGCGCGTCGGGGCAGCTTCCCGGTGGGCTCGCGCGGAATCCGGTCCACCACCTCGTACGAGCGGGGCACCTTGAAGCCGGCCAGGGCGGTCCGGCAGTGCGCGTCGAGCACCCGGTCGACGTCCGTCGCCGGCCAGTCGGGGTCGAGCTGCACGAGGGCGTGGACCCGCTCGCCGAACTCCGGGTCGGGGACGCCGATGACGACCCCGTCCTGGACGGCCGGGTGGGCGAGCAGGACCCCCTCGACCTCGGCGGGGTAGATGTTCACGCCGCCGGAGACGATCAGCTCGGCCGAGCGTCCGGTGAGGAACAGGTAGCCGTCGTCGTCCAGGTAGCCGAGGTCCCCGACGGTGAAGGTGTGCGGGGCGACGTGGGCGTTCTCGGTCTGCTCCGGAGCGTTGTGGTAGTGGAAACCGCGGCCGGGCGGGCGGCGCACCGCCACCCGGCCCTCCTGCCCGGCGGGCACGGGCTTGCCGTCCTCGTCGACCACCACCACCTCGGTGGGGGGCGCCGGACGGCCGACCGTGCCGGGGCGGGCCAGCCAGGTCTGCGAGTCGGCGAGGGTGACGATGCCGGCCTCGGTGGCCGCGTAGTACTCCACGAACACCGGCCCCCACCAGTCGATCATCGCCCGCTTCGTCTCCGGCGGGCACGGGCCGCCGCCGTGCCAGATCCGGGCGAGGCTGGCGCCCGAGAACGCCGCGCGCGTGGCCTCGTCGACGCGGAGCAGGCGGATGAACTGGGTCGGCACCAGATGACTGATGCTGATCCGCTCCTCGTCGATCACGCGCAGCACCTCGACCGGGTCGAACCGGCGGCGGATCACCAGGGTGCAGCCGCGCAGCAGCGGGAACTGGGCGAAGAACAGCTGCGCCGAGTGGTACCAGGGGCCGACCAGCAGGGCCCGGCCACGGGTGGGGATGCCCAGCCCGTCACCGAGGGCCGCGGTGGTGCCGGCCACCCGCTCCACCGGGGCGCCGACCACCAGCAGCGGGTTGACCACCCCCTTCGGCCGGCCGCTGGTGCCCGAGGTGTAGAGCAGCACGCCGCCGGAGACCGCCGGCACCGGCGGGCCCGCCGGCAGGTCGGCGGCCAGCGCGAACCCCTCGCCGCCGTCGACGGTGACGAGCAGGTCGGGGGCTTCGGGCACCAGGTCCACGGCCGCGCGGACGGTCGGGGCGTACGCGGCCTCGGTGAGCACCGCGCGGGCGCCGGAGTCGGCCACGATGTGGGCGATCTCCGGCGCGGTGAGGTGCCAGTTGACCGGCACCGCCACGAGTCCGGCGTGCACGCAGGCGAGCAGCGCCTCGAACGTCTCACGCCGGTTGCCGAGCACGAACGCCACCCGGTCGCCGACGGCGAGGCCGGCGCCGCGCAGCACCGCGATCCACCGGTCCACCGACCGGTCCAGCTCGGCCCACGTCGAGGTCGCGTTCTCGTCGACCAGCGCCACCTCGTCCGCCCGGTCGCGGACGAGGTGCTCCAGCAGCTCGGCCATCTCGCAACTCCTGTCTGGCAGTGGGTTCAGGAGGTCAGGTCGGTGCTGACCGCCAGGACGTGCTCGGCGACCGGCCGGAAGTTCAACCGGGCGATCTGCGGGGTGCCGATGTCGGCGCGGGCCGCGCGGGCCGCGGCGTCGGGGATCGGCACCAGCTCACCGGCGGCCTGGGCGAGCAGCTGCACCTGGCAGCAGCGGTCCATGGCGAGGAACCACCAGGCGGCCTCGGCGACGGACCCGCCCACGGTGAGCAGCCCGTGGTTGCGCAGGATCACGGCCTTGCCGGTGCCCAGGGTCGCGGCGATCCGGTCCCCCTCCGCGCCGTCGAGCACCACCCCGCCGTACTCGTCGTACACCGCGTGGTCCTCGAAGAACGCGCACGCGTCCTGGGTGATCGGGGCGAGCGGCCGGCCCAGCGCGGAGAACGCCCGCCCGTGGATGGAGTGGGTGTGCGCGGCGGCCACCACGTCGGGGCGGGCCTTGTGGATGGCCGAGTGGATGGCGTACCCGGCCGGGTTGATCCGGCCGGAACCGCTGACCACCTCGCCGGCGTGGTCGACCCGGAGCAGGTCGTCGTCCCGCACGTGGCCGAAGTGCCGGCCGAACGGGTTGATCCAGAAGGTGTCCGGTTCGATCGGGTCGCGGGCGGTGACGTGGCCGCCGGCGCCCTCGTCGAAGCCGGCCAGCGCGAAGGCCCGCAGCGTGAGGACCAGCTGCCGGCGGCGGTACGCCCGCTCCTGGTCCGGGTCGCGTCGCTCAGCCACAGCCGCCTCCCGTGTCGGTGTCGTAGCCGACGCCGGCCGGCACCGGCTCGGGGACCGGGACCGGCGCGCCCGTCCCGGCGTACGCCGCGAGGAAGTCGTCGACCCGGTCGACGCCCCAGAAGCGGTGCGGCCCGAGCCGCAGGTACGGGATGCCGAAGATGTCCTCCTCGTACGCCCGCATCAGGCAGTCCACCCCGGCGGCCCGGACCGCCTCGTCGTCGACCGCGCCGAGTACCACCGCGGGGTCCACCCCGGCCCGTTCGGCGACGCCGGTGAGCACCTCCGGGGTGCAGACGTCCTCGCCCCGCTGCCAGCGGGCCGCGATCACCTCCCGGTAGAACGCCTCCCCCGCACCGTGCTCGCGGGCGGCGAGGAAGCCCAGGTGGGGCAGCTCCCACCAGGGGTCCACGTCGATCGGCCAGCGCATCGGCACGTCCAGGCGCCGCGCCAGCCGCTTGGCGTCCTGGAGCAGGTAGAGGTGCTTGGGCTTGCTCATCTGCACGTAGTGGAAGGCTCCGCCGCGGGCCGTCAGCGCCGCCTCGGTGCGGGCGTCCGGATCCCAGTACGGGATGAACTCCAGCACCTCGTGCGGCCGGCCCAGGGCGCGGGTGAGCCGCTCCACGGCCAGCCAGCTGTACGGGCTGCGGAAGGAGAAGTACAGCCGGGGCTTGCGGGCGGCCATCAGCGACCTCTGGCCGTGATGGCGGCGGCGGTGTCCGGGTCGAGGGTGGCCAGCCGGCCGGCCTCGGTGCCGCGGCTGACCGCGTACCCGTGCAGGATGGTGGCGGTCGCGACCCGGACCAGGCGCCCGTCGCGGACGACGTGGCAGTCCATCCGCGCGTCGTACGTGACGTCCTTCAGCAGGTCGGTGACGGTGAAGGTGACCCACATGGGCTCCTCCAGCCGGGCGTCGCCCCGCACCTCGATCCGGGCTCGGGAGACCACGGGGATCCAGCCGCGTTCGCGCAGCATCCGCCCCACCGACACGCCCCGGTCGGCGAGGTACCGGTCGACCACCTCCTCCAGCACACGCACGTAGCCGGAGTGCTGCATGCGCTCGGAGTACTGGCAGTAGAAGTAGGGCACCCGCCAGGGCCAGACGAAACCGGCGCCCGCGGCGCGCAGCGTCTCCGCCGGGTCGTCGCCGGCCGGTACGCCCACCTCGCCGCCGCCCGGCTCCTCCACGAGACCGGCCAGCTCGGACGGCACCGGCGCCGAGCCGGGCGCCTCCGGCTCACGGACCAGGGCGACGCGTACGCGGGAGCGGCAGGCGGTGACCTCGCCGCTTCCCGGGTCGTCGCCGCGCCGGACGCCGAGCCGGACGGCGAAGCGGCCACCCGCGCCGGGAGTCACGGTGACGGTCACCTCGTCGTCCACGTCGAGCACGGCGGGCAGCAGCAGCGAGCAGTCCCGGACGGACAGTCCCACGCCGTGCTCGTGGTAGAGCCGGCCCGGGCCGTACCCGCGCTCCCGGAACCACTGCAGGACGCCCTGCTCGACCAGGTAGGCGAAGTGCTTGAACCCGATCCAGGTGCGGATGTTCGCCCCCTCGAACCCGGGTCGGGCCGACAGGGTCACGGATGCGTTCTGGACCGCCGTGGTCACGGCGTACCTCCTCGGATCACGGAATCCGGGCAGACCTTCTCGACGAAGCCCGCGACGTGCCGGGCCACCTCGGTCGCCTGGTCGAGATGACAGAAGTGGTGGAACTCGGGCTCGACGACGACGTGCGCGTCGGGCAGCTGGGCCCGCAGGGCCGTCGCCCGGGGGCCGTCGAGGCTCGGGTCCCGGCCGCCGGTGAGCACCATGGTCGGCACGGTGACGGCGTGCAGCGGCAGGCCGGCGGTGGCCGTGAAGTGGTCGAACAGCGTGGTGAAACCGACCGGGCCGATGCGGTCCACCATGATGTCCCGCATGGACGCGAGCGTCTCGGCGTCCAACCCGGCCAGGCGCTCGCCGAGCCGGTTGCGCAGCCCCTCGTCGATGATCTGCACGAAGTTCGCCTGTGCCCGCTCGTGCACCGCCCAGGTGACCGGCAGGTCGGGCGGGCAGTAGAAGGGTGCGATCAGCATGGCGCCGCGGGGTGTGACGTCCGGTTCGGTGGCGATCATCTCCAGCACCGCGTTCGCGCCGAGCGAGTGCCCCACCACGACGTCGGGCGGCTCGGCCATGGCACGGACGGTCGCCGCGAGCCAGGCTCCCGGGGTGCCCCGCCGCCGCCACCCGTGGTCGGTGCCGGCCTTCCACGGCAGTTCGGCGGCGACCGACCGCCAGCCGGTGGGCAGCAGCGCCGCCAGCGGACCCCAACTACGCCAGGTGTCGGACATGCCGTGCACGAGCAGGACGGTCGGCGCGCCGGCCGCGCGGCCCGCGACCGGGTGCACGGGGGCCGGGGGTGGGGTGCCGGTCATCGTCCCGCCCCCGTCACCGTGAGTTCGCGGAACCCGTCGGCCGGGTCACCGCAGCGGACCCGGACGGCGGACGCCCCGGCGAGGAGCCGCAGCGCCACCGCCGTGTGCACGACCCCGGCCGCGCCGTAGTGGTCGCCGGGCAGGACGGCGTCGTCGACCAGCCGCGGGGCGGCCGGCGGCACGCCGTCGACCGACCCGGGCACAGCGCCGTCGACCGGCCCGGGCGAGGCGTCGATCGACCCCGGGGCGGCCGGGGAGGCACCGTCGGCGCCGACCGCGCGGACCGGCCCGAGCAGACCCAGCGGCTCGCCTGGCCCGTCGACCGGGCCGAGCAGGAGGCAGGCGGCGCCGGCGCGCAGGGGCCGCCCGTCCGCGCGACCGCGCCGGGCCGCGTGCAGGGCCCGGGCCTGCGCGTCGTCCGGCTCGGTGCCCACCACCACGACCCGGTCGGCGCGGCCGGTCCGCAGCAGCAGGCCGGCCAGCCAGATCGCGTCCAGCCCGGCCGTGGCGCCGGAGCAGACGGTGAGGTTGGGCCCGCCGAACCGGAACCAGATGGCGACCGCACCGGCGATGACGTTGCTGGACGCGTTGGGCGCCTCCAACGGCCCGACCTCCCGCGGGCCGCCGTCGCGCAGCCGACGGGCGATGTCGCCCACGGTGGCGACGTTGCCGAGGTTGGAGCTGACCACCACGGCGGTACGCGGGTCCGCCGGCCCGGTGCGGCGGGGCGCCTTCGCCGGCAGGCCGAGCGCCCGGTGCACGGCGCAGAGCGCCAGCCGGGTGGCGGGCTCCTTCGCCAGCAGGCCCTTGCGGCCCAGCAGGTCGGCGGCCCGCTCGGGCGGGCAGGCGGGCTCCTCGACGGTCGCCGCCCGCGCGCCGGGAAGGTCGGCCGGCAGCGCGTCGACGCCGGGCAGGTGCAGCGCCGCGGCGAGCACGGCCGCCACCGGCTCGCCCGCCGCCGCACGCGGCCCGAGGCCGGCCGTGGCGGCCGGGTGGGGCGTGGCGACGTGGCGGAGGGTGGTCATCGGACGGCCTCCAGCAGGGTGACCGCGTTGAGGCCGCCGAAGCCGAACGCGTCGACCTGCGCGACCCGCGGGTCGGCCCGGACGGCCTCGCCGCGTACCAGCCGCAGCCCGGCCGCCTCGGGCGCCGGCCGGGCCAGCCCGGCGATCGGCGGCACCTGGCCGGTACGCAGGGCCTCGACGGCGACGGCGACGCTGAGCAGCGCCGATCCGCCCGAGGTGTGCCCGACGGCGCCCTTGACGGCGGTGACCAGCGGGCCGGGCGCGCAGCCGGCGAAGACCTCGGCCAGCACGTGCGCCTCGGTCGCGTCGTTGAGCGCCGTGCCGGTGCCGTGGGCCAGCACGAGGTCGATCTGGTCGGGGCGGCGGCCGGCGCGCTCGTGCGCGTCCCGGACGGCCCGCAGGATGCCCTCGGGGTCCGGTGCCGTCTCGTGGCCGGCGTCGCAGGACAGCCCCGTGGCCAGCAACCGCGCCAGGCCCCCGTCGCCCCGCTCCCGCTCCACCACCAGGACGGCCGCGCCGTCGCCGAGCAGCACCCCGGCGCGGTCGGCGTCGAAGGGCCGCACCCGCTCGGTGGGCCGGCTCGCGACCCGGCCGATCATGGCGAGCATGGAGGCGGTGCTGCCGTCGGTGCCGCCGACCAGGACGGCGTCCGCGTCGCCCGTCTCCACGAGGTCCTGCGCGAGCGCGAGGGCGTGCCCGCCGGCGCTGCACGCGTTGGCCAGCGTGACGACCCGCTCCACCCCGGGGGCCGCCGCGGCGACCGCGCCGCCGAAGTGCAGCCGCTCGGCGGGGAAGTCCACGACGCCGGCCAGGGCGGCCCGCTCCACCTCCGCGGACTCCCGCAGACCGGTGCCGACGAGGCTCACGACCCGCTGCCGGCGCGGATCGACGCCGGCTGCCGCCAACGCCTCCCGCACGCAGTCGGCGAGCCACCGGCTCGGCCGGAACGGCCCGCCGTCGGCGATCGGGTAGCCGGACCCGACGCCGACCTGCTCCGCCGTCGCCCGCTCCAGGGGCGCGACACCGCAGTCGCCCCGCAGCAGGGCCGCCCAGGTGGCCGGACCGTCGCCGAAGCAGGTGCGGACCGCGCTAGCCGTGATGGTCGCCGGCACGCCGCCACCCCCTCACCACGGCCACGGCGACGCCGCCGTCGCGGGACCGTCCCGTGATCAGCGCGGGCCGCCCGTGCGGGGCCGGGTCCTCGGCGTACCGGCCGAGCAGGGCGCCCAGCGCGAGCGCGCCCGTCGCGGCCTGGCAGTCCCCGAGGGCCGGTCGCACCGGCAGCCGCTCGACGGCGGCGGGCACGACGCCCCGCAGCGTGTCCGGGTCCGGGTCCCCGCCGGCGACCGCCCAGACGTCGCCGGCCCGGACGTGCGCGGTGGCGAGCGCGCGGCGGGCACAGCCGGCCAGTCCCTCGGCCGGGTCGTCGGGGTGGAAGCCGGTGGCCACGGCGAGCACCTCCGCGCGCGGCGTCCCTGCCGCGGCGGCGTCCGGGCGGCGCAGCAGGTAGACGGCGGCCGCCTCGCCGGCGGGGCCGTCACCGGTCAGGTCCGCGGCCCACGCCGTGTTCGGCGTGTACTCCTCGACCCCGCCGACCAGCAGCGCGTCGGCGTACCCGCGGCGGATGGCGTTGAGCGCGTAGCGCAGCGCGTACAGGAACCCGAGCGGACCGCCGGCCAGGGTGGCGTTCACACCGCGCAGCCCGTACCGGATGGCCGCCTGGCCGCTCGCGCAGTTCATCACCGTGTTGGGGAACAGCACCGGGTTGACCAGGTACGGCTTCTCCTGCACGAGCGTGTCGCGGGAGAAGTCCATGGTGGACTTCAGGCTGCCGGTGGTGGTGCCCAGCACCACGCCGACGCGGCGGCGGTTGTCGTCGTCCACGGTCAGCTCGCCGTCGGCCAGGGCCCGCCCGCAGGCCACCATCGCCAGCGCGGTGGCCCGGTCCAGGAAGCTGGTGCCCTTGCGGCCGAGCAGCCGCCGTACGTCGAAGTCGGCGATCGCCGGCGCCTCGGCCGCCGGCAGCGGCTCCTCGAAGCGTCCCCGGACGTCGGTGCCCACCAGGCTGCCGGCGCGGACCGCGGCGAGCAGGTCGGTGACCGAGTCCCCGGCGGCGGAGAGCACTCCGCAGCCGGTCACCACGCCGGTCACCGGATCGCTCCGAAGATCGTGATGGCGTTGTTGCCACCGAAGGCGAACCCGTTGTTCTGCGCCACCCGTACGGTGGCCGGGCGGGCCGTGTTCGGCACCGGATCGATCCAGGACAGCTCGGGATCGGGGTTGGCCCAGTTGATGGTCGGTGGCAGGAACCCGTGCCGGATCGCGAGGGTGGTGGCGATCGCGCCGAAGCCGCTCGCCGCCCCCATCGTGTGGCCGAGCATCGACTTGATCGAGCTGACCGGGGGCACGTGGTCGCCGAAGACGGCCCGGATGGCCCGCGCCTCGCACAGGTCGTTGGCCGGGGTGCCCGTGCCGTGCGTGCTGATGTAGTCCACGTCCGCCGGCTTGACCCCGGCGTTCTCCTGGGCCAGCCGCATGCAGGCCGCCACGCTGTCCTCGTTCGGCGCGACCATGTGGTGGGCGTCGCAGTTGACGCCGTAGCCGAGCACCTCGGCGTAGATGCGGGCGCCCCGGGCGCGCGCGTGGTCCAGGGTCTCCAGCACCAACGCCGCCCCGCCCTCCCCGGTGAGGATGCCGGAGCGGTCCCGGTCGAACGGGCGGCACTGCCGTTCGGTCAGCGCGCCGAGGCGGAAGAAGCCCGCGTGCGCCCACCGGCACACCGAGTCCGCGCCGCCGGCCACCATCACGTCCGCCTCTCCACTGCAGAGCAGGTCGTACGCGTACCCGATGGCGTAGTTGCTGGCCGAGCAGGCGGTGGCGAGCGTGACGGACTCGCCGGCGAGCCCCAGTTCCGCGCTCACCGCGTACGCCAGCCGCTCGGCCGGCGCCTGGCGCAGCGCCTCGGCGGACATGGCCGGGTAGCCGCCGTCGACGAGCTCGGCCACGAGCTGCTCCACCACCGTCGACTCGCCGCTCGTGGTGCCGATGACCGCGCCGGTCCGCCCCGGATCCGCGGCCGGCAGCGGCAGGCCCGCGTCCGTCACGGCCAGCCGGGCGGCCGCCGCGGCGAACAGCGCCGAACGGCCCCAGTCGGCGATCCGCAGCCGGCGCAGCACCGCCTCCGGCCGGAACGCGGGCACCTCGCCCGCGTACCGGTGCGGGAAGCCGGTCGCGTCGAAGCTGCGGATCGGCGCGGCGGCCGACCGCCCGGACCGCAGCCCGGCGGTGAACTCGTCCACGCCGATGCCGATGCCCGAGACCGGGCCGAGCCCCGTGACGACTACCCGGTTCATGTCAGTCCTGCCAGCCGGCGTACCGCGCCACCACCTCGTGCACGGCCTTGAGGCTGCGCATCTCGTTCAGCTCGGCCTGCGGGATCTCCACCTTGTACTTCTTCTCGATCCGGGCCAGGATCTCGATCGCCCGCAACGAGTCCGCCTCGTACTCCTCGACG
>Ga0164243_10003984_pt1 | contig 23309 bp, 21 predicted proteins | sample OricompcompostOP_FD_108781 | JGI IMG/M metagenome (GOLD analysis project Ga0164243, IMG submission 108781) | Organic Plus compost microbial communities from Emeryville, California, USA - Original compost - Organic plus compost (OP) | ecosystem: Engineered > Solid waste > Mixed feedstock >...
GATCGACGCGATCAGAGCGCGTCGTGAAAAATGATGCCCAGCGTATGCCGGTTGCCGGAACGAACGGTGCCGACGCCGTGGCGCAGGTTGACGCGATAATGACCGCGCGCGCCGTGTACGGGTCGATGATGCACGGCGAACAACACGGCGTCGCCCTGTTGCAGCGGCACCACATGCACGCGCGATTGCATGCGCGGGCGCTGCTCGGTCAGCACGAACTCGCCGCCGCTGAAATCCCGCTCCGGGCTGGACAGCAGAATCGCCGCTTGCAGGGGAAATACCAGCTCGCCGTACAAATCCTGATGCAGGCAGTTGTAGTCGCCCGCGCCGTAGCGCAGCAGCAGCGGTGTCGGTTTGGTTTGTCCGGCCAACCGACAGCGTTCGAGATAATCGCCGTGTTCGGCCGGGTAGCGATCGTCGATGCCCAATTGTTCGTGCCAGCGGTTCGCCACTGGCGCGAGGCGCGGATATAACGCCGCGCGCAGTCCGGCCACGACGTCTGGCAGCGGATAATCGAAATATTGATATTCGCCGCGGCCGAAACCGTGGCGCGCCATGACGACGCGGCTGCGGAACAGCTCGGCGCGGGAATAGGCGGCGGCCAGCGCGGCGCAGGTCGCTGGCGCCAGCAGGCGCTGGGCGATGGCGAAACCCTGCGTGTCCAGATCGCGGGCGATGTCGTCCCACGCCAGCGTGGCGATGCGCTGCGCGAGCAGCGGCTCATCGGGACAATCGAATGAAGTGGTCATGCGCTGTTCCATTGCCGACGGATTGAAGGGCGTGTTCGAGGACGAGGAGCGCGACATCGGAAACCGCATCGCGAAGCCGCCTGTTCGAATCGCAGGCGGTGCGGCATAAGCGCCGGCTCCGCGATGGGCGCCTTGCGCGCATGCGGCCGGCGCGCGCCATTCGCCGGGCCGCGAGCGAAAACGTGTTGAAGGAAGAGACCGCCGCCGTCAGTGGCTGTTCTCTTTTTCCTCCAGCGTTTCGATCAGCGCGATCTGCAAACGCGAATGCAGGCGGATGAACCAGCGCCACAGCAGCGCCGCCAGCACCGCCGCCGCCACCAGCACCACCGCCAGCATGCCCAGCGGCGGCAGGATGCTGGCGCTGAGCCCGACGATCAACAGCAGGATGCTGGTGAGCGCGGCGATCGGAATGATTTCCGAAATCACCTGCCGCACCCGCGCGGTGTACTGGCCCGCCACCTGGGGCCGCACGCTCACCTCCGCCAGCAGCATGCTCAACGCCTTCAGCTTGCGATAGGACGCGATCAGGAACGGCAGCGACAGGAACAACGCGCCGGCCCACACCACGGTCTTGCGCAGGTGGAGTTCCGGCAGCCATTCGCTCAGCTGCTCGTCGAAACGGATCAGCACGAAACCATCGGCGAGGAAAATGGCCGCGACCAGCGACAGATTGACCAGCACCTGCAACAGGATCTTGCGGATGATTTTCGCCAGCGCCGCCCGATCGCCCTGGGGTTGCAGGTTCTGCAACCATTGCGTATAGCCATTGAACACCCGCGACACTGGCGCCGGCATCGCCGCGCCCAGTTTCAGGCTGAGCGGGTCCGCCAGTTTGATCAGGTAGGGCGTGAGCAGCGTGGTGACGGCCGACACCGCCACCGCGATCGGATAGATGAAATCGCTGGTGACCTTCAGCGTCAGGCCGATCGAGGCGATGATGAACGAGAACTCCCCGATCTGCGCCAGCCCCATGCCGACGCGCAGCGAGGTGCGGCCGTCGTTGCCGGCGATGAAGCTGCCGAGGCCGCAGGCGATGAGTTTGCCGATCACCACGGCCACGGTGATCACCGCGATCGGCGCGGCGTAGGTCACCAGCACGTGCGGGTCGATCAAAAGGCCCACGGTCACGAAGAAAACGGCGCTGAACATGTCGCGCAGCGGTTCCACCAGCCGTTCGATGGTGTGCAGCTGGCGCGATTCCGCCATGATGGCGCCGATCATGAAGGCGCCGAGCGCGATGCTGTAATCCAGTTTCACCACCAGCAGACAGAAACCGAAACACAGGCCGAGCACCGAGACCAGCAGCATTTCGTTGCTTTTGAATTTGTCGACGTAGGCCAGCAGGCGCGGCACGCTGAGAATGCCGATGACCAGCGCCACCACCATGAACACGGACAGTTTGCCCACTGTCATCACCGCCTCGCGCGTGTCCATGGAGCCGCTGATGGCGATGCCGGACAACAGCGCGATCATACCCACCGCGAGAATGTCCTCGACGATGAGAATGCCGAAGATCAGCTGGGCGAAACGCTCGCGCTTCATGCCGAGGCCGTCGAGCGCCTTGACGATGATGGTGGTGGAGGAGACGGCGAGGATGGCGCCGAGGAAGATGGCGTCGATCGGTTTCCAGCCGAAAAACATGCCGATCTGATAACCGATCAGCACCATCAGGGCGATTTCCGCCACCGCCGCGATCAAGGCGGTGGCGCCGACCCGGCTGAGCTTGCGCAGGCTGAATTCGAGCCCGAGCGAAAACATCAGGAACACCACGCCCAGTTCCGCCAGGATGTTGATGGTGTGTTCGTCGTGGATCAGGCCGAAGGGCGGCGTGTGCGGGCCGATGATGACGCCGGCGATGAGGTAGCCCAGCACCACCGGCTGGTTGAGCCGGTGGAACAGGATGGTGACGACACCGGCGATGAGCATGATGACCGCGAGATCCTGGATAAAGTCGAGGGCATGCATGGGCCGGCGTCTCTCCTGTAAGAGCGTGCAAATGGGTGGCGTTCGGGTTGGCGGCGGATCGCCGCCGCGATGACAGGCACTGAAAGGGTGCACGGCCAGAGGGGAGTGAAAAATCCCGAAACCGGAAAGTACCGTACCCGTGTACGCCGTTGCAAGTTCCGTGATTCCCGGCGAATCTGTCAGGCTTGGGGGCGAGCGGCTTCCATTGGACGAGAAAAGGACACTGTGATGGCAGAGATCGAATTTTCAGCGGCGGAGAAGGCCGTCATCGTCAAGAAAATCCAGTTGTACTTCCGCGACGAACTCGATCAGCAGATCGGCGGCTTCGATGCGGAGTTCCTGCTCGATTTCTTCGCCCAGGAAATCGGCGCGTATTTCTACAATCGCGGTGTGTACGATGCGCAGGCGCTGGTGGCGCAGCAGCTGGAGGCGATCGGCGACAGTTTGTACCAGTTGGAGAAACCCACCGGTTTCGCCCGCTGAGCGCGGCGTGGCCCGCGACCTGGTGATCGTGGGCCGCCGCGTATGACTCAGGCCACGGTCATGAGCAGCGGTTTGCCGCGGGTGATGACCATGGTGTGTTCGTACTGCGCGGAAAAATTGCCGGGCCCGCCCACCAGCGTCCAGCCGTCGTCGGCCTCCTCGGCATAGCTGCTGCGGGTGGAGAGGAACGGCTCGATGGTGATCACCATGCCCTCCTTCAGCCGGCGCGTATCGTACGGATCGTAATAGCCGGCGATTTCCCCCGGTTCCTCGTGCAGCGCCCGGCCGACGCCGTGGCTGCACAAATTGCGGATGATCTTGAAACCCTTCTCCCGCGCCACTTTCTGGATCGCCTTGCCGATGCCGTTCAGCGGCTGCCCGGCCCGCGCCTTGGCGGTGGCGTTATGCAGGGCGACGCGCGTGGCGTGGCACAGCAGATCCTTTTGCGGCGTGCTGGGCGGCACCACGAAGGTGCCGCCGGTGTCGGCGAAATAACCGTCGCGCTCGGCGGAAACATCGATATTGACCACATCGCCCGGCTGGATCACGCGATCGCCGGGAATGCCGTGCGCCGCCTCTTCATTGATGCTGATGCAGGTGTAGCCGGGAAAGCCGTAGGTGAGCTGCGGCGCGGAACGCGCGCCGTGCAGCTCGAACAGCTCGCGGCCGATGGCGTCCAGTTCGCGTGTGGTCATGCCCGGCTCGGCGCGCGCGATCATGTCCTTGAGAATGCGGGCGACGGTCTGGCCGATGCGCTTGAGCTGTTGCAGGTCGTGGTCGGTTTCGATGGTCATGATTCCTCCGGCGGGCCGCGCCCCGCCGGGGAACGGTCACTGGTTGCGAAGCGCCAATCTTACGCCCTTCCCAGCCGATGCCTCAGCAAATATTCGCGCAGCACCACCGCGTTGTTGTGTTCCTCATCGCGCGCGCCGTAGATCAAGGTCAGGGTCGAGTGGCCCTTGGCGCTTTCGAGCATGTCGTCGATGGCGTCGGCGTGGCTTTTCAGCTCCTCCATGTAGCGCTCGCGAAATTGCGGCCACAGCTCTTCACGGTGACCGAACCAGCGCCGCAATTCGACCGACGGCGCCACGTCGCGACACCAGGCGTCGATGTGCAGCGCCTCCTTCTTGATGCCGCGCGGCCACAGCCCGTCCACCAGAACGCGGCAGCCGTCCTGCCGGCCCGGTTCGCTGTAGGCCCGTTTCAGTTGAATGTGCGGATGCTGTGCAGCCATGAGTGATCCTCCCAGCTTATAACTCAAGAATCTAAGGTTATGCCTCATAAGCTAATGAAAAAACAGTATTTTTTTGTTCCATGCCGGCCTGGGTACAGTGCGGCTCAGCGGTAACCGCAGGCAACAAACCCCTCATCACACAACAACAGATTGAATATCACGAATAGGAGTTCCTTCATCATGGCCAAGAATATTGGCAAGCATCTGGTGGCCGCATTGGCCCTCTGGGGTGCGGTCGCCGCGGTGCCGGCACAGGCCGCTGAAAGCACTTTGCTCAATGTTTCCTATGACCCGACCCGTGAATTGTACGAAGCGTACAACAGCGCGTTCACGCAGTATTGGAAAGGCAAGACCGGCAACACCGTCAAGGTCAACCAGTCCCACGGCGGTTCCGGCAAGCAGGCGCGCGCCGTCATCGACGGCCTGGGCGCCGATGTGGTGACGCTGGCGCTGGCGGCGGATATCGACGCCATCGTCGAAAACACCAAGAAAATACCGGCCGACTGGCAATCGCGGCTGCCGGACAACAGTTCGCCCTACACCTCGACCATCGTCTTCCTGGTGCGCAAGGGCAACCCGAAAAACATCCACGACTGGGGCGACCTGGTGAAGCCGGATGTGCAGGTCATCACGCCGAATCCGAAAACCTCCGGCGGCGCGCGCTGGAACTATCTGGCGGCCTGGGGCTGGGCGCTGAAGCAGGAACTGGGCGATTTCAGCGCGCTGAAAAATCCCAATGATCCGAAGGTCGTCGCCGCGCAGCAGAAAGCGCAGGCGTATATCAAGGAGCTGTTCAAACACGTGCCGGTGCTGGATTCCGGCGCCCGCGGCGCCACCAACACTTTCGCGCAGCGCGGTTTGGGCGATGTGCTGCTGGCCTGGGAGAACGAAGCGTTCCTGTCGCTGAAGGAATTCGGCAACGATCAGTTCGATATCGTGGTGCCTTCGGTCAGCATCCTGGCCGAGCCGCCGGTGGCGGTGGTGGACGCGAACGCCAAGGCGCACGGCACGACGGAACTGGCCAAGGCTTATCTGGAGTATCTGTACTCGGCCGAGGGCCAGAAGATCGCCGCGCAGAATTACTACCGTCCCTCCAGACCCGAACTCGTCGACAAGACCATCCTGGCGCGTTTCCCGAAGGTGCCGCTGTTCAAGCTCGATGAAGTGTTCGGCGATTGGCACAAGGCCCAGGCCGTGCACTTCGCCGACGGCGGTGTGTTCGACAAAATCTACGCACAGTGAGTGAAGTCGAGTCATGGCGCAATCCGCGAAGACTTCCCTGATGCCGGGCTTGCGCCCGGCATTGGGGTTTACCGTGCTGTACCTCAGCCTGCTGGTGCTGATTCCGCTGAGCGCGCTGCTGCTCAAATCGTTCGGGCTGGGGCCCGCCGAATGGTTCGAACTGTTGACGCGGCCGCGGGTGCTGGCCTCGTTCCGGGTCACGCTGCTCACGTCGTTGTCGGCGGCGGCGCTCAACGTCGCGCTCGGCCTGCTGCTGGCCTGGGTGCTGGTGCGCTACCCGCTGCCGGGCAAACGCGTCATCGACGCGCTGATCGACCTGCCGTTCGCGCTGCCGACGGCGGTGGCCGGCATCGTGCTCACGGCGATCTACGCCTCCAACGGCTGGGTCGGGCATCTGCTCGAGCCGCTCGGCATCAAGGTGGCGTTCACGCCGCTCGGCATCACCGTGGCGCTGATCTTCATCGGCCTGCCGTTCGTGGTGCGCACGGTGCAGCCGGTATTGCAGGACCTCGACCCGGCGGCGGAAGAAGCGGCCTCCAGCCTCGGCGCCAGCCGCTGGCAGGTGTTCGTCAAGATCATTTTTCCGAACATCGTGCCGGCGCTGCTGACCGGTTTCGCGCTGGCGTTCGCACGCGGGCTCGGTGAATACGGCTCGGTGATCTTCATCGCCGGCAACCGGCCGATGGTTTCGGAGATCGTGCCGCTGCTGATCATGACCAAACTGGAACAGTTCGACTACGTCGGCGCTACCGTCATCGGCATGGCGATGCTGCTGATCTCCTTCGTGCTGTTGCTGATCATCAACGCCCTGCAGGCATGGACGCGCCGGCGCACCGGCGCCCTGTAACCCCGGGTTGTTGCCAACCCAAACCGAGAAGATTGCAAATGACAACGACATTTCAGGCTGCCGGCAGCGCCGTCACACGGCCGCAGCAGCGCAGGGACTGGGTGCGGTACGCGCTCATCGGCAGCGCGCTGCTGGTGGTCGCACTGTTTCTGATCATGCCGCTGTTGACCGTACTGGTCGAAGGTTTGCGCAAGGGATGGCAGACCTATTTCGATGCCCTCGTCGAGCCCAACACGCTCTCGGCGATCAAGCTCACGCTGCTGGTGGCGGCGATCGCGGTGCCGCTGAACACCGTGTTCGGCGTGGCCGCCGCGTGGGCGATCGCGCGCTTCGAATTTCGCGGCAAAAGTCTGCTGATCACCTTGATCGACCTGCCGTTCGCGGTGTCGCCGGTGATCGCCGGCCTCATTTATGTGCTGGTGTTCGGCGCCAACGGCTGGTTCGGGCCGTGGCTGGCGGAGCACGACATCCGCATTCTGTTCGCGGTGCCGGGCCTGGTACTGGCCACCATCTTCGTCACCTTTCCCTTCGTCGCGCGCGAGTTGATTCCATTGATGCAGGAGCAGGGCCGCGAAGAGGAGGAGGCGGCGCTGTCGCTCGGCGCCAGCGGCTGGCAGATGTTTTTCAAGGTGACGCTGCCCAATATCAAATGGGCGCTGCTGTACGGCGTGACACTGTGCAATGCCCGCGCGATGGGTGAGTTCGGCGCGGTGTCGGTGGTGTCCGGCCATATTCGCGGACAGACCAACACGCTGCCGCTGCACGTCGAAATTCTCTACAACGAATACAACTTCGCCGCGTCCTTCGCCGTGGCGTCGCTGCTGGCGCTGCTGGCGGTTACAACTCTGATTCTGAAAAGCGTGCTCGAGTGGAAACAGCAGCAGGACCGGCTCGCGGCGGCGAATGAGGTGACGGAATGAGCATTCAGGTACAGAACATTCACAAGCGGTTCGGCGAATTCACCGCCCTGGGCAATGTCAGCCTCGAAATTCCCGAGGGCGAGCTGGTGGCGCTGCTGGGGCCTTCCGGCTGCGGCAAGACCACGCTGCTGCGGGTGATCGCGGGGCTGGAGCAGCCGGATTCCGGCACGGTCCTGCTCAACGGCGAAGACCGCACCCGCGCCCATGTGCGCGAGCGCGAAATCGGTTTCGTGTTCCAGCATTACGCGCTGTTCCGCCATATGACGGTGTTCGACAACATCGCTTTCGGCCTGCGGGTGAAGCCGCGCGGCGAGCGGCTCGCGGAGCGCAGGATCAAGGACAAGGTGTTCGAGCTGCTCAAGCTGGTGCAGCTCGACTGGCTGGCGGATCGCTTCCCGGATCAATTGTCCGGCGGCCAGCGCCAGCGTATCGCGCTGGCGCGGGCGCTGGCGGTGGAGCCCAAGGTGCTGTTGCTCGACGAGCCGTTCGGCGCGCTCGACGCCAATGTGCGCAAGGAGCTGCGGCGCTGGCTGCGCCGGCTGCACGACGAATTGCACGTCACCAGCATTTTCGTCACCCACGACCAGGAAGAGGCGATGGAAGTGGCCAGCCGCATCGTGGTGATGAACAAGGGCGTGATCGAACAGGAGGGCACGCCGGCGCAGGTTTACGAACATCCGCGCACGCCGTTCGTCTCGCGCTTTCTGGGCGATGTGAATATTTTCCACGGCCGCATCGAACAGGGCATTCTCGATCTCAACCTGTGGCGTGTGCCGGCGCCCGCGCACAGCCAGCCGCGCGAGCAGGTCGCCGCCTATGTGCGCCCGCACGATGTGCAGCTGACGCTGGAGGCGGAGCCGCATCTGCCGCGGGCGCAGATCAGGCATGTGCATCACGCGGGTTCGGTGTACAAACTCGAACTGGACGTGCCGGAACACAACTCCGAACACGCCCTCGAAGTCGAGGTTTCGCGGCGGGAATTCCAGGAACTGGCGGTGCAGGCCGGCGACTGGGTGTACCTGAAGCTGCTCAATCCGCGCATTTATCCGCTGGAGACGGACGGCGCGCAACCGGACGCGGCGAGCGCCGCGTCAGTGCAGGCCGATGCGCAGGTTCTGAATGGCGATGTAAATCTCGCGCAGAAAGCACAGTAGCGCGCCGATCAGGGTGAGCATGGAGGCGATGAACAGCAGCGCCACGAATTCCGCCATGCTCGCCCGGATGATATCGCTGATGAACAGCGCCGCGATCAGGCTGCAAACCAGCAGCGCGCACATCACGCACAGGCTGATCGCCCAGTTGATGTAGCTGGCGCGCACCGACAGATTGCCCAGCTCCATGTGAATGGCGGTGAGCTCGCCGTCGGTGGCGTTGGGCAGCTCTTTTTCCAACTGTCGCGAACGGTCGACGATGCGCCCCAGCCGGTTGGTGAGCACCATCAGGATGGAGCCGACGCCGGTCAGCAGGAAAACCGGCGCCACCGATAATTGAATCAGATGGGCAATGGAACTGACGGTGGTTGCGAGCATCGTTATCGAACCTGCGCTGAATCATACCTCTGGCGAGGCTGCGTTATGGCCGCGTATTGAAGCGCAACGGCGCAGGCGCGGCAAGCGCGCCGCCTTTTTGTGCGCCCGCGCGAGCCGGTTTTCGCGCCTCAGGAGGCCGGCGGCACCTGATCCGGCGGATAACCCGCGCAACCCAGCGCGTGGTATTCCGATGCGCTCCAGAAATCCTCGCTGTGGAAATTGATCAGGAACAGCTGCACGTACAGCGCGCAGCGTTGTGCCAGGCTCAACTGGCTGTCGTCGAGCAGACGCCATTTGATTTGCCGCGCCTTGATTTCACCGTTATCGAGCCGCAGGCCGCCGCCCTTGTCGGTGGCCAGGATCAGCTGGCGCGGCTGCTCCGGGCCGCGCGCCTGCCATTGCGGCCGGCCACCGTTGCCGCCGTCGCCGGGCGCGCCGGTCCTGGCGAATTGCGCCCAATACGCCATCATCTGCGACGACAACAATGCGCGCCCGGCGGCGTTGTCGCGGCTGGTGAGGAATGGAAAACTCATCGCGCCCTCGCCCAGCACGAACGGCACGTCCAGGCCGTGCGCCGCGCCCAGCCAGTCGTGCAGGTTGATCAGGCCGTAATCGGGCGCCTCGTCCCAGTCGAAACGGTAGACGAACACGTGATCGTTGCCGGCGCGGGCGAACACCGCCGCGGGTTCGTCCACGCCGAGCGCCTTCCAGGTATCGGAAAAATAGCCGTTGATGCGGTTGTAGGTGGAGAGGTCTTTTATCCGCGGCAAAAATCCCCAGCGTTTTTCCACCAGGCTGGGATCGGAACCCATGAACAATTTGCTTTCGTCGCGGTTGCTGCCGATGATCAGCGGCACCTGGTGGTAACGGTTCGGATCGGCGAACACGCTGAACAGCGAATCCGCCGGCAGCACCGCGCCGTCGCGCAGGTTGGTCGGCGTTTCGTACATGGCGAAACCACGCCGCTTCACCACCGCCAGCAACTGCTCCGGCGACTTGCCGCGCAGCCACGCCAACAGCTCGGCGTCCGGCATGTGCTGCTGCAAGGTCTTGGCGGCGGCCCGGTCGGGCGCCGCGCCCTGGGCGACCAGCAAACGATTGACGAATTCGCGCGAGCTGCTGTCGAGCCCGGGTTCGGCATCGTCGCGATAATTTTCCGCCTGGGCGAGCGGCACCGTGCGCAGCGAGCCGCTCTGCGCGATCGCGCGCTGGAACAGTCCCTGCGCCGGCTTTGCCGCCAGCAGCGCAAACACATCGCGGGCGCCGGCGCTTTCGCCGAACACGGTGACGTTGTCCGGGTTGCCGCCGAACGCGGCGATGTTGTTCCGCACCCAGCGCAGCGCCGCGATCTGATCGAGCAGCCCGTAGTTGCCGGAGGCATCCTCGGCGGAAGAACCGTCGCGCAGCGCCGGGTGGCTGAACCAGCCGAACAGGCCGAGCCGGTAATTGATCGACACCACGATCACGCGTTGCGTGCCGGCCAGCTGGTAGCCGGCGTTCATGCGCGCCGAACCCATGGTGTTGCCGCCGCCGTGAATCCAGACCAGCACCGGCAGTCTGGCACCGGCGAGTTCGGTGGATGTCAGGCGCGGGCTCCAGATATTCAGCGTCAGGCAATCCTCGGCGCCGTCGACGCGGCCCTCGCCGCCGAACAGCGCCAGCTGCGGGCAGGCGGCGCCGTAGGCCAGCGCCCGGCGCGTGCCGTCCCAGGGCGACAGCGGCCGCGGCGCGCGCCAGCGCAGTTCACCCAGCGGCGGTTGCGCGTAGGGAATGCCGAGCCAGGCATAGGTGGCGTATTTTTCGGCGAAACCGATGACATCGCCGGCCCCCGGATGGCGCAGCGAGGCGTCGACGGCGGCGGGTGGCTGGCGCAGGAAAAACACGAGGGCGGCGCTGACGACGGCGCCGATCAATAGAGCGGGCAACAGTTTTTTCATCGAACGGATTTCTTCCCTGTCATACGTCTTATACGTTATGGACAGCGCGCTGTCGGGATCGGAATACGATGCGGCCGCCCGGCGCCGTCATTATGGGTTTTGTGCGCGCCGGGCTCATTCCGAATGGCGCAGTTTCGGCTATTTCGCTGCAAATTGCACTCATGAATACGGGTAAACGCCGGGTTGGGGCCTGCCGTCCGGATCGCTGGGCGGCGGCCGGCCGATCAGCCCGGACGCGCGCTTTCCGGCGTGTCGGCGGCGGCTTCCATGCGGAAATAGATCATCGACTGGCGCAGTTGCCGCGCGTGCTGCCGCATCTGTTCGGCGGTGGCGGTCAGCGCCTGGGCGGCGCCGGCGTTCTGGTTCGCGGTCTGGTACAGCTGGCCGATGGCGGCGCTCACCTGCGCCGCGTCGGTGGTTTGCCGCTGGGATTTTTCGGCGATGTCCCGCACCAGATCGGACGTGGCCCGAATCGCCGGCACCATGTCTTCGAGCAGCGCGCCGGCCTGTTCCGATTTGCGCACGCTGTCGTCGGCCAGCGCGCCGATTTCCTGCGCCGCCGCCTGGCTGCGTTCGGCGAGCTTGCGCACTTCGCCGGCGACCACGGCGAAGCCGCGCCCCTGTTCGCCGGCGCGCGCCGCCTCGATGGTCGCGTTCAGCGCCAGCAGATTGCTCTGAAAGGCGATGTCATCGATGAGGCGCACGCGCGCGGCGATTTCGCGCATGGTGCGCACCGTCTGCTGCACGGCCCGGCCGCTGTCGTCGGCGTTGGCGGCCACGCTCGCGGCCATGTCGCCGGTGTGGCGGGCGCTGTCGCCGTTGTGCTGCACCGAGGCGGCGATCTGCGCCATGGCGCGGTTCGATACCGCCACCTCCGCCGCCTGTCCGTCCGCGCCCCGGCGCAGTGATTCAGCGGTGGCGCTCAATTGTTCGGCGGCGTTGAACACATCCGCGGCGGAGCGGTTGGCGGCGGACAGGGCGCTGCGCAACCGTTGCACCAGCACGCCGGTGGCGTGCAACACGCTGCCGTCGTCGCGCGGCGCGGTCACGACCTGGACGCAGAGATCGCCGCCGGCGATGCGGCGCAGCGTGTCGATCGCGTAGGCGGGTTCGCCGCCCAGCTGGCGCAGCAGGCGCCGCAGCACGCCGTAGAAACCGGCGCCCATCAGCAGCACCAGCGCCACCGTGGCGAAAACGGCGCCGCGCACCCGGCCGCGCACCTGTTCCTGATCGCGCAGCAGCGGCCGCTCGGCCGCGTCGACCACGGTCGACAGATCGCGCAATTGCATCAGCACCTGTTGCCGGCTGGTGCGCACCTTGGCGAGCATGGCCGAGGTCTGGGCCAGATCCCGGGGATAACGTTGCAGCGCGGAGGCGAATTGATGGCGCAGGGTCGCCGTGCGCTCTTCCCGTTCCGTCGGCGTGTCCTGCGACCACAGCAGGGCTTCGAATTCGTTGCGCGCCTGCGCCGGTGCGAACACGTTCAGCGGCGCCAGCGCCGCCAGCGCGCGCTGCCCGTTTTCCAGCCGCTGCACGACGGCCAGCAGATTGTCCCGCAGGGTGGCATTGTCCGTTTGCACGTAGCGTTCGCGCGCCGTGGCCAGCTCCAGCAGATCGCGGTTGAGGCGGCTGATGTTCAGCAGGTAATCCATGACCAGGCGCGGCTGCGCGCGCTGCTCGGCGGCGGCGAGATCGGTCAGGCCGTCGAGACTGGCCCGCAGCTCCCTTTCCGCCTGCGCCAGCAAGGCCTGCGGATCGCCGGCCAGTTTGCCGGCCGCGCGCAGGTCGGAATCCAGCGTGGTTTCGAGCGCATGCAAGGGTGTCGTCAAGGCGGCGCGCAGCCCGGCGGGCAGGTCGACCTGGCGCGCCAGCAGCGTATCCAGCTGCTGGCGGGCGCCGCGCAGTTGTTCGCTGTCGCCGCTGCCCAGGTACGCTTCGAGCGCGGCGCGCAGCGGTCCGCCCAGCACTTCGCGAAACTGGAAATAGACGTGGGCGGTATCGTAGCTGCCCTGCAGGCGTTGCAGGCCCCAGACCGTGACCGCCATCAGCGCGGTCGAGGTCGCGATCAGCAGCACCGCCGAGCAGCGAATGATCCGGCGCAGCGGCATCGGTGCGGCGCCGGCCGAACGAAACAGCGCGACCACGGAGGACAATCTGGATGTGTTGCGGCGTGGTGGGGGAGGCGTCAAACTGCGGTGAAGTCTCATTGGTGTCAAGGCAATCCCGATGGCAGCGCGCCTGCGGACAACTGTCAGGCAGAATCGGTGCGGTGTCGGGGTGATTCTAGAAAACGATCATTGCAAACACGTGAACGGCGGCGAAGTTGCGGCGCGGCCCTGGGAGAATGAAAAAAATGACGAACGAGCAGCGGGACATCGAAGCGATCAAGGCGCTGAAATACGAGTATTTCCAACATGTCGACCAGAAAAACCTGGCGGCCATCGAGGCGCAGCTGCTGCCGGAGTGTTCGACCTCGTATCACGGCGGCCGCTACGGCAATCCCGATCGCGCCACAACCATCGCGTTTTTGCGCGAGGCTTTGGGCAAACACGTGCTGACGCTGCATCAGGCGCATCATCCGCGCATCGAGCTGCACAGCGAAACGGAGGCCAGCGGACGCTGGTACATGCACGATATCGTGATCAACCTGCGCGATCGCACGCGGCTGGAGGGCAACGGATTTTTCGAGGATCGTTATCGCAAGGTCGACGGCGAATGGAAATTCGCGCACACCGGTTATCACCGCACCTTCGCGCTGACCCAGCCGCTGGGCGAGGTCACCGATCTGTACAACGCGTTCGAGGAATCGGCGCCGACCTGAGCGCTTGCCGTTCGCGCCCGGCCGGCGCGAGTTTCCGACCGGGCGCGAAGCCTCAATGGGACAGCAATTGATACACCAGCGCGGCCTGGGCGCCGAATGCCGCCACGAACGCCGCGGTGCGCACCCAGGGCACCGCGAAGGTGTAACTCAGCAGATGGATCAGGCGCGCCCAGAAATACACCTGACAGGCCAGCTCAGTGGTGGCGTTGCTGACGCCCGTGGCATTGGCGGACAACACCAGCACCGCGAACAGCACCAGGTTTTCGATGGCGTTGGCGTGGGCCGCCTTCATGCGCCGCGCCCAGGCCGATAACGGCCCGGGTTGCGGCGGATAGCCGACGGCGCTCACCAGCCCGCCCAGACGCACGCGATCCCACACATAGGGAATCCAGATAACGCCGGTCAACGCGGTTACCCAGATCAGATACATCAGCTCGGTTTTCATCTCGTTTCACCCCTTTTCTTCGTTATTGTCATTCGGGTTTGGCGGGCGCGACTCGCGGCCGATCGGCATGGACGCCGATGGTACCGGCACCGGTTCAAGCCCGCGGTTTTGTTGCCGATACTTTCGTCCCCGCCGGGATGCTCGCGTTACAGCCGGGATTAATTGGCAACTTAAACTATAGTAACCAATAGCGAGTCCCCATCGTGACCAGATCAATAAAAAATCGCGTGATACACAAGGGAATTCCCCATGAGGTTGTCGTCTCTCTTTTCCATCGCCGCGCTTGTGTTGTCCAACGCGGCGCTGGCCGCAGCTGAGGACGGCGCCAACCACTTTACGGTCAGTGGCTTCGGCACGCTGGGCTACGTGTATTCCGATCACCGGCAATACGGTTTCACCCGCGACCTCAGCCAGCCGCGCCGCGACGGCCTGCGCGAACGGCTGCTGCCGGATTCGCGGCTCGGTTTGCAGATCAATTATCGAGTCGATCCCCGCTTTGAATTCGCCGGCCAGCTGGTGGCGCGCGATCAGGTCGACGTCTCCCTGGGACGTTCGGTGGAGTGGGCGTTCGCGGCGTGGCATCCGGTGCCGGAGGCGGACCTGCGCATCGGCCGCCTCGGCTTCGATGTGTTCATGCTGTCGGAATACCGCAACGTCGGTTACGCCTATTCCTGGGTGCGGCCGGTGATGGAGTTTTATTCGTGGATGCCGATCTACAGTTTCGACGGCATCGACGCCTCCTACGATATCGAAACCCGCGACGGACGCTGGCGCGTGAAGCTGCTGGGCGGACGCAGCCGGGCGCGCACGCCGTCCAAGGTCAACGACGACGATTACAAGCTGCGCTTCAACCCGCTGTGGGGCGCCAGCCTGAGCTACGAGGCCGGGCCGTGGCGCACCAAGCTCAGCTACGTCAACGTGCGCTTCGATACGCAGCCGCCGACCGGCGAACTCACCACTTACCTGGAAACCGTGGCCGCCTCGCCGTTGCCGGACGTGGCCGCGGACGCCGCGCATCTGAACCGCGACCTCACCATCGCCGGCCGGCGCTCGCGCTACGCGGCGCTGGGCGTGAGCTACGACGACAACCTGTGGCTGCTGCAGGCCGAATACAGCCGCTTGTCCGGCGGCCCGCCGTCGGTGCCGCAGGGCTGGCGCGGTTATGTCAGCGCCGGGCGCCGGTTCGGCGATGTCACGCCGTTCGTGGTGGCGGCCTGGGCCAGGCCCAGCACCGGCCCGGAAACCGGCCGCGCCGATTGGAGCGCGCTGCCGGGCGGCGCGCAATTGCAGGGAGCGGCGGTGATGGCGGTGGATGTCGGCCGCATCGACCAGCACACCGCGTCGCTGGGTTTGCGCTGGGATTTTTCCCACACCGCGGCGTTGAAGGTGCAGTGGGACCACAGCTGGATCAACGGCGGCGGCTGGGGATTGTGGCCCACCGCCAATCCGCCGAAAAGCGACATCGTGAACCTGCTGACCACGACCGTCGATTGGGTGTTCTGATGATGCGAAGCCTGTGTGTTCTCGCTCTGATACTGACCGCCATGCCGGTATGCGCCCGCGGCGATATCTTCGTGATCGTCAACGCCGCCAATCCGGTGGCCGCGTTGAGCCAGAAGGAAGTGCTGGATATCTACATGGGCCGCAAGCGCGCCTTTCCCTCGGGCGAATACGTGCTGTCCTTCGACCAGGCGCGCGACGGCGTGGTGCGCGAGCAGTTCTATCGAATGCTGACCGGCATGTCGCTGTCGCAGGTGAACGGCTACTGGTCGCGATTGATGTTCACCGGCCAGCTGCTGCCGCCGCAACCGCTGCCCGACGACAGCGCGGTGCTCGATGTGGTGCGGCGCAATACGGGCGCGATCGGCTACGTCGAAACGCCGCCCTCGGATAATTCCGTCACCGTCATTCTGGTGCTCAAACAAGGATAAGGGCCGCTCGTCGGCCCATGGCTATGCTGACCATTTCGCGCCTGCAAACCCGCTTCGTGCTGCTGCTCCACATCGGCGCGCTGCTGTTTTCGCTGCTGGCCGGCGCCATCGCCTACCAACTGGCGTTCCAGCGCGCGCTGGCGCAGAGCGAGGAGGCGATCGAGCGTTTGTGCCTCACGGTGAAAACGACGGCGGCCATCGCCGCCTATGTCGACAACCGCGATGTCGCCAAGGATGTGGTGACGGGGCTGCTCAACAACGAAATCGTGCAGTCGGCGCGCATCGAATCCAGCAGCGGCGGCACCATGATCGAGCAGCGCAAACCCGAGGGCGAAGCCATCGGCGCGGCGTTCGCGGTGCGCTGTCCGCTGTACTCTCCGTTCGATGCCCGGGAGCAGGTCGGCAATCTGATCATCAAACCCAACCAGCGCCTGATCACCGGCAACGCGCGCACCGAGGCCACCATTCAGGTGGTGATCCTGGTGGCGCAGGTCGCGCTGACCTCGCTGCTGTCGATGGTGCTGGTGAGCGTGTTGTTGTCGCGGCCGATCGGCCAGCTCGCGGCCAGTCTGCGCGGGCTCACGCCCGGCAGTTCGCAGCGCCTGCCGGTGCCGCCGCGCCACCGGCGCGATGAAATCGGCGTGCTGATCCGCAGCTCCAACGAACTGCTGGAGGCCACCGAGTCGGCGTTTCGCGAGGAGCGCCGACTGCGCGCGGAAATGGAGGAAATGGAGCGGCAGTACCGGCGCATCTTCGATACCACCAGCGCCGGCATCCTGGTGCTGAACGGCGACGGCCGGCTGATCAACGCCAATCCCACGCTGATGAAAATGATCGGCCGCGACGCGCACGCCTACCGCGCTTCCGACGGGCTGGCGTTTCTCAACGAAGTGTTCGTGCATCCGGAGCAGGCATTGGAGCTGGTGCGGCGTTCACTGGAGCAGCGGCGGGTGGTGGCGCAGGACCTGGAGCTGCACCAGGGCGGCGGCAACACCGGCTGGGTGCACGGCCTGATCTCCGTGCACGCCGTTGGTGAACAGATCGAATTGATCGAAGCGGTGCTCTACGACATCACCGATCGCAAGCGCAAGGAAAGCGAGGTGCGGCATCTGGCCGAACACGATGTGCTGACCGGCCTCAAGAACCGCCACAGCAGCGAACGCTTCATCGAAAACGCGCTGCGCGAGGCGGCGCAGAACGGCAGCAGCGTGGCGGTGATGTTGATCGACCTGGACAGTTTCAAACCGGTCAACGACATGCTCGGCCACGCCGCGGGCGATGAGGTATTGGTGGCCGTCGCCGCACAATTGCGCGGCATCGTGCGCAGTTCCTCCGATCTGGCCGGGCGCCTGGGCGGCGACGAATTCGTGCTGGTGGTGTGCGACCCCACGGTCGACGTGGCCGGCATTTCGCGGGTTGCGGAACAGCTGCTGCACCTGATCGGGCAACCGCTGTCGCTGGCTAACGGCAGCACCGTGGCGCTCGGCGCCAGCATCGGCATCGCCTGCTATCCGGCCGCCGGCGCCACCTGCGCCGAACTGATCCGGGCGGCGGACGCGGCCATGTACCGGGTCAAATGTTCGGGCAAGAACGGTTTCGCCTTCGCCGAAGGGGCGGCGCTCGCCGATCATTGAGAACCGGGCACACGCTGCGCGGGGTTCGGGACATATCGGTGGTCACCCACGCATCGGATTTTGCTGGCGATCAGCGGCGGCCGCGGAAACAAGCGGCCGAAAATGCCAGAAGGGGCCGTCATCACGCGGCATGGTCCAGAACTCGCGGCGGGCGCCGGCAACGTGCCGATCGCCCGCGCGGCTCGGGGAAAATGTCAGGAGGAACGCGGCCCCCACGCGGCACGGTAGACGATGCCGGCCAGCGCGCCGCCGAGCAGCGGCGCCACCCAGAACATCCACAACTGGTTCAACGCCCAGCCGCCGACGATCAGCGCCGGCCCGGTGCTGCGCGCCGGGTTGACCGAGGTGTTAGTGACCGGAATGCTGATCAGGTGAATCAGCGTCAGCGCCAGGCCGATCGCCAGCGGCGCGAAACCCTGGGGCGCGCGTTTATCGGTGACGCCCATGATGATCAGGATGAACATGAAGCTCATCACCACTTCGCAGACGAAACCCGCCGCCAGGCTGTAACCACCCGGCGAATGCGCACCGTAGCCGTTGGCGGCCAGGCCGCTGGTGGCGAGATCGAAACCAGGTTTGCCGCTGGCGATGAAATAAAGCAGCGCGGCCGCGACGATGCCGCCGGCCACCTGCGCCACCACATACGCGGGCAAGTCCGAGGCCGCAAAGCGCCCGCCCGCTGCCAAACCAACGGAAATCGCCGGGTTGAGGTGTCCGCCCGAGATGTGGGCGCAGGCGTAGACCATGGTCACCACGGTGAGGCCGAAGGCCAGCGCCACACCGAGCAGGCCGATGCCGACCTGAGGAAAGTTCGCGGCCAGCACGGCGCTGCCGCAGCCGCCGAGTACCAGCCAGAAAGTCCCGATGAATTCCGCGAAACTGCGTTGGGCAAGGGTCATAGTGATCTCCATCAAAGAGCTCCGCGCGGGTGCGTCCGCAGAGCGGTGAGGCGTGTGCGATCGACGATCGCCACCGCATTCACGCGCCATACTGCGGATCGTCGCCAACGCTGGAGCGGGCTGTGCGGATGCGCCGGCACCCGATCGCGATATTGTCCCCGCCGCTATTATTCGAGGACCGGGCAGCTGCGCCGGCTGCCGCACGATACCGCCGAATTTCTCGCCTGAGCAACCCGTGCGCGGCACGGATGCGGTTGGTTTCCGGATCGACTGACGACGGCGCGACGCCTGCCGGTGATTTCCCGGAACCGCAAAGCGTCGATTGTTCGGTCATTGATGAAGTGTGCGGAGCACGGTGATGCTTCCGATCGTTTGCGCTCTGCGAAACCCGTGCGGTTGGCAGGTCCTGCCCGCATCTGGCGGCGTATGCCGCTGGTGGCCACTCACCGACGCGGCCGGTTTTCTGGTTTCCATGTCGCGCGTTGCGGCGGAGAAATAACGGGCTGACCCACCTCCGCGCGCAGCGACAAAGGCATCAAAGTCACGGATGGGAACGTGAACATCACGGATCGGAACATGTTCGATCCGGGGCGTGGGGTTGGCACGGCTTGAACACGAACCCGGGTCGTCGAGGTGCGGGTAAACCGGAGCGCGTCCGCACGGCGGGTGGCCGAAACGCATCGCCCCGCGCACCTTCGCGGCAATGATGGTCCGGATCAGTGATCCCGGCAGATTTCCGAGGGAAATTCGAACTCGATGGTGGTGTGCGCCAGCTCATAGGGCGCCAGCAGCGCGTGGATGGCGCTTTTCAACTGCAATTGCTGGTCGGTGCCGAGGTCGTGTTTCAGGGTGAGATGCGTGGTCAGCACGTGGTGGCGCCCGTCCAGCGACCACAGGTGCAAATGGTGCGCGCTGGCCACCTCCGGCAGCGCCTCCAGCGCCGCGCGCACCTCGCCGGTGAGGCGCGCGTCCGGCGAAACCTGCAGGAACAGCCGCAACGTGTTGCGCAGATTGCGCGCGACATTGAACAGGATGAACAGCGCCACCAGGATGCTGAGCAGCGCGTCGACGGCGTTCCAGCCGGTGAAATAGATGATCAGGCTCGCCACCAGCACCGCCGACCAGCCGAGCACGTCCTCCAGCAGATGCCAGCTCAGCATGCGTTCGTTCTGGGTGGCGCCGCCGCCGCGCAGGCGCAGCGCCGCCACGCCGTTGATGGCGACGCCCAGCAGCGCCAGCCCAAACATGCCGCCCAGCTCCGGCGGCTGCGGATTCCACAGGCGCGGCCAGGCGCGCGCGATCACCCAGATCGAACCGATCGACAGAATCAGGCCGTTGAGCAGCGCCGACAGCAGCGACAGGCGCCGATAACCGTAGGTGTAATCCAGGTCGGGCGCGCGTTGCGCGGCGCGGCTGGCGAGCCAGCCGAAGCCGATGGCCAGCGCGTCGCCGAAATCGTGGATGGCGTTGGAGGTGATCGCGACGCTGTTGGTGATCAGCCCGCCGATGAACTCGATCAGCGCAAAACCGGCGTTGAGCCAGAAGGCGAAGCCGATGCGCCCGCTTTCATTGTGCGCGTGCGCATGGCCGTGGGAGTGATGGGAATGGTCCATGACGGGCTCGACCCTCGCAAACCGTGTCCGGTTCATTAGTGGCAGAGCGCGGCGCATTTGTAAATCGTCCACGCCCCTTTATCCGCGGCCGGGAACCGCTTAGACTGGCAGGTCCTGGTATACAGGCGTCCACCTTTGGCGCCCGACCGATACGATAACAAAACCCGGCAACGGGACGCATCCGACCTTCCCCCCAATAAAAAGAGGCATTACACGTGGGCAGGTATTTCGAGGAATTCGCGGTGGGCGAGACCTTCCGCACCGCCGGCCGCACCGTCGGTGAAGCCGACATCACCCAGTTCGCCGGCCTGGTGGGCGATTACACGCCGATCCATGTCGACGAACACTACGCCGCCGCCAGCCCGTTCGGCACCCGCATCGCCCACGGCCCGCTGGCCCTGTCGATGGCGATCGGCCTGCTCACCCAGTGCAATGTGCTCGGCGAGGGCGTGATCGCCCTGCTCAACCTCAACTGGGATTTCAAGGACGTGGTGAAGATCGGCGATACGGTGTACGCCAACGTCGCCATCGTCGAAGCGCGCGCCAGCGCGTCGCGGCCGCACACCGGCGTGGTGCGTTTCGGCTTCGACGTGCTCAACCAGCGCGAACACATCGTGCAGCGCGGCGTCATGACGGTGCTGATGAAGGGCCGCCAGTTCGCCACCGCCCACGAATCGCCAGGGAGGTGAATCATGCGCGCGGTGTTGTGCACGACCTTCGGCGCTCCCGGTGAACTGGTGATCGGGGATATTCCGGCGCCCGTGCCCGCCGCCGGCCAGGTGCTGATCGAGGTGAAGGCGGCCGGCATCAATTTTCCGGACAGTCTGTTCATCGCCGGCAAATACCAGGTGAAACCGCCGCTGCCGTTCGTGCCGGGGTTGGAGCTGGCGGGCGTGGTGCGCGCGGTGGGTGAAGGCGTCGACGGCTTCCGGCCGGGCCAGCGCGTGGCCGCCCACCCGGAAAGCGGTGGCGCCTTCGCCGAGCAGGCGGTGGTGTCTGCCGGGCGCGTGTTTCCGATTCCCGACACCCTGGATTTCGTCACCGCCGCCGGGTTCCTGATCACCTACGGCACATCACAGCACGCGCTCCAGGATCGCGGCCGCCTGCGGCCGGGGGAAACCCTGCTGGTGCTGGGCGCGGCCGGCGGCATCGGCCTGACCGCGGTGGAGCTGGGCAAGGCGATGGGCGCGCGCGTGATCGCCTGCGCCTCCAGCGCGGAAAAACTGGCGCTGTGCCGCGATTACGGCGCCGACGAAACCATCGACTACAGCCGCGAAGACCTGCGCGCGCGGGTCAAGGCCCTGACCGAAGGCCGCGGTCTCGACGTGGTCTACGACCCGGTCGGCGGACCTTACACCGAGCCGATGGTGCGCAGCCTGGCGCGCGACGGCCGCTATCTGGTGCTGGGCTTCGCCGCCGGCGAAATTCCGAAGATACCGCTCAATCTGGTGCTGCTCAAAACCAGCGCCATCGTCGGCGCCTATTGGGGCCCCTCCATCGACGCCGATCCCGAACACAATGCCGCCAACCTGGCGCAACTCTACGCGTGGCACGCGCAGGGGCGCTTGCGGCCGCACATTTCCGAAACGTATCCGCTGGAGCAGGCGGCGCTGGCGATCGAACGCGTGGCGTCGCGCCGCACCCGGGGCAAGGTGGTGCTGGTGGTGGATGCCTGAGGGCGCCGCCGCGCTGCGCGGATTCAACACGACGGAACGCACCGTTTGATGAGGAAGGTTTGATGTCGAAAATCCTGTCGCGCCGCGATCTCGAATTTCTGTTGTACGAATGGCTGGACGTGACGGCCTTGGCCGGGCGCGAGCGTTTCGCCGCGCACAGCCGCGAGACCTTCGACGCGGTGCTCGATCTGTGCGAGCGCATCGCCACCGACGAATTCGCGCCGCACAACAAAAAAAGTGATCAGAACGAGCCGCAGTTCGACGGCGAACGCGTAACCATCATTCCGGAAGTGAAGCAGGCGCTGGAGGTGTTCCGCGCCTCCGGCCTGATCGCCGCCGGCTTCGACGAGGAACTCGGCGGCATGCAGCTGCCCACGCTGGTGCAGCAGGCCGGCATGACCTGGTTCAACGCCGCCAATGTCGCCACCACCGGCTTCATTTTTCTCACCGTCGCCAATTCCAACCTGCTGCTGGCGCACGGTTCGCCCGAGCAGATCGAACGCTTCGTGCGGCCGATGGCCGAGGGCCGTTTTTTCGGCACCATGTGCCTGTCGGAACCGCAGGCGGGATCGTCGCTGTCGGATATCCGCAGTCGCGCCGAACCGCAGGCGGACGGCAGCTATCGCCTGTTCGGCAACAAGATGTGGATTTCCGCGGGCGAACACGAACTGGCGGAAAACATCGTGCATCTGGTGCTGGCCAAAATTCCGGGCGGGCCGCCGGGGGTGAAGGGCATTTCGCTGTTCATCGTGCCCAAATATCTGGTGAACGACGACGGCTCGCTCGGCGCGCGCAACGACGTGGTGCTGGCCGGCCTCAATCACAAGATGGGTTTTCGCGGCATCAGCAACTGCCTGCTGAATTTCGGCGAGGGCCGGTTTCGCCCGGGCGGGCAGGCCGGTGCCGTGGCTTATCGGGTGGGCGAGGCCCATCGCGGGCTGACCTACATGTTCCACATGATGAACGAGGCGCGCATCGCCGTCGGCATGGGCGCCACGGCGCTGGGCTACACCGCCTACCTGCACGCGCTCGATTACGCGCGCACCCGTTTGCAGGGGCGCCTGCCGGACGGCAAGGACGCGAACGCGCCGCAGGTGGCGTTGATCGAACACGCCGACATCAAACGCATGCTGCTGGCGCAAAAAGCCTGCGTGGAGGGCGCGCTGGCGCTGAACCTGTATTGCGCGCGTCTGGTGGACGAGGAAAAAACCGCAGCCGACGGCGCCGCGCGCCGGCGCGCCACGCTGCTGCTGGACATGCTCACGCCGATCGCCAAGAGCTGGCCGTCGCAGTGGTGCCAGGAGGCGATCAGCCACGCCCTGCAAATCCACGGCGGCTACGGCTACACCCGCGATTACAACATCGAACAGTTCTACCGCGACAA
>Ga0164243_10003985_pt1 | contig 23305 bp, 19 predicted proteins | sample OricompcompostOP_FD_108781 | JGI IMG/M metagenome (GOLD analysis project Ga0164243, IMG submission 108781) | Organic Plus compost microbial communities from Emeryville, California, USA - Original compost - Organic plus compost (OP) | ecosystem: Engineered > Solid waste > Mixed feedstock >...
TCGGCCGGGACGATGGCCTCGGAGTCCTCGATCAGGTCGCCGAACTCCGAATCGCCGTCCTCACCCAGCGGGGTGTGCAACGAGATGGGCTCACGGCCGTACTTCTGGACCTCGACGACCTTCTCCGGCGTCATGTCCAGCTCGAGCGCCAGCTCCTCAGGAGTGGGCTCGCGGCCCAGGTCCTGCAGCATCTGACGCTGGACGCGGGCGAGCTTGTTGATGACCTCGACCATGTGCACCGGGATACGGATGGTGCGGGCCTGGTCGGCCATGGCGCGGGTGATGGCCTGACGGATCCACCACGTGGCGTACGTCGAGAACTTGAAGCCCTTGGTGTAGTCGAACTTCTCCACCGCACGGATCAGACCGAGGTTGCCCTCCTGGATCAGGTCCAGGAACAGCATGCCGCGGCCTGTGTACCGCTTGGCCAGCGAGACGACGAGTCGCAGGTTGGCCTCGAGCAGGTGGTTCTTGGCACGACGGCCGTCGATGACGATCCAGTCGAGCTCCTCAGCCAGTTTGGCGCCGATACGACCGCCCTTGTTGATCTTCTCCTCGGCGAACAGGCCCGCCTCGATGCGCTTGGCCAACTCGACCTCTTCGGCGGCGGTCAGCAGCGAGACCTTGCCGATCTGCTTCAGGTAGTCCTTGACCGGATCGGCCGTGGCGCCGGCCACCATGACCTGCTGTGCCGGCTCATCAGTCTCATCGGCCGAGGACAGCGTGAACGCCGCCTTCTCGTCCTCCTTGATGGTCGGATCGCTCTCGACGTCCTTGACGAACTCCTCGTCGGAGATGTCGGGCAACACCTTCTTGCCGTCGGCGTCGACCTGCGGCGCTGGCGTCTCCAGAACATCGGCCACGTCGATCTGCGGCGGGACCGTGGTCTCCTCCAGCTCCTTCGTGGTGGCCTTCTTCTTCGTGGCGGTTTTCTTGGCGGCGGGCTTGCTCGCGGTACTGGTCTTCGTCACGGTCTTTTCTTGTTTCGGGGCCTGGGCGGGGGTGGTCTTCTTCGCTGCCGTCTTCTTGGCAGCAGGCTTGGTGGTCTTGGCTGCTGCGGACTTCTTCGCAGCAGGAGTCTTCTTGGCCGGAGCTTTCTTCGCCGGGACGGCCTTCTTGGCCGCACTGGACTTCTTGGCGGGCGCGGTCTTCTTCTTCGCCGTTGCAGTGGCCACGGGCTTGTCCTTCTCCGGCGTGTCCTTCTTCTGTGTGCCGCCTCCAGTGCCACGCAACAACTTGGTCCCACGCTTCACGAGCTTCGCGGCGGGATTAGCCGGCACGTGACACCTCGCTCATCAGTGGGGTTTCATCGATCGAAGGGCGCGACAAAGAGGCCTGCGGTCAACCTCTGTGTCCAGTGTGCCACGACCCGCCCAGCCAGGTGTGGACCGGCTCTCCACTGTGCATGTGCTGCTCGTAGGCCAGCGTCGTCGCGCGCATCGCCGCCACCCGGTCGGCGTCGGCCTCCAACTGGTGGGTGAACTCATCGATCAGCCACGTCGCACCATTGCGCCCCGTGATGCACCGTTGCTCGATGATGCCCAACAATCGGTCGCGAACATCGGCATCGACACTCATCTGCTCCAGACCGGCGTGCGCCATCGGCAACAGGTGACGTACGACCAGTTCGCGGACCGCCACGGTGCCCACGCCGGGCCAGTACAGGTCGGCGTCGATGCCCTCGCGGGCGGCTGTGTGGAAGTTGTCCTCGGCCGCCTGGAACGACAACTGCGACCAGATGGGGCGTTCACTGCCGCCCAGCACCGTGGTCAGGCCGTAGAACAGAGCCGCGTTCGCCATCGTGTCGACCACCGTGGGTCCGGCCGGCAGCAAGCGGTTCTCGATGCGCAGGTGCGGCCGGCCGTCGACGACGTCGTAGATGGGTCGGTTCCAGCGGTAGATCGTGCCGTTGTGCAGCCGCAGCTCGGGCAGGTTCGGGGTGCGGCCGGCTTCGAGTTCCTCCAGTGGGTCCTCATCTTCGACGATGGGGAGCAGCGCCGGGAAGTAGCGCACGTTCTCCTCGAACAGGTCGAAGACCGACGTGATCCAGCGGTCGCCGAAGAACACACGCGGCCGGACACCCTGTGCCTTGAGTTCCTCGCTGCGCGTGTCGGTGGCCTGCTCGAACAGCGCGATGCGCGTCTCGTGCCACAGCTGATTGCCGAGCAGGAACGGTGAGTTGGCGCCCACTGCGACCTGGACGCCGGCGATGGCCTGCGCTGCGTTCCAGAACGCCGCGAAGTCCTCGGGTTCGACCTGAAGATGCAACTGGGTCGAGGTGCAGGCCGCCTCCGGCATGATCGTGTCGGCTGTCGTGTCCAAGCGGTCGACACCGTCGATCACGATCGCGATGTCCTCACCGCGTGCGGACATGATCTGATCGGACAGCAACTGATAGCGCGGATTCGGTGAGATGGTGTTCCGGGCCAGATGTTCAGGTCGCAGGGTCGGCAGGATGCCGATCATCATCAGATGCGCGCCCACGCTCGACGCCTTGGACTGAGCAGCGTTCAGGTCGTCGCGCACCGACTGCTGCAGCCGCATCAGCCCCTGACCGTCGATGCGGGTCGGCGGGATGTTGACCTCGACGTTGAACAGGCCCAGTTCGGTCTGGAAGTCCTCATCGGCGATCGCCTCCAGTGCTTCGGCATTACGCAGCGCCGGCTCGCCGGTCTCGTCGACCAGATTGAACTCGATCTCGATGCCGACGTGCGGATGATCCACCGAGAAGTCACGCTCGCCCAGCATGCGGGCGAACACATCCAGACAGCGCCGAACCTTGGCGCGGTACCGCGTGCGGTCCTCACGGGTGAACTCGCGGGCATCGACGTCCTGACCCATGACGACAGACTAGATGTTGACAGGGTCCTTACCCAGTCCTCCGGCGCTCGTCCGGGTCATGCCAGGACGGTGGCGGCACACCGTTGTCCAGCACCTGGAGCATCAGTTGACCCAGCGCATGGTGCGGATCGGCCTCCAGCGCACGCTCGGTCGCGATGAGTGAGAGCGCACCGTGGCCGTGCAGCCAAGCCGTGAAAGCGGCCAGGGACAGCACGGATGGAGCGAAGGTGGGCAGGACGTGGCGGGCGCAGTGGCACAGCGTGCGCAGCCAGTGTTCATGCGTGTCGTCGGCGATGCGTCGCCAGACAGCATCGCGGACGTCGGCCGCGCTGAGCCACACGCACAGTCTCACCGTCTGTTCGTCGGTCAGATGCGCACCGGACTCGATCCGCTTGAGCACCAGGGCCAGATCTTCGAGCGCCGCGTCGACCAGCCCATCGGAATGGCGGCCCATCACGCCCAGCACCTCGGGCCAGATCCGCCCGTAGACCTCGGCGAGCCCTTCGAGACGTCCACCGGAAGGCGGCGCGACGCGTTCGGCGAGCGCCTCGCGACTGGGCAGGATCTCCTGGCCCGCGGCGATGGCCGACACGATCGAGACGTGATGGTCGCTGGTCTGGTACGCGATGCCTTCGGACGGGAATCCTGGCACATCGACCCAGTAGCGATCTCCATCGGAGCGTGCCAGCGCTATCGGCTCGATCTCGTCGAGGAGTGCCTCGATGGCTGCCAGCAGATCGTGCGCGATGCCCTGTTTCTCGGTCAGCGCCAGCGCGATGATGCCCTCGGCGGCGTGGTTGCGCACGTGGTGCACCACGACCGCGGCGGCCTTGTCGATATCGCCGGGGTCGTCGGGGATGTCGATGCGGAGACGGAATCCGAACCGGCGCCGTGGTCCGTGCGTGGCGAGCGCGACCAACGACTCCTCGGGGCGGAATCCCAGGAAGGTCGGCAGGGCGTTGAACAGGTCGTCGATGTCGTGCGCGATGAACGCCGGTGACGTGTCGTCTGTGTGGGTCATGCATCCACGCTGGCGGTGTTCGCGGGTCGCCGACAGACGTGCCATCGGATCTGTGGAAACTCGATCCGGCGGGTGCTCAGCTGTGGACAGACCGCCCGGCGATCCACGTGCGGGTGGCACGGAACGTCGATGAATCCAGCAGCACCAGATCAGCCGGCGCGCCCGGTTCGATCGCCCCCGAGCCGGATCCGACCGCTCGTGCCGGCACCCGTGTGGCGGCATCGATGGCGTCGCCCGGATCCACCCCGGCGTCGCGCACGACGTTGCCGATACAGGTGTCGAGTCGTACGGCCGCACCGGCGATCGTGCCGTCGGCACGCAAGGGTGGCTCGCCGTCGCGCACAGTGAGCGGTTCGCCGCCCAGGACGTACTCCCCCGCGTCCATGCCGAACGCCGAGACGTTGTCGGTGACCAGCATGATCCGGCCCTCCGCGGCAGCGAACGCGACGCGGATCGCGATGGGGTCCACATGGTGCAGATCAGCGATCAGCCCGGCCGTCAGACGCGTGTCGGTCAGCGCGGCGCCCACGACTCCAGGATCGCGGTGTCGCAGTGGGCGCTGTGCATTGAACACATGGGTCACGAGGGTGGCGCCGGCATCGGCGGCACGGGTAACGGTCCCTGCATCGGCGTCGCTGTGTCCCACGCTGACCCGCACACCCGCAGCCACGAATCGTTCGATCGCGTCGATCGCGCCCAGCCTTTCGGGGGCCACCGTGACGTAGCCGAGGTGCGCACCGGCGGCCGCGACGAGCGTCTCGACGCGTTCGGGTGTCGGATCGGTCAGGCACTCCGCGCGATGGGCACCCCGGCAGGCCTCAGCCAGGAACGGGCCCTCCACGTGGGCCGGAAGCAATCGAGCCGCACCCGGACGGCCGGCCAGCCGCTCGCGCTGTCGGGCGTAACCGCGTAACTGCTCGGCCAACTCGTCCACGGGCGCCGTGATGAACGTGGGCACGATCGCCGTGACGCCGGTGCTGGGCAGCATGTCGACGATGCGTTCCCAGTCGGCGTCGGTGGCGGCGGCGAAATCGGCACCGTAGGCACCGTTGATCTGTGCATCCACGAGGCCGGGCGCCAGGGTACCGACCAACGTCTCGTCCGGTTCGCGCCGCGGCATGCCTCGACCGACCGACGTGATGGTGCCGAGGCCGTCGTCGATCTCGAGCCAGCCCGGACCCGATCCGTCGGGCAGGTGCAGTGACGTGGCGGCGATGAGGACTCCCACGCTCCGACGGTAACGGAGAATCGCTTGACTGGCTATTTGTTAGTTTGGTTTACTTACTACGTGACCCAGACCACAACGGTTCCCGCCCGCCGCCAGCGCGCGACCGGAACCGTCCGCCCGGCCGACACCCGCCGGCACCATCGCGCCCTGCTGTTGCAGCACCTGGTGGACCACGGCGCCACCAGCCGCGCCGACCTGGCGCGCGAATCCGGCCTGACCCGCGTCACCGTCTCCGACCTGGTCGCCGAGCTCATCACCGACGGACTCGTGACCGACATCGGACCACGCCCCAACGGAACCCGCGTCGGCAAGCCCGCGACACTGGTCGAGATCGCCGACCAGTCCCCCGTCATCGTCGCGATCGACCTGTCCGACGACACCGGCTTCACCGGCGCGCTCATCGATCTGTCCGGCACGGTCCTGCACCACGATCAGGCACCGTTCACGACCGGCCACCAGGCCCTGGAGGTCATCGCCGACCTGACCGCCAGGATCATCGCCACCGCCTCGCGACCCGTCCTCGGCGTCGGCGTCGGCACGCCTGGCATCGTCGGAGCCGACGGTCACGTACTGCAGGCCCCCAATCTGCACTGGGAGAACGTCGATCTCGCGGCCGACCTGGGCCGACGCACCGGCCTGCCGGTCAGCGTCGGCAATGACGCCAACCTCGCCACGGTGGCCGAATGCGCCTTCGGCGAAGGCGACGACGCCGGGCTGCTCATGATCACGGTCGGCCAAGGTGTCGGCGGCGGCATCTGCATCGACGGTGCATCCGTCACCGGTCCCCTGCTGTCCGCCGGCGAGATCGGACACGTCGTCGTCGACCCCGACGGCGCCGACTGCGCCTGCGGCAACCGCGGCTGCCTCGAGACGTTCCTGTCCGCTCCCGCCCTACGTGCACTCCCCGACGCCGATGCCCGCGCCCACGCCGGCCGCCTGCTCGGTTCGGTCCTCACCCCGATCGTGACGACCCTCGGCATCGCCGACGTCGTCCTGCACGGTCCCCCCGAGCTGCTCGACGGTGCGGTGCTCGACGCCGCCGGCGAGACGCTCGCCCGCCAGACCCTCCCGTTCGTCGCACGGAAGATCCGCATCCGGTTGATCGCCCACGACGACCTCGTCCTGACCGGGGCAGCCGCCCTGGTCAGATTCCGCGAGTTGGGAGTCGTCTGAGTCGCCCACCCCCGGACTCAGGCACCTCTGCTTCCCCACACCACCCACCACCCCTTCACGAAGTACTGAGAGGCACACCATGAAGCTCCGCAAGCTCGCGGCTGCCGCAGCCGCGACCGCGCTCGGCCTGGGCACGCTCGCCGCCTGTGGCGACGACTCTGGAGGAGGGTCGTCCGAGGGCGGCTCAGACACGCTGACCCTGTGGTTGGCCGGCAAGGAAGACACCCCGACCGACGCCACCGACTGGCTGAAGAAGGAGTTCGAGTCCCAGCACGACGGAAAGACCCTCAAGATCGAACGCATCGATTGGGGCGAGCTGCTGACCCGACTCAACACGTCGCTGCCCAGCGACAAGACACCCGATGTCGTCGAAGTCGGCAACACGCAGGCCGCGTCCTTCACCAGCATCGGGGCGTTCACCGATCTGACGGACAAGGCCGATGAGCTCGGGGCCATGGGGCCGCAGTCGTTCGTCGACGCCGGCACCTGGGACGACAAGCTGTTCGCGGTGCCCTACTACTGGGGCTCGCGCTACGTCTTCTACAGCAAGTCTGCGTTCAAGGACGCCGGGCTCGAGGTGCCCAAGACGCTCGCCGACTTCAACGCAGCGGCGCAGCAGCTGAAGACCGACGGCGGTGGCGACTACAGCGGCTTCTGGCTGCCCGGTCAGGACTGGCGCAACGGCATCAGCTGGGTGTTCGCCAACGGTGGCGACATCGCGGTCCAGGACGGCGACAAATGGGTCGGCAAACTCTCCTCCGCCGAGAGCATCAAGGGTCTGACTGAATGGCAGCAGCTGGCCGAGAAGGCCACCACCGCGCCCAAGGACGGCAAGGACGAGGAGCCCTGGACGTCGTTCAACAACGGTGAGGCCGCGATGTTCATGGCTCCGAGCTGGGCGCGCTGGTCGGTCGCCGAGGACAAGGCCGACGATCTGGGTGCGTTCGCGCTGCCCGGTGCCGAGAGCGGTGCCGCTCCGGTGTTCGCCGGCGGCTCCAATCTGGGCATCTCGGCCAAGTCCAAGAACCAGGACCTGGCGTTCGACCTGCTGAAGCTGATCTACAGCGACGACTACCAGCAGCTGCTCGCCAAGAACGGGCTCGGCCCCGCCAACGACGAGTTCACGTCGCTGATGGGTGACGACGAGTTCGCCCAGGCCGCCATCACGGCGGCCAGCAGCTCGAAGCTGACCCCGACGTCGCCGGAGTGGTCGGCGGTCGAGACCGCGAGCGTCATGGAGGAGTTCTTCGGGGCCCTCGCCAACGGCAAGGACGTCGCGGCCACGGCCAAGGCGACCGACGCCAAGCTCGAAGAGATGCTCAACAAGTAGCCGAAGGACCGCGTCGGGGCCCACGATGGGTGGGCCCCGACCGGTCTCGGCCTGCCCATGTCCGCTCCCCCAGGAAGGATTGCCATGACCCGCAAGCTCGGCCCCTACGCGATGCTGCTGCCGGCATTCGCGATCCTGGGTGTCGCGCTCGGCTACCCGCTGGTGCGGCAGCTGGTCATGTCGTTCCAGGAGTTCGGCCGCGCCCAGCAGTTCGGGCAGCCGGCGCCGTGGGTCGGCCTGGACAACTACCGGGCACTGTTCACCGACAGCACGATGTGGGGAGTCGTCACCCGGTCGCTGGCGTTCTGCGCCGTCAACGTCGTCGTCACGATGCTGATCGGCACCGCGCTGGCGGTCCTGCTCAAGCGGGTCAACCGGACTGCCCGCCTCACGCTGCAGATATCCATGCTGCTGACCTGGGCGATGCCGGTGATCGCCGCGATGACGTCGTGGCAATGGCTGTTCGACACCCGCTACGGCGTCATCAACTGGGTCCTGACGAAGCTGGGATTCGAGTCCTTCCACCACCACAACTGGCTGACCGAGACGTGGTCGTTCTACTTCGTCGCGACCGTGATCGTGGTGTGGATGAGCGTGCCGTTCGTGATGTTCACGGTGTATGCGGCGCTGACACAGGTCTCCGACGACACTCTGGAAGCCGGCCAGTTGGACGGCGCCACCGCATGGCAGCGTTTCCGCCACATCGTCTATCCGACGATCCGCCCCGTCCTGACCATCACGATGCTGCTGCAGATCGTGTGGGATCTGCGCGTGTTCGCCCAGATCTACTACCTGCAGGGCGTCGGCGGCACCCCCAGCAAGACCCACCTGCTGGGCACCTACATCTACACGCTCGGCATCGGCCAGAACGACTACGCGATGGCATCGGCTCTGGCGATGTTCGTGCTGGTCCTGACCCTGGTGCTCACGTCCTACTACGTCCGCTCGCTGCTGAAGGAGTCCGACGCATGAGCCGCCGGACGACCGGCCGCCTGTGGAGCGGCGCAGCGATCCTGATCGCGCTGGTGTGGGCGTTCCCCGTCTACTGGATCGTCAACAGCGCCTTCCAGCCGTCGGACCGGCTGCGATCCACCGATCCGGCCTGGTTCCCGGTCGACCTGACCGGCTCGGGCTTCGGCCGTGTCTTCGACGACGAGTTCCTGGCCTCGCTGAAGCTGAGCATGACCGTCACGCTGATCGCGATCGTGGTCGCGGGACTGTGCGCCTTCTTGGGTGCCGTCGCCATCTCGCGCTTCCGGTTCCGCGGTCGTCTGCAGCTGGTGCTGGTCGTCCTGGCGATCCAGATGATCCCGCCCGAGGCGCTGTTCGTCAGTCAGTACAAGATGCTCGACGAGTGGGGCATGTTCGACACCGTCGCGGGCCTGGGGCTGCTGTACATCGCGATGATCCTGCCGTTCACGCTGTGGATGCTGCGCGGCTTCGTCGACGGCGTGCCCATCGAGCTGGAGGAGGCGGCGATGGTCGACGGATGCGGTCGCATCCGGGCGTTCTTCACCATCACGTTCCCACTGCTGGCCCCCGGCCTGGTGGCCAGTAGCGTGTACGGCTTCCTGCAGGCCTGGAACGAGTTCACGCTGGCCGTCGTCGTGATGTCTCCGGACAACCGCACCCTGCCGCTGTGGCTGCGCGGACTGTCCGACGTGTCCAATGACGCGATCGACTGGCCCGGTGTCATGGCCGGCGCGACTCTGGTCGCGGTGCCGGTGATCGTGTTCTTCATGGCCATCCAGAGCCGCATGACCAGCGGCCTGGTCTCCGGGGCGGTGAAGGGCTGATGACCAGGCCTGATGTGACCGGCGACCTGACCCGCGACGCGTACGCCGTGATGCTGGCAGCGTTCCGCGGACCCACGATGCCCACCTGGCTGCCCGACGCCTACCGGCAGGGACTGGCCGGAATCTGCCTGTACGGCGACAACGTCGACGCCGATGGCGATCTGTCCCGGCTGGCGCGTGAGGTATCGGGCCTCGATCCGACCGCCGTGCTCGCGGCCGACGAGGAGGGCGGCGACGTGACCCGGCTGCACATGCGCGAGGGCTCTCCCGCTCCCGGCAATCTGGCGCTGGGCATCGTCGACGACACCGATCTGACGCGCACGATCGCGGAGGGCATCGGGGCCGAGCTGCGTGATGCCGGGATCTGGCTGGATCTCGCGCCGTGTGCCGACGTCAACAGCAATCCGGACAATCCGGTCATCGGTAACCGCAGCTTCGGCGCTGACCCCCACCTGGTCGCCCGTCACACGGTCGCATTCGTCGAGGGGCTGGCCGAACAGGGAGTTGCTGCATCGGTGAAGCACTTCCCCGGCCACGGCGACACCACCGCCGATTCCCACATCGACCTGCCTCGCGTGACCGCCGATCCCGCGACCGTCCGGGCACGGGAACTGGTGCCCTTCGTCGCGGCGATCGAGGCCGGTGTCGCGACCATCATGACCTCGCACGTCGTGCTGGACGCGTTCGACGCCGAACGGCCCGCGACCCTCAGCAGAGCGGTGCTGACCGGGCTGGTGCGCGAAGAGTTGGGCTACGAAGGTGTCATCGTCACCGACGCCCTCGACATGGCCGGTGCCAGCGCGACGCTCGGCATCGACGGTGCCGCGGTCGCGTCGTTGGCGGCCGGTGCCGACCTGCTGTGCCTCGGACCCGAACCGACCGACGGACCCGCCACGCTCGAACTGGCCGTCGACGCGGTCGTCACGGCCGTCACCGACGGCACGCTCCCCCGCGACCGGCTCGCCGACGCCGCCCGCCGCGTCCGCACTCTCCGCGACCAATGGCGCGTCGACCCCCACCCCGGTCGCCAGCCGCTGGGGGTACCTCCCACGCGGCGGAGCCGCGTAGGGGGCGGAACGAGCGGCGGGAAGGCGTCGGTGACGGCACAGATTCGCGCAACTACGGCCTCACGCTCCGTCGCCCAACAGGTCATCGCCCGCCAGAGCATCCAGCCGCTCACCGGCCCCGCCACAGTGGTTCGCATCGACACGGGCACCAATCCGGCCGTCGGCGACACCGAGTGGGGTCGTCTGGACGTGCCGGGTGACCGCGTCGATCTGACACCCGCCGATCTGGCGTCGACCACACCGTTCACCGGTGACGTGATTGTCGTGGCCCGCCGAGCGCACGCCGATCCAGCCGCAGCCGCATGGATCGAGCAGCAGCTGGCGGCCAACCCGAACGCCCGGCTGATCGACCTCGCGACGCTGGGCTCGTCACCCACCCTCACCGCCGCGCTGTCCGAGGCACTGCGGGGTGAGGCATGAGCACGCCCGTTATCGCCGGCATCGACATCGGTGGCACCTCGGTCCACGGCATCGCGATCGATCCGGCCAACGGCCTGGTGGTCGGCGACGTCCGCCGCGCCACGGTCGCCGGGCCGGACGGTGTTCTGACCGAACTGTCGGCCGCAGTTGCCGACCTGGCCAAGGCGACCGGGCGCCCCATCGGCGGCATCGGTGTCGGTGTCCCCGGCCTGGTCGCCGACGGAACCGTGTCCCACGCCGTCAATCTGGGAATCGGCGCCGCGCCCGTCGACCTGCTGGGACACGTCCGGACGCTCACCGATGGACCCGTAGCAGTCGAGAACGACGTCAAAGCGGCCGCGCTCGGTGCCCAGCGATGGCTCGCCGACACCGAGCCCGAAGTCCACGACTACGCGCTCGTCAACGTCGGCACCGGTCTGGCCGCCGGTCTGGTGCTCGATGGCCGGTTGCGGCGCGGCGCCACCGGGCTAGCGGGCGAGATCGGTCATCTGACGTTCGACCGGACCGGGCCCGCATGCAAGTGCGGCAAGCGCGGCTGTCTCGAGCTCTACGCCTCGGGCAGCGGCCTGCGGCGATCGTGGGACGGCACGGCGCTCGAGCTGTTCACCGCAGCCGCCGCCAACGATCCACAGGCCGTCGCGCTCGTGGAGGACGTCGTGGCGGGCCTGACCTACGCCATCACCCTGCTCGCCTACACGGTCGACGTCGAGCGCGTCCTGGTCACCGGCGGCGTCGTGTCGGCAACTCCCCCGCTGCGTGACGCCGTGATCGCGCGTCTGGCTCAGGATGGTCTGACGCCGGTCGGCCGCGCCGCGGCCGTCGAGGAACGCGTCCGGTGGCTACCGGCCGATGTGCCCGTCGGCGCGATCGGCGCCGCACTGCTGGTCCACGCCGAAGGGGATCGCTGATGGAGGTCGTCATCACGGCCGACCCCGGTTTCGTGGCCGCTGACGCGATCGCTGCGCACGTGCGCCCCGGCGCGGTCCTGGGATTGGCCACCGGCTCGTCGCCCCTGCCGGTGTACGCCGAACTACTACGGCGCCGGGACGCCGGCGACCTGTCGTTCGACGGAGTACAGGCCTTCACCCTCGACGAATACGTCGACCTGCCTCGTGCTCACCCGCAGAGCTATCACGCAGTGATCAGGCGCGAGTTCACCGAGGCCGCTGGAATCACGGTTGACGCGCCGAACAGCGAGGCCACGGACATCCCGGCCGAAGCCGCCCGGTACGAAACGGCGATCCGGAACGCCGGTGGAATCGACGTCCAACTCCTGGGCATCGGCACCGACGGACACATCGGCTTCAACGAGCCTGGGTCGTCGCTGGCCTCGCGGACCCGCGTCAAGACGCTGACACCGCAGACACGCGCCGACAATGCACGGTTCTTCGACTCGATCGACGATGTGCCCGTGCATGTCCTGACGCAGGGTCTGGGCACCATCTTGGAGGCGCGGCACCTGGTGCTCGTCGCCACCGGAGAAGGCAAGGCCGCAGCCGTCGCCGCAGCCGTCGAAGGACCGGTCAGCGCGATGTGTCCGTCCTCGGTCCTGCAACTGCATCGGCACGTGACGTTCGTGGTCGACGAGGCGGCGGCCGCCGATCTGCGCCTCACCGATTACTACCGCTTCGTGGCGGACCACAAACCCGAATGGCAAGCCTGGTGAGAGAGTGCTGGTGACATGGCAAGCGTGACCTTCAGCGGGGCAACCCGCTCATTCCCCGGTACCGACCGTCCCGCGGTCGACCACATCGACCTCGATGTCGCCGACGGCGAGTTCCTCGTCCTGGTCGGGCCGTCGGGCTGCGGCAAGTCCACGACCTTGCGCATGCTCGCGGGCCTTGAGGAGGTCACCGAGGGCACGATCCACATCGGTGACCGCGACGTCACGAACGACGCCCCCAAGGATCGCGATATCGCGATGGTCTTCCAGAACTACGCGCTGTATCCGCACATGACGGTCGGCGAAAACATGGGCTTCGCCCTCAAGATCGCCGGTGTGTCCAAGTCCGAGATCAAGCAGCGCGTGGCCGAGGCCGCCGAGCTGCTGGACCTGACCGAAATGCTGGATCGTCGCCCCAAGGCGCTGTCCGGCGGGCAGCGTCAGCGCGTGGCCATGGGCCGCGCCATCGTCCGCTCCCCACAGGTGTTCCTGATGGACGAGCCGCTGTCGAACCTCGACGCCAAGCTGCGGGTGCAGACGCGCGCGCAGATCGCGGCCCTGCAACGGCGTCTCGGCACCACGACGGTGTACGTCACGCACGACCAGGTCGAGGCCATGACGATGGGCGACCGTGTCGCGGTGCTCAAGGACGGCGTCCTTCAACAGATCGCGGCCCCGCGCGAGTTGTACGACCGGCCCGCCAATCTGTTCGTCGCCGGATTCATCGGATCGCCGGCCATGAATCTGCTCGACGTGCCTGTGGCTGACGGGTCCGTCCAGCTGGGCGATCTGCAGATCCCGGCTCCCACCGACCTGCCGCGCGTCGTGTTGGGCATCCGTCCCGAGAACCTGGTGGCCGCCGACACCGGATTCGAGGTCCGCGTCGATCTGGTGGAGGAACTCGGCGCCGACGCCTACCTGTACGGCCCGTCGGCCGGCTTGTCGGACACCAACGTCGTCGCCCGCACCGACTGGCGCCGCCCACCGACCAAGGGCACCACGGTCCGCCTCCGCCCCGACGACCTCACCGACCTCCATCTCTTCGACCCCGCTACCGGCGCGCGCCTCTGACCTACCGAGGGCTCTAGCCCGGTCGCCAGCGGGTGGGGGTACCTCCCACGCGCTCTGCGCGTAGGGGGCGGCCGGCCACGGCCGAGACGCGGGTAGGCGCTGGTGAGATCGCAGGCATGAGCAAGCACACCACCTCGCCAACGCCTACCCGCCCTCCTTCGTCGGGCTGGCGACCGGTGCTTGCGCCGTCCACCGGTTCGCCTGACATGCTGGGCGGGTGTCCGCGCTGACCGAACTTGCCGACGTGTTACCCGACGACGTGCTGATCACGGATCCGGCGCGAGTGGAGAACTATCGGTACGACTGGGCACGTGAGCCGTCCGCCGCGCTGCCCTTGGCGGTCGTGCGCGCCACCGACGCGGCCCACGTGCAGGAGGCCGTCCGCTGGGCCGTACGCCACCGCGTGCCTGTCGTGCCGCGTGGTGCGGGCAGCGGACTGTCCGGTGGCGCGTCGGCCGTGGCGGACGGCATCGTCATCAGCCTCGAAGCCATGGCCGGGATCGAGATCGACGCGGACTGCCGGGTCGCGGTCGTCGAACCCGGCGCACTGAATGCCGACGTCAAGCGGGCCGCCGTCGAGTACGGCCTCTGGTACCCGCCCGATCCGTCGTCGTACGAGATGTGTTCGATCGGCGGCAACATCGCCACCAACGCCGGCGGTCTGTGCTGCGTCAAGTACGGCGTCACGACCGACTACGTCCTCGGGCTCGATGTCGTGCTCGCCGACGGAACTCTGGTGACGCTCGGCGGCAAGCGCATCAAGGATGTGGCCGGGCTGTCGCTGCTCAAGCTGTTCGTCGGCAGCGAGGGCACGCTCGGCATCGTGACCCGCGCGATCCTGAGACTCGTCCCGGTCCCAGCAGAACGCGCCACTCTGGTCGCGTCCTTCGACTCCATGGCTGATGCGTCGCGGGCCGTGGTCGACTCCTGCCGGCGCGTGCGGTTGTCGATGCTGGAACTGATGGACAACGCCTCGATCAACGCGATCGAGGATCTGCGCCCGCACGGACTGGATCGAGCGGCCGGTGCGCTGCTGGTCGCCCAGTCGGATGCTCCCGGCGATGCGCGCGAGTACGAGATCGAGCAGGCTCGAGCGGCCTGTGAGGCCCACGGCGGGCGCGATGTGTTCGTGACGATCGATCCCGACGAGGGCGAGATGTTCGTCGAGGCGCGGCGAGCGGCCTTTCCGGCCATGGAGGCCAAGGGGTCGCTCCTGCTCGAGGATGTCGGGGCACCCGTCCCATTGCTGCCTGAACTCATCGACGGCATCGGCGAACTCGCCCGCGAACACGACACCACCATCGCGGTGGTCGCACACGCAGGCGACGGCAACACGCACCCGATCATCGTGTTCGATCCGACCGACGCGGCGGCCACTGAACGGGCACACGCGGCGTTCGAGGCCGTTATGACGCTGGCCATCGGGCTCGGCGGCACCATCACCGGCGAGCACGGCGTCGGCCGCACCAAGAAGTCCGCGCTCCCCCAACAGCTGGGTCCCGACGTCATGGCGCTGAACCAGACCGTCAAGCAGGCGCTCGACCCCACAGGCATCCTGAACCCCGGCGCGGTCCTCGACTGAACTAGATTCGAAGCATGACTGCACGCCACCTGTTCGGACCCGGCCCCACCAACCCGTATCCGGAGGCCACGGCGGCACTCGCCGAGCCGCTACTGGGCCATCTCGATCCACTGTTCCTGCAGATCATGGACGAGACCTGCGAGCAGTTGCGCACCGTCTGGGGCACGTCGAACGCGCGGACCCTCCCGATCTCGGCCACAGGGTCCGCCGGCATGGAGGCGGCATTCGTCAACACGGTGCACCCGGGTGATGTGGTCGTCGTCGCCGTCAACGGCCTGTTCGGCCAGCGCATGTGCGATGTGGCGGCGCGCTGTGGCGCCGAGGTGGTACCCGTCGAGCACGAATGGGGCACACCTGTCGACGTCGACCGCGTCCTGGCAGCGCATCCCTCGCCCGCGATCATCGCGGCCGTGCACGCCGAGACGTCCACGGGCGTGCGATCCGATATCGCGGCACTCGGCGCGAGCAAAGGCGACGCGCTCCTGCTCGTCGATGCCGTCACATCGATCGCGGGCATCGAGCTGCTGGCCGACGACTGGGGCATCGACATCGGCTACGCCGGCACCCAGAAGTGCATCGGCGTGGCGCCCGGCCTCGCACCGTTCACGATCAACGGCCGGGCGTTCGAACGACGTGTCGAGAAGCCGCGGTCGTGGTACCTGGACCTGGGGTTGCTCGGCGGCTATGTCGGAGAGGCGTCCGGCTCTGGCGGGCGCACGTATCACCACACGGCACCCGTCGCGATGGTTCGCTCGCTCAACGCGGGGCTCACGCGCATCCTCGACGAAGGACTGGACGCGGTGTGGGAACGTCACGCCGCAGCAGGGAAGGTTCTGCAGGACGGGCTACAGGAACGTGGACTCGAGCTGTTCGCGCAGGAAGGCTCCCGGCTGCCCGAGTTGACGACCGTGAAGGTGCCCGAGGGCGTCGACTCGGCCGCGGTACGCGCCGAACTCCTTGAGCAGCACAACATCGAGATCGGTGCCGGAGCGGGCGCCTACGCCGCATCTGTGTGGCGCATCGGACTCATGGGACCCAATGCCGGCCCCGAGTCCGTCGACCTGCTGCTCGGCGCACTCGACGAGGTCTTGGCGCAATGACCGAGTTCCTCCGGCCAGTCACGCTGACTGGGAACCTGGTATCGCTGTCGCCGCTGACTTCTGACGACGTCGACGGACTTGCGGCGGCCTCGGCCGACGGCGATCTGTCGTCACTTCAGTACACCAACGTTCCGGCACCCGATGCGATGGGCGCATGGGTCGAGACCTGTCTGGAACGCCAGCGGACCGGCACGTTCCTGCCGTTCGTCACTCGCAGGCTCGACACCGACACGATCATCGGCATGACCAGCTTCTGTAACGCCGTACCGGAGCATCGCCACGTCGAGATCGGCCACACGTGGAACGCCGCATCGGCGCAGCGTTCGGGCACCAACACCGAGAGCAAGCTGCTGTTGATGACGCACGCGTTCGAAGCACTCGACGTGATCGCGGTCGAGTTCCGGACGCACTGGGTCAACCAGCAGTCGCGCCGAGCCATCGAACGACTCGGTGCCAAGCAGGACGGCGTCCTGCGCAACCACCAGGTGCTGCGCGACGGCACCCTGCGCGACACCGTCAGCTATTCGGTGCTCCCTCACGAGTGGCCCGCTATCAAGGCCGAATTGCGTCGTAAGCTCGCGGCACACTGACCCCATGAGACCTACGGCATCGATCCTCCACCTGGATCTGGATGCCTTCTTCGCCTCGGTCGAACAACGCGACAAACCGTCGTTACGCGGCAAGCCGGTGATCGTCGGCGGGCTCGGTGGACGAGGGGTGGTCAGCACTGCGTCGTACGAGGCCCGGGTCCACGGCGTGCGGTCGGCCATGAGCATGAACGAAGCCCGCTCCCGGTGCCCACACGCGGCCTTTCTGACCGGCCGCTTCCACGCCTACCGCGAGGCGAGCACCGTAGTCATGGACCGGTTGCGCGAGTTATCGCCGCTGGTCGAACCGCTGTCATTGGACGAGGCCTTCGTGGATCTCGACGCCGGCGAGGACTTCGATCCCGCCACGGTCGATGGTCTCGTGGCGACCCTGCGTCACGACATCACGGAGGTGACCCACGGCCTCACCGCTTCGGTCGGTGTGGCCTCCTCCAAGCTGATGGCCAAGATCGCCAGCGAGCTGCGCAAGCCCGACGGTGCCTACATCGTGCAACCCGGCACCGAGCTCGACGTGCTCGGACCCATGCAGGCTACGGCGATCCCCGGCGTCGGACCTGCCACGGCGCAGCGGCTGCGGTTACTCGGCGCCACCACCGTCCAGGACGTGCAGCAGCTGAGCCTGGACGAGCTGACCCGGGCGCTCGGGCAGGCCTCCGGCCAGTCGCTGTACCGGCTGGCTCGCGCCGACGACGACCGGCCCGTGGTGGCCGAGCGCGAGACCAAGTCGATCAGCGTCGAGGACACCTTCGACGTCGACGTCACGGATCGGGACCGGTTGGGACGGACAGTTCGCCGCATGGCACATGGGGTCGCCAAACGCCTGACCGACCACGGATTGTCCGGCCGCACCGTCACGCTCAAGATGCGCCATCACGACTTCGAGACGCACACCCGCTCGTCGACGCTTCCCGGCCCCACCGACCGGCCCGCCACCATCGCGGCCACAGCGCAGGCACTGCTCGACGGCGCTGACCTGGCCGGCGGTCTGCGGCTCATCGGAGTCGGCGTCAGCGGGCTGGCCGACTGGGTCCAGGACGATCTGTTCGCCGACGACGAGGTCGACGACGTCACCGCCGAAGAGCCCACCGAGGACGACCAAGCCGCCCCCATTGTCTACCGACCCGGCATGGACGTCCACCATGACAACCACGGAGACGGCTGGGTCTGGGGCTCCGGCCTGGGCCGGGTCACGGTGCGCTTCGAGACGCGCGAGACTCCCCCGGGGCCGGTGCGAACCTTCGCCACCGACGATCCGGCCCTACAGCCCAGCAGATAGCGTCGTCCCATGACGTCGCCCACCCCGCCGATCGCGGACCGCCGACCCACCGAACGCGTCCACCACGGCCACACCGTGATCGACGACTACGAATGGCTGCGCGACACCGACGATCCCGCGACCCGTGCCTATTTGGAGGCCGAGAACGCATACACCGACGCCCGGACCGAGCACCTGGAACCCCTGCGTCAGCAGATCTTCGACGAGATCAAGTCACGGACGCAGGAGACCGATCTGTCGGTACCGCTGCGCCGAGGCGACTGGTGGTACTACACACGCACCGTCGAGGGCAGCCAGTACGCGATCCGCTGCCGTTGTCCTATCGGAGATCCCGATGACTGGACACCTCCGGAGCTGGACGCCGCCACCGACATCGACGGCGAGCAGGTGCTGCTGGACTCCAATGTCGAGGCCGAGGGACACGAGTTCTTCTCGCTCGGCGCTTTCAGCATCAGCGACGACGAGAACTTCCTGGCCTGGTCGGTCGACACCCAGGGAGATGAGCGCTACACGATCCGCATCAAGGACCTGCGTACCGGCGAAGTCCTGCCTGACGTCATCACGGGCGCGTCATCGGGCGCCACGTGGTCGGCCGGCGCCAGCCACCTGTTCTACACGACCGTCGACGATGCCTGGCGTCCCTACCAGGTGTGGCGTCACGCGGTCGGCTCGAACGACGACGACACACTCGTGCTCGAGGAGACCGACGAACGCTACTTCGTCGGCGTGGGCCGCTCACACTCCGAGAAGTTCCTGGTCATCGCGATGTCGTCGAAGATCACCAGCGAGTACCGCGTCCTGGAGGCCGGCGACCCCGAAGGTGAGTTCCGCACGGTGCTCCCCCGCCGTGACGGCGTCGAGTACTCGATCGAGCATGCCCGCTTAGGCGATCGCGACGTGTTCTTCGTGCTGCACAACGACGGCTCCCCCAACTTCGAACTCGCCCTCACACCGGCCGATGATCCCGGCTATCTGACGGTCGTGATCCCCGGCAGTGAGGTCCGGCTGGAGGACATCGACGTCTTCGCCCGCTTCGCCGTCCTGTCGTACCGCCGCGACGCCCTAGCCCGCGTAGCCATCGCGCCGCTGACCGCAGACGGCCTGGGTGACCGGCACGAGATCGACTTCGGCGAGGAACTGTTCACCAGCGGAGTGGGCGGCAATGCCGAATGGGATCCGCCCGTCGTGCGTATGGGCGGCGGATCGTTCATCACGCCGGGCACCGTCTACGACTACGTCGTGGCCGAGGACCGGTTGATCCTGCGCAAGCAGGCACCCGTCCTCGGCGGCTACGACCCCGCCGACTACGAACAGCATCGGTCGTGGGCCGTGGCCGATGACGGCACCCGCGTGCCGGTATCGATCGTGTGCCGTAAGGGCACGCCGCGCGATGGTTCGGCACCCGGTCTGATCTACGGCTACGGCTCCTATGAGGCCAGCATGGACCCCGGCTTCTCGGCCATGCGACTGTCACTGCTGGACCGCGGCTTCGTGTTCGCGATCGCCCACGTTCGTGGCGGCGGCGAGCTGGGACGCCACTGGTACGAGCAGGGCAAGCTGCTGAACAAGCGCAACACGTTCACCGACTTCATCGCCTGCGCCCGCCATCTGGTCGATGAGGGGTGGACCTCGGCCGACCGCCTGGTCGCCGAGGGAGGCAGTGCCGGCGGCCTGCTGATGGGTGCCGTCACCAATCTGGCGCCCGACGCGTTCTGCGGCATCCTCGCTGCCGTTCCGTTCGTCGATCCGCTCACCACGATCCTCGATCCGTCGCTGCCGCTGACCGTCATCGAGTGGGACGAGTGGGGCAATCCGCTGGAGGACCCCGACGTATACGCCTACATGAAGTCCTATGCGCCGTACGAGAACGTCGCGGCCGTGGACCATCCGGCCATCCTGGCCGTCACGAGCCTGCACGACACCCGCGTCCTGTACGTCGAACCGGCCAAGTGGATCGCCCGCCTACGCGCCACGGTTCCCGATTCGGCCGACATCCTGCTCAAGACCGAGATGCACGCCGGCCACGGTGGTGTCAGCGGCCGCTACGCCTCCTGGAAGGAACGCGCCTGGGAACTGGCCTGGATCATCGATCGGGCCACCGCAGCGGCAAGGTAAGAAGCCGCTGAGAGGGGAATCCTCAGGCTGTCATCTGCGTTGTGATGGGTACAACGAGACGCAGGAGGGATGTCGGTGAGCACCAGTAAGAGCACCAGCACCGAAGGCAAGGACAGCGTCGGCATGTACCTGGCCGAGATCGCCCGGACGCCCCTGTTGGATGCCGAGCGTGAGGTCGAGTTGAGCAAGACCATCGAAGCCGGGCTGATGGCCCGTCACCTGCTCGATACCGGCCGCATCGCACGAGCCAAGGGCGGTGCCCCCAAGCGCGCCACCCGCGAAGAGTTGGAGTGGCTCGCCGAGGAGGGCGACCGTGCCATCCAGGAGTTCGTCGCCGCCAATCTGCGGTTGGTCGTCTCGATCGCCCGCAAGTACGGACGTTCCGCGATGCCCATGCTGGACCTGGTCCAGGAGGGCAACACCGGCCTGATCCGTGCGGTCGAGAAGTTCGACTACGTCAAGGGCTTCAAGTTCTCCACGTACGCCACCTGGTGGGTCCGTCAGGCCATCACGCGCGGTATCGCGCAACAGGCCCGCGTCGTCCGCCTCCCGGTCCACGTGGTCGAGGAGCTCAACCAGGTCACGGCCGCGCGCCGCAATCTGGAGCGTCAGCTCGGCTACGACCCCGAGCCGGCCGAGATCGCCCTCGAACTGGGCATGGAGACCGACCGCGTCATCGACCTGCTGTCCTGGGGCCGCGATCACGTCAGCCTCGACACCCCGGTCGACGACGACGGCGACACCTCGCTGGGCGATCTGATCGCCCGCGAGACCGAGCCCGGTCCCGACAGCCAGGTCATCAATCACGAGGCCCGAGATCTGATCGCCGAGTTGGTCGACAATCTCGGTGAGCGCGAAGCCGATATCGTCAAGGCCCGTTACGGGCTGCTCGACGGTCGTCAGCAGAAGCTCGCCGACATCGGCAAACGACACGGCATCTCGGCCGAACGCGTCCGTCAGCTCGAACGAGAGGCGTTGGCGACCTTGCGCAGGATCGCCGACCCCGATCTGGCGGCTTAGGAGGCCAGCTCGCCCCAGAGATCCCCAACGATGGTGGCGAGCTCTTCGAGAGGGCCGGTGTTGTCGACGATGATGTCGGCGACACCGGCTCTGTCCTCTCGGGACGCCTGTGCCGCGATGCGCGCCCGGGCGTCCTGCTCTGTCATCCCGCGTAGCTCGACCAGACGCTGCATCTGGACCTCGACCGGGACGTCCACGACGATCACGACGTCCATGAACTCGGTCGCGCCCATCTCGACGAGCAGCGGATTGTCGTGCACCACGACCGCGCCCGGACCCGCCTGTGACTCCAGTTCGACGGCGCGAGCCTTGATCGCGCCGTGCGTGATGGTCTCCAGATCCTTCAAAGCGCCCGGATCGGCGAACACGATCGCGCCGAGTGCCGGGCGGTCGAGTGCACCGCCCTCGGTCAGGATGCCGGAGCCGAACCGTTCGACGATGGCCGCCAGTGCCGGCGTTCCGGGTTCGACGACTTCACGGGCCAGCAGGTCATAGTCGATCACCACGGCACCGTGAGACGCCAGCAGCGCACTCACGGTGCTCTTGCCGGAGCCGATCCCCCCGGTCAGTCCGACGCGCATGGGTCAGCTGGTGGCGGCGTTGCCGTACGTCGTGACGTGGACGTGGTCCATGTGATTGGCCGTGGCGCTGCCGCGGCTGGACATGTGGCGCCACGCGCCGGACGTCGCCGGACGCCAGATGCGTTGACGCCAGATCAGGTACTCGATGCCCAGTTCGGCGCGATTCTCCTGCAGGAATGCCGCGATCTGGTTGCCGAGGTCCGACGACACCATGATGTCCAGCGAGTGCCCCGTGGCATGTTCACCACGGCCGGCGGTTCCGCCGTAGCGGGTGATCTGCGGGAACTTGGTGCACACTGCGCGGTACACCTTGACGGTGTCGGGCTGGAGGCCGTTCTCGACGCGCGATCCGAGCGCACACGGCGCGGTGCCGAGCGGCTCTTCCTTGCTCAGAGCACTGGTGGCGACCCAGCGCGGGACGCTGTTGTGCATGATCTGCGTCCAGTCACCGGACGTCTTGCCGGTGACGTCGACCGAGTCGCCGGCCGGAATCACGGCCAGTTCGGGTGACTTCTCCGAACTGTCGGCATAGACCGACAGCTTCTCTGTGGCGTACATGACGCCCTTGACCTTCGCCTCGGCGTCGGCCTCGTTCAGCACTGGAGGCCGCTCCGCGCTACGGCTGACCGTCTTCGGCGCGGTGGAGGAGGTCAGGACATCGGCGACCGAGGCCTGGGCCGGCGGGGTCCCACTGTCCGTATCGGCGACGACGGCGACAGCGGCACCCAGCATCGCGACAAGTCCGACGCCGGGTACAACGGTCTGCGCGAGCGAGACTCGACGGCGACGTCGGTGTGTGACGCGCCGTCCGTTGGCTCGTGCCACGGGGGAACCACCTTGGGTCGACGACGGAAGGACCGTTCAGTGAAGCATACTGGGCGATCGGTTCTCACGTCACAGATCGCCGTTCACGCGTGCGGGTGTGACCAACGTCATGGATCAGAGGTGTGTGAGGGTGCATTCGGCCGCTGACAGCGAGATCGCCCAGCGACGTGTCGCGGGTTCCTTGCGCGCGTTCGATGCCGGTGACCGGATCGTGCTGGCGGTCGCGGGCTCGGCGGACTATGTCGACGTCGTGCTGGGCGCGACGCGCAGCGGCATTGTGCCGGTGCCGCTCGATCCGCGCCTGACCGCTTACGAGCGCGACGCGATCGTCGCCGAGGTCGAGCCACGTCTGGTGATCGACTCCGCAGAAGCGCTCGCCGACCTGGTATCCGGCTCGGATGAGGCTGAGGTGGCGCCGTGGCCCCGCTGTCGTCCCATGCACTTCACGTCGGGCACGACCGGGCGACCGAAAGGCGTGTGGTCCGGGCTACTGTCCGACGAACACGCCGAAGCGCTACAGCGCGAGGAACGTGACCTGTGGGGATTCAGCGCCGACGACGTCAATCTCGTGGTGTCGCCGATCTACCA
>Ga0164243_10003987_pt1 | contig 23302 bp, 25 predicted proteins | sample OricompcompostOP_FD_108781 | JGI IMG/M metagenome (GOLD analysis project Ga0164243, IMG submission 108781) | Organic Plus compost microbial communities from Emeryville, California, USA - Original compost - Organic plus compost (OP) | ecosystem: Engineered > Solid waste > Mixed feedstock >...
AGGGCGAGGGCGGCGAGCACGGCCCGCAGCTCCTCGGTGGTGGCGTCGGGGCGGGCGAACAGCAGGTTCTCGCGGATCGTGGCGTTGAGCATGCCGGCCTCCTGCGGCACCAGCGTCACCAACTCGGGTGCCACGCTCACCGTGCCGCGGTCGGGCCGGAGCAGGCCGGCGATCAGGTAGGCGAGCGTGCTCTTGCCGGACCCGGTGGCGCCGACGATCGTGGTGGACGACCCGGCCGGGAAGTCCAGGTCGACGCCGGCGACGACGGTACGGCCGGTGCCCGGGTACGCGTAGCTGAGGTCGCGGACGCGCACCGCGACCGGCCGGGGTGCGGCGGCGACGGCCGGGGCCGGAGCCGGCAGGTCGCCGACGGGACCCATGTCGAGATACTCGAAGACCCGCTCGAACTGGGCCAGTGACACCCGCAGCCGGGTGTTGACGCCGAGCAGGTCCTGGATCGGTCCGGTCAGCTGCATCTGGAGCGCCACGAGCACCAGGGCGGTGCCGACCGACAGGCTGGTGAAGCCGCCACCGGCGAGCCAGTACACGGTCGGCGGCACGGCCGCGAACGACACGCCGACGATGGCGCTGGCCAGGTCGCCGACCGTGCGTTGCCGGGTGGTCAGCCGGGCGATGTCGGCGGAGCTGCGCTCGAACGCCGCCCGCTGCCGGTCCCAGCGGCGCAGCGTCCGGCCCAGCAGGATCCCCGACAGCGACAGGTGTTCGCCGGCGAGCCGCATCATCTCCGAGGTGCGGTCCTGGACCTCGACGGCGAGCAGCCGCTGCTTCTCCGCGTACACATGGGTGATCACGGCCATGGCGGTGGTCAGCAGGATCGCGGCGGCGGCGATCGGCCAGCTGAGCACCAGCATCGCCGCCCCGACCGTGGCGACGATCGTGACGGAGCCCAGCGCGTGCTGCGCGGTGAACGTGACCACGTCGGAGATGCCGCCGATGTCGTGCGCGAGCCGGGTGTGCACCTCGGTGCCGGACGGGCCGGCGTGGAACGTGATCGGCATCCGCTGCACCCGGCGGTAGACGTCGGCCCGCAGGTCGTGCACCACGCTGAGGCCGATGGAGTTCGCCAGCCGCCCCTGCGCGAGGAAGAGCACCGCCTGGGCGAAGCCGATCAGGAGCATCGCCAGGCACAGCCAGGTCAGCAGCCGGCGGTCCCCGTTCGGGATCGCCTCGTCGATGACCCGCCGCAGCAGCAGCGGCAGCACGACGCCGACGCCCGTGCTGGCCACGACGATCAGCAGCGAGGCGACGAGCCGGACCCGGTAGACGGCGAAGCGCGCCAGCACGCGCCGGGCCAGGTCCCGGACGGTCACCGGGCCGCGCCGATCGTCACGGTGAACAGGTGGCGGTGCGTGCCGCCGAACCACTCGCGCACGGCCGCGTTCGCGCGCGCCGACGCCCGTCCGAAGACGCAGCCGTCGAGACCGAGCGCGACGGCGGCGAGCCAGGCCGCGTAGCCGAAGCCGGACGCGCGCAGCAGCGCGTGCCGGTAGCCGGCCAGGCCCATCGCGTCGACGGCCGCGGCGACGTCACCGCCGACGAGCAGGATCGCCGGTGCCGCGGCGTACTGGCGGAACAGGGTCGACCGCAGGTCGGGCGGGTCGTCGGCGGTGACGAACCGGGCGGCCGGTGCCCAGCCCGGCGGCCCGGCGGCGGACCAGGCGGCGGCATCGGCGCTGCGGGCGGACCGCAGGAGGGCGGCGAGGTCGTCGCCTGGCACCGGATCGGGACGGTAGGAGCGCACCGCCTGCCGCGCGGAGAGCACGCCGTCGAGTGGCCGGCGGACCGCCGGCGGCCCGGCCGGCGCCGACCTGGCCGGCGCCGCGACGCGGATCGGCGTGCCGCCGTCCCGCAAGCCGGCCCGGACGCGGTCGACCAGGTCCGCTTCATCGTGGATCGGCACCCCGGTCCCCCTTCCCGATCGCGACGACGGCCGTGACGAGGTCGCCGCCGGCCAGCTCCAGGCGGGCGGCGAGCCCGTCGTCCCACCGGTCGGCCGTGGTGACGCGCAGGCCGTAGCCGGCGGCGACCGCGTGGAGCTGCGCGAGAGCGCAGCCCGCGTCGAGATGCGCCAGGCGCGTGCTGAACGGGCCGTACTTGCGCTCCAGCCGCCCGACGGCGGTCACCAGGACGACGAGCGCGTCAGCCGCTCCGCCGGCCAGCCACGCGCCGTAGGGTTCCGGTTCCGCGGCCATCACGATCAGCTCGTGCCGGGTGTCGTCGTACTTGAACAGCGTCCCGGACGGCCAGCCTCCCAACGGCTCCCGGCAGACGAGGTACGGCTCGACCGAGCCGAGGTTGCCGCCGCTGGCCGCCCACCGCCGGTGCCCGTCGCGCCGCCCGGCGGTACGGGACAGCAGCCCGGCGACGGCCTCCTCGAACGGCCGCGCCGCTCCGGCCCGTACTCCGGCGTCGGTCAGCTCACCGGGCACGTCCGCCACGGCCGGCAGCGGCACGCGCGGAAGGGTGGGATGGGGCGTACGCAGGTCCTCCAGCGCGGCGAGCGCGTCGCGGTAGGCGGCGCTGGCGGGCCGCTCGTCCATCGGGGCCCCGAGCGCCACCGCGTCCTCGTAGGCGTCGGCCAGCGCGGCCGGGTCCGCCAGCGCGATGCCCGGCGAGCAGCGCCGGCAGGCCGGCTCCGGCGTGACGACGAACCGTCGCCGGGACAGGTCGGCGAGGTCGAGCCGGTGCATCGTCCGGTAGGTGCGCACGTCCGACATGTCCGCGACGTAGGCCAGCACCTCGGCGACCAGCACCCCGGCGGCGAGCGCGCGGTGGGCCGCCGCCGGCGGCGGCCCGGGTGGTGCGCCGGCACGGTGCGCGCGGTGGCCGTCGGCGAAGCAGGTCCAGCACAGCGGTACGGCCGGATGCAGCAGCGGGCCCCACTCCAGCGCGTCGCCGTCGAGCCCGAACCGCAGGACCGCGACACCGTCCCGCAGGCAGCGCTCCACCAGCCCGGCCGGGTCGGCGTCGCCGCCGGGACGGTCCTGGAGCACCAGCAGGGAGTCGCGGGCCGCCCCGAGCGCTGCGGGATCGGCCACGCACCGGACCCCCGTCGCGGTGAGGTCCGCGCCGATCGCGTCCGCGATGTCCGGGTCGGCGCGCACGGCGACGGCCGACGAGCCGAGGGCGGCCAGGACGTCGGCCGCGCTGGGCAGTCGCGCCGACGCTCCGGCGGTCAGCTCGAGGAAGTCGCGCACCTCGTCCGCGACGGCCGTCGCCGGCGGCGGCCCGTGCACGACCAGGCCCTGCCGGCGCAGGAGCGCCACCGCCTCGGCGGCCTGCGGCTCGGGGACGCCCGCGGCGGCGGCCACCTCGGCGAGCGTGCGCCGGCCGTCCATCGCCGACACCAGCGGCAGCAGCAGCCGGTGCGCGTCCCCGCCGCCGATCCGCTTGCGGAGCCGGCCGGCGGCGAAGACGACGCCGGAGTCCACCGGCAGCACCGCGACGCCGCCACGCAGGCGGGGACCGTCAGGTGACGACACGGGCCCTCCCGGTGAAGAGTCGGTCCAGGGTGGCGGAGAGCCGTGCGCGCGCCGGCGACGGGTGGGCACGCGGACAGCCCTCGCAGGTCACGACCGTGTCGGCGGTGACCGACCCGTAGCCGTCGGCGGTCAGCACCTGCCCGTCGTGGCCGCCGCCGAGGACCATCGCGGCCAGTCCGGCCGCGAGCCGCGCGTGGTGCGGCAGGAAGGCGGCCGAGCCGAGTTCCGGGTCGGCGTCGTAGGCCCGCCCCACCGCCGCCGTCAGCCGATGGCGGTCGTCGTGCTGCGTCTCGCGGGCTGTGTAGCACCGGAAGCAGGGGCCGTACGGCGGGCGGACCAGCGGCCCGACCCGGACGTGGGGGTTGTCGTACACGATCGGCAGCCAGGGGCGGCCGTCCCGGAACGCCTCGGCGTCGAGGCGTTCACAGAGCGCCGGCGACGGACGCCACAGGGCCGCCACGACGGCGTCCGTGTCGAGCTCCGGCAGCAGCTCGGCGACCCGGCGGCCGAACGGCCCGGTGGCGACGACGCTCAGGCGAACGGCTGGGGCCATGGGCTGAGCTCCTCCTCGGGGTGGACGGGGTAGCCCATCCGGGCCGGGCCGTCGTACAGGCGGGGATGACCGCGGTACTGCGCCTTGTCGGCGAACGTCATCGGCTGGAGGTCCGGGATGATCACGTTGACGGCGACGAGTCCGACCGAGGCCAGCTCCGCCGTCGTCCGGTCCACCGCGACCACCGCCATGTCCAGCTCGGCGAGGCGGTCGACGGCCCGCGCGACGGCGGCCGCCGGGTCCGCGGCGTACGGCCCGGGGTCCGTCCACGGTGCCGCCGCGGGCCCCGGGTCGTCGCCGGACAGCAGGAAGTCGAAGGCGGCGGCGCGTTCGCGGACGCCCATCTCCCGGGCACCGGCGACGATGTCGTCGATCTCGGTGCCGGTGCCGCTGTCGTCGTGCACCACGGAGCGGAAGCCGACGGTCTCCAGCAGCGCCTTGCGGGCCGCTTCGGCCACCGTGAGCCCGGCCCCGCAGCCGACCAGGGTGTGCGCCACGTCGTCGTACGGGGCCCGCTGCACGACGTAGACGAGCGGGATGCCGACGTCGCTGGTGGCGTCGAAGAGCACCGTCTCGACGAACCGTCGCCGGCTCGCCGCCACGATGCCGCGCACCTCCGCCGGCAGCGCCGCCACGGGAATCCGCGGCGGACGCAGCCGCTGCAACCAGATCAGCGAGATCATGTCCCGTTCGACCACCTCGCTGATGCCGCCGAACAGGGCCGCCGCCGGGTCGGTGTGGACGGCGTACCCGGTGGAGATGCCCGACCAGAAGTGCTCGGCCGGCATGGCGTGGCCGGCCCGGTAGGCGGCCATGACGAGCGGCACCCAGACGTCCCCGCCGTCACGCAGGTCGACGCCCTTGGTCCAGCGGATCGGGGCGTCGGGGTCGAACGGACGCAGCGGGCACTCCGGGTCCGCGTACTCCGCCGCTGAACAGCGGGGATAGCGCGCGGGGTCGAGGATCCGCTCACGGTGCCCCAGCGCGTTCGCGCTCGCCACGACGACGCCCGCGGTGGTGAACTGGTTGGCGGCGTACCGCTCCGCCCCCTCGGCGATGGCCAGCAGGCGGGCGAGCGGGCCGTCACCGACCGCTCGCCCTCCGGTGAGGAGGCGGTTGTGCGCCGTCACGCCCCGCCCGGGAAAGCCGCTGCCCAGATCGGCCTGGTAGGTCCAGACGTCGCCGACCCCGCTGGTGTCGGCGGCGCCGGACACGGAGCGGATGACGCCGTACCGGGAGATCAGGCCGTCGAGGTGGGTCATGGAGTCCGTCACGGCCGACCTCCGATGATCACGACGGCCGGGTGGACGGCACCGTCCACCCGGCCGGTCCGCTGCGGGTCGGTCACTCAGCAGCTGCAGCTGCCGCTGCAGTTGGGGATGTTGCAGCCTGGCACGCAGCGGCACCGCGACGAGGCGAGGCAGCCGACGCAGCTTCCGAAGCAGCCGAGGGGCTCCTGCGACTGGACGAGGTCGCTTTCGATCAGCTCACGGACCAGGTCCTCCCAGGACCCTTCGGAGTCGTCGACGACCAGATCGAGGTGACGAGGTTCGGACACGCACTACCTCCATTCCGGCGGGCCGCCGGCGACGGCCGCTTCCGATCGGACGGAAAGCTTACAAATGAAGATCGCCAATAGCTAGATGCGGACGCATTGATATCTCGCCCGAAGCCGCTTGACCCCGCCCCCACGTCATGGTTCTGACTGGCTTCACGAGAGCGATCCCTGTCGCCTGTCTCGCGTCGTACCAGCTGTCGACGCTCGGCAACGCCATCGCCGGTATCGCGCTGCCGCTGATCGTGTTGCAGGTGACCGGCAGCGCGCTGGGTGCCGGTGCGGTCGCTCTGGGAGACGTGCCCGGGTATGACCGCCCGGGACGCCCTGTCGTCGGCGAGTTGCCGGACCAGCTGGACGCGAAGCTCTCCGCACGGATCGACCGCCTCACCCGACAGCCCCAGCTGGTCCCGGGCTGGCCGTACTCGTTCGTCGCCGCCGTGGAGGCGGGCCGCACGTCGTGGACGCAGGTACTCGACGCGGTACGGCTCGGCCCAGCCGGAGTATGCGACATCCGAGGACATCTCTTCACCTGCGGGGAGGTGGTTGACGGGTCTCTCTTCTTAGGACTGGCGGTTGCGCCGGTGCAGGCGGCAAAGCCGTGACGACACTCGGATTCGGCTCGATGCGAACATTGTCGTCGCCGAACGCCGCGACGAGTCGTTCAGCGTAGTCAGGATCGTGTCGGTTCAAGCTGACGGTAACGACCTCTGCCCGCTCGTCGATGCCGACCGTCGACACCCAGGTTTCGGCCTCGGTGCTCATCCAATCCTTGATGATGCGCTGCTGGACCAGTTCCAGCTGCGCAAATCGCTGTCGACGTTCAGCTCGTCGTTCTCGCGAGCTCATCAGACAAGCTTATGCAGATCCGGAAGGGTCCTCTATGCGTCGCTCAGCGAGGCTCTCACTCGCCGCGATAATCTGTTGCACCATTCTCCTGGCCACCAACGCCCATATCGCCTCGGCCGACGCCGGAGGATCGGGGAAGCCAGCCACGGCGAGCACCATCCCGCCCGGCGCCGCACCGACGGCCGTCGACGCCACCGCGAGCGCGCTCATGCGTGCACCGACACCCACGTGATTACCGGTTCCTCGACGGCGGCCGGCGTCTACAACGGACCGTAGAACTCGACCACCAGCATTCCGGTGTCCAACGCCGAGCGGCCGGCCAACAACGCAGCCATATGCACCAGCGGATCCGTGAGCGGCGAGGTATGCCCCGACGTCCATGTCCGGGGCACCAACATGTTCGCCAACAGCGGACACCGCGCGGTGACAGCCCGCAATTCGCCGCGACCTTTTCCTGGAAGCCGGGCACCGGCTCGGCCAGGCCCGCGCGCTGGGTGGTCTCGGATGGCAGCACGCCCTGCTCGGCGAGTACGAGAAGGCCATCGCCTCCTGCCAGCGCGCGCTTGTCCTGATGGCGGAGGGCGGAGACGTCGTCGGTCAGGCCCAGACCTGGGACAGCATGGGCTTCGCCAACCACCACCTCGGCCGATATGACCAGGCCATCGCCTGCTACCGGCAGGCTCTCGAACTGATCAGAAGGCACGGCGACCGCGGCAACGAGGCCGAGATCCTCGTCCACGTCGGAGACACCTACGCCGCGACCGGCGACCACGACGAGGCCCGTGCCGTGTGGCGCCAGGCGCTCGACATCCTCGACTGCCTTGGCCAGGACGCCACCGCGGTCCAGGACCGGATCGACCGGGCGACCGTGGCGCGTCCGTTGGTGCCGGCCACTGTTGATCCACTGTCCGCGAGACCTCGGCGTGCGTGACGCACCGACCAGTCGCGCCGTGCGGTCGTGGTCCTGGGCAGCCGCCACATCACCGTGGACCGAGACTTGGCGAACCCGGCACGAGGGACTCGCGCGGCCATGATGTGCGCCGGTCGGGACACCGACCCCGACGCCAGGTGCTTCGGTGCCGCGCGCCAGGAGAACTCGGTCGTGCCACGATCGCCTTGACCCGGCGCGACGACGAGGGCCCGGTGGACACCGGGCCCTCGTCTCCGAGCGGGTTCAGCTGGTCCGGACGCGGAACGTGGTCCCGTTGTCCTCCGGCTTCACGTCGTCGATGCGCTTCGTGCTGTCGAGTTCGACCGCGCGCACCTCCGCCTGGACCGTGCCCTCGGTGAAGGACGCGGCCACGGTGACGGTGATCGTCATGCTGACCTGGTCACCCGAGACCAGCGGAGCGTGCGGCGCCTGAGCCGTGCCGAAGACCGACTGCGGGACGGCCTTCGTGCGGAAGCAGTCGAACGAGCAGTCCCACACGCTGACGTAGAAGCGGCCGGACGGCTTCGGGCCGTTGTTCTCCACCGTGACCTTCGCGGTGCCGGTGCGCTTGCCGTCGACGACCGGGCCGAGGACCACGTCGGTGATCGTGAGGCGCAGGTCGGTCAGCCGGGCCGGGTCGCCGTACAGGGTCGGGCCGGCGAGCTGCCTGAACCTCGTGCCGTCCCAGCCGTACTCCCGCCGCTGGTGCCGCTCCTCACTGCTGGGCTTGCCGCAGCACGCGACGGTGTCGGAGACGTCGGCGACGATGCCGCCGCCGTCGCGCGCGCTGATGTCGCGGACGTTGACCCGCTCATGCTCGGCGACGACCTGACCCAGCGTGACGACCTTGCCTGCCCGGTTCCGGTCGAACGCGACGACCTGGCTCGCCGGCGCCTCGCCGGGCTGGCACAGCACCAGCGCGGCGGTTTCGAGCGCCGGGTCGTCGTCGAGATTCGTGTGGACGACGGTCTCGACCCACGCCCTGGTCTCGCCCGCCGGCCGGCTGGTCGCCAGCGTGACCCCCCGGGTCGCGCAGTGACCGCTCTTGAAGGCCGGGAACTCCACCGTGGTGGCGCCGAGCTGAGCCAGCGTGATCACCCCGTTCGGCGGCGCGGACGCCGACGTGCCCGCGGTGGCCGGCGGCTTCGACTCGACCGGACCCGGCGTGACGGACTCGACCGGACCCGGCGTGACGGAACCGGCCGGGCCGGGGGGCGGGTTGTTGCCGTGCGGATCGGCCGCGAACGCCGCGATCGGCGCGGCGATCACCAAGGCGCCCAGCACGCTGAGCGTGGTGATCCGTACGGCGCGGCGGTGGCGGACGGTGGCCCGGACGGCGGCCGCGCCGGGTGCGGCGGCGGCGACAGCGGCCTCCGTGGCGCGAAAGTCGCCGACGGCGTTGTTGATCAGGTCGTCGAACTCAGACATCGCTCCTGCCTTCCTCGCGCTCCGCCAGCTGGGCACCGAGGGCGGCGCGGCCCCGGCTCAGCCAGCTCTTGACCGTTCCCTCCGCGACGTCCTCCTGCGCCGCGATCTCGGCGACGGACAGTTCGCCGATGTAGTGCAGTACCACCGCCTTGCGCAGCTGCGGTGGGATCTTCGCCAGCGCCGCCACCAGGACGACCCGGTCCGGCGACGGACCCTCGACGTGCTGCTCACGCTGCTTGCGCAGGAAGCTCCGCGCCGTCCGGCGCCGGCGGAAGCCGCTGGTGGCCACGTTCCAGGCCACCCGCCGGACCCACGCGAACGGGTCCTGATAGGTGCTGATGGTCTTCCATTTGGTGAACGCCCGGCAGAACGCCTCCTGAACGGCGTCCTGTGCCTCGGCACGGTCCCCGAGATACGCGAAGAGCTGCGATCGCAGCACGGGGAACGCCGCCGTGTAGAGCTCGTCGAAGTCGCGTTGGACATCGACGATCGGCACCGCGTTGCTGCTTGTCATCGTCGCGGTCACACTGTCCTTCCTCCCCTGCCGCCGCCCCCTTGTGGAGCGGGCACCGTCGACACGCCTGACGCGCGGCGGGGGTTGCGAAGATCTTTTGGACCCGTGAGGAGGATGGTGTCATCCGCGACGCGGGAACGCGCGGCACTCAACTCGCCGCGCCTCGCACGCGGCGTGAGCCGTGTTCTCCCGGCATGGGGGGCATCATGGTCCTCATGTTCGTGGATCAGCGGCCGTTTCCCTTCTTGAGCGATCTTCGGGCACGCTGGCCGGAAATCCGGGAGGAGTGCCTCGCTCTCCCGCGTGAGACCTACCGGCCCTGGGTGCAACGGGAGATGTACGGCGAGGGCTGGAGCGTGTACGGCCTGGTCGCCTTCGGGGAACGGATCGAGGAAGCCCTCGAAGCATGCCCGAATACCGCAGCCGCGTTGGCGACGGTCCCTCATCTGACGACCGCCGGGTTCTCCCGGATGGTTCCCGGCACCCGCATCAAGCCCCATCAAGGCTGGGTGACAACGGTTTACCGGGCACATCTCGGCCTGGTGGTGCCGGAGAACTGCGCACTCCGCGTGGGCGACGAGACCCGGCAGTGGCGCGAAGGTGGCGTGCTTGTCTTCGACGACACCGTCACCCATGAGGCGTGGAACTACGGCTCCAGCGACCGCGTCGTGCTCCTGTTCGACTTCGTCCGTCCAGGATGCGAGGGCCTGCCGCAGGACGAACTGCCGGCCTCGGTGGCGAGGCTTGTAGGACGCGGTGGGTGAGCGGAACACCACCGCCGTGCTCGGTCTGCGCCGGAATGCTCACCTCGTGAAACGCGTCGCGTGCAGCGACGCCATGACCTGCAGCCGGTCCGCGTCGGCGCTGCCCGGCTCGGCGGTGAAGACCAGCATGAACGGGCCCGGATTGCCGGGCAGTGAGTAGGTGTCCCAGTCCAGGGCGATGGTGCCCACCTCGGGGACGTGGAAGGTCTTGGTGCCGCTGACCGACTCGCGTACGTCATGCCGGGCCCACAGCCGCCGGAACTCCGCGCTGCGGATGCTCAGCTCGCCGATGATCGCCGTGGCGCGGGGGTGGGTGGGGTCGGTGGCCACGGCGGCGCGCATCATGCCGATGTAGTCCAGGGCCTGCCGCTCCCAGCCCGGGCAGCTGTGCGCGCCGGTCAGCGTTTCGTCGAAGATCAGGAGCAGCATGTTGAGCCGGTCCGGCGGGTAGGCGTCGGGGTCACCGAGCAGCGCCTCGGCCATCGGGTTCCAGTCGAGCAGGTCGAGGTGTCGGCTGAGTACGACCGCCGGCGTGTCCATCACCCGCAGCAGCCGCCGTGTACTGTCCGGCACCCGTTCCGGCTCGCGGTCCACCCGGGCCGGCATCGGCCGGCGGGCGGCGTGGGCCAGGGTGAACAGGTGCCGGCGTTTCTCGTCGTCCAGGCCGAGCGCGGCGGCGAGCGCGTCCAGGACGTGGTCGGACGGGCGTACCTCCCGGCCCTGCTCCATCCGCTGGTAGTAATCGGTGCTCAGCCCGGCCAGCAGGGCCAACTCCTCACGCCGCAACCCGGTGACCTTGCGCCGGCCGCCCGGCTCGAGACCCACGTCCTGCGGCCGCAGCTGACCGCGCCGGGCACGCAGGAAGTCGCCGAGCTCACGAGCGTACGGATTGGGGCTGCTCATGCCCCCAGTGTGCCCCGGCGCGGTACGCCGAAGGTAGGACCCGCAGACCTAGGCAACCGACGACGACCGAGCCGCCCCGGATCGCTCCTAACGTCGAGGTCAACCGCACCGACACCGAGGAGCAGCCAGATGACAGGGTGGACCGCCGACCGCATCCCCGACCAGCACGGCCGGGTCGCCGTCGTGACCGGCGCGAACTCGGGCCTCGGCCTGGTCACCGCCACCGAACTGGCCCGCCACGGCGCCCACGTCGTGCTCGCCGTCCGCGACACCACCGCCGGCGAGGAGGCCGCCCGCCGGATCGCCGGCGACGTCGAGGTACGCGAACTGGACCTGGCCGACCTCGCCTCCGTGAGAGCCTTCGCGGCCAGGCTGGCCGCCGACCACCCGGTGATCGACGTGCTGGTCAACAACGCCGGCGTGGTGCTGCTCGGCCCACGCCGCACCTCCGCCGACGGCTTCGAACTGCAACTGGCCACCAACATGCTGGGCCACTTCGCCCTGACCGGCCTGCTGCTCGGCACCCTCGCCGCGGCGCCGCAAGCCCGGGTGGTCAGCCTCAGCTCGATCACTCACAGGAACGCGCACCTCGACTTCGACGATCTGATGTTCGAGCGTGACTACCGCGCCGCTGCCGCGTACGGCCGGTCCAAGCTCGCCACCACGATCTTCGGCATCGAACTCGACCGCCGGCTGCGCGCCGCCGGATCGCCCATCGTCAGCGTGCTGGCCCATCCCGGCCTCACCCGCACCAACCTCACCCCCCGCGCCTGGGAACACCGCGGCCGGTTCGGCCGGCTGATCGCGTGGCTCGGCCTGCTGGCCACCCAGCCGGTGGACCAGGGCGCCCTGCCGCAACTGCACGCCGCAACCGAGCCCGGCGTGCGCGGCGGCCAGTTCTTCGGCCCGGCAGGCCTCGGGGAGACGCGCGGCCGGGTCACCAACGCCCGGCTCAGCCAGGAGGCCGCCGATCCGGCTGTCGGCAAGCGGCTCTGGGCCGCGGCCGAGAAGCTGACCGGCGTCAGCTACCTCTGACCCCACCCTCGATCGCGCATCGGCTCTGGCAGGATGCCGTACCAGGTGCCGGCCGTGCCCTTCGGATCTGGTCCGCGCGGCCGGTGGATGCAACCGATCGAGCACGTCGTGCGCCTGTGGGGTATGACGGTGGTTTCCGGGAGGGCTGTGCGGGACGACTTCGACGCGGTGTATGCCGAGCACTTCGCGCCGATGGTCCGGCTCGCCTACGTGACCACCGGCAGTGTTCCCGCCGCCGAGGACGTGGTCCAGGAGGTGTTCGTCGCCTTTCTCGCCCGCGCTGACGTGCGCGACCCCGGTGCGTGGTTGCGCCGGGCGGTGATTTCCCGGTGTACGTCGTGGGTGCGGCGGCGTCGGCTCGAACGTCGCCACGCGGCCCGCGGATCGGTGGCGGAGAGCCCACCCGTCGGGCCCGAGGCGGTTGCTGTCCGGGACGGGCTGGCCCGGCTGCGACCGCGGCACCGGGCGGCGGTGTTTCTCCGCTACTACCTCGACCTGTCCGAGGCCGAGATCGCGGACGCGCTCGGCTGCCGGCCGGGCACCGTCAAGTCTCTGCTGCACCGTGCGCACGCCACGCTGAGGGAGCACCTCGATGAGCACTGACCGTTGGTCGCGAGCGACGCCGGGCGACGATGCGTCGTGGTCAGGCAGCCAAAGCCGGGACGAGCACCACACGCGGCTGCGGCGGGGCGTGCGGGAACTGGCCGACGCGGTGCCCGTACCCGATGTCGGGCCTGCGGGCCTGCGGGCCGCGGCCGCGCGGCGGCGCGCACGGCAGCGACCGGAACGCCGCTGGCTGCCCGCGGTCGCCGCGGCGGCCAGCACGCTGGTGGCGCTCGCGGTCGGCCTGCTGCCGCCGATGCTTGACCGCGGCGCCGAGCCCGGCGCGGATACCGACGTCGCGGTTCTGCCGAAGACGTTCGCCGATCACTCGAACCTCACCGCGCACGTCTCCGCCGACCCGCCCGGTCCGGCGGTCGCCGTGTACAGCTACGGCCAGGGCGACTTCCCGACCCGGACCGCTCAGGTGCTCGTGGTCGGGATCGACGGCCGCACCTACCGCCAGTTGGACGCCGCCGCCGGCCCGGGAACCGGGTACGCCGGTTCGGCGGACTCGGCGGCGACGCTGCTGTCTCCGGACGGCACCAAGGTGGCGGTGGGTGACTCGCCGGACAGGGTCGCGGTGGTCGATCTGGTCACCGGAGAGACCCGCCGCTATCCGGTGGACGGTACGGCCCGCCAGTTCCTCGCCTGGTCGCCGGACTCGCGCCGGCTGCTCTACCTGGCTCTGCCGCGACTGCCGGACGGGTTCGAGGAGCCCCGGGAGGGGGAGCCGGTGCTGCTGGACCTGGCCAGCGGCTCGCGGACCGCCATCCCCGGCCAGCGAGGGACGGTCGACGCGGCCTTCTCCCCGGACGGCCTCCGGCTGGCGTTCCAGCGGTACGGGGAGCTGCGGATCGTCCGGTCGGACGGCACCGTGGAGCGGACCGTGCCGGTGCCCGACCGGCACCGGCTGGCCGGAGCCGCCGCGTGGTCGCCGGACGGCACCCGGCTGGCGCTCTACCGGATGGGAGAGTCGGGGATCCCCGGCACCCCGGCCCCGGTCTATGGGCTGCCAGGCGTGGGCTTCCCGGACGGGCTGGCCGTACTCGACCTCGCCGGCGGTGGCACCAGGGCGCTCGACGCACCCGTCAACCTCCGTGAGCTGCTCGGCTGGCGAGAAGACCGGATGCTGGTGGACTACTGGGACACCATCGTGCAGGTGCCGGTCGCCGGCGGGCCGGCCGAGCCGCTGTCCACACTGCAACCCGGTGACGACCACTTCATCGTCGACGTCCAGCTGGCCACCGGGTTGCTGCCCACCGTCGAGGTCCGCGAGGCGGACGTGGACCGCGGCCCGTGGCCGGTCTGGCTCCGGCTGCTGGTGGCGGCCGGCGCGCTCCTCACCGGCTGGCTCGCCCTGCTCCTGATCCGGTGCCGGAAGGCGCCGGCGCGCCCTTGATGCGTACCCTGTCCCCTTTGATCGGCAACATCCTGGACCTCACCGCGTACGGCCGGCAGGAGACCTGGGAGGACTCCCCCTCGGGCTGGCCCCAGACCCCGCCGTATCAGTGGTGGCGGCTGCACGACGAGTACGAGCCGCCCAGCCCGTCGCGGAGCTGCTGTTCAGCCCTGCCGACGCGACGCCGATGAGCACCGACGAGGCGACCGTGATGCCGTGGGACCAGGCGCTCGGCCAGCTGGCCGCGGCGCCGAAGTACTGGCTGGCGACGACCTCCCCCGTCATGGCGTTCGGCTACGGCCCGGACGGGCTGACCGCGACGCGCTGGCGCTTCACCGGGCCCTGATCCACGCCTCCTCCGCCAGAGCGCCGCTGGCGTTCCCGCGCGGCGCCGCTGCCCGGCGAGGTGCGGCTACCGTTGTGCCACACGGAGGGCTGAGGGGACTGCGGCGTGGGTGGTTACGGGTTCGAGGTAGCGCTCGTTCTGGTGCTGGTGCTGGTCAATGCCGTCTTCGCCGGCAGCGAGATGGCGCTGGTGTCGTTGCGGGAAAGCCAGGTGCGGCGGCTGGAACGCGCCTCCCGCGGTGGGCGGGTTCTCGCCCGGCTCTCCGGCGACCCCAACCGGTTCCTCGCGACGATCCAGATCGGGATCACGCTCGCCGGTTTCCTCGCGTCGGCCGCGGCGGCGGTCTCGCTCGCCCAGCCGCTGGTGGAACCGCTGGGGTTCCTCGGCTCGGCGGCCGAACCGACCGCCATCGTGGTGGTGACGATCGTGTTGACGTTCGTCACCCTCGTCTTCGGCGAGCTGGCGCCGAAGCGGATCGCGATGCAACGGGCCGAAGGGTGGGCCCTGGTCGTCGCCCGGCCGTTGGACGTCCTGTCCACGATCTCACGACCCGCGGTGTGGCTGCTCAGCGCCACCACCAACCTCGTCGTCCGGCTCACCGGCGGCGATCCGCGCGCGGGCCGGGAGGAGATCAGCACCGACGAGCTGCGCGACATGGTCGAGGCCCAGCGCGGCATCTCCGCCGAGCAGCGCATGATCATCAGCGGTGCGTTCGAGGTCGCCGACCGGATCCTCCGCGAGATCCTCGTGCCGCGCGGCGAGGTCTTCACGCTCACCGCGGACACCCCGGCCGCCGAAGGGCTCCGTCGCCTCGGCGCCTCCGGCCAGTCCCGCGCTCCGGTGGTCGGCCCCACCGGGCTCGACGACACCCTCGGCGTGGTCCATCTGCGGGACCTGCTGGACAAGACAGGCACCGTCGCCGACCACGTCCACCCACCGTTGCTCATGCCGGAGACCCTGCGCGTCACCGATGCCATCCGGCAGATGCGTCAGCAGCGTCAGCAGTTCGCCCTGGTGGTCGACGAACGCGGCGCGATCGACGGCATCGTGACGATGGAGGACCTGGTCGAGGAGATCGTCGGCGAGATCTACGACGAGACGGACCGCGACGTCCAGGAGGTCGTCCGCGAACCCGACGGCGCCATCCTGCTCACCGGCGGCTATCCGATCCACGACCTGCCTGACATCGGCGTCGACCTCGACGGGGACAGCGACGGCGACTACACGACGGTCGCCGGGCTGGTCCTGGCCCGACTCGGTCACGTTCCCACCGCACCCGGCGAGACCGTCGCGCTCTGCCGCGGATACACCGCCGAGGTCGTCGAGGTCACCCGCCGCGCGATCACCCAGGTCCGGCTGCGCGCCGACGCTCCGGCACACGACGACCCGGCCGACGACCGAACCGCCCGGAGGTGAGCGCGGCTCACCCCGCGTCCCGTTCGACGTTGCGCGCCGGATCCGCGGAAATGGCGGGATCGAGGCAGCCAGGGGCCTGGCGTGCCCTGCGCACCAGATCCTGGTGGGCGGAGACGAACGCCGCGCGAGACCCGGGGTCGACGTGCAGGTAGGGCGGCCGGTCGGCGCTGGCGGTGGCGAGACCGATCATGCCGCGGAACTCCGTGTCCCGGGTCGATGCCCACCCTTCGGGACAGCCGGTTGCGCTGTACCTACTGGTATGTACAGAATACCGGCATGGACTCGCGCCAGCTGTTGGTCGAGACGATGAGCGAGCTCATGTGGGAGCGTGGCTACGCCGACACGAGCCCGCGTGACGTGCGCGAACGGTCCGGCGTGGGCCAGGGCAGCATGTACCACCACTTCCCGACCAAGCGGGACCTGGCGCTCGCCGCCCTGGAGCGCAACGTCGCCGACCTGCTGCCGGCCGCGTCCGAGCTTGACGGTCCCGGCGACCCGATGGCCCGGATCGAGGCCTACCTGATGCGGCCCCGCGACGCGCTCAAGGGTTGCAAGGTCGGCCGGATGACCCAGGACCCGCAGGTCCGCGAGGATCCGGTGCTGCTCGCGCCGGTGGCCCGCGCGTTCGCCCAGGTCCACGTCAGCTGGGTGAAGGTGCTGCGCGAGGCGATCGCGGCGGGCGAGCTGCGGGACGACCTCGACCCCGAGCGCCTCGCCCACACCCTGATGGCCGTCCTGCAGGGCGGCTACGTGCTCGCCATCGCGCGGCAGGACCCGGGCCCGTTCGACGACGCCCGCGCCGGCGCGCTCGACCTGCTCCGGGCGGCGGCGCCAACCACGGCGAAGGACAAGAAGAACAGGAAGCGAACGACATGACCGTACGCATAGGAATCAACGGGTTCGGGCGGATCGGACGCAGCTATCTGCGCGCCGTCCTGGCGAGCGGCGCCGACGTCGAGGTGGTCGCGGTCAACGACCTCACCGACGCCCGTACGCTGGCCACCCTGCTCGAGTGGGACTCCGTCTCCGGTCACCTGGACGGCGTCGCGTTCGACGGCGACGCGATCACCGTTCGGGGCAACCGCGTCGCGGTCTTCGCGCAGCCGGACCCGGCCGCCATCCCCTGGGGTGACGCCGGCGTCGACGTCGTCATCGAGTCCACCGGCCGCTTCACGGACGGCGCCGCCGCGGCGGCCCACCTCAAGGGCGGCGCGCGCAAGGTCATCATCTCCGCGCCGGCCACGGGGGACGTCCCGACGTTCGTCCTCGGCGTGAACGACGACCGGCTCGACCCGGACAGCCACGACGTCTTCTCCAACGGCTCGTGCACCACGAACTCGCTCGCACCGCTGGCGAAGGTGCTCAACGACGCGTTCGGCATCGAGACCGGCCTGATGACAACGGTCCACGCCTACACGGGCGACCAGCGGCTGCACGACGCGCCGCACTCCGACCTGCGCCGGGCCCGCGCGGCCGCTGTCTCCACCATCCCGACGTCGTCCGGCGCGGCGAAGGCCATCGGCAAAGTCATCCCCGAGCTCGAAGGGCGTCTGACCGGCGCGGCGCTGCGCGTCCCCGTCCCGGCGGGCTCGATCACCGACCTCACCGTGGTCCTGCGCCAGCGCGCCGGCGTCGAGGAGGTCAACGCCGCGTTCCGCGAGGCAGCGGCGTCCGCACGGCTTCAGCACTACCTGCGGTATTCCGAGGCGCCGCTGGTCTCGGCCGACATCGTCGGCAACCCCTATTCGTCCATCTTCGACGCGCCGCTGACGGAGGCGGTCGGCAACCACGTCAAAGTGCTCGGCTGGTACGACAACGAGTGGGGCTTCGCCAACCGCCTCGTCGAGTTCTCCCAGCGAATCGCCCCGGCCGCCTGACGCTGCCGCCCACATTCGATCATCCGGACGGAGCAGCAGCAGGAACGCCTAGCGCCGGCGCGTTGGCGTCCGCGCGGTCGGTACGTGCCGCGGCCCTCGCTGCCCGGCCTGGCGCCGGGGCCGGCGGCCACCACGACCGGTCCCGGGCTGCCGACCGCCATCCGCCTGCCGCCCCTGCGTACCGCGACCGTCGGGCAGTCGCCGCCGGGACCCGCCGCGGTGATCTTCGGCGGCAGCGGGACGCTGGACGGCTGGAACCACGTCGGCCGGGCCGTGCTGAAGGACCCGCCGTCGGGTGCCCACGCTCCCGGCCGGCGAGGCGGACGTCGCCGCCGACCTGGCCGTCGCCGCCGCCTTCCGCCCGCCTGGCACCCCCCGCTACGGCCCGCCGCATCCGACGTTCCTGCTCGCCGGCGCGGTCCTCGTGTCGCTCGCGGGCCTGCCCTCGATCGGCTGTACCGGTGCTGGCGGCGGAGGTCGGACGCTGGTTAAGTCGTCGCCGTGCCCGCTACCCGCCGGTCACCGCGGCGCGGGCCGCCTCCGGGTCGCCGGCGGCGCGGGCGGCGGCAGCCAGCGCACGGCAGTCGGCCAGCGTGCGGGTGGCCAGTGCCGCGCGCACCGCGGGCAGCGACCGCGCCGACATCGACAGGCTGGTGACGCCGAGACCCACGAGGACCGGCGCGAGAAGCGGGTCGGCGGCGGCCTCGCCGCAGAGCCCGACCGGCTTGCCGGCCGCCGCTCCGGCGGCCCCGCACACGCCGACGAGATCCAGCAGCGCGGGTTGCCACGGGTCGAGCAACGTGGCCAGCTCCCCGCACTCCCGGTCGGCGGCGAACGCGTACTGGCTGAGGTCGTTGGTGCCGATGCTGAGGAAGTCGACGACGTCCAGGAGGGCTCGAGCGCGCAGCGCGGCGGCCGGGATCTCGACCATGACGCCCGCGTGGCGCAGGCCGGCCGCGCGGCAGCGGCGCACGAACCGGCTGGCCTCGTCGACCGTGGCGACCATCGGGGCCATGACCCAGACGTCGGCGTCGGTCTCGGCGGCGGCCTTGGCGATGGCGGTGAGCTGGGTGTCCAACATGGATGGATCGAGGTGCGCGAGACGCAGACCCCGCACGCCGAGCGCGGGGTTGGGCTCGCGCCGCGCGGGCAGGAACGGCAGCGGCTTGTCGGCGCCGGCGTCGAGGGTGCGCACGACGACCCGGCGTCCCGCCGCGACGCGGAACACCTCGGTGTAGGTGGCGCTCTGCTCGTCCAGCGACGGCGCCACGGCCCGGTCGAGGTAGAGCAGTTCGGTGCGGAACAGCCCCACCCCTTCGGCGACCGGCGCGCCGGGGTCGGCCAGGTCGCGCGCCGAGCCGATGTTGGCCAGCAGTGCGACCGGGTGACCGTCCGCCGTGCGGCCCGGTCCGGTCGACGCCGCCAGCGCCGCCCGCCGTGCCCGTTCCGCGGCCGTCGTCGCGGCGACCGTCGTCTCGTCCACGCCGATGGTGACCGCGCCGGCCGTGCCGTCGACGCGTACCGGTGTGCCGTCGGCGATGTCGCGGATGCCCGGGCAGCGGACCACTGCCGGCAGGCCGAGCGAGCGGGCCACGATCGCGGTGTGGCTGGTCGGCCCGCCCTCCTCGGTGACGACCGCGAGCACCTGCGCCGGGTCGAGGTTGGCCGTGTCGGCCGGGGCCAGGTCGCGGGCGAACAGCACGAACGGGACGCCTGGCGCGGGCACGCCGGGCATCGGCCGGCCCTGGCAGACCGCCACCGCGCGGTCGCGCAGGTCGTCGAGGTCGGCGGCCCGCTCGGCGAGGTAGCCGCCCGCGGCCACGAACCCGGCCCGGTAGGCCGCCAGTACCGCGCTGATGGCGTGCGGCGCGTCCCGCCCGGCCGCCACCTCGGTGTCGACGGCCTCCGCCAGCACCGGGTCCCCCAGGATCATCACCTGGGCGTTGAGGACGTCGGCGGCGGTCCGGTCGGTGGTCGCCTCGGCTCGCCGGGTCAGGTCGTCGGCGACCGCCCGCAGCGCCGCGAGTGCCTGGGCGAGTTCGGCCTCCCGGTCGGTGACCGCGCGCGGCTCGGGCATCGGGGCCGGTTCGGCGAGCCGGTACGCCGGGCCGGCCGCCTTGCCCGGGCTGACCGGGATGCCCGTGAGGTCAGGCACCGGCACCCGCCGCCTCGGCCGGAGTCTCCCGGTCATGGTCCCGGACCAGCAGGTCGGCGAGCGCCGCGAGCGCCGCTTCCGCCCCGTCGCCCTCGGCTTCGAGGGTGACCTCGGTGCCGTGCTTCGCGCCGAGCGCCAGCACCGAGAGCATGCTGTTGGCCGGCACCGGCGGCTTGTCCGCGGTGCGGATGGTGACCCGGACGGGCTGGGCCGCGGCGGCGGCCACGAACAGGGCCGCCGGCCGGGCGTGCAGCCCGCTGGCGGACCCGACGACGACGGTGCGCGAGGGCATCGCGTACTCCTCTCCTCTGTGGACGACCGTCACGGCTCGACGGTGACCTTGATGCCGGCACCCCGGGCCACGATGTCGAACGCCGACAGGGCCTCGTCGAGCGGCAGCCGGTGGGTGATGAGGTCGGCCACCGGTACGGCCCCCGAGGCGATCAGCTCCAGCGCCTTGGCGTTGTGGGCGGGGCTGGACCCGTTGGCGCCGACGATGGTCAGCTCCCGGTAATGGACCACGTTCGAGTCGCAGGCGATGACCGGGTTGTCCTTGGGCAGCCCGCCGAAGAAGCTGACGCGCCCCTGCCGGGCGGCCATCGCGATCGCCTGCTCCTGCGCGGTGCCGGACGCGGCGGCGGTGATGACGACGTCGGCACCGCGGCCGTCGGTGAGCTTGCCGATCTCGTCGACGACGTCCACCTCGGCCCCGCTGACGGCGGCGTCCGGCGCGACCAGGTCGGCGGCCATCCGCAGCCGCTCGGTGTTGACGTCGACCAGGAACACCCGGCCGGCGCCGCGGGCCCGGGCCAGCCGCACGTGCAGGCAGCCGATCGGGCCCGAGCCCATGACCACCACGTCGTCGCCCTTGCCCACCCGGGCCAGCATCTGGCCGTTGAGAACGCAGGCGAGCGGCTCGGCCACCGACGCCTCGGCGAAGGTGAGCCCGTCGGGAATCCGGTTCAGGCCGTCGACGGCGAGCACCTTGGCCGGCACCACCAGGTATTCGGCGAAGCCGCCCTCGTAGTGGTAGCCCATCGACTCCTGGTTCGGGCAGACCGTCATCCGGCCCCGCCGGCACTCGACGCACCGTCCACAGGGGATGGCGGCGATCACCTGGACGCGGTCGCCCGGTGCGAAGCCGGCGACGCCGTCGCCGACCTCGACCACCTCGCCGGCGATCTCGTGGCCCATGATGCGCGGCGGCACGATGTGGTGGTGGCCGAACCGGGAGATCTTGACGTCGGTGCCGCACGTCGAGCAGGCACGCACGCGGAGCTTGACCTCGCCGGCGCCGGTGGACGGTTCGGCCGCCTCCTCGATGCGCACGTCGCCTGGCGCGTGGAAACGAACGACCCTCATGCGGTGCCTTCCTTCCGTACGGGTGAGAGCAGGGCCAGCACGTCGTCCGGCTCGGTCGCCTCGCGCAACGCCCGCGCGCGCTCGGGATCGAGCAGGATCTGGGCCAGCTCCGACAGGATCGCGACGTGGCCGTCGTCGCGGGCCGCGATCGCCACGCAGACGGACACGCGGTCGCCGTTCCAGTCGACGCCGTCCGGGAACCGCAGGACGGCCAGCGCGTCGCGCCGCACGCTCTCCTTGGCGGCCAGGGTGCCGTGCGGGATGGCCACGCCCTCCCCGACGTACGTGGAGACGCTCCGCTCTCGGACGAGCATCGCGTCCACGTACGCCGGGGTGACCGCGCCGACCTCGACCAGCGTCTCGCCGCACCGCCGGATCGCCTCCTCGGCCGTGGCCGCGTCCTCACGCAACCGGATCGCGTCGCGGTCCAGCAGGCCGGGCCGGGTGCCGGCCGGGTCAGCCATGGAGCTCGCCGCCGTGCTCGACGGCTTGGACGATGGTGGTGATCGCCGGGTCGCCGAGGAACACGCGGACCGGCACGATCACCGTGTCCGGCGCGCTCGCCCGGGCCCGGTCCGCGAGCCCGGCGTGGGTGACGACGACGTCGGCGTCGGCCGGGATGGAGTTGACCGCGGTGTGTTCCACGGTCACCGCGTGGTGGCCGAGCTGGCGGCGCAGCGTGCTGGCGAGCATCACGCTCGAACCCATACCGGCGTCACAGGCCACCACGACCTTGCGGATGTCGCTTCCCTTGATGGACGGCATGTCATGCCTCCGATGTCGCGGCGCGGCCGGCCTGCGGCGCGCGGTCGGGCGTGGGCGTGGGCGTGGCGGGGGCGGGTGAGGTGGGTGCGTCGGCGGGCGCCGCGTCGGCGTCGGTCTCCTTCTCCAGGCGGCCGAAGCCCAGCAGCAGCGAGGCGACCGCGAACGTGACCGCCGCCGCGATGACCACACCGGCGATCATGCCGATGTGCGAGCCCTTCGGGGTCACCGCGAAATAGGCGAAGATGCTGCCCGGCGAGGGGCTGGCGACGAGCCCGGCCCCGGTCACCATGAACGTGAGCACGCCGGAGGCGCCGCCGGCGATCATCGCCAGGATCAGGCGGGGCTTCATCAACACGTACGGGAAGTAGATCTCGTGGATGCCGCCGAAGAAGTGGACCACCATCGCGGCCGGCGTGGACGGACGCAGCGCGCGCGGCCCGAACAGGAAGAACGCGACGAGCAGCCCGAGGCCCGGCCCCGGGTTCGACTCGATCATGAACAGGATCGACTTGCCGGTCTCCGCCGACTCCGCGATGCCCAGCGGCCCGAACACGCCGTGGTTGATGGCGTTGTTGAGGAACAGGACCTTGGCCGGCTCGACGATCACCGACGCGAACGGCAGCAGGTGGTTGCCGACCAGCCAGTCCACGCCGTCACCGGCGCGGCCCGCGATCCAGGACACCACCGGCCCGATGCCCCACCGGCCCAGCAGCGCCATCCCGCCGCCGACGATGCCGGCGGAGAAGTTGTCGATGAGCATCTCGAAGCCGGGCCTGACCCTGCCCTGGACCGCCCCGTCGAAGAGCTTGAGCAGGTACGCGGTCAGCGGGCCGATGATCATGGCCCCGAGGAACATCGGCACCTCGGACCCGACACAGATGCCGGCCGTGGCGATGGCGCCGACCACCGCGCCGCGCTGGCCGTGCACGAGCCGGCCACCGGTGTAGCCGATCAGGATCGGCAGCAGATAGGTGATCATCGGCCCGACGAGCTCGGCGAAGAACTCGTTCGGCAACCAGCCGGTCGGGATGAACAGAGCGGTGATCAGGCCCCACGCGATGAACGCGCCGATGTTCGGCATCACCATCGCGGCGAGGTTGCCGCCGACACGCTGCACCCGGGCCTTGAACCCGCTGCCGGTGACCGGCGGAGTGTAGGGGGTGGCCATGAGGACTCCTAGCGGTGAGATGGGGGTTATCTCTGGGGGACGGGACCTCCGTCCCGTTCGGAGCTGTGCCGGTCCGGCGGTGGCGCACCGTCCGGCGGCGGTGCGATCCCGGCCGGCGCCGCACCATCCGACCGGTCACCGGCGATCGGCGCCGCCGCCGGCCGGTGCGCCAACCC
>Ga0164243_10003988_pt1 | contig 23300 bp, 19 predicted proteins | sample OricompcompostOP_FD_108781 | JGI IMG/M metagenome (GOLD analysis project Ga0164243, IMG submission 108781) | Organic Plus compost microbial communities from Emeryville, California, USA - Original compost - Organic plus compost (OP) | ecosystem: Engineered > Solid waste > Mixed feedstock >...
CTCGGACTGACCGGCGGCATCGCCTGCTACAAGAGCGCCGAACTGCTGCGCCGCATGCAGGACCAGGGCGCCGAGGTGGACGTAGTCATGACCGAGGCCGCGCAGCATTTCATCACCCCCGTCACCATGCAGGCCCTGTCGGGCCGGCCGGTCTACAGCGACGCCTGGGACGCGCGCATCGCCAACAACATGGCGCACATCGAGCTGAGCCGCGGGGCCGACGCCATCCTGGTCGCGCCGGCCTCGGCCGACTTCATGGCCAGGCTGGCGCACGGCCTGGCCGACGACCTGCTGGCCACGCTGTGCCTGGCGCGCAACTGTCCGCTGCTGGTGGTGCCGGCCATGAACCGGGAGATGTGGGCCAACCCGGCCACCCAGCGCAACGTGGCGCAGCTGCGCGCCGACGGCATCGCGGTGCTGGGGCCGGACTCGGGCGACCAGGCCTGCGGCGAGGTCGGCGACGGCCGCATGCTGGAGCCGCACGACATCCTGGCCGACCTGGCCGCCTTCTTCCAGCCCAAGGTGCTGGCCGGCCGGCGCGTGCTGCTGACGGCCGGGCCCACGTCCGAACCGATAGACCCGGTGCGGGTGCTGAGCAACCGGTCCTCGGGCAAGATGGGCTATGCGCTGGCGCGCGCCGCGCGCGAGGCCGGCGCCGAGGTCACCCTGGTCAGCGGCCCCACGGCGCTGCCGCCGCCGCGCGGCGTGGCGGTGGTGCCGGTGCTGACGGCGCGGCAGATGCTCGACGCCGTCATGGCGCAGGCGCGCGGCGCCGACCTGTTCGTCGCGGTGGCGGCGGTGGCCGACTGGCGGGTGCGCAACGCCAGCCCGAACAAGATCAAGAAGACCGGCGCCGGCGGCCCGCCCGCGCTGGAGTTCGAACCCAACCCCGACATCCTGGCCGAGGTCGCCGCGCTGGACGGCGGCCCCTGGTGCGTGGGTTTCGCGGCGGAAACGGAAAAGCTGGACGAGCACGCCGAGGCCAAGCGCCTGCGCAAGCGCCTGCCGCTGCTGGTGGGCAACCTGGCGCAGGAGGCCATGGACGCGGACTCGACCGAGCTGGTGCTCTACGACGACCGCGGCCGCCATCCCCTGCCCGCCTCGTCCAAGCTGGCCGCCGCGCGGCGCCTGGTGGCCGAGATCGCGCAGCGCATGGGGCGCTGAAGGGCCTAGAACCGATACCCCACCGCCACCGTGGCCACCCACGGGTCGATGCGGGCGGTGCCGACGCGCTGGCCGTCCACCTTCACCTTCGACGAGATGTCGATGTAGCGCAGGTCGGCGTTCAGGAACCAGCGTTCGTTGAGCTTGACGTCCAGGCCCACCTGCCCCGCGATGCCCCAGGAATCGCCCAGGTCCAGGTCGGCGCCGGCCAGCGCGCCGCGGCCCTTGGTGTCGAAGAAGGTGGTGTAGTTCAAGCCCACGCCCACGTAGGGCTGCACGCGGCTGTCGGGCAGGAAGTGCCATTGCACGCTGAGGGTGGGCGGCAGGTGCTTGGTGCGGCCGATGGTGCCCAGGCCGCTGCCGTCCACATCGTGCTCGAAGGGCCAGGCGGCCAGCAGCTCGATGCCGATGTTGCGGGTGGCCATGTAGGTGACGGTGAACGAAGGCTTGACGTCGTTGTCGACGTCCAGGTCCACCGTGCCGCCCAGCACGCTGCCGTTGTCGGACTTGGGCCGGACCTGCGTGGCCCCGACCTTGAGCAGCCAGTCGCCCGCCTCGTGGGCCATGGCGGCCGGGGCCAGCAGCGATGCGGCCAGCAGGCCGGCGCCCAGCGCCGCGTGGGCGCGTGCGATACGCTTCGTCATGTTCTTCCTCTCCATGCAAGAAAATGTTGAATGGACAGGTTGACAGGGCGGAACCCTGTCCTGCTTGACGTGCGTCAAGCTCGCGGCGCGCTCGCCGCCCATCGTGGCGGCCACGCCACGCAGGAAGCATCGCCGCCCGGCCAGGCATGCCGCCATGACATGGCGCAGGCCGGCGCCCGGCTCAGCGCCCGGCCTGCTGCGCCCACTGCGCCAGCGGCAGCGGCCGGCTGCTGTCGGCGATGCGCGCCAGCAGGCGCCGCAACTCGGGCCAGCCGCCGCGCTCGCTGGGCCAGCGGTAGGGCGTCACGGCCGCCCAAGCGCCGTCGGCGCCGCGCTCGCCCATGACGAAGCGGAAGGTGTAGTAGCCGGGCAGGCCCATGCGCAGGTCGCTGACGACCAAATGGCCGTCGATCTCGTCGCGGCGCAGCCAGCCGCCGGTGAACCAGTCCAGCCGCGCGTATTCCGGCGACTGCGCCAGCGCGCCCGCCAGCTGCGGGTTCAGCGGCAGCGCCAGCGATTCCGGCGAGTGGCGGTCGAACAGGCCGCTGACCGCCTCGTGGTACTGGTCGCCGCTGCGCACGACCACGCGCCAGAGCAGCGTGTTCAGCGGCATGGGCGAGGAGAACACCCCGTCGACCGAAACGCCCTGCCCGCGCAGCGCGGCGGTGACGCGGTGCTCGGCCAGCGTCTTGCCCACCAGAGAGAAACCCAGGTACAGGCCGCAGAACCCCAAGGTCCAGCCCAGCGCCGGGCGCGCGCCGCCGCGCAGCCCCATCACCGCCCCGGCCAGCACCGCCGTCAATAGCGGCAGCGTGAAGACCGGGTCGATGATGAAGATGCTGGACCAACTCTGCGGCACCGGCTCCCAGGGCCACAGCAGCTGGGTGCCGTAGCTGGTGAAGGCGTCGAGCAGCGGGTGCGTGATCAAGGCGAGCCACACGGCCAGGAACAGCCGCCCGGCGCCGTAGTCCGCGCGCGGCCAGATCCGCCGGACGAGCCAGGTGGCCAGCACGGCCGCGCCGGTCAGCACCAGCAGCGAATGGGAAAAGCCCCGGTGGTGGGTCATGGCCGACACCGGGTCGGGGTAGGACATGATGACGTCCAGGTCGGGCAGCGTGCCCAGGACGGCCCCGTAGAAAAGCGCCTTGCGCCCCTGCTGGCGGCCCAGCAGCGCGCCCTGTATGCCGGCGCCCAGCACGGCCTGTGTAACGGAATCCATGAATCGCAGAAGGTTATTGTCGTCAGGACTGCGGCGGCGTCCGCCGGCCGGCGCGATGCCCGCCCTGCGCGCCGGCCCGCCGCGCGGCAGGCCGGGCCGCGGCGGGAGGCTGGCGTTCAGCAGGCGTTAAGATAACGCATCGCATCGCGAGTTCCCGACGTGGACGCCTACATAGACAGACTGACCGCCTTCATCCAGGCCAACGAGGCCTGGGCCGGCCCCGTGCTGGCCCTCATCACGCTGGGCGAATCGCTCATCATCGTCGGCCTGTTCATCCCTGCCACGGCGCTGATGATCGCCACCGGCGGGCTGGTGGGCAGCGGCGTGGTCGCGCCCGTTCCCGTGCTGCTCTGGGGCCTGGCCGGCGCGGTGGTGGGCGACGCGCTGTCCTACGCGCTGGGGCGGCTGATCGGCCCGGGCGTATTGCGGCGCTGGCCCTTCAGCACCCAGCGCACGGCGATGGCCCGCGCGCGCCTGTTCTTCTACCGCTACGGCTTCGCCTCGGTGCTGATCGGGCGCTTCCTGGGACCCATACGCAGCACCATCCCCACCGTGGCGGGCATGATGCGCATGGGCGTGTGGCGCTTCCAGCTGGCCAACGTGCTGTCTGCCCTGGCCTGGGTGCCGCTGATGCTGGCGCCGGGCTACCTGGCCGGGCGCAGCATGCAGGCCATCGGCAACGGCGACCGCACGGCCATCGTCGCCGGCACCATCGTGTCGGTCAGCCTGGCCGCGTGGCTGCTGCTGGCGCTGACGCGCAAGCGCAAGCAGGCCGCGCCGCCGCCTCGATCGCGCCCGTAGCAAACCCCATCCCGACTCCGAGCGAACCCGCATCCATGTCCCAGTACGGCGAACCCAAGAACGGCGACTACGTCGCCTACATAGAAGCGCTGGTCAACCGCGGCGCCGACTCGCCCGGCCAGGTGGCGCGCGCCGCGCGCAAGCGCGCCCGCTGGTCCGACGCGCTGCGCCCGGCCGGCTCGGCCGACGACGGCGCACCGCTGTCCTGGCCGTCCGACGGCGGCTTCGCCACGCCCGGGCCGGGCGGCGCGGCGGGCCTGCCGGATGCCGGGCGCGCCGGCGCCAACCCGATGCCGCCGATGGCGCCCTCGCCCGGCGAGCAGGTGCGCCCGGCCCGGCGCGCGCAGCCCGTTGCGGCCGTCCCGCGCGCGTCTTCGCGCGGCCCCGCCATGGGCGCGGGCCCAGGCGGCGCGCCGGGCGCTGCCGGCGCCGGCGGCGCCCCGCCCACCTTGGCCAAGGCGGCCGCGCTGCGCAAGCAGGGGCTGGCCATGCTGGGCGTGGCGGCGGCCATGGCCGTGGTCGCCTTCAACATGATGCGCGACGCGCTCGCCCGCGGCGAGGCCTTCGACGAGTTCCTGCCCGCCCTGTTCTTCCTGCTCTTCGCCTTCATCTTCATGCGCGCCGGGCTGCGCGTGCGCCGCAGCGCCGGCGCCGCCCAGCCGGCGCTGCCGCCGCTTTCCACCCTGCCTGCGCGCCCCGCCGGGCGCGACACGGCTGCGCCTTGACTACGCCGCACCGACTACGCCGCACCGACTGCGCTGCACTGCCACGCTGCATCGATGCGCTACATCGATGCGCTACATCGATTACGCTGCATCGATTGCGCCGCGCCGATCGCCTCGCAACCATCCCGCTACCCTTGATCCCCCATCCATGAAGTCCGTCGACCTGAAAATACTGGACGCGCGCATGCGCGCCCATCTCCCCGCCTACGCCACGCCCGGCTCGGCCGGCCTGGACCTGCGCGCCTGCCTGGACGAGCCGCTGGAGCTGGCGCCGGGCGCCACCGCGCTGGTGCCCACCGGCCTGGCCATCCACGTGGCCGACCCCGGCTACGCGGCGCTCATCCTGCCCCGCTCGGGCCTGGGCCACAAGCACGGCATCGTGCTGGGCAACCTGGTCGGGCTGATCGATTCGGACTACCAGGGGCAGTTGATGGTCTCCACCTGGAACCGGGGCCATGCCGCCTTCGTGCTGCAGCCCATGGAAAGGCTGGCGCAGCTGGTCATCGTGCCGGTGCAGCAGGTCGCCTTCAACGTGGTGGACGATTTCGACGCCTCGGCGCGCGGCGCGGGCGGCTTCGGCAGCACCGGGCGCGGCTAGCGCCGCGCACGCCCGCATCTGCGGCCGGCGCGAGCCGGGACAGGCACGCACGGCGCCGGGTCCCGGCATTGCAGCGACAGGGGCGCTGCGCCGCCTTATTCCGCCTCGATCACCGCCTGCAGGAACTGCTGCGTGCGGTCTTCGCGCGGATGCGCGAACAGCTCGGCCGACGGCGCGTCCTCGACGATGTTGCCCTGGTCGAAGAACAGCGTGCGGTCCGAGCTGCGCTCGGCGAACTTCATCTGGTGGGTGACGATGATCATCGTCATGGTGCGCTGGCTGGCCAGGTCGCGCATGATCTGCAGGATGCCGCCCACCAGCTCCGGGTCCAGCGCCGAGGTCACCTCGTCGAACAGCATGATCTCCGGGCGCATGGCCAGCGCCCGGGCGATGCCCACGCGCTGCTTCTGGCCGCCGGAAAGCTGCGCCGGATAGGTGTCGACCTTGTCGCCCAGCCCCACCATGTCCAGGTATTCCCGGCCGCGCTGCACGGCCTCGTCGCGCGACAGGCCGGCCACGTGGATGGGCGCCTCGATCACGTTGCCCAGCGCGGTCATGTGCGGGAACAGGTTGAAGTGCTGGAACACCATGCCTATCTTGCCGCGCACGCGCCGCACGTGGGCGTTGCCGGCCGGCTTGCCGTCGGGCGTGGTCCACATCGATGCGCCGTCGATCTCGATGACGCCCGAGGTGGGCCGCTCCAGCGTCATGAGCAGGCGCAGCAGCGTGGACTTGCCCGAGCCGGACGGGCCGATCACCGACACGGTCTGGCCGGCAGGGATGTCCAGGCTGACCCCGCGCAACACTTCGAGTTCGCCGTAGCGCTTGTGCACGTCGACGAGGCGGATGCTTGCACTCATGGTGTCCCCTTCTTGGCGCCGCGCGCCGGAAATTCCCCTTGGGGGCGGCTCGACGGCGTCATGCCCGTCCGCCGTAGCGTTGCAGGCGGCGCTCCAGGCGGCGCACGCCCCAGGCCGCGGCCAGGCTCAGCACCAGGAACAGCGCCCCCACCAGCGTCAGCGGCTCGGTATACCGGAAAGTGGCCGAGCCGATGATCTTGCTCTGCTGCAGCAGCTCGACCACGGTGATGGCCGACAGCAGCGGCGTGTCCTTGAACATGGCCACCAGGTAGTTGCCCAGCGCCGGCACCACGGGCGGGATGGCCTGCGGCAGCACCACGCCGGTGGCCGTGCGCCAGGCCGACAGGTTCAGCGCCGTGGCCGCCTCGATCTGGCCGCGCGGCACGGCCTCGATGCCGGCGCGGTAGACCTCGGCGCAATAGGCCGCGTAGTGCAGCCCCAGCGCCAGCGTGCCGGTGACCAGCGGCGAAAGCTGCACGCCGCCGGCCGGCAGCACGTAGAACAGGAAGTACATCTGCACCAGCAGCGGCGTGCTGCGCACGAACTCCACCACGAAGGCCGCGGGCCAGGACAGCAGCGCCCAGGGCGCGCGCCGCGCCAGCGCCAGCAGCAGGCCCAGCACCACCGCCATCAGCATGCCCAGCACGGTGGCCTGCACGGTGATGGCCAGGGCGCGCGCCAGGGCGGGCGCGATCTGCCAGGCGAAGGACCAGTCGAATATCGGGTTCATCGCCGCCTCACCCTGCGTTCCAGCAACCGGATGGCGCCGGTGATGACCAGCGCCACGGCGAAATACAGCAGCAGCATCAGCCCGAAGATCTCGGTCGTGCGCAGCGTGGCGCTGCGCAGCAGCTGGCCGCGGAAAGTCATGTCGGCGATGGTGATGAGCGAGACCAGCGCGGTGTTCTTGAGCAGCTCGATCAGCAGGTTGCCGGCCGGCGGCAGCATGGCCGGCACGGCCTGCGGCAGGATGATGCGGCGCATGGCCTGCGCGCGCGTCATGTTCAGTGCCTGCGCGGCCTCGCGCTGGCCCGGCGGCACGGCGCGCACGGCGCCGCGCACCACCTCGGCCCCGTAGGCGCCGGAGTTCAGCGCCAGCACCACGATGCCCACCGTCATGGCCGGCAGCTTCAGGCCGAACAGCGGCAGCACGAAATAGAACCAGAACAGCTGCACCAGTGCCGACGTGCCGCGGAATACCTCGACGTAGGTGGCCGCCGGCCAGCGCGCCAGCGGCGAGGCCGACAGCCGCGCCAGGCCGGCGGCGACCGCCAGCGGCAGCGCCAGCAGCGCGGCCCCGGCCGTGATCCTGAGCGTGACGGCCAGCCCCTGCAGCAGGGGCGGCAGCAGGTCTATCGATGCGCCGTTCATGCCGCCCGCCGGCCGCGCGCCCTGGCCCGCACGCCTATTGCCCGCACAGCTGGGCGGCGGTCACGTCGCCGGGCAGCTCGGCCTCGGTGAAGCCGAAGGGCTCGACCAGCTGGCGATGCGCGTCGCTGCCCAGGAAGGTGGCCAGCTCGCCGTTGAAGGCGTCGGCGAAGTCCTGGTCGCTGGTGCGGAAGGCGAAGGCGCCGTAGCCGCGCACGCTCTGCCCGTCGACGCTGGGGTCGGTGAAAGGCTGGGCGCGCTCGAGCTTGCCCTCGCCCGCCTTGGCCAGCAGGTCGTTGACGGTGAGCGCGGTGGCCGCGTAGGCGTCGGCCCGCCCGCCCTGCACGCCGGCCAGCGCGCTGGCCGCGTCCGGGAAGACCACCACGCGCTCGGACGGGATGCCGGTCTGCTCGGCGTAGCTGGCCTCGATGGCGCCGACCACCACGCCCAGCCGGGTGTCGCCCTTGGCGACGTCCTCGTAGCCGTGCAGGTCCTTGGGGTTGCCGGTCGGGACGATGAAGGCCTGGCCCACGCCGTAGGTGGGATTGGAGAAGGTCACCTGCTTGCAGCGCTCGGGCGTGACGTACATGCCGGCGGCGATGACGTCGAAGCGGCCGGCCTGCAGGCCGGGGATGAGCGAGCCGAATTCGGTCAGCACGCCTTCGACTTCGCCGACGCCCAGTTTGCCGAGCACGGTGCGGGCGATTTCGACGGATTCGCCGGTGAGCTGGCCGGTGGCCGGGTCCATGTAGGCGAACGGGGCCTCGTTGGCGTAGCCGATGCGCACCCGGCCGGATTCCTTGGCCGCCTGCAGCGTGGACTTGCCGGCCGGCGCGCCGCCCGTGGCCACCGCCGGCTGCGGTTGCTGGCCGCCCGCCTGGCCTTGCGCGGCGGGATCGGAGCCCGAGCCCGAATCGCAGGCGGCCAGCAGGCCGACGCTGCAGGCGGCGATCATCCAGCGCAGAGATTTGGTCATGGCGAAGCTCCCTTTCTAACTTGTTCAGTCAAAAATGGTACGCCATAAAACCTTTCTTGTTCAAATCAATTGGACATGAAGCATCACAGGCTGCAACGGAAACGGCAGCACAAAAATGCCTTATCAGGGGGCAATTGCGGCCAAATCCGGCTATCCGGGCGGCGTCCTGGCCGCCGCGCCGCCCTGCCTGCCTAGTTTCCGGCGTAGGAGAAGCGCCCGCCGCGCACCGTGCCCATGACGCGGGCGCGCTCGTCGAAGCCCTGGTGCTCCTGGGGCGACAGGTTCAGCACCCCGTTGGGGACGATCAGGTCGCGGGTGGATTCCAGCGCGTCGCGCAGGGCCGCGCGGAATTCCGGCGTGCCGGGCCTGGCGCCGCCCTGCAGCGCGCGCGACGCGGCCGAGTCCAGCAGCATCCAGGCGCCCCAGGCGTCGCCGGCGAACTGGGTCAGCGTGCCCGGCCCGTACTGCGCCTCGTAGCGGTCGGCGAAGGCCACGGCCACCGGCTTGACCGGGTTGCCGTCGGGCAGCTCGCGCGCGACCACGGCCGGCCCGGTCGGAAACAGCGTGCCTTCCACGTCCTTGCCGCCCAGCTGCAGGAATTCCAGCGTGCCGATGCCGTGGGTCTGGTAGATGGGCCCGCCGTAGCCGCGCTCGACCAGCGTCTGCTGCGGCAGCACCGCCGGCGTGCCGGCGCCGGCCACCAGCACCGCGTCGGGCTTGGCGGCCATCAGCTTGAGCACCTGCCCGACCACGGAAGGATCGGTGCGCTGGAAGCGCTCCTGGGCGACCACCTGCGGGTTGCCGCCGGCCGCGGCGTTGAATTCCTTCCACCAGCCGTCGCCGTAGGAATCGGCGAAGCCGATGAAGCCGAGCGTCTTGATGCCGTGCGCGCGCATGTGCTCGACCAGCACGCTGGCCATCAGCGTGTCGTTCTGCGGCATTTTGAAGGCCCAGCGCTTCTTGGGGTCGGACTGCGGCTCGACGATCACGCTGGAGGCGGCCAGCGCGACCATGGGCGTGCCGGTCTCGTCCAGCACGTCCAGCGCGGCCAGGGCCGAGGCGGTCAGGTTGGGGCCGACGATGGCGTCGACCTTGTCCTCGGAGGTGAGCTTGCGCATGTTGCGCACCGCGCGCGTCACGTCCGAGCCGTCGTCCAGGACCACGTAGCGCGCCGGCTGCCCGCCCAGCGTCTGCGGCCAGAGCCGGATGGCGTTGTTGGACTGCACGCCGATGGCGGCGGCCGGGCCGGTGGTGGACAGGTCCACCCCTATGGTGATCTGCGCCTGCGCGCCGCCGGCGGCCGCCACGCACAGCGCCGCCAGCGTCACGCGCAATGATTTACCTAGCATCGGTTTTTTCTCCCTGGGAACGGCGAGACGCCTGTTTGCGCCTTCTCCGGCGGGATTATCCCATCGGCCGCCGTCCCCCGGCGCCGGAATCGTGACAGGCTGGCTGACGTCCCTGTTTATATATAACTATCGATCAATAAAAATCAATCAATTTGACCAACGCCCGGGCAGACCGGAGAATGAGAACCATTCTTGGGAGCAAGCATGTCCGGCCTCATCGTCGCCCTCTCCGGGGCATCCTGCAGCAATACCGATGCCGCCCAGCGCCGGGCGCTGCGCCGCCTGGTCGGGCCCGGCCTGCTGGTGGCGGTGGGCTATATCGACCCGGGCAACTGGGCCACCGGCATCGCCGGCGGCAGCGGCTACGGCTACGGCCTGCTGTCCGTCGTGCTGGCCGCCGCCCTGCTCGCCATGGGCTTCCAGGTGCTGGTCGCCCGGCTGGCGCTGGCCACCGGCCAGGACCTGGCCGCCCTGACCGCCCGCTACCTGCCGCGCCCGCTGGCGCGCGCGGCCTGGCTGGCCGGCGAAGGCGCCATCCTGGCCACCGCGCTGGCCGAGCTGATCGGCGGCGCCATCGCCCTGCGCCTGCTGTTCGGCCTGCCGCTGGCCGCCGGGGTGGCGGCCACCGCGCTGGGCACCCTGGCCGTCATGCTCCTGGCCGGGCGCGCCGGCCGCGGCATGCCCCTGCACGAGCGCGTCATCGCCGTGCTGCTGGGCGTGGTGGCGTTCTCCTTCGTCTACCTGCTGGCCGCCGCCTCGCCGGACTGGGGCGCGGTGGCCGCCGGCGCGGCCGAGCCCGGCCGCGCCCTGCGCGACCCGGCCGGCTTCATGATCGCCCTGGGCATCCTGGGCGCCACGCTGATGCCGCACAACCTGTACCTGCACTCCGGCGAGCTGGCCGAGCGCGGCCGCGAGCTGGCCGACCGCGAGCGGCCGCTGGCCATGCGGCTGGCGCGCAACGACACGGCCCTGTCGCTGGGCGTGGCCATGGCCATCAACGCGGCGATCATGATCGTGGCGGCCGCCTCGCTGACCGGCGTGGGCGCCGCGGTCTCCAGCCTGGACGAGGCGCACGCGGCCATCGGCCGCACCCTGGGCGCCGGGGCGGCGCTGGTGTTCGCCGTGGCGCTGTACGCGGCCGGGCAAAGCTCGGCGATCACCGGCGTGATGGCCGGGCGCATCCTGAGCCAGGGCTTCCGCCGCCGCGCCGGGTCGGCCGGCGCGCGGGCGCTGTTCACCCGCATCGTGGCCGGGTCGGTGGCGGTGGCCCTGCTGGGCATGACCGGCGGCCAGGACCCGGACGCGCTGCTGGTGCTCAGCCAGGTCGTGCTCAGCCTGGCCCTGCCCTTCGCCCTGGTGCCGCTGGTGTGGCTGGCGCTGCGCCGCGACGTGATGGGCGCGCAGGTGCTGCGCGGCACGCCGGCCGCGGCGGCGGTGGCCGCCACGGCGCTGATCGTGGCGCTGGACGCGGTGCTGCTGGCCGACGTGCTGCCGGGGTGAGGGGCCGGGGTGCAGCGCCGGGCCAAGGCGCTGGGGCAAGGCGCCGGAACGGGGCGCGCGCCGGGCTGCGGTACAGTCCTGGCTTGCCTCGCCATCGCCTCATCACCTCATCGCCCGCATCAGAGATGACCCCACCCATTACCGACCGGCCTGCCTACACCTTCCGCCAGGGCACGTCGCCCCTGCTGATCTCCATGCCCCACGTGGGCACCCACCTGCCCCCGGCCATCGCCGCGCGCCTGACCGACGAGGCGCGCCGGGTGCCCGACACCGACTGGCACCTGGAGCGCCTGTACGATTTCGCCGACGAACTGGGCGCGTCCGTGCTGGCGGCCACGCATTCGCGCTACGTGGCCGACCTGAACCGCCCCCCCGACGGCAGCAGCCTGTATCCCGGCCAGAGCGTGACCGGCCTCTGTCCGCTGGACACCTTCGACGACACGCCGCTCTACCGCGAGCCCGCGCTGGCGCCGTCGGAAGAGGAAATCGCGCTGCGCCGCGAGGCCGTCTGGCAGCCCTACCACGACAAGCTGGCCGCCGAGCTGGAGCGCCTGCGCGCCGCGCACGGCGTGGCGGTGCTGTGGGACGCGCATTCGATACGCTCGGTGCTGCCGCGCTTTTTCGAGGGCCGGCTGCCGGACTTCAATCTGGGCACCGGCAAGGGCATCAGCTGCGATCCGGCAATGGCCCAGGCCGTCCACGACCAGGCCCGCCGGGCCGAGGGCTATACCTCGGTGCTGAACGGCCGCTTCACCGGCGGCTACATCACCCGCCACTACGGCCAGCCGGCGCGCAACATCCACGCCATCCAGCTGGAAATGACGCAGGCCTCCTACATGCAGGAGGCCCTGCCCTTCGACTACCTGCCGGAAGTCGCCGCGCGGGTGCAGCCGCCGCTGCGGCGCATGGTGCAGGCCGCGCTGGACTTCGCGCTGGCGCGGCGCCAGGCCTGACGCCGCGGGCCGGCGCCGCCGCGGCGGCGCGGGCCGGCCATCGGCCGCTCAGCCCTCGCCCAGGTAGGCCTCGCGCACCTTGGGGTCGTGCAGCAGCCGGTCGGCCGGGCCGGACAGGATGATCTCGCCCGACTCCATCACGTAGCCGCGGTGGCTGTGCTCCAGCGCCAGGCGGGCGTTCTGCTCGATCAGCAGGATGGTCACGCCCTCGGCGGCGACGGCGCGCACCACCTCGAAGATCTTCTCGACCATCAGCGGCGCCAGGCCCATGGACGGCTCGTCCAGCAGCAGCAGGCGCGGGCGCGCGACCATGGCGCGGCCCATGGCCAGCATCTGCTGCTCGCCGCCCGACAGGGTGCCGGCCGACTGGCGGCGCCGCTCGGCCAGACGAGGGAACAGGCCGAACACGCGCTCGGTGTCGCGCCTCACCTGCGCCGCGTCGCGGCTGGCGTAGCCGCCCATGGCGAGGTTTTCCTCGATGGTGAGCTGGCCGAAGATGCCACGGCCCTCGGGCACCATGACCAGCCCGCGCCGCACCAGCTGGAAGGACGGCAGGCCGGTGATGTCCTGCCCGCCGTAGCGCACCGCGCCGCCGGCAACTGGCACCAGCCCGCAGACGGCGCGCAGCGTGGTGCTCTTGCCGGCGCCGTTGGCGCCGATCAGGCAGACCAGCTCGCCCTCGCCCACTTCCAGGTCGATGCCGCGCACCGCGCGTATGCCGCCGTAGGCGACTTCCAGGCCGCGCAGTTCGAGCAGGGCAGGCGCGGCGGCGCCTGCCCCGGCATCCGGCCTCGCCCGGCCGTGGACGGCGGCGCGATCCGGCGCGGCCTGCGGGGCGCCCGCCTGCGGCCCGCTCATGGCGCGGCTCCCGCCGGCGCCGAGGCGGCGTGCTGGGCGGCGCCCGCGCCCAGGTAGGCTTCTATCACCCTGGGGTCGCGCTGGACTTCGGCCGGGCGGCCGCAGGCCAGCACCTTGCCGTATTCCAGCACCAGGACCCGGTCGCACAATCCCATCACCAGTTTCATGTCGTGTTCGATCAGCAGCACGGTGACGCCGTCGGCGCGGATCTTCTCGATCAGCGCGCGCAGCACCAGCGTCTCGGAGGCGTTCATGCCGGCGGCCGGCTCGTCCAGGGCCAGCAGCCGGGGCTCGGTGGCCAGCGCGCGGGCGATCTCCAGCCGCCGCTGGTCGCCGTAGGGCAGCGAGCGCGCCACGTCGTTGGCGCGCCCGCCTATGCCCACGTAGTCCAGCAGCTCGTGCGCGCGCGCCTCGATGCCGGCTTCCTCGCGGCGCACGGCGGGCGTGCGCAGGATGGCGCCCAGCACGCCGGCATGGGTGCGGGCGTGGCGCCCTATCATGACGTTCTCGATGGCGCTCAGGTTGCCGAACAGGCGGATGTTCTGGAAGGTGCGGGCAAAGCCCGCGGCGGCGACCTCGTGCGGCTTCATGCCGGCCAGCTCGCGGCCGGCGAAGCGGCACGTGCCGGACTCGGGCACGTACAGCCCGGTCAGCACGTTGAACAGCGTGGTCTTGCCCGCGCCGTTCGGGCCGATCAGGCCGTAGATCTCGCCTTCGGCGATGTCGAAGCCGACCCCGGACAGCGCCTGCAGGCCGCCGAAGCGCTTGGACAGGCCTTGCGCCTGGAGCAGCGGTTCGCTCATGCCCCGCCCCCCGTGCGCGCCAGTTCGCGCTTGCGCACCGCCGACGGCCACAGGCCGGCCGGGCGGAACAGCATGACCAGCACCATGGCCAGGCCGAACAGCAGCATGCGTATGCCCTCCGGGTCCAGCACCACTTCGCCGAACAGCATCTGCTGCGTGGGCACGACCACCGCGCGCAGGAACTCGGGCAGCACGGCCAGCAGCAGCGCGCCCAGGATCACGCCGGGAATGTGGCCCATGCCGCCCAGCACCACCATGCACAGCACCGAGATGGACTCCATCAGGCTGAAGCTTTCCGGGCTGACGAAACCCTGCATGGCGGCGAACAGGGCGCCGGCCACGCCGCCGAAGGACGCGCCCATGGCGAAGGCCAGCAGCTTGACGTTGCGGGTATTGATGCCCATGGCCTTGGCGGCGGTCTCGTCCTCGCGGATGGCCTCCCAGGCGCGGCCGATGCGCGAGTCCTGCAGGCGCACGCAGACGGCCACGATGAGCAGCGTGAGCAACAGCAGCAGGTAGTAGTACTTCTCCGGCCCGGTCACCCGCATGCCGAAGATCGTCTCGGCGCGGCTGAAGGTGAAGTCGGCCACCCGGAAGGGATCGATGCGGTTGATGCCCTGCGGCCCGTTGGTGATGTTGACCGGCGCGTTGAGGTTGTTCAGGAAGATACGGATGATCTCGCCGAAGCCCAGCGTGACGATGGCCAGGTAGTCGCCGCGCAGCTTGAGCGTGGGCGCGCCCAGCAGCACGCCGAACAGGCAGGCGCAGGCCACCCCCACCGGCAGCACCGCCCAGAACGGCAGGTGCAGGCCGAAATGCGGCGAGGCCAGCAGCGCCCAGGCGTAGGCGCCCACGGCGTAGAAGGCGATGTAGCCCAGGTCCAGCAGGCCGGCGAAGCCCACCACGATGTTCAGCCCCAGGGCCAGCATCACGTAGAGCAGCGCGAAGTTGAAGATGCGCACCCAGCCCTGCCCGGCCAGCCCCAGCACGAAGGGCAGCACGGCCAGCACCGCGGCCACGGCCAGCACGCCCAGCCAGGCGCGGGTGCGGGACTGGCCCGCGCGCCCCGGCGGGGCCGCGCACACCTGCGTGGGATCGCTCATGCCCGGTCCCCCACCCGTTCCCCGAGCAGGCCGGAGGGACGGAAGATCAGCACGACCACCAGCACCATGAAGGCGAACACGTCCTGGTAGTGGCTGCCCAGGAAGCCGCCGGTCAGGTCGCCGATGTAGCCCGAGCCCAGCGCCTCGATCACGCCCAGCAGCAGGCCGCCCAGCATGGCGCCGCCCAGGTTGCCGATGCCTCCCAGCACCGCGGCGGTGAAGGCCTTCAGGCCGAGCATGAAGCCCATGGTGTACTGCGCCACGCCGTAATAGGCGGTGACCATGATGCCGGCCACGGCCGCCAGCGCCGAGCCGATCAGGAAGGCGGCGGAAATGACGGTGTTGATGTCCACCCCCATCAGCCCGGCCACCTCGCGGTTCTGCGCGGTGGCGCGCATGGCCGTGCCCAGGCGGGTGCGGTGCACCACCAGCGACAGCCCGGCCATGATGGCCGCGGCCGCCGCGACGATGGCCGCCTGCAGGCTGCTCAGGCGCGCGCCGCCCAGGTCGTAGACCGTGGGCGAGAGCACCTGCGGGAAGTTCAGGTAGTTGCGGCCCCAGACCATCATGGCGACGTTCTGCAGGATGATGGACACGCCGATGGCGGTGATCAGCGCGGCCAGGCGCGGCGCGCGGCGCAGCGGCCGGTAGGCGATGCGCTCGGCGCTCCAGCCCACGGCCATGCACAGCGGCACGGCCACGGCCAGGGCCCCGCCCATCGCCAGCCAGGCGCTCGCCCCGCCCGGGTCGGCGCCGGCCAGCGAAGCGGCCACCATGGTCGCGGCCATCGCGCCTATCATGACCACGTCGCCATGGGCGAAGTTGATCAGGCCGATGATGCCGTAGACCATGGTGTAGCCCAGCGCGACCAGGGCGTACACGCTGCCCAGCGTAATGCCGTTTATCAGTTGTTGTACGAAGAGTTCCATTCAATCTCCCTGGTGCACGCAGCGCTTCGGGGATGGGCTCATCAATTGGCTTGGCTGACCATGGTCTTGACCATTTCCCACTTGCCGCCCTTCACCTGGTAGATCGTCACGGCGATCTCCTTCAGGTCGCCCTTGTCGTCGTAGGCGATGTGCTCGCTGGTGGCGCCCTTGCGCTCCAGCCTGGCCAGCTCGGGCAGGTAGTCCTCGGGCGCGGCGGAGTCGGCCTTGCGGATGGCGGCGATCATGTTCCAGGCGCCGTCGTAGGCGTAGGGCGCATAGACGCCGGGAGCCTTCTTGAAGCGGGCCTGGTAGGCCGCCTCGAAGTCCTTGCCCGCGGCCATCTGCGCCAGCGGCACGCCGGCCAGCGACGCATAGGTGCCTTCTGCCGCGTCGCCGGCCAGCTTGATGAAGGTGTCGCTGCGGGTCATCTCGCCCGAGACCAGCGGCGCCTTCACGCCCAGCGTGGCGAGCTGGCGCTTCATGGGCCCGGACTGCGCGTCCACGCCGCCGAAGAACACGGCGTCCGGCGCCGCGCCGCGGATGTTGGTCAGGATGGAGGTGAAGTCGTTGGACTTGTCGGTGGTGTATTCGCGCCGCACGATCTCGCCGCCGGCGGCCTTGACGGCTTTCTCCACCTCGTCGGCCAGGCCCTGGCCGTAGGCGGTGCGGTCGTCGATCAGGGCGATCTTCTTCGCGCCCAGGTCTTCCACCATGAACTTGCCGACCGCGGCGCCCTGCTGGGTGTCGCTGGTCATCATGCGGAAGGTGGTGTCGTAGCCCTGGTCGGTGTATTCGGGCGAGGTCGCCATGGCGATCTGCGGCAGGCCGGCGTCGTTGTAGACGCGCGAGGCGGGGATGGTGGTGCCGGAATTGAAGTGGCCCAGGATGCCGTCCACGCCCTCGTCGACCAGTTGCTGGGCGACCTGCACGGCCACGCGCGGGTCGGCCTGGTCGTCCTTGGAGACCAGCACGAAGTTGGCCTTCTCGCCGTCGATCTCGATGCCCTGCTTGTTGGCCTCTTCCAGCGCCAGGGTCAGGCCGTTCTGCATGTCCTCGCCGTAGTGGGACTGCGGGCCGGTCAGCGGCGCGGCGAAGCCGAAGCGGATGTCCTCGGCGTGCGCCGCGCCCGCGGCCAGGCCCAGGGCGGCCGCGCAGGCGGCGGCCAGGTGTTGCAGTTTCCTGTCGGATTTCATGGGTCTCTTGCTCCCTGTGCTTTTGTCTCGGGGGCCCGCATCGGGCCCGGTGGAAAGTGCGCTCGTGGCGCGTACTGACTGCAAATCCGCGTACTGCGAAATCCTGCGCCCGCCGACGGCGGGCCGGGCGGCGGACCCGCCCCTACCCTATCGTCATCAGGCTGGCGTTGCCGCCGGCCGCCGCGGTGTTCACGCTGATCGAGCGCTCCGCGAGCAGGCGCTCGACCACGTATTCCTGCCCGGCCTGCAGCGCATGGCCGCTCAGGCCCTGCACCCCGGCCAGCGGGCCCGGCCGGGCTGCCACGCGGCGGTTCAGCGCCAGCAGCGCGTCGCCGTCGCCCTCGAACAGTACCGCTTGATAGCCGGTTTCGTCGATGGCCTGTTCGCCGGCCAGGGCCGCGCGCCCGCGCTGCGCCTCGGGCAGGCCGGCCACGAATTCGCGCGCCGCCGGGCCGTCCAGGAACAGCGCGCGGTTGCCGCTGGCCTGCACCGCGGCCCACTGCGCCTTGGCGCCGGCCGCGCTGGCGGCCACGCACAGCACCGTGCCGCGCGGCACCAGGCTCCAGGTGTTGGATTCGCCCGTGGGGCCGGGCAGCGCCACCGTCCAGGGCGCCGTGGCCGGCAGCCCCGGCACCGGCGGCAGCCCGGCCGGGCGCTTGGCCAGCAGGCGCAGCAGGTAGAGAGGCCCGCCCGCCTTCGGTCCGGTGCCCGACAGGCCCTCGCCGCCGAAGGGCTGCACGCCCACCACGGCGCCGATCACGTTGCGGTTGACGTAGATGTTGCCCGCGTGCACGCGCTCGGCCACGCGGCCGATGGTCTCGTCGATGCGCGTGTGCACGCCGAAGGTCAGCCCGTAGCCGGTGGCGTTGACCGCGTCGATCAGCGCGTCGAGCTGGTCGCGGCGGTAGCGCAGCACGTGCAGCACCGGGCCGAACACTTCCCGCTCCAGCTCGGCTAGGTCGTCGATCTCGATCAGGGTGGGCGCGACGAAGGTGCCGTGGCGGCAGTCCGCCGGCAGCGGCAGCTGCTCGACCGCATGGCCGGCCGCGCGCATCGCGGCGACGTGGCGCTCGATGCCGGCGCGCGCATCCTCGTCGATGACCGGGCCGACGTCGGTGCAGAGCCGGTCCGGGTTGCCCACCGACAGTTCGCGCATGGCCCCGCGCAGCATGTGCAGCATGCGGTCGGCGACTTCCTCCTGCAGGCACAGCACGCGCAGCGCCGAGCAGCGCTGGCCGGCCGAGTCGAAGGCCGAGGCCAGCACGTCGAACACGACCTGCTCGGGCAGCGCCGAGGAATCGACCACCATGGCGTTCTGCCCGCCGGTCTCGGCGATCAGCGGGATGACGTGGCCCTCGTCGTCCAGGCGCTCGGCCAGCTGGCGGGCGATCAGGCGGGCGACGTCGGTCGAGCCGGTGAACATCACGCCGCGCACGCGCGCGTCGGCCGCGAGCGCCGCGCCCACGGTCTCGCCGCGGCCGGGCAGCAGTTGCACCGCGCCGCGCGGCACGCCGGCCGCGTGCAGGATGGCCACGGCCTGGGCGGCGATCAGCGGCGTCTGCTCGGCCGGCTTGGCCAGCACGGTGTTGCCCGCGGCCAGCGCGGCGGCCACCTGGCCGGTGAAGATGGCCAGCGGGAAGTTCCAGGGGCTGATGCACAGCACCGGCCCGAGCGGCCGGTGCGTGTCGTTGGAGAAATCGCGCTCGATCTGCATGGCGTAGTAGCGCAGGAAATCGACCGCCTCGCGCACCTCGGACACGGCGTTGGCCAGCGACTTGCCCGCCTCGCGCACGATCAGGCCCAGCAGCGGCTGCATCTGCTCTTCCAGCATGCGCGCCGCGCGCCGCAGGCACTGGGCGCGCTCGGACACCGGCGTGGCCTGCCAGATGGGCGCGGCGCGCACGGCCGCGGCCAGCGCCGCCTGCACGTCGGCGTCGTCGGCCTCGACCACCTGGCCGACCACGTCGCGCCGGTCGGCCGGGTTGCGCACCGGCCGGGCGCGCTCCGGGTCCTGCCCGCCGTCCTGCCCGTCCACCATGGGCCCGGCCCGCCAGGGCGCGGCCGTGCCCGCCAGCAGCGCCGAGGCCAGCGAGGCCAGGCGGTGCTCGTTGCTCAGGTCCAGCCCGGCCGAGTTGCCGCGCGCCTCGCCGGCCGCGCGGTAGAGCTCGCGCGGCAGCGGAATGCGCTCGTGCGGCGCGCCCGGCGGCACGATGCGCGCGGCCGCCTCCACCGGGTCGCCGACCAGGTCCTCGGCCTTGACGCCCGGATCGCCGATCAGGTTGACGAAGGAAGTGTTGGCGCCGTTTTCCAGCAGGCGGCGCACCAGGTAGGCCAGCAGCGTCTCGTGCGTGCCCACCGGCGCGTAGATGCGGCAGGGGCGGTTGAGCTTGCCCTCGGCCAGCGGGCCGGTGACTTCCTCGTAGAGCGCCTCGCCCATGCCGTGCAGGCATTGGAATTCGTATTGGCCGGGGTAGTAGTTCTGCCCGGCCATGTGGTAGACGGCCGCCAGCGTGTGCGCGTTGTGCGTGGCGAACTGCGGGAACACGGCCTCGGGCGCGGCCAGCAGCTTGCGCGCGCAGGCCAGGTAGGACACGTCGGTGTAGACCTTGCGGGTGTAGACCGGATAGCCCTCCAGGCCGTCGACCTGGGCGCGCTTGATCTCGCTGTCCCAGTAGGCGCCCTTGACCAGCCGCACCATGATGCGGTGGCGGCTGCGCCGGGCCAGGTCGATGACGAAGTCCAGCACGTAGGGCGCGCGCTTCTGGTAGGCCTGCACGACGAAGCCGATGCCGTTCCAGCCTTCCAGCTCCGGGTCGAAGCACAGGGCTTCGAGCAGGTCCAGGGAGATCTCCAGGCGGTCGGCCTCCTCGGCGTCGATGTTCAGGCCGATGTCGTAGCCGCGCGCCAGCCGCGCCAGCTCGCGCACGCGCGGCAGCAGCTCGGCCATGACCCGCTCCTGCTGGGCGCGGGCGTAGCGCGGGTGCAGGGCCGACAGCTTGATCGAGATGCCCGGGCCCTCGTAGATGCCGCGGCCGTTGGAGGCCTTGCCGATGGCGTGGATGGCCTGCACGTAGGAGTCGTGGTAGCGGCGCGCGTCCTCCTCGGTGGTGGCCGCCTCGCCCAGCATGTCGTAGGAATAGCGAAAGCCCCGCGACTCGTAGCGGCGGCTGTTGGCCAGCGCTTCCGAGATCGTCTCGCCGGTGACGAACTGCTCGCCCATCATGCGCATGGCGATGTCCACGCCCTTGCGGATCAGCGGCTCGCCGCCCTTGCCGATCAGCCGGGTCAGCGCGCGCGACAGCGACTGCTCGCTGCTGGTGGCCACCAGCTTGCCGGTCAGCACCAGCCCCCAGGTGGCGGCGTTGACGAAGACCGAGCGCGACTGGCCCACGTGCGACTGCCAGTCGCCGCGGCTGATCTTGTCGCGGATCAGCGCGTCGCGCGTGGCGCGGTCGGGAATGCGCAGCAGCGCCTCGGCCAGGCACATGAGCGCCACGCCTTCCTGGCTGGACAGGGAAAATTCCTGCACCAGCCCCTCCACCCCGCCGCCGCGGCGCTTGCCGCGCAGGGCGTCGACCAGCCTGACGGCCAGGGCGTGGACCTTCTCGCCGTGCGGGGTGCGGGCCTGGCCGACCAGCAGCGGCACGCATTCCGGCTCGGGGCGGCGGTAGGCCGCGGTGATGGCCGCGCGCAGCACCGACTGCGGCGCCACCGACTGGGCGAACTCCAGGAAGGGCTGGGGCGCGGCCTCGGGGGCAGTGGCGGCGTCGTCGGGTTGCACCTCGGTGCCGGCCAGGTGCGACAGCTCGGCCGGGATGCGGCCGCGCTCGACCTGGTCCAGATAGGACAGGACAGCCTGCTTGATGAACCAGTGGGGCGTGCGTCCCAGCTTGTCGGCCGCGCTGCGCAGGCGCGCGCGCAGCGTCTCGTCGACCTTGAGCCCCAGGGTAGTGCTAGCCATGGCCTGCCGTCATCCGGATGAAATAACGGGGGCGATTATATAGACAAGTGCAACCCGATTTCCCGCTAGGGGAAACCCTGGTTGCACCTTTTCAGCATCGGCGCAACCGATCCCTCAGGGACACTGCACGCCGCCCGCCTGCGCCGCCGCGCCGATGGCCGACGCGATCACCTGCGACAGGCGGGCGAGGTTGCGCTGGTGGCCTTCCACCAGGTCCGGGATGCCCGGGCCCACGGCTTGCACGTAGCGCGCCTCGCACAGCGGCGCGGCGTCGGCGGCCGCCGAGCCGCCCTGCGCGGGCGCGGCCCGCCAGACGGCCTCCAGGCGCGCCTGCGCGCCCGGCTCGGAATCGAAGCGGCGCACCTCCACCTGCACGCGCCACAGCGCGGCCCCGCCCGCCGGCATGGCCGCCTGCGTCACGGGCACGCCCAGGGCGCCGGCCAGGCCGTCGGCCAGCGCGGCGCGCACCTGGTCGCCCAGCGGGCCGGCCCAGCGCTCGCCGTTGAGCGGCACCACCCGGCCCTGGCCGGAGCGCACCACGATCTGCGGCAGGTCCAGTTCCGCCGGAACCGCGATGGGAAGCACCTGGACGGCCAGCGCAGCCGGGCCGGCTTCAGGCCGCGCGCCCTGTCCTGCTCCCGCCCCGGCGCCCTGCCCGCCCCCGGCCGCCGGGCCGGCGCCGCCGTCCCCGCCCGCGGATGCGGCCTGCCCCGCGGCCGGCGCCAGCAGCGTGTAGTAATTGGCCGGCGGCGACGCGCAGCCCGCCAGGATCGCGGGCGCGGCCAGCAAGGCGGCAAGACGGCGCATCATCAAGGTCCTCCGTAGGGGTCGGCGTCGCGCGAGCGGCCGCGCAGCAGCGATTCCGGATGGGTCTGCAGCCCATCGGACAGCACGCGCAACGAGCGCGCCGCGCGCTCCAGCTCCTGCAGCGCCCGCTCCAGGCTGGCCGGCAGCGACGAGCCCGAGCCCAGCATGCCGTCGACCCGGTCCAGCGACTGGCGCGCCTGGCGCAGCGTGTCGCGCGCCTCGGGCGTGAGCTCGCGGTCGATGCGCGCCAGCATGCGCGACATATTGGCCAGGGTGTTGCGCATCTCGGTGCCGATCTCGTCGAAGGGCACTTTCTCCAGCTTGCCGACGATGGACGAGACCTGCTGCTGCAGCTGGTCGAAATCGCCCGGAATGGTCGGGATGGCCGCGGGCGAGACCTGGGGCTGGAAGTCCTTGACGGGCGCCGCGCCCGGGAAGAAGTCCAGCGCCACGTAGAGCTGGCCGGTCAGCAGGTTGCCGCTGCGCAGCTGCGCGCGCAGGCCGTTGTCCACCATGGGCTTGAGCAGGTTCTCGCCTTTGCCGTCGGGCGCCAGCGCCAGCAGCTGCTCGTAGGCCGGACCCAAGCGCTCGGGGAAGATGTCGGCGTCGACCAGGGTATAGAAGCGCTGGCGCTTCGTGTCGAAGCCCATCTGCATCGCCGTGACCGAACCCAGGTCCAGGCCGCGGAAATCGACCGAGGCGCCCACGCTCAGGCCGCGCACCGACTGGTCGAAGCGCATGCGTACGGGCGCGGCGCGGCCCTCGGGCTCGGCGCGCGCAGCGGCCTCGCCGGCGTAGAGCTTGAAGACGTGCTGCTCGGGCGCCTGCGCGGCCTCGCCGGCCGGGCCGGTCAGCGGGTCGAAGGCGATGCCGCCGGCCAGCACCGACACCAGCGACTGCGTGCGCAGGTTGACCCCGTTGGCGTTGACCGACATGTCCACGCCGCTGGCGTTCCAGAAGCGCGTGCGCGCGGTGACGAAGCGATTAGCCGGCGCGTCGACGAAGATCTGCACGCTGACCGCGCGGCCGTCGGGATCGAGCTGGTAGCCGATCACGCGGCCCACCGGGATGCGCCTGTAGTAGACGGGCGAGCCCACGTCCAGCGAACCCAGGTCGGCGGTCTTGAGCGTATAGCGCGTGCCGGGCCGGTCGCTGGTCACCTCGGGCGGGCTTTCCAGGCCGACGAATTCGGTGCGGGCGGCCGCCTGCTTGTCGGGCGGCCCGGCGTCCACGCCGATGTAGGCGCCCGACAGCAACGTGCCCAGGCCGGACACGCCGCTCACGCCCAGGCGCGGGCGCACCACCCAGAAGCGCGTGCCCTCCTGGGCCAGGCTTTGCGCATCGCCGATCAGGTCGGCCTGCACCTGCACCTGGGAGCGGTCCTCGGTCAGGCGGATGCCGCTGACCGTGCCGACCACCACGTCCTTGTAGCGCAGCTGGGTCGTGCCCACTTCCAGGCCTTCGGCCGTCTCGAAGCTGATGGTGATGC